>Ga0315291_10000903_pt1 | contig 39776 bp, 56 predicted proteins | sample YL17G12_20_MG_FD_203070 | JGI IMG/M metagenome (GOLD analysis project Ga0315291, IMG submission 203070) | Sediment microbial communities from Yellowstone Lake, YNP, Wyoming, USA - YL17G12_20 | ecosystem: Environmental > Aquatic > Freshwater > Lake > Sediment | place: USA: Wyoming | collected...
TTTCCGTGATTATTCCCATCCGAACCTATCGTTAAAGTATAACCGCCGTCAGAAATCGTTCCGGCGGTATAAGTAAATTCTTTATAAGTTTTAACGTTTGAAGCGAACGTCAAGGTGTTTCCTGATTTATTTATGGTTACTGTCGGCAAGATTCCGCCCGAAGTTACGGTTATGCTTTGGTTATTTCCGCCGCTTATCGTTATTAAAGCATTATGGGCGGAATTATATTGACCGAAGACCGCCGCGACTGTAATATTCCCGGTTACGATAAGATTTCCAGAAGTCCCGGCGTTTAAATTCCCGGCCGACAACGTCAACGCCCCAACGTTTAACGTTCCGGTCAATGTCCAGGCGTTAAGTGTCGGGCTTCCACCGGTGCAGGAAATTTCAGTCGTTCCCAAAGTAACACCGCCGCCGGTTATCGTTCGCGCCGCCGTAGCTAAAAATTTTGTTGTGTTACTGGTCGCCGTCCAGGTCGTTCCTGACCATGTAACATTTCTAACAAATTTCATTATTCCGGAACCGCCCGTAAATGTTCCCGAAGAAAATGTCGCGGCCCCGTTAAAAGTTATCGTTCCGCTTCCACCGGTAAACGTTCCGCCGGTTCCAGGCGCGAAACTCATATTTGAAGTTCCGACCGTGACCGTATTCGTTGAAGATTGCGTTATTGTATTTGTATAACCAGAAGTAACGGAAAAACCCGCGACGTTTATTGTCGTGTCTAAAGTACAAGGATTATTCCCGTAAGTACCGGCACCGTCAAAGATTGCAATATCACTTGAACCCGGAACCGACGCGCCTCCGGAACCGCCCGAAGACGTTGACCAAGACGCTGTACTATTATAACTATGCGTTTGCGCTGTATCTACATAATATCTACTTGCCATATTTACCTTTTAAACGATTGCGGCCGTTATTCTTGAACTATCGAATAAGCAAATTTCCGACGCGGCGACGGCAATATTTGACGTTGACCATGAAGGCGGGCCGCCCGCCGTGTTTGTTTTTGATATTTTTATTACGGCGGTCGCGATTCCAGAAACAGAATAAACAGGATTATAAAACTTTTGAATAATCATGTTTTGACCGATTTCAAAAGTATTTCCATAAGCCAAAATATTCGCGCGAATTAAATCAATTCCGTTTGTCGGAAATGTTTCTTCTGGATTCAATGTAATAACAACATCGACCCAGCCGAATCTCTCTGTCGGTCTTGAAAAATTTATCGTTTGAAGGTTTCCCTGGGAATCGGTTATTTGAATATGTTCGCCTGTGCCCGGATCGCTCCATGTTTCTATACCGGCGGGCTTTAACTGCCAAAGTTTTTCTGCAATATCCGCGTCCGTTCCACCGACAACGATTGTTTCGAAAGACTTTCCGGGACGTCCGTCGCCGTCCGTGATAAGCGTTCTATTTTCTATTATTAAAACGGCCAGGACGGATTCGACTTCTTGTAATATACGCGCACGGATAGCTTCAAAGGACGCGGCGCCCAGGACGCGCAAACTTGCCCGGCGTCGAATCCGAAGTTCGTCATCGGTTTCAATATTTCGCCCCGTTGCTCCGTCTTGTAAATTATTGACCGCGACAAGACCAGAAACAGGCGTTTCAATCTTAGTCAACGCGCCCGCGACCGCAACTATTGGGCCTGTGTTTAACGCTTCGTAACTTGTCGGCGTCCATATTTCAAGCAATGTTAAATTTGTAAAAGTCACAACTGAAAAAGGCGTTTGTAAATCGTCAACTAAAACAGTAAAAGTTCCATCAAGATTATCGGTCGCGGTTACTTTGTCTTGTGTCGGCGGCCCGGAATTAATAACAGTTACAAACGCCTGAACGATTTCATCTTTTGTCGGACTGGAATCGGACAAGACTTCAAAATCGGTTCCGTCAATCTGAACTTTATATGTGTACCCTGGTACAAGCGTCGATATATCTATTATACATTTTAAAACTTTGTATTTCGTAATTGTTTCGTCTTCTTTTTGTTCAAAGATTTCGTTCACAATTGAAAGACTGGTTTGGGTTCCTTTTGGAACGACAGTTCCTTCAACCCCGTTTAAAATTGCCGTGACCTCTGTTTTTGTCGCGCCTAATCGAATGACCCCGGTATATTGCGCGACGTTATCAAGCGAAAATCCTTCGGCGGACGCCGGATATTCTGAAAGATAAACCGCTTCCATAACTTCCCAAATGTCGGAAATTGTCTTTGATACAATCCCAATTATTTGACCGAAGACGGAATCCGGCGCCGTGTTTATTTCTGGAAATGTTGTTTTTAAATCGGTTTCAATATCTGAAATAATTTCTGGTAAACGTTTAATTTCAAAACCGTTTTGCGTTAATCCTGACATATTATAAAACCTCTGTTTTTGTAACCGACCCGAAATCCGTGTCGGCTGTGAATGTTACCGTCAAGCGTCGCGTTTGTGGATTGAAAGAACTTTCATAGGCCAATAAACTTTTAACGCCTGGAGTATCTAATATATATGCTTTCATTATGGCGTCTATTCGTCCAAGGTTCGGATTTTTTACAAGAATATCCTCATACAATGGAAGACCGGTCAACGTGTCAAGGAAATATTCACCGCGAAAAAATAAGTTTCGAATACTTGCGTTTTGCGAAATAGCTTCTTGACCTTCGACAATTTTCAAATCGTAATTTTCAATTTTTAAATCGTGTGTTTCTTCGTCAAGTAAAAGGTCTTTTATAATATTCATTATTCGGCCTTTGTTTTTACTGTCAATTGTGAATCGTTTAATTCAGTTCCGTTAAATGGCAGTCCTGGAACAGGCACGGGCGGCGGCAATAAACCAGTCAAAGAAGCGGGTGTCGATGTTGTTACGGCGCTGACAGGGCCTATACAATTATGAACATGATTATTAAAAAGCGTTTTAAATTCTTCATTCACTAATTTTTTTAAACTGTTCGCGCCGATTTCAATATTCCCGTCTTTCTTAATAATAATCTTTTCGCTATTATGAACGATAATAAAATCGTCGTTATTTTCCGCAAGTGTCGCGGCGGTAAAATCCCAAAGCCCAGGTATTGCGATTGCGTCCGTCAAATCGAACTTGCGCGGGTCGCCTGGTTCCGATTCCCCGCCCTTGAAAAGCCAGGTTTCAAGTGACCGTTGCGAAAAGACCAAAAGAACGCCGTCGCCCTGGACAAGCGGGAAATGAATCATTGACGTTTTTGTCCTGGGAAAAATAACCGGGACGGCGGATATTATCGGCATAGGTGAAACGGTTCCGTCTTTATATTTCTTTTTAATAAGCGGCGTGACCGTGGCTTTTTGCGTTTTATAGTCGTATGTTTCAACGCGCCCAGGTAAACAAGTATTAATTAAACCAAGCTGAAACTTGACGGCGGTTTCGATTGCCTGGTTCAAAGTCTTCGGGTTCGTTTGATTCATTTTTCTAAATTTCCTCAACGTCAAGCGAAGTATTCCAGTCGTTCCCGTGTGTGTCGCCGTTGTGTTCTATATTTACGATTCTGAAATTTGAGCCTTTTTTAATTTCGTGGCTTTCGATTTCTATTTTCCCGCCTATGGTCGCGCCCGCGTAAAGCAACGAATTGACCCGCCATCCTGGGCGCTTGTCGGTCGCGCCGCTTGCGTCTTGCCCTGAACTCAAATCGGTCAAATGCTCCGGGCTTCCAATAAGACCGGTCGAAGGTGAAAGAAATATTTTCGGTTTATTATTTGTCCCGGACATTGTAAGAATTTGCAATTTCCTGTCTTGAACCGACCATTTGAAATTTAATTTTTCTGCAAGTTTATTAAAAGCGTCTTTGACCAAACCGTTAAACGTGAACCCGGCCCCGAATTCCGCGTCGGTAATGTTTACAGTATCAACAAAATCTTTCGGCAATTCAAGCGCGGAAATGACTTCGCTTAAAATATGCTTCGCTCCGGTTCCTTCGGCAAAATTGAAACGGATTTTCTTTGTCGTCAATTCTTTTTCGCCGTCGTTGCCTTCAAGTTTGGTAATCCAGTCCGGGCCGTTCTTTATGTGATTTATGTTTGTTATGTCGCCGGAATATATATCGGTTAAGACGTCCGATTCGCTTAAATAACCAACTGATAATATCATAATGTCGCGAAGTTTTTTAATTTTGTTTCGGGTGACTTCGGACAAATTATAAACGTCAATTTCCGCCGTGTTCGATTCCGACTTTTCGGTCTTCTTTATTTTAAACGTGACCTTTAAATCTTTTATTAATATTCCAGTAAGTGAACCAGGTTCGCCGATAACAACAGAAACGGCGCGATTATATAAACTCATACAACGCCCCCGGCTTCAAGCGTCGCTATTTCGTCTTCGGTTATGTAACCAATAAACGCCTTATCTTCAATAAAATCATTCTGTGAAAGTCGAACCATTGCCCCGGAACCTTCGCCGACGATTAAAACGCCGGGCGGTAATCCGGGCTTAATAATATCAGTTACAAGCGGATAACCTAAAACAACTTTAACGCCGGAAACCAGGGCGACGCCGTCCGCGTCTTTTATTGAAATCGTCCAATATTGCCCCCGGTCGTTCCAGTCGAAACGCAATTCATAAACGATATTATCAATAATAGTCGTTTGAGTGAACGACGCTAAATTATAAAATTTTATAATTACCATTTTAAACCTTTTTATTTATTAACAATAATCTTATATGTTGCTTTGGCTTCATCATAGGCCGCCGCAAGCCATGATTTTTCAATTCCTGTCGCCGCCGCCGCCGTTTGTGAACCGGTCGCCGCCGTCGCCTGGGCCTGGTTCGCGACGCCGGACTTTACGTTCTGAACTTTTGAAACTTCGGATTTCGCAACTTGTATGCTTTGTAGTTTTGCGGAAAAATTAAGCGCTTCGCCGGTTTGTCCGTTCCTGGGAAACGTAATTGAAACCATAACCATATCAGTATAAACAGTAAGACCGGTTACAACGTCGAAAGTCTTTCGGTCAAATAATTTAGTGACCGGATTATATTTTCCATTCTGCAATTGAATCAATTTGTCGAAGGCGCTTTCCGTCCGGGTTCCAGTTCCGACCGCCCCGCTTATCGAACTTAACGCGCCGCCCAATAATGAAACCGGCGAATTCGTGACAAACCCTTCAATTGTTAAAACGTGCGGTTGTCTTATAACGTGGTCGGAAATTACCGAACCGTTTTCAATTGGAAATTGTGTCACCTGGTTGTTAAATTCGTGACTTTCCGAAACGGCGGCGTCAAGTGTTATTGTGTCAATTTTGGGCGGCTTCTTGCGCCCCAGGATTAAAGACATAAGCGCCATTATTCGCCCCCGGCGTTCTCATTGAAAACCTTACGAAAAGATTTTTGATTTTCTTCGGAAACAATATTCCGAATAAAAGCTTCGCCCTCTTTTGTTTGCATTGATGAAACGCCGCCCGGTAATGCAAGAGTGATATTACTTGTCACGTTCACATTATTATTAAACGACTTCGAAGTCGAAGACGGAACCCCGGCAATGGCGGGAGTCGCGAACGTCCCGGCGTTTACTTGACCAACTTGAAATAATGATATAATATTTTTAAATATATTTGCTATTGATTCGCTTGCATTGATTGACTTTTCTTCATTTTTTTGTTGGCCTGCAAATTTAAATAAATCAAAACCAAGAAATGAAACCGTAGCTTCTTTTTCTGGATTAAGCGCGTCTTTCATTTCTTTTGTAATTTCATATCCGCCGGGCTTTCCTTCCTTACCGCTAAACGGTTTTTTAAGTCCTCTGAAAATTTCTTTAATGCCTTCAAGTGCTTTGGTTAAGTTTAATGTGAAAGTACCTGTTATAAAATCAATTAATCCTGTTAATATTAATTTTATTCCTTCGATAGTATCTCTAATACCTTCTTTTATTTCCTTCCATTTATTTTTAAAAACTATTATAAACTTATCAAATCCGCCAAACATTCGCCCGAACAAAGAGTCCCCGCCTGTCTTCCAAACTTCAAAATCTTGGACAAGCAAAACCATTGCGGCAATCAACGCAATTATGGCCGCCGGTATTAACCAAACAGTCCCGGAAAATAACGCGCCCGCGATTACGGCCCCGGAAAACGCGGTTCTAATCATTGCTAACATTGTTATTAATTTACTTGAAAAATATAAGACCGGCCCCATTGCGGCTGCGAATCCAAGAAAGACAAGAATTATCTTTCGGGTTCCCGCGTCCAGGTTCCGGAATCGTTCAAGGAATTTTGCGATTGCGTTTAACGCTTTATTTACGGCGGGTAATAATATGGAACCGAACGAAACCGAAACGTCGGTCAAGCGATTTTTAACACGCTTCAACTGTTGGTCGAAGTCGCCGGATTGCCTGGCAAAATGGCCGAAGGCATTTCCGCTTCGCTTCGTGACAAGTTCAAGAACCGCGTGGGCTTCTGCCTGTCGCTTTGTCGAAAAAACAATTCCGTTTTGTCTATCTTCCAATATTTGGCTTTTAATTTCAGTTTCTTCAATTGCAATTCCGTATTGTTTCAACGATCGGGTTTGACCTGTCAACGCAAGCGTTAAAGTTTGGGCGACTTCGGACGTTCCACCTTCGACCTGGTTAAACGCCGCAATATCCGCCGCCAAACCTTGAACCTTTGCCGAAAAATCAAGCGACGCCTGTTTTCCGAATCCGAAACTTTGAAGCAAGTTCCCGGTCGTCGCCAAAGCAAGACGGGCGGCCCCGCCGGTCATATTGAACGAATCGGCGACTTGTTGCGCGACGGCTTCGGCTCCGGTTCCCAAACCTTCAAAGACGCGGTTAAACTTTTCTTTCTTTTCTTCGGCATCGGCGGCCATTTTAACGAATCCGCCTAACATTCCGGCAATCGGCAAGGTAACGCCCAAAGTCAGTTTTTTACCCAAAGAACCCATTCGACCGGCGACGCCCTGGACGCGCTGTTCGACCCGGCGAAGCCCTGCTTCGTCAAGTTGAAAGCCTATTTTATTGATTAACTCCCGAACTATCAAGATAAACCCCGTATTTTGAAGCACAAACAACGGCGGGCGGCCGTCCTGCCCGGTTCGCCGGTCGGTTCAAACCTTATGTCGTCCGGGACTGGACGGCTTTTAAACGCTTGTAATGCGTCGCCCCGGGTCGAACCGGCAATTATTGCCCTATGCTTTCATTTTCGTTTTATCCATTTCCTTTTTGTCGATATATGCTTTCATATCAAGAACCGCGTTTCCCCTTGCAATGTCATCATAAGACCAGGACGTTTTTAGTTCCCCCCAGGTCGCGACGCCTTCAAGAACCAGGCGCCAGGCGGCCCATTCGTCCCGAAGTTCGCTGTCTAATCTTTGGCCGATTGCCGGGTCTTCGGAATCTTGTTCGGCGCTTGCGCGAATAGTTCGCCAATATTCCTTTGACCGAAAAAACAGTTTACTTCAATAACGTATAATAAAATCTTGTAAAGTGAAAAGTATTTCGCCGCGAACTTTACGTCGATAACTTCTTTTTTAACGTCCTGGTTATCAATGGAAGTGTTTGACAAAAGTTCAAGAAATAAATTGATAATGTTATCGTCGATATTCTCTACAAGCGCGGCGACGGCTTCGCCAATTGCCCCGAAGTCGATTTCCGAATCCAGGACATTAGACAAACCGCTTTTGTTTTGTTTGATTGCTGAAACCGCTTTTCCCAGTGCCGGGCCTAAAAATCGAAGTAATTTACCTTTGATTTTAAGACCGTGAAGCCCTGGAAAAACCGTGACCGAAACTTCGAAACCGTCGATATTTTTCGACTTGGTTTCAAGAATTGACTTTGAATCCATTTTGTACCGTCCCCCTTAAAAATGGTTATTATGTCGCGGGTTCGAAGTCCGCGTTCCCGCCTGGAAATTCGTCGTAATCTGCAAGGTCGAAAATCCATTCCCGATTGCTGATTTCTTTCGCGTAATCCAAAGGCGGCATTTTACGAACCCATGCAAGCGCCGAAAAGTGAGTCGAGCGGCCCGAATTGTCTTTTATAAATATCGGGACAATTCCGGTCGCGGTCGCCTGGTCAAGTATCGCGAAAGCATAAAGCGCGTCGTTCGAAGGCGAAGTTTGAGCAAGCGTTATAGTCAACTGTCCGGACTGGTCGTTCGACTTCGCGCGTGAAACGATTCCGTCGGTTCCGACAACTTTCGAAAAAGCGTCCGTTGACCGTTCCAAGTGAATAAAAGTTCCGTCTGCGAATCCGTGAATCGGAACGCCGCCGACCACAACGGAAACCGCTTTCGGGTCGTATGTTCTGACTGACATAATTTAAAACCCCTTTTTGAAGTTAAAGTATATTTTCTTTTTTGTTACAGAGTGACAACGCCTTGTATTGTGACCGCGTGAATCGCTCCGGAAAGCGTCGCGACGAATTTGACGTCCGGCAATAACCGGGCGGCTTTGTTTATCGTCGAAACATCTTTCGCAAGTGGCGCGGTTACGGTCGGCGCCGGGTCGTCAACAAGACCGCCGCGATTAATTCCCTCTTGTAATTGTGCCTTGACTTCGGCGACGACGACGGAAATTCCGGCGTCGGTAAAAGGAATCTTCGGCAGGTTTACGAACTTTGAATAAACGCGGCTTGTCATTCTGCTTTGAAGCCAGTCCACAAAAACAATAATATCAACGTATTCGCCCGCCGCGACTTTGCCTTCGTGGATAATATTTACCCCGCCTATTTCTTGATAAGTCATGCAATTTTTATCAAGAGCGTTCTTGCTTGAAGTGTCGGTCAATACGTCCACCGTAACGCCTGCAAGCGTCTTGAACATAAGAGTATAAGAACCTGGGTCAAGAACAAGAATCTTTCCGAACGCGGCGGCTTCGGGAAACATCGAATCGGCAACGGCGGAATAAATACATCCAGTCCTTGCATACGCGGCGGCTTTCAATTGCGCGGCGACGCTTGTCGTATCGGCGGCGGCGGTCGTTGAAATAATTATTCCTTCGTTTGACGAAGTTAAATAAATCTTTTTCAATGTTTCGATTTTCGCGGCCATTAAAAGAACCTGGGCTTTCGTGTGGTTCGTGTATATAACGCCGTAAAAATCGTCGGACGCTTCGATAATTGCGTCCATTGTTTGGGCCGGTGTTTCGGTTACTGTGAACGCCGCAATTGTGATTCTTGTTCCGGCTGTCAGTTTATAGGCGGTATTTGCAACGTCGGCGCTTAATGTGAAATTTCCGCCGGTTCCATCGGTCGCGGTTACGGGTTCCGACCCTGCATTTATCGCGGCGACGACGCCGGTCGCAATCTGCGCGACAGTTTCGCTGGTTCCGCTTGTGTATGTAAAAGCAACGCCGTTTATTGTAACAACGTAATCAAAAGCGTTTGCGCTTGAAGCAATTGTAACCGTGACCGGGTCGTTGGCTTTTGCGCGTCCAATTGCAATCTGGATGGGAGTCGGGTCTTGCCCGAAAAGTTTTGATGCGGCCAAATATTCAAGGTCTGTCGCGTCAAAATCAGCGGCGACGGCTGTAAGCGTCGAATAAAATTTAATCCGTTCGGTAAAACGTTTGTGAACGCCGATTATCAAGGCGGTTCCGAATCCGGCTTGACTTACGGCGGCGGTCTGCCTGGTAATTGAAACATTGACAATGTCCGATAATGGCATAAAAGCCCCCTTTTTAAATTGTTATATTTTCAGTTAATTTCAAAACGTTATCTTTATAATATTTTCCCTGTGCTTCAAGGTGTTCAATTTTCCCGACGTTCGCGGTTTGAATTTGTGCCATTCTGAATTGAACATCGAAAGAAACCGATTCTTGAAACGTGGTTTCTTCCAGGACTGAAAGATTTTGAATCGCGGTTTCGTCAACAAAACAAAAATCTGAAACGCGGAACCCTTCAAGCGTCGCGTCCAGGTAAAGCGAAGATCTTAAATTTTCCATTTCTAAAAGCGCGTTTGTGCCTTGCGCGTAAATATAAACCATGAAGTCGCGATTCCCGGTGACTGAATTCGCGCCAGTCGTCGCCGGTCGCCCTTGGTAATCTATCCCGGTTCGTGTAAGACCGGTTATTTTCATAGTTATAAAATTATTAGCTTGCGGATTGTTTTGCTCGCCGAAATAAACGGCAAAGACCGGGACTTTAATATTTGCGGACGCGGTCAAGGTGAACGCGACGCCGTTTTCTGAATTCAAATAGAACCGCCCATCGATTTCGAATATTGCCAGGACTGGAACGGTCCCGGCGTTTACAACGGCGACAAGGCCGGCGGCAATGGCCGCGACGGTTTGACCAGTCCCGGACGTATAAACGAACGCCGTCCCGTTTATTGTAACCGTGTAAGCGAAATTATTAACGCTTGCGGTTATGAATACGGCGGTCGTTTTATAAGACCCGGACGGCGAAACCTGGGACGTGTTCGCAATGGCCCAATTATAAAGCCCGTCTTTTATCGTTTCGAAACTTATCATTTTAATACCATATATTTTATAATGTCAAAAAGCGTCGCGGCAAGCGTCGCAATTGCTACAACATAAAAACCGTTTATTTTCTTATGAAGACCGGAAACAGAAACGCGGGTCATTTCCGCGACTTTGTCAATATTAAGTGACATTTTTTCCATTTTCTCGTTTATAGTTTTATGTTTTTCAATGCAAAGTTTTTCGATAAAATCGTCCGCCATGTTTTCCATTTCCTCATTTTATAAATTCCTTAACCGGGAATCCGTCTTTGAACAGTCGCCCGATAATGATTAATTATATCGTTTTGCCATGTTTCACATTTTAAGACCTCAAAATCTTCGCCGTCGATAACAACGCGGTCGGCGTTCGCTCCGCCTTGAATGGCCGGATTTAATTTAACGTCGGTATAAAGAATATATGTTTCTGATTCGCGCCGACCTTCGGGCATTAATAACATTTCTTTTCCAGTCGGCGGTTGTTTGCTTGCGGAAATTGAAAATAAAGCTTCGGAACCTTCGACATACCGGCCTTTATTATATGTTCCCGGTAAATATCTTTTTACGTTAAATGTATGTCTTGGAATCATGCGTTTATTACTTCCAAATGTTGAATTGATTGTCTAAGCTGTCCCGTATCAATAAGCGGGCGCGTTGAACCATGTTTTTTTGCAATTGTGGAAAGCGCGTTCGGCACAAACGGCCCGGCAACTATTTTCTTTTGAATCGCGCCTTTCATGTACGCGCCCAGGCGTCCCAGGGAAACAAGAACGGTCGCGGAACCTTTTAATATTTTGTCGTATTCTTTTTCTACAAGAACCGCGACGGTTCCTTTTGTTTCGTCGAACGTGCTTCGCATAAAAGAACGCTCCGGAATCTTGCGGCGCGGCGCCCCGAATTCGTTCGCCGCCGCAATGGTTACCAGGTCGGACATTTTGAACGCGGCCCGGTCTTCGTCTTTCGCGCTTTGGGCGGTTTGTTCTACTTTTCCGCCTTCGGGTAGACCGGCTTTCGTAAACGAATTTTTTGCGCGTTTCAGTTCGGTTTGAATCCGAAGCCAACCTAAATCTTTTATAATAACATCGTTCATTTTAAAGCGTTCCTATATTGTACGATTGCGGGCGGTCATTATCATCGTATTTCTTAAACGTAACAATTCAAGACCCCAGGACGTTGAGGCCAGTTCGTTATCGTTATTATTAATCATTCCGCCGCCATAAGACCGGGACAATTGCCCCTCTGTTTCGCTTGTTATCGCGCCCCCGGCCCCGCCAACGCCGCCGCCGTTCCGGGCGTCCAGCGCCAACCAATGCAAAACAAGCAACGCGATTGCGTCGTTTGTCCTGGTTCCAAATACGGAACCGGTTTGTTCTGTTGCAAGTGTTATAAGAGAATTAACGCGGGCGTTAATAACAACGGTCAAACATCGGGCGACAATGATTTCGGCGACGGTCATTGTTCGCCGTCCGGTTCTTTTTCGCGAACGATGTCAATTTGTTTTTGTATTGCAATCTGAACTTTTTTTCTTTTTTCAAGTTTCAAAATCGCTTCCAGTTCCGGAACCAGGTACATTTTTTTAATGACTTTGAAACAGGCTTCGACGGTCATTTTCGCAAGTTGCGCGGCTTTGTTGATTATTTTGTTTTGGTCAAAAAGTCCGGCATCGGGCGCGGGCGTGGTCGCGGGAGCGGATTCGGTCGGCTTCGGTTTGTCCGGGTTCGTTTCAACGGCGTCGTGGTGTTTATCAATTATTTTAATCGTTCCGGCTTCGACGTTTTCTTTAAACGACGGGTCGGCAAGAAAACGCGGCGCATCTTCGTTTGAAATAATGTTGACGCCTGGAAATACAAAAACTCCTGCTATTTTTGTTACGCTTGGTTTGATTCTTTCAATTATCATTTTAGACCGTCCCTTCAAAAATGTTTTTAAAAATGGGCGGCGGCGTGGAACCGCCGCCCGTGAATTAACTTAAACCCCGTCGCTTATATACCCTGATATATTGAGAAAGCAAGGGGATAATAAACAATAACGCCGCCGACGCGGGAATGACAAGGAATGACGTATTCAAGTCCGCGTTCCTGAACGGGTAATTGTTCGAACGGTTGCGGAATTTCAAGCGTGATTTTGTCCGCCGTGAAATTGCCGAATATTAACAAATCAGTCGGGCCGCCGACGCCGGTCGAAGGCAACGGCGAAACCGCCGCAAGTTCGGGAACCCATGTCACCGTTTTAATATACGGGTGATTTTTCTTGAAAAATTCAAGAATGGTCGTATCGGTTCCGGACGCCATGCGTTTCGAAGAAATGATTTCATACTGTGCAATCGGCATTAAAACAGTATCGGGCAACTCGACGCCCTTGGTCAATGAAATTATATCTTTAACGCCGTTTACAAGGTCGGTATAGATTTCTTCATTTGTCTTTGCGCTCCAAAGATAAACCGGCCCGGCTCCGGCGGCGACTGTCGCGGACGGAATGTTCGGGTTAAAAATCAAACCGGTCAACCCGCCGTTGACGCCGTCGTTCGAACGTGCAAGCCATGCAAGTTTATTGACTGCCTGGTCGTTCGCAAGACGAACCGCGTTCGCTTTACGCTGTTGAAGCGGGAGTCCGGCCATTGACGCCGAACGTATTTCTTGAAGATTGTAACCGTAAGAACCGCCCAGGGAACGAACGGCAGTCGAAAACTCTTTTCCCTTAATGTCCGACCGTGGCAAGTCATCGGCATAGTTCGCGATAATTTTCATCATTCCAACGCTGTCGAATGACTGATAAGTTATCACGGCGGCCCCGGCCCCGGCTTCGGTTGAAACCGGCATTAATTCCGTCGCCTTCATGTTTGGATATACTATGTCATACGTTTTCGCCTTTATGTGTTCCAATTGACGGGCGAAAAAGGCGCTTTCGCTTGCGTCAAGGTTTTGCGCTCTGATTATTTCCGGCATTGCGTTTAACTCCTGTTAAATGTTTTATGTTTAAAACTTTCCCTTTTTATTTTTCCCTTTTACTTATCAAGGAATATTGATTTCGACTTTCGCAATCCCGGCGCCCGAAGTTGCACTTCTGAAAACGCCCGTCGGAACAAGAATGTTCGGCGAAGTCGTGTCGTCTGTAAATTTGCCTTTGTCTGCTCCGGTTGTAATAAGATAAACGGCGGCATTTTCGACAACGGCGTCGGCCACTTCAACCCATGCCATCCCTTTTCGAAGGACATTGACCGGGTCGTTTGCAAGATAGCCAGTCGCGACGAATGTTGACGCGCCCAGGACTGGCATTGTTCTGTTGTCCTGGTGGGTTTGAAGTGATATTCCGCGAACTATATCAAGCGACGTTGCGACGTTTGTCGAAATAATCATGGTTCCAGTAACGCCCGTTACATCGGTTGTTATTGTCAGTTCAATGTCGCTGTTTGCGGTAATTGTGATTGTATGCGAACCGGACGAATAAACGGCGGTATCAATTGAAACATTCGCGGCAAGCGCGGCGGCGAACGCTGTCATTGTGGTATCTTTGTCCGTTCCCCAGGCTGTCGAAACTACAACGCCGTTCACGGTCGCGGCAATTGCCCCGGCTGTAAAAGTTCCGGCGTTATCGGTTAAAACAACGCGGTTGACATTCGGTAAACGCGCTTGACTTTCCGGATATGCGTTTCCGCGAACGACGCCCAGGCCAAAGCCCAGGGCGGAAACCGCCTGAAAAGATTCTACTTCGTCGAACCGGGCGTCGGCTTTCATTCCGGCGAACGCCTGGGTCATAGTGTTCGTATAAGCTAACTGTGGCATTTAAGCCCCCTTTTAAAGTTGAAAGTTTAAATCGTCTTTTGAAAAATTCCTTTTGATATTCCCGACTTATTTCTTGTCGGCTTCTTTGTTGGTCATTTTGCTTATCATGCGGGCGCGGGCGTCTTTTACTTCGTCGCCGGTTCCCTGGTTCTTGCCGTCGTTGTTAAGTTTCTTTTTCTGTTCGTCGATTCCGGTATCGTTCCGGTTCGCAAGGTTCGCAACGATTGTATCAAAGCAAGCGGAAACATATTCGTCGCTTTTTCCGTCCAGATTCAACGCTTTGTTTTCTTTTGCGATAACCGCGACGCGAATTTCTTTGTCCGACTTTTTAGAAATGTCTTTCATTTCATCGGCGTTAAATACTTTCGCGGCGGTTTGTTCAAGTTCTATTCTGGCGGCAACGGCTTTGCGAAGGTCTTCGCCGGAATCAAGACGAGCTTTCAGCTGGTCGGCGGTCGCTTTATGGGCGTCCCGTTCGCCGGTCAATTTCTGGTTGTCTTTTGTGGCCCCATCCAGTTTTTCCCGAAGATTCAAATTTTCTTCGGTTGTCTTTTTCAAAGCGTTCGCGATTTCGGCGCCCGCTTCGTAGGAAATCCCGTCAAGTATTACTTGTGGCATTTTGCCCCCTTTTTTTGGGTTAAAGTTAAATGATATGTCTTGAATCTGGTTAGTATTTATTACGAACGCGGTTTCGTTTTTGGAATCTGTTTTCGTGGCCGGTATTTCGACGTCGGCTTCGTCCAGGCGAAGACGGGCGCCCTCTCCGGCCCTGGGAACGTCAACAAGTGCAAGGTGATTGTATTTTATATTCGATTGCCGAAAGTCGTAATCTTCGCCATTGAATTTTCCTTTTTCCGGAATCAAGTCACAATTATAACCCAGGGAAAAACCTGTTCGGCCGCCCTTGACCGCGTCGACTCCGTCTTTGTGGGTAATTAAAACCGGACATCGAACGAAGTCGCCGTCCTGGTTTATGTTTTCGCCGGTCGCGCCGACCATGTTTCGTCGGGCCGTTTCACAATCGACTTTCCGTTCCGCCGGGTGTCCGTTCGTTATCGGAATTAATTTCATTGATTCAAGAGAATCTTTTTTGAAAACTTCTTCGGGTGTCCGAAGTTCGCGCCGGGTCGTTCCGTCTTCGTTCTTATAAAGAAAAATTCCGGTTCGTGTTACTTTTGGATTTCCGCGAATATAACCTTCGGGCGTGACTTTCGCGTCCGGCATTGAACCGACGTCGAAACGAAAGACCGCTAAAATTATCGGAAACATTTCGTCGATATTTATTGAAGGAATATTTTCGGCGGAATCTTTATTTTCGGCGGCGGGTTCAAAAGAAATCGGTTTAATTTCATTTTTGGAAAGCCAGGCGCGGGCTTCGGCTTCGGTGAATTTATCTTTCGGGAATCTTAACGCCTGGGCGACGGGCGCTTCTTTGTCGCCGCTTTTTACAATGTACCATATAATATCTATCGACGCGGGAATCGAAACGCCTTGAACTTTGCCATTTCCGGAACCGCTTGTTCGGGCCGCCCCGATATGCGCGTGGTCGGGTGAAAGAAGACGGGCCGAATGTTCATGTGGGTATGGCAAAAAAACCCCCTTTAAATAAAAAACGCCCGGCATCTTGTAAGATGTCGGGCGTTCGTACGGCGCCACTTTTTCTCTTTTTTTATGGTTTCATGTGAAACGTTTTTCGTTTCACGTGGAACCATAACGCGGCGGTTCGATTGCTTCCTTGATTAATAAACTACATTCAATTTCAAGAATTGTCAACTTTTTTTGAATCGACGCGCAATTCCGGTAATCGCGTCTTGATAAAAACTTCTGTATTTGCGATTCCGCCGTCCCTCATATTTACCGTTAATTGAATTTGACCCGTCCACCGTTCGGCGCTATGCTTCGCAACGTATTGACCGACCCGTTCGGAAAACTCTTTTATTGGTTCGGACATTTATTCCCCTTTTTCTGTCTGAAACAAATCTTCCAGTTCGGAAAGAACGGGCAAAGCTACACATCTGCAATTTATCGGTTGTCCTGGGTGTCCGTCTTCGGGCGGGTCGTTCCAAAAAAATTCTTTTCCTTCGCGTTCCCAATGATCATATTGAGCGTTCGGGTATTTGCCCGCCGGGTTTCCGCGAACCCGTTCGTCAAGAGAGGTACTCCAAATATATTTTTCGATTCCTAACGCGGTTTGTCGGGTCATTGTTATTTGACCGTTAAGTTTCGAAACCTGGTCGCGGGCAATAAGACGGGCGCGGTTCTTTGTTACGTCGAATTGCTTTTGTATTTGACTTTGAATCTTCGTAAACCGGTCGCCGTTTGAAACGCCCCGGTGAACCATACCTTCTATGTTCGTGACTGCCTGGTCGGTTATTGATTTAATAAGACCGACGTTTTCTTTTTCAAACGATTTCATTATATCGGAAAGCCAGGGTTCGCGCTGAAAGAAATCTACGCCCATAACCGCTTTCATTGTCTTTCGCCATTGAACGTCGTTCCAGGCGCTTGTCTTTTGTCCTATATCGGCGGCAAGGCGGGACGGTCGATATAAGACCGTATTTTCCAAAGTCATTTTTAGGGAATTGATTAAACGGTCGGCGTCGTCGGCCCATCCGTCCAGGCGGACGCCGTCGGTCTTGTTGACGGCCCGGTCGCGTTCCGCGATAACATCTTCAAGACCGGATAATAAAACTTTTTCGGTTTGGGTTTGAATGTTTTTTGCAATCGCAACAAGCGCCCGCGAATATTGTCTTTCAATAGGCGTCGGGTGAAGTATTTTCGGCAAGCGTCCCAATTTCTTTTTTTGAATACCTAGGGCGCGACGTTTTAAAACAAGTTCCTGGAACGCCGATTTTTTAAGCGGCATTTAAGCCCCTTCTGTTTCGTGGCCGTCCGGTTCGTCGTCGTCTTTATCGGACGCGGGTTCTTTTACTCCGTCGCTTGCGGCCTGTCGGTCTTCGGAAAATAACTTCGTATCAAGCGAATAATTGTCGCCGCCAAAACGTGAAATCGCGACTTCGTCCGGAGTCAAAACGCCATTGGTAATATATACGGCGTCCGTATCTGCTTGCGTTTTTCTATTTGTTACGATTTCCGTTTCGGTCATTTCCATAAGCGGCGCGAAAACGATTTCCCAGTTTTTTATTTCTTGCCCGCCGGTCGGCCCCTGCTTTGCAAGTTGCAGTAAATAGAAAAACCGATATAACGCGGGCTTATAACTTTCGTCTTGTTCGCTTTTTACTTTGTCATACCAAAAGCGAATATCCGACGCGCCGGTCGCGGAAAGTCCCGCCGGGCTTTGGCCCATTAATAACGTGACCGGAATTCCTGTCACGGCGCTTAGTGACTGACTGTATTTGTCCAGGACGTCGGCAAGGCCTGAAATACTTGTCGTCTTTTTCTCATACGTTTCGTTTTCGTCAAGCAACATAGTATTAATAACGTGGCGGGACATATCAATTAAATCAAGGCGTTTTTTAATTACGTCTTCTTGTCCGCCTGCAATCATTTCTTGAAGATTTTTCATTGTCAAAGCGCCTTGAACAAAGTCTTCCATTATGTTATCAGTCGCGCCGTAAATAGCGCCCAGGGCGCGAAGGCGGTCAAACATTGCCTGGTAAACAGAATCGCCCCACCCGTTATTTTGAAGCCGTTCGGTTTCGGCAAGTTCAAGACCGTCCATAGCAATAACGCGGGAATAATGAACCCGGAACGGCGAACCGCGAACCGGAAAGACGCCATAAGTTCGCGGCTTGTTAAAATTTATAGATTTATAATCGGTTTCAATGTCGGTCGTCGCGTCAATTCTCCAACGCTGATAAACGCGAACCATTGAAATTGAACGAATATCTTTTTCGTTAAGCGGGACGGTCATATCGGCGGAACCGTCATCTATCCAAAGAACCATAATCGCGCCGCCGTAAACTTTCGACCAACGAATTAAATTCCTGAATTCCTTCGCGACGTTCATATCGTTAAACGCTTTTAATAAAACGCCGTCGGTATCGTTCTTTATTGTGAAACCTTTCCGGGTCATTTCGCCGACTGGCAATTCGACAATTCGTTTCGCAAGACCGTTGAACCGGAACAATAAAGTCAAGTCCGTTTCGTGCAAGTTGTTATCGCGGGAAACCGTTGTCGAAAGTGTTTTGTCGCGGTTTTGAATTCCAAGTCCCGTGAAAAGATTTAACCAACCGTCGGCCCTGGACGCTTGCGGCGCGGCCTGGTCGTTCCGAATCGCTTTGACTTGTCCGGATTTACGTTTCACAAAAAAGCCCCTTTTTAAAGTTTTAGTCCTGGGTCAACATTATTAAATCTAATCCAATAACCGGCGAAAAGCAAATAACAAGAGAATCGGCAAGGTTCGGCGACGCGATTCCTCTCGCTTTCATTTTCTTTTTTGATTCCATGCGAAGGCGTCCGGAACCTTCGTCGAACTCATAACGCTGTTGACTTAATTCAAGAATCAATTGCGGGTGATTAATAATCGAAATCATTTCTTCGGGCGGGTGTTTTCGTTTTCCGGTTTTTGTTTCCCAGGTTTTTTCGAATCGAAGTCGAAGCGCCCACCACAATTGGGCTTTCAAATTTAAAAACATATCTTTATTTTTCTTGCCTTGAATAACGTCTTTGTCTGTGACCGCCGCCCCAAAGTTGACGCCCTGCCCGCGTATCTTGAATTTTTCGCGGGCGTTCCAGTTCATTATCTCGCTTTTAACTCCGGCCCCGACGCCTATTGAGTCATATTTTAAAATGTTTATGTCGTTCTTTTGCAACGTCCAGGCGGCCCGCCGGGTCGTTTCGCCGGTGTTCCCTTCCTTCCAGGATTCAACGGTATTTAAAACGACGCCTTGACGCAAGGTTAAAGCGTTCAAGTCGTCGCCTTCGTCTGCAACGTCCAGGCCCGCGACTTTTTGGCCCTGGGCCGCAATCGGGTAATTAACCGCCGCTTGAACATAGTTCGCCGGAATACAAATTCGTTCAACGCTTTCAGTATAAGACCGGTCAACTTCGCGGGCCATAATGACCGGGCCGTTCTTGTCAAGTTCGCGCTTATACCAGGCGTCATCTTTTCTCGGGTCGTCCCGCCAGTCAAAAAAGAATACTTTGAAAAACCCGCCGACGCGCTTTTTATAAAACGGGTTCCCGGTTCCGTTCGGCGTTGAAATGTCGCCCTTGACGTCGGAATTCATTGAAAGCGCGGCGTCGATTTTTTCCGCGTGTTCATAATGCCCCGATTCGTCCTTAAAATAAAGAGAATTTCGACCGCCGCGTCCGATATTGTCGCCCGCTTCGCCGGTGATTGTATTTCCATTTGACGGATTAATGATTTTTAAAAATGGCGTGTGTGTGTCCGGGTCGAAACCGTTCGGTAAATATTCGTTTGGTAAATACCGAAGCATTATTCGCCCTTTTTCGAATATCGAATCCGGGTCGCCCAGGCGGTCAACTAACATTTCTTTTCGGGAACCGAAACCGATTTTCGAACCAGGATAAAACCGCCAAAGCCAAAGACTGAACGCCATGTTTAAATAAGTCGCGCCCGCGTCCCTGGACTTTTCAACAAGAAAATCTTCTTTCTTTTCGTACCGTTCCCGTAACCAAAGCAAATATTCAACTTGCTTCGGCCAAAGAATGAACGGCATTAAAGCGGGCTTTTCGCGCGGGTCGTAGGTGACAAACCAGTCATTAATATATTGAACCGGGTCGTTCTTGTACTTTCGGAAAGACGCCGCAAGCGCTTCGTCGTCTTGTTGTATAATGACAAGGCGGTCAAGGCGTTCGCGGAATATTCGCCCGGCGGCGACGGCGTTCGGGTTCATCTTATATTTTTATCCCTTAAATATTTTTTAGCTTTAATTTGAATTCGTTTTTTTCGCTTCCATTTTGCTATATAACTATTTTGTAATTTATAATGTTTTAAACAGTATCTTTTTTTGACCGCTTTTTCCCCGCAATCTTGACAAAGACCCAAAGTAAGCATTTTTAATTTATATTTTTTTTGCGGTGTCAATTTTTCCCCGCTTTTAATCGTTCAAGATAAACTTGTTCCGCCTGGTCGTCGGTCATTTCGGCGGCTTCGAACTCCGCCCCCTGGACGCGGTCAAGTTCCGGCGTCGGCGACGTTTCTTTTATAGGCGTCTTCGGCGGCGCTTTCCATCCGGCAAGTTGCGCGATTAAATCCGTATATTTGTACGTGACCGCATTATCAATTGCTATTATTGTTTTTTCAACGGCGACGGGCGTTCCTGCTTTACCGTCTTTTTTTGTTTCGAAACGCTCTTTAATATTTCGGTGACATTTAACGCCCAAGGCGCGTTCGACAACCATTTGAATAAATTTATGTTTCGGCATACCCAAATCGACAAGCATTTTGACGGTTTTTTCTTGCGTCCGGGCCGCCGCTTCAAGGCGGACTTGACGCCGGTATTCCGACCAGTCTTCCTTCATTGATTTAAGTTTAATCGTCGCGACTGGAATATCGTATTCGGTAGATAGCTTATTGAATGTATATTTCGGGTCGGTCGCCCAAAGATTTTTAATTTCGTCCCAGGATTCCAAAGAAATCCGCCGGTAACGTCGCCCCCGGCGCGTTTCTTCTTTTATTATACCGACTTTCTTTTTTTCTAACAAAGTATAATGTCCTGGGAACCGCCTTGACGTTTAAAACGAAGACGGTTCGACCGTTAAACTTTCTTAATTTCAATATCCGGGAAAGCGTTTTTCATTCTATCAAGAATGACTGCACAATAATCGGGTGAAATTTCAAGCCCCCTGCATTGTCGTTTAAGATTATCGCAAGCGACCATTGTCGTCCCGCCCCCAAGAAATCCGTCAAGAACAATATCTTTTTGTTTTGTGCTATTATTTATAGCTCTTATTGCAAGCGCGACGGGTTTTTGTGTCGGGTGAAAATCGTTCGAAGACGACCTGTCATATTCCCAAAGAGTAACTTCATTATTTGGGCCATACCAACGGGCGGACTTTCCTTTTTTGTGAGCATAATAACAAGGTTCGTGTTTACCTTTGTAATGGGCGGACGTTAAAAATTGAGCGTGATTTTTGGCCCATATAATTTGAGCCGTTATAATATACCCGGCGGCGGCGGCGGCGGCGGCGGCGGCGGCGGCGTGCGCATCGGCATACCATAAATAAAGCGCCGCCTTTTCATCAACGTATCTGCTTAATAATGGCAACGCTTTTTCATAAATATTCGTTTTTAAATGGTCGTTTAATAATGCTTTTCGTTTCTTCATGCCTCCTATATACGCAACGCCATAGGGCGGGTCGGTAAAAATACAGTTTCCTTTTTCTGAATTCATTAATTTTATTAAATCTTTTTCGTTCGTAGAATCTCCACATAACAATCTATGCTTTCCGATAAGCCATAAGTCGCCCGGCTTAACTTTCCATTTTTTATTGATTTCCGCCGCCTGGTCAATTTGCGCGTCCGCGTCTTGCGTGTTTTCGGTTTCCATATCCGCCGATATTTCCGCGAACTCTTTTTCCGAAAAGAACGCGCCCAGGTCAACGCCTTCGTTTTTAAGTCGTTCCAGTTCTTCGGAATTCCATTCAAGGTCAAGTTCGGACGTTCTATTATCCGCGATTGCAAGTTCTTTCGCCGCCGTGTCTTTTTCTAAGTCCAGGTCGTTTCGTTTGACTGCGATAATTTCCTTGCCGTCGGTTTCAATAATACGAACGGTTTTAAAACCTGCTTCGCCCGCGACTTCGACCGTTTTGTTTCCTGCAATGATATTATTGTTCTTATCAATAAGAATTGAACGCCCGGCCCCGTAAGATTGCAAGCTCTTTTCCAGTAACGCCCGGCCCCGTTCCGTTCCCCGATTCGCGTTGCGTTTGTCGAATTTTAAATCTTTAATTTTCATTTCGTTTTTTCCTTTGCTTTGGTTTTTACTATCGTCTTACAAAACGCCGGTTTGCAAGTCATTAAATAATCTTTGATTTTGTTCTTTTCCGGGTGTCCGTTCGGGTATGCTTTACAAGTCGAAAGACAGTATTCCCGAAACTTGCAAGCATTAGGCTTAAAGTTCAATTCCTTCGGCTTCATTCTTTCGCCTTGGACGCTTCGAATTGACGCAAGGTTTCGACCGCGACTTCGTCGCCTTCGGCGGCCCGTGTCTTGACGTATGAAAGCAAGACCGGCAAGGCGTTATAAGAATTAAAGATTTTCCGAAGTTCCGGGCTTTCATTCAAAAGTATTTGGATCCTGTCAAGCGGCATAATCGACCCCCTTTTTAATATTTTGCGATTATATCTTGTTCGACCAGGTATTGAAGACGGGCCGAACGGGTTTGTTTGTTTCGTTTTGCTTTTTTGTCGAAGTCTTTTAAATACGGCGCGGGAATTCGAAACGCAATAAATTTGCTTTGGAAGTTTTGAACCAGGCGCGGACGCCCTGGGCGGATTTTTGATTTCATGCAAGTAATATAAATAATAATGTTAAACAAAACAAATTGTTAAACAATATTATCGTTTTACATCGTCCGGGATAAGTTGACCGGCGGACAAAAGGCGGGTATAAAGAAATATTATTTCCGGTTTGTGAAGACAGTTTGAACAAATGTAATCGGTATTATCAATAATATAAAATCGTGGGACGGTTCGAACGTCCGCCCCGCAAGATAAGCATTTCGGAATATTAACTTTCGCGACAACGATTTCCGGGCCGTCCGCCATTATTGAAGCCCGTCGTCTTCGTCCTGAAATATGTCGGCGGGTTCCGTTTCGCATAAACGATAATGTTCGCAATTATCGCGGGCGGTCTTTGAATCTTCAACAAGGTCGGAAACGTCGCCATTGCAAAAACAGACATCGCCGCAAACCGGGCAATTATGGGCCATGAATTATTTATCCTTTTTCCTTAAATGGCGCTCGATTCTACGATCTTGATAAATATTGACGGTATTGGGGCCAATTGACCCGGACGCGGCAAACCATTTTAAAGACCTTTCTGCGAAAGAATGGGCGTTCCGTCGGCGAATCCAACGCGCCATTTTTGAACCGGACGCATTTATCCTGCAGGGCGGTTTTTTACTTCGTGACCCGGAATAATCGTCTTTCGAAAGCACTTTTGTTAATTCTCCAAATAGTCCCATTGTAGAAAGCGTATTAAGTAAGTTCATTATTCCGCCTTGGTAAATGGTTTTTGATTCCGTCCAGTATTTCCGAAATGATAACTTTTTCAACTTCCAACGCGCAAGAACGTAAATTCCCAGCAAGCGTCCGGGCGTCTTTCCGGAACCGGGCGGACGCGGTCGCCTGGGCTTTCCGTTCCCAGGTCGCCGACCGGCGGCGCCATTGCCTTAAAAGACTGATAACTTTTCCGACTGATAATTCTTCATTGTTTCGCCCCCCCTGTTTATTTTTACGTTCCCAAAAATTACATTCGATAATATTATCATTCCCGACCCCGTTTCCGAAGTGAATGTCCATTTCAATATCTTCAGCTTTTGCTTCATTGATACATTCTATAAAATCGCGCGAACAAGAATAGCATAAATGCTCTTTACTGTTTTTAGTTTTCATAACCCCCCCAGGTTAAAAAAGACCATGTATAAAATTTGAATACAAAAAAATATAAATACAAGCCGCCGCAATCGACATTAACGTGGTAAGTATAAAGAATTTTGTTTCGGGATTAATTTCAATTTTCATTTTTCGACCACTATATTTTTTCCAGTTCCTTTACATAAAGAACAAGTTCGTTGTTCAATACCTTCTATAATCATCGGGTCTTTACCTTTTCCTCCGCATAAAATACATTTCGGAACTGCCGCCGGTTCGATTTCCGGCGGCGTTCCTGGTATATTTTTATCAACGCTTTGGCTTTCCGCGCCCCCCTTTTGTTCGGGTTTATTAAGTTTGATTTTTACTTGACCAGTTTTACAATTTCCGCATTTTAAAATAATAGTTCCAAGAATGTTGACTTTATCGCTTTTTAAAAACGCGGGCGGTTCAATTATTTTATGACAGTTCGGACAAAAAAGAATATTCATTTTTCGACCCTCCTGAATCCAAGACCCGCGATTGCATAACGATATTTAAAAAGGCGGTTTTCCATTGCGGTTGTTCCATTGCGAATTTTTTCTAATAATTTCATTAATTCGCGTTCGGTTTTAGGCTTAGATAATGTTTCCGCTGATATAATTTCAATAACTTCGTTAAGCAAATTACAAACTGTTCTCTTTTCTTTTTTACCCATTGCAAGACTCCGACGTTCCAAGTTCGCAAACTTTATTTTTGCCCTTCCAATAAGCGGCCCCGCCGAAATGCGAAACGGCTTCGAAATAAATTTCCGTGATTTTATATCGTTTGGCTTTTAACGTGAACCAAGCGCGGCGATCGGCGTTTATAAACCATTGAACCAAGGCGAACCGGTGTCTTTTAAGCGGCGGCGGGTCGCCCATTGTGTTATCAATTTGCCGAATCATATTTATCCGAAATGACCGGTCGGCTTTGTCTTTCGTATCGTTCCCGAACGGCGTTTCTTCGGAATACATAAAGTCGTGTATGTCGCAAGACGCGGTAATATTAACACCCAGGATATTATCGGGAACCAGATAATCGCCGATTCCGTGAAACTTCGGGCCACAACCATTACAAAGAAATCTTTTTTCTTCGGGCGTCAACGTCCAGTAACGCGCGGGCGCGAACAGTTTTTCCATTAAACCCCCTTTTTAAATAAATCGTAATTATATTTTTTAGTGTCCCGGCCATACTTGCGGGAATGACTATGTTCCCAAATATCAAGCGACAAATGTACGCCGTTATTCTCTTCCAGCCTTCAAATAATATCCACACCTCGGACAATGATTATCACTAACACCATCGAAAGGTAATGGCGTACTTTGTTTGTTGGTGAATGCGTCCTGTTCCTTAATTTGTGAGCGCAGTTTTTTGTAAGCTAAAACAAGGCCCCAAACTTTACCCACATCCATATCGCAATAGCATTGTTCTTTTTTATTTGAAATATTTACCATAGATTCAAAATCTCCAACGTAATCATATTCGCCTGGATCAACCACGGTTGTCCACATCGGGGTAACTTCTTTTTTCTTTTTCATTGCGCGAACTCCTTTAATAAAGGCCATTTACACCAACGTCCGATGCATGGCGAAGTTTGGTACTCCAAATTTGGGGGTACTCCCCGCCATGCATTTGTTGGACGATGTTAGACCGCTTCCTTAGTGTCCGGCGCGCTTGGCTTTTCTTCCCATCCGGGTATTTTCGCATCTTCAATATGAAGGCAGTCCTTCAAATTCGAGTAAGGGTCAGCGCTCGACATTTGAGCCAGCCTACCATTGCAGTAATCATTCCCTGCCGTCGCACCATACAGAATCCCGACTGCCGGAACTCCATTCTTAGGGATAGAAACAACAACGTCACCATTTCGAGCTTCCCGACCATTCCTGTAATGCATACCTTCTCCTTCTTTTGTTTTGGTTTTCAGCGTGCCCTAATATTTTCAGAGCGGTCTAATTTCGTCCAACGTTATAGCATGGTGAAGTTGCATTAGCAATTTTCACCATGCGGGAGTTGTACTGAGTAATGGCCGCAAAAATCATATAAAGTCGCGCTCTTTATTAATTTGTATGCGTTCCTTCGACCTGTCTTTTTTCTCTGTCTGCTGTGCGCTTATTAAGCCACAGCAAAGCCTCTTCCAGCTTAGTAATTGCAATAGCGTTCTCTCTGCAATTAAATTTTGAGTCCTGATAAAACTGTATGCGCTGCCGTGCCGCGTCAATTACAGTTTCAACGAAAGCACCGTTTGGCTCTTTTCTTTCCGCACCTCTACCCAACGGCCCATCCTGCCAATCAATCGACATTCCCGTACCCCTGACACTTCCTCCGGTTGGGTTTCCGTTTTCGTCTTTTCTGTTTTCTGCTTTGTACTCTGCAAGCATGTCATCTCCTTTCTTTGTTTTAGCGCGACATTCCTACGGCCATTATTTAGTACAACTCGTTATTATACGCAATTAAGCGTATAACAATTTATTTTTAATCTTCCAAATATTCTATTGACCGTTTCATTTCTTCATCATAATTAAATACGGTTTTCATTGCATCGCCGATTCCGATTTTGTCCCCTTCGAAACCGTAAAATTTTTTATTAAAAATTTTCGCATACCTGGGAACTTTTAAATTTCCGCGAACGAACGCTTCGCCGTCCGCCGTAATCCAATATTTTCCGCGACGTTCCGAAACGTCTTGTTTGATTTTTTCGTACCGTTTAAGTAAACCCCAATAACATAGTTTTGTTATGTCGCCCCGGACGGCGGACGAAACGCGACAGCGTTTTAGATAGCCTTCGATATGAAGCGGGACGTTCTTATTATGGGTCAAGTAATATTTATAAATCAAAACAAGACCCTTGACCATGCTTTTATTAATAGTCCGCAAATACAACTTGACGCGCTGTTTGCAAAGCGGACAAAACGTCCCGCCCGGCCCTTGCATCTTTTCGACTAACCAGTCGTTTATCAAACCGAACCGTTCTTTTTCTTTTGGAGAATATCCGAACAAATCCAATACTTCGACTTCTTTTTTTTCATTCACAAAACCCCCTTAAATGCTTTTCGTAACCGTTCGACCTGGGCGGCTGTTAGTTTCGCCCCGCGAATCCAACGCTCAATTTCCCAAATTTGCCGTTCGTTCATTATCAAAATCCAGTTTAGTTTTTGCTCTTTTCTTTTAAACGGTTTCATGGTAAACTTTTATAATTATTCCCGGTTCAATGTCTGGGAATTCCAAGACGGCGGCGTCCTGTCTTATTTGAAAATAATGTCTTTCGACCCACTTCGGCGAATCGTCTTTAATCCAACCTTGATATTTTAAATGGTCAAACATCGGTTTAAATCCAAGACGCAAATTATCTTCGTCGAATTCGGTTTCCCCTTGCCATAAACCCGGACGCAATCGACCCGGACTTTGACGGTCGCCGGGTAGTCGCAAGGGCCGAAATAATAACTCAATAACTTATACCATTTGTTTCGGTAGTTACGATAATTAAATCGGCCCCGCGAACCCCAGGAAATGACTTGATTCCCGGATTTAATTTCAAAGGGAATTATTTTTACTGTTTGGGCTTTCAATTTTTTCCCCGTTCCACTTTAAAGAAATCATTTCAATAAATTCCGGTAATTGCCATTTTTTTATTTTGGCCGCCTGAATTATTATGTCCAGAATTTTATCGTCAACGGCGTTCATGTTAAGCCCCAGGCGCGGCGGGCTTCGTCGGTTCGGTCTTTGGTTCGGCTTTGCCTGGTTCCTTGTCCTGGGCGGCTTCGGCTTTGGCCGGTGACTGTTTCGCGTCGCCGGTCAAAACGATTTTAAGCGCGGTAACATCAACGCCCCAAAATTTATCTACTTTCTTCGCGCGGTCGCGGGCGCGGAAAAAATTGTTTCCGACGGCGTCTTTAAATTCCGTACCGTCAATATTTACAACGCGGAACCCGTCACCCCGGTCAATGTTTTTAATTTCGACCGATTCCCAAACCGGGACGCCCTGGGCGTCGTCTTTCAAAAATTTCTTGTATTTAAGACCGGGACGGTCGTTTAAAATCTGCGTCGCGGCAGTCTTGACCGGTTGCGTCGGCCCGGATATTCCGGCGCCCTGGGCGGCCCCGGTGGCTTCATGGGCGCCCTTTTTCGCGGCGGCGTCCATCTTCGGCGTGTTAAGCGGCAAGGTAAATTGCGCTTGACCCTTGACTTCTTCGCCGGTATCGGAACGAACGATTTTTAATAGAACGCCCTTGTCGCTATGATATGCGAAACATTTAATCGTTTCGTTCCTGGAACCGTTCATAATTTCGTTCATTATTTTATCCATTGCCAGTTCCGTCTTTGCCTTTTCACCCTTGTATTGTTCTTTTACAGAGTCGAACTTAACTTCGGAAAGATTAAATTCGCGTTTTAGTTTTCCGTATGCAAGCGCCATGTCTGCAATTTCCAGTGTCGTATATTTTACCGGCAATGGTAGGTGAACGGTTGTTTCGCGGTTTCCTTTTTTCTTTAATAGTTCCGTCCCGGCTTTGTCCGTCGCTTTTTCTTTTTGCTTTTGATTCACAAAACCCCCTATTATTAAAAGACTGTTTTTATATTTATTACTTGAAGCGGTTTTTTTATTTCATTCCGGCCCCCCTTTGGCAAATTATCAATAGGTCAAATCTATTATTCCAACGAATTATATAATTAGTTGTAGTAATAGAGATGTTGATAACGTTGACAATTTTCAAAATGGTCGATTTTAAAGGCATTTTAAGTTGTTTTTGTGTTGATAGAACATTGAAAAGTTTTCCACATAGTGTTGATAACACATTGAAAACTTTTATTTCAATGGTTCGAAAACAACTTATCAACATAGTTTTCAATGGTTCATAAACAACAGGAAAAGACCGACCAGCGAAGGCGTTCGGGCCGATAAACCCGGACGCGGTTCGCCGACTGGTTGCCCTGGACGCGGGTCGCCGGTTCCGTCCCTTCGTTTTCTGTGAACCGTGACCAGGCGCCGGGCAATTATTTTTTAAATAAAAAGGGCCGTCCGCCAAACCGGTTAAACCCAGGGCGGACAAAGGAACGCCCCGAATTAGATTCGACGAACGGCTTTTATTTTTTGAAGTGAATATCAATTGAACCCCTTGTCTTGCAGTATCGCGTAACCGGCGCGATTTTTTACAAGTATAATATTTTGAACTTACCGCGTCAAGTTTCGAAATAATTATCTTTTAAAATTTCCGACAATTCTTTTTGAAACGATTTTGATATTTCAATGAGCGGTTGTCGGATATTTTTAAAAAGATTAAACATTTTTAAGCCGACCAATTGTGTCACGCGTATATCTTTAAGCGCATCGTGTCCGCCAGGCGGAACACCGAAGACCTGACAAAGCGTTTCAAGTTTAAAATTAACCGGCGAAATTATTCCCAGGCGTTTAAGCAATACCGCGATAAATATTGTGTCAAACGGTTGCCATGAAAGCCATGAACCGGCGCCGTATCGGTCGCCTGACTTCTTAATAAATTGGTCAAGGAATTGTATGTCGAACGAAACGCAATGTCCGCCGACCAGAAATTTATCTTCGCGGTTAAATTTGTCGATATATTTTCCGAAAATATCAAAAAGTTTTTTCTTAACTTCGGACGGCGGCGCCCAGGTCAATATTTCGTCTTTGGAAAATTTATTCATTTCAAGCGCGGACGGATTTATATTCGCCGGGTTCCAGGGCCGACATTTAAATTCGAATTCGTCTTTGATTTCTCCGTCAATTTCGATAATTCCCGCTATCTGAATTATATCGTTTTGAACCGGGTCAATGCCGGTCGTTTCAGAATCAAGCCAAAGTATTTTTTCCAACTAAACCCCCTTGTTAGATTCAAATTTGTCTATATATGCCGAAAGCGTTCGTTCCAGTTCCGGCGCGTTCTTGAAATGTTCCAGGACGACGGAAATATCGGTATTTTTCAACGGAACCCAGGACGCGACGTTTTGTTTTATAAAAACATTTACGCAATAAAAAATTGCTTTTCCGGCGGCCCGGACAAACAACGCGCCCTTGCTTTTTTCGTAAAGACCGCGAATGTCTGCAATGTCCGACGTCCGTTTCCTGGTCGCCGCTTCGGAAATCGGCGCGGCATTATACGGCGGCGTTTTGTCCGGTTCCTGTACAGCGTTCAATGCCTGGGCCGCCCCCGAAGGCGGCGGGCCGTGTTTAATTACGTCCGGGTGTTCCGTTTCGGGCGGCGCCTGGTCGTCGGACGGCGGCGGCGGCGAATCAGTTCCGCCGGGCGTCCCGGTCGGCTTCTTTCCGTTCCCGTTCCCGTTCGGCGGCTTCGGTTCCCTGGGAATTGTCAACGCGGCGTCTTCAAAAACTTTTCCGCATCCGCCCTTTCGTTTGTAACAAACAAACCCCCCGCCATATTCCGGCTTCGACGCGATTATTGCGTCCGACCCGCAAGCGGGACATTTACGCAACGGCGGGCGTCCCTGGTCGGGTGTTTGCCCGGCGGGCGCGGCGGTCGTTCCCTGGGCGGCCTGGTTCGTGGTCCCGGCGGGCGTTCCTTGTTCATCATAAAACGGCGAAACGTCTTTCCGGCGGAAAGCATATTCGCCCTTTTTGGTTCGATAAACCTTGACCGAATATTCTTTTTCCCACTTTCTGCAAAATTGCGGTTGCCATAGTTCCTTAGCAACGCCTAAATCTTTACAAGCGCGGGCGATTGCGTCTGATTTAGCCGATTCGTAAACGGTAGCCCAGGACATATTTTTGTTTGACCGTATATAATCGGCTTCGCCCATTGCGCGGGAGACGAACTTTCCGCGAATGACTAAAGACCCGTCAAAGCAAAGCGTATTCCCGACGATTGTAATTCCGTTTTGAATCAATGCCCATTGACCAGGGCCGAAGGCGGCGTTCAACTTTTCCCGGACGAAAACTTGCGGCAAATATAAAAGACCGTCCGGACGGATTTCGACTTCTTGATTATTGACCGGCACGTTTAAAGTGTCGCGTTCCTTTTGGCTGATTTCCAAAAGCGCGGCGCCCTTGTAAAATTCCGCGTGTGTTTGCGGCAAATCCGGCGGACGTTCCGCGTAAAGTTTCGCCGGGTCGGAATCGACCGGCGGCGGGTTCGGAATCAGGTTTTTTTGATTTTCCATTATTGCCCCGCTTTTTCAAGAATATATTTCGGAACGTATTGAACCGCGACTTTGTCTTTGTATTCCGTCCGAATCATTTCGTCGCGTTCAAGTCCCTTCGTGTCCGCAATTTCTTTGACCCTGGCAAGTTTCCAGGCGGACGCGGACGTCGGTAAAGCCAATAAAGCCAATTGAACATCGGGTTCGGCACTTTTAAGCATATCGCGCAAAGTCCGAAGTCCATCATCAGTCAACGTTTCGTCTTTTTCCTTGCCATAATAAATGACGGCGCGGCGCCCTTCCGGGCCGGCTTCGAATTCGTGAATCTTTTCGCCCTTCATTATTTCGACCATTTTCGCGTCGAAAGCGTCCAACATCTTTTTTAAAAGTGAACGCATATCTTCGACGCCCAGGCGGACGAAATAGAGCGCATCTTTGTCGGTCGTTTCTTGAAGTGTATCATATAATTTATCAAGCAAGTAATTCATGTTAAGCGCCTTGACTTGCTTCGCTTGCATTTCGATTAATTGCGTTTCCAATATTTCGACGACGTCGGATTTTCGGGCTTTGAAATCGGGTTCGATTGCGGCGGGAACATTAGCGGCGGTTTTTTTAACTTCGGGCGGCAATGGCGGCCCGGTCATTATATTACTTTTTACTGTCACGGTTCACCCCTTTTGGTTTTAAATTATCCAGGACAAGCGCCTTGAACGCTTTGGTTTTATTGCCCTTGAATTTATCGTCCGCGTAATTATTAAATAAATCATGGGCGGTTTTTGCGTCGTCGCCGGACAAATAAATTTGAGAAATTTTGAAAGTTTCGGCCATTTTATCACCCCCTTTCGTCTGTTAATGGTTCAACGGCTTTGGTCTTTGCAATGGTTACAATTTTAGATAGTTTCTCCGCCTGGTCGGTCGTCAATTGCGTCGCGGAAAGCCAGGCGGCGACATCAACCAATTTCATTTCATTCATGCGTTCCTTGTCACTCATAACCGTAAAATAATTAATAACTTTATTAATGGCAATATTAATAAATCTGTTAATTGCCTTAAAGAAATAATATTGACCGGCGGCGGTTTTCATGTTATATTGTTACTGCTTTTCTTTGCTGTCAGGTTCATAAATCCTCAAGCGTTCCGGTTTTGGTTTTCTGGGACGCTTTTTTATTTCCCCGACCATTGTCACCCGCCGGCCGCCGCCGACCGGAATTCCGGTTTCGGATTTAAAAACCGTACAAACCGCCCCGTCGTTAAAAACAATAAAACTTTTTCCTTCGTTTGTGGCTCCACTTACTGAACCCATTATTCCCCCTTTTTAAATTGTGCATAATATCGGATTAAATTATCCAAGACGGACGGTTCAAGATATATTTTATCGGTCGGGTTCGCGTGGTCGTTCGCCCGAAGTTCCAGTCCGTAACCGTCAAAGACACAATAAACGCCGTCACCCAGGTATTCAATTTTTTCCATTTGTCGCCCCTTCGGAATAAAATTCCATAGCAAGACGCGCCGCCCGGCGTTTATGTGCGTCGGTTCCTTCAAAAATTGCCCCGCAAGATTCACAAAGAAAATCATTCCCGATCATATTATCATAAATCGTCTTTGTATCTTTTCCACAATCGGGACAAATATTCGAAACGCGAATCCGTTCGGCTTCGTCGTTAAAATTACCGTCGCGCAAATAATAAAGTTCGTGAACGGTCTTCGGTTCATGCAACGCGACGGCTTTTAAATAAAGTTCCGCATCTTCTTGAAAACAAAAATCCGCCCGCCAGGAATATATTCCCCGTCCCCGTTCAATATCGGGAATTTTTCTTTTTGCGTTTTCTTCAAAAGCATTTAAAAATTTAACTTCAAAGACGCGATAAACCGCAACAGTGTCAGCTTTGGGAAAATTCATTATAGCCCCCCGGTTACAGATTTTGAAAACATGATTTCGCATATCGACAAGACGGCGCAACGCCCGGCCCTGGACGAATACCAGGCGCAAGCATCATAATCACAAAGCGCTTTTAATATTGGACAATAAACAGGTTTCTTTTCGTCCGGCAACGTGACCGCCGGAACCGGTTTTAAGAAACGGTCGCGCGTCGGCGGAATTACCGAAGCGGTTTTTTTAGTTTTCATAATCTTGATTTTCCTCTTTTTTGGTTTCATCTTCGAAATCATCTTCAAGCGTTTTTAAGTGTGCATCCAAAATACTGTCTTCAATTGAAGCGCGTTTTGCCGCTTCTTTCGCCCAATTCATAAAAGCCCCCTTGTTTGGGCGCCCCGAAGGACGCCCGGTTATAGTAGATATGTTATATACGGCCCTCAAACTTTAAACGGCAAGCCGATCTGCCCCGTTATTTCGTTAGGTTTGCCACAGACGGGGCACGTCCACGTTGCGCGGCCATCGCCACGCTGCGATATTTCGATAAACAGCTCAAACGCTTTTTCGCAGGTCTGGCAAAAAAACATTATCTTTTGTTTCACAACCCCTCCCTTTTTGGTTATTAATGTATTAATTTATTAATAAAGTACGTTATTAACGCATTAAATGCAAGAGAAAAGATAAAATATTTTTCTGGCCGGTCGTATCAAATATCATGCCAAAGTGTTATATCAAGAATCGTGCCAAAAGCGGGATGTTTAAAAGCGGCTTAATTTGGAGCGGTTTAAGCCTTGGGCGGCGGCGCCCATGGTTTGCCCTGTCTATGCCTGCGTTCCGGGCACCTGGACGCGCGGGCGCGGGTGGAATCAAATAAAAAGCGCCCGGTCATTACAACGCGGGCGCCGGGTCGCGACTTCGGGAAACGGGACGGTGTTCCCTGGTCGCGGTTATTTTGTTAAAGAGAAAACGCTTTGGTTATGATTCCCAAAGACGATATTTCGAACAAGTTCGGCAAAGCCAATAATAAACGGAGTCGCATATTCCGGCGGAATCCAGTTTTGAATATTAGCGATAAGAAAAGACGCGGCTGAGATTATTACAATTCGACCGGCTTTCCAAATGCTTTTTGATAATTTAAAATTGTTCATATTGCCCCCCCCCCATTTATACTTTCAACGTCTTCGGGTCAACAAAAAGCGGGAAATATTTCCATTCCCGAATTTTTTTCTTGTTGACTATTTTTTCGACCATGGCCGCCGACCAAAAGCCGAACTCCGGGCCGGTATCGAAATGAAGTGAATACCGGTTTCCGTTCCAGTAAAGACCGACGCGGCAAAATCCGAACGCAAGGCCCAAAAGAATAATTCCATAATGCGCGGCGAAATCGACCGGGCCGTCTTTTTCATCCAGTTCAAAATCGACCGCCATTCCTTTTTTATGCTGAACGCTTTTATGAGTCCCGGACGTCAAACCGTTTAATTCTAAAACGAAGCGGCGCTTCGCCTGGGTTCGGACGCATTGTAATTTATAAATTGTATCAAATTTAACATCTCCAATTTTTGCCCCGGTCGCTTCGATTTCTTCGGGCTTAAAGTTCGGCAATAAATCAAAGTTCGATTTTGTCATTATTTAACCCCGCCGATAAATAAAATTTCCTTTGACTTTTTTTGTTCCGCTTGCAGTCCACAAAGACCCGAAGACCAGCGAAGGGAAAATATTGACTTGTCGCGTTCCCGCCGATAGATTTAAATAACCAATTCCGTCGACGCCTGAATCAGTTATTCGGGAAATCGCGACAACATTTCCCGATTCATATTGAGAGGGAATCGAAGACGGCAAATTGAAATATAAGTCGGTTTGATTGCTTGTTCCTTCAAGGTCGTAAATAATATAAACGGCGTCACTTGTTAAGACTTTAAATTTTAAAATCTTTGTTGTAAATACTGAAAAACCGATAATTAATTCTGTACTAAAATCGTCGAACTCGCTGTCGATTTCTGTGATTTCTTCATTGAACCATTTAAGCCATTTATAAATTAAATTTGAAAGCCAATTGAAAAACTGCCTTGGCGGAAATTCTTTAAATATCCAACCGGTTTTTTTCCGCGTGGCGGTCGGTTCAACGATATTGCTTTGACCACTTGACGGGTCAATAATTGTCGTCAACGCCCATTCTGGAAGTTTTGTCGGTTTTGCCATTTTTATAATTCCTTTTTAAACCATAAAAAACCGCTTACTTTTTTATTACCCGAACCCGTCCATGTTGAATTAGGAATAGTTATTCCCGTCGTTAAGTCCGGATAAAAATAAATTCGTGTCGCGTTAAGTTCATGGGCCAAAGCCGAAACGCCCAGGGTGTCGGCGCCGCCGTCCTTTATAGATAAGTTCATTGTTAAGACCGCCCCGGAATCTGCCGAAAGTTCCAGCGTTCCGGGTAAATAAATAACCGTAATATTAAGCGGGTCGCCAGCCCCTTCGAAATGATAACTTATAAAAACAAGGTCGTTTATTTCCCGAACAAAAAACTTTTTAGTTGTAAGAGATGTCCATCCGTTGTATGCAATAATATCAGCGGAACGGTCAATAAATCCAAGTTCAATATATGTTATTCTTTCATCGAACCATTTTAACCATTCGTTTGTCAATCTTAAAAGCCAGTTAAAAAATTGACGTGGTGGAAACTGTTTAAAAGTCCAGCCCGTATTTTTTTGACCAGCTGACGGTTCGACAACATTGTTTTGTCCGCTTGTCGGGTCAATAATGTCTGAAAGCGCCCAATCTGGAAATAATGTCGGTTTTGCCATTTTAAAAGCCCCTTTGTTTTAAATTATTAATTCGCTAAATTGCCCGCCGACTTCGTTCCCGGATTCAAGATAATTATATTCGGAAAATCCCAAACCTTCGGAAAACGGAATTCCGCCTTCGCCCGAAAAAGAAAACGGGACGGTTGTATAAATATTTGAAATTGAAACCGAAACGCAAACCGGAACAAGTTTTTGAATAATTGAAACGACCGGCGTTAATAAACCGCTTGCAATATTAATCAAAATTTCGGCGGGATAAATTTCAAAATATCGCGCGAAGTCTGAATCCATTAAAAACTTTGTCGCGCGAAGAATCGTTTCCGGTTCGCCGTTGGAAACGTTAATAAAAATTCTTTCATAAATTGCAAGTCTGAAATATTCGTCCGTTCGCCCGTTCCGGTCTTCGCCGACGATTAAACCGATTTCGTCAAGTAGGGCGCCCTGGGCCGTGGAGATTAAACGCCGCGTCATTAAATCGCGAATTGTATCTTCGCATTTTTGCAGTTCTTTAATAAATGAAGAAATGAAGTTTTTTAAATTTGTCGCGGGCTTAAACTGTTCTATCATTAAAAGCATTGCGCGGGCGACATGGTCGTTTATATAATACGGCGAAACGGGAATTGGGCTTTCGCCTGGTATATATGAACCGTAAATATGCGAACGGGAAACGCTGTCGATTTTGTCTTTCGGAACCGGAAAAGTGTCCCAGGGTTTCCCGTAATCCCTTGAACGCTTGCGGTCTTCTTTTGTTACAATTGCCATATTTTACGCCCCGCTTATCATTTTAGATTCGACATAAGTTGTCCCGTCGTCGGAAATTGCTTTCTTCGTGATTTTAGTTCCGGCGGCATTGTAGAATGATTTTTCAGACGCTGTATCTGTACCTTTATTCACAAGAGCCATTCTTAAACGTGTTACGCTTGCGCCTAAAGATTCTATCGACGGCGGCGTTCCCTGTAATAATTCTGGAAGGTCTTCAACGTTTACAATATTTGATACCTGTAAATGAACTCTTGCTTGTGCAGTCTCGCCTATATCTTCGGCAAGCGCAACAATTCCGATTTCGGAATTTGCTTTATTATAACCGGTTCCGTCATAATCGCTTTCAAGATTTACGGCGGCGGTAGCGTCCCCACTTATTTCTTCAATGTCGGCCTTGACGTTGTCGCCGTTGAAATGAAGCGCGTCGGTCGCGCCCCGAATTGCGGTAATATTCGCGCCCAGGTTCGTCGCTGTGGCTTCAACGCCCGCGATTGCCTGTGTATCAACATGAAGCGACGCGGTCAAGTCCTGGTCATCTTCGGAAATTATTGTTTTGTTATCGGTTCCGATTCCGACCCCGACCCATGCGTCAAGCGTCGCGGCGTGTGCTGTTGAACCGTCAACGGCTTGAACGTCCGCTTGAACGGCAGAACCGGTAAAAGTCAATTGGTCAGTCTTCGCTTGAATATCATCAACAGCCAAATCAATAGAACCGGCGGCGGGGATCCCGGCGGTCGGCGCTAATTTCATTGAGTCGCGAACTTCTTGGGCGGTCAACGCGGTTCCTGTTCCAATATTATCAACAATTTTGGTCGTGTCGGCCCCGCCGTTCTGGAAAAATACGTTCATATTGTCGCCGACTTTTCCGGACAATGAAACATCTTCTATTTTCTTTACGTTTGCCAAAACTTCGTCGGTCGAATTTTCAAAATCTGAAATTGTGCCAGTCGGTAATTTTCCGTCAAGTGTTTTAATTATATCATTTATTGAATCGGCTATCGGCGTTACGGGAATCGCCGTATTAAGCGCCTCGTCAACTTCGGCGTTTATTTGCGCTTTTATTGCGTCGGAGAATAAACCGCCCGAAGAAGCTATTCCATTTGTCATAAAATCGCGTAATCTTTGCGGAACATCGGTATCGCTATCGTTCCAGATTCTTACGACATTAACTTTAAAATTACCACTATTTATATTATCGCAAGCCGATTTAAAAGCGACGGCGGCGGGATAATTTCCAGTAATTGCCTTCATATCAACGTGGAGTGTTGTTTTTAAATCCTGGTCGTCGGTTGATATTAAAATTTTATGGTCAACGCCTTTTGCGTTCAATCCGATAAGTTCAAGATTATCGGCGGCGGTCGCGCTTGTAGAAATCTTAACCGCGTCAGCGTCCACCACTCCGCCGGATATATTCAACGCGCCGGGAATCCTGGTCAATAACGTTCCAACATCGTCAATTAATTCCGCGATTGTTTTGTCCCGAACTTCGACAACGAAAGAAGCGTCAAGCGACGCGGCGGCCTGAACCGTGACCGTGTATTTTGCTTCGGTTGTAAATTCGGACGCGCCGATATTAAGCCAATATTCGCCGTTCCCGGCTTCTTTCCAGTCGCCCGTTAAAACGGTATATGTTGACTGACTTGTCGCGCCTTCAACATGATATTTCGCCGTAACTCCACCGAAAACGATTCCGGTTTTTCTTGTTTTGAAATCAGTAGAATCAATAAAAATTACCGGAAACCATTTGTCCGAATTCTTTTTTCCTTCGTACATTTGACACCCCTTTTATTTTTGTAAAGCGTTTTCGAGTCCAAATTCAAAACCCGGTTCGGTTGTTCCGACAAAACCGGATGTTGGAAATTGCCAATTCGTATTATTTCCCGAATTTATACTTCCAGTTCCGGCAATCATAAGAATACCACCCGAAGCGTCGGAGTCCCGAACATTAAGGTTCGCCGAACTCCCGCCGGTTTGAACGGTTACGTTCAAGTGTGTATGGTCAACGCCTGGCGTTCCGTCTGCAAGTTCCAAAACTATATCGTTCGGTGTTCCGACAACGTTCCAACCGTTAATATTATAATTTTGATTTTTATAAAACTTTAACGTTCCGCCATTGGTCAACATTTTTAATACATTGCCGACGGATATTCCAGTCGCCGGTAAAGTTACGGCGGCGCCATCTCCGGAAAATGTTATATCATAAAAAGACGTTCCAAAACCCGAAGGAATTGAAAACGAACCCGTCGAAGTGATTTCGACCATTCCAGAATCGGTATCGAACGCGGAAAATGAAACGGTTTCAGTTCCGACAAGTTTTAAAATTCCGCCATTTATACAAGAATATGTTCCAGTTACTGTTAAATTTTTTGCGTTTAAATTATATGTTCCGTTTACTATTGACATATTCCCGTTTACGACGCAATGCGTCCCGGTATTTTTCGCCCAAATTCCGCCGACCCCGTCGAAAGTTAAATGGTAAAATAGACCGCCAAAACCGGTTGGTATTGTATAAGAAGACGTTCCGATAAATTTTACTATTCCATGTGTCGAATCCCATGAATTGAACGTCACCGATTCGGAACCGTTCAAGCTAAATGTTCCCAAATTGCTTAAAGTATTTGAAGACGAAAACGTTCGACCGTCAAGATTCAACGTACTACCCACCGCGATTGTTATATCGTTCGTGATTGTTGTCGCGCTTGAACAAGATATAATTCCGATTCCACTTAATTTTAATTTATACAAAGCCCCTGAAAAAGTCGAAGGAATCGACCCGGCGGTTGTCCCGTCAAATTCAACCGTTCCGGTTCCTTGATTCCATTCTGAAAATAAAACTGTTTCAGTTCCCTTCATTCTTAAAGTGCCTAAATTGTTTCCGCCTGAAAATGCATAAGTATCCATGTTGAAATTTTTTCCGTTTAAGTCGAATGTTGCCGACGCGCTTAAAAGTAAAGAACCATGAATAACACAATCGGAACTTGTATCTTTGTCCCAGGTTCCCGACCCGTTAAATTCAACAGAAAAATATGTTCCGCCAAAACCGGTCGGCGTAGTATATGAACCAGAACCGTTAAATTCTGTTGTCCCGGAATCAGTATCAAATCCCGCCGTAAATATTACCGTTTCGGTTCCAATAAGTTTTAATCTGCTGTTATTACTAAAAACACCGGTCGCGGTGAAATTGTTTCCATTTAAATAAAGTGTCCCGGTGATTATTGTTGACGTTCCGCCCGCGATAAAAGCGTCTTGAAGCGTCCAAACCTTTGTCGATTGGTTAAAGACAACATTATTAAAAGATTTTCCGCCGCAAGTTATAGACGCTGAATTCGTATCAAAAGTTACGGTCGAAGTATTCGCGCTTATCGTAAGCGCCGACGCGAAAATCCAGTTTCCCTTTGCGGTTATTGCCGAAGACCCAGGCGAATAAGTTCCATTTGATAAAGTTGTAATCCCGGAAATTGTCAAACCATAATTATTAGTCGCGAAAGTTCCAGTCGTCAAAGTAATATTATTA
>Ga0315291_10000906_pt1 | contig 39731 bp, 37 predicted proteins | sample YL17G12_20_MG_FD_203070 | JGI IMG/M metagenome (GOLD analysis project Ga0315291, IMG submission 203070) | Sediment microbial communities from Yellowstone Lake, YNP, Wyoming, USA - YL17G12_20 | ecosystem: Environmental > Aquatic > Freshwater > Lake > Sediment | place: USA: Wyoming | collected...
AAAGAGGTTGAGGTATGAAGGCTATGAGGCGGTCGAGAAATTAGATCGGACATATAAAGACATAAAGGCACCCGATTTCTTATTTATTGGAGCGAATGGAGTTACATTCGTATGCGAGGTCAAATGCATAGCGAAAACCCCTTATAGAAAACATCCCGTTATTAAAGATGTTTCCTACGAACTTGATAGTAAAAAAATAGTAGAGCAGATTCTTAGTGAGGTTGATATAAAATTCAAGGGATTAATCGGCAAAATGCCACAATGGGCAAAACTTCCATATATATTTGTCGTTTTCAATGGTGATTGGCTCTGGGATGGATTTGGTTTCATGGACAATGATGTTTATAGACATTTTCCAAATATATCTGCAGTATTTAGATTGAAGAAGTTCGATCCCAAACAAAGGGAGTGGGAGGGGTTGTCGCTCAAAGATCTTGAAGAATATATAAAAACAAATGTAAATATAAGATCAAGAGAGAAATTCAAATGGCAGGTTATTTTAAATAAATGCGCAAATAATCCGATAAAAAAAATGGTTTTTAAATGTTGAAAGAATTTTTACTTAAGCAATTTATGCTTAAGGCGATACTAAAAAAGAAGTAGCGGAATCTATGCCCCACATATATTAGCTCTTATTTTTCGATAATTATCAAGTGCATTATTGTACTCCTTAAATGCTTTCTCCATTTGATTAATATCATCAATCGGATACGGATTTTCGCCAGGCTTTAAAGGCTGTGTGATTATGTAGTTTTGTATTTTTTGTCTTTTGTCCTCTAATGCTTTTATCGCTTGGTTTAGATCTTCAATTTTGCTCATAAATCTCCTCGCGAATGCGCCCATATTCTCCCACCACCATCTTTGGGTGTCAATGCTTTGGAAAGGGTGGTTAGGTGGTTTGGTGGTTAGGGGGATAGGAGATGATCCCAACAACCTAACCAGCCAACAACCCAACAACCCATCAGTCCATCTTTGGGTGATTGACGCTCGATTTATCCGCCGTATTTCCCGATCAACCAACCGAGCAGGCTCCCAAGGATCACCGTCATCACCAGCGGCGGCAGGAGATCGGCGATATGGTTCTGTCCGATCAAAAAAGCATTGGGGAGAAAGACGAGCAGGGCGATCACCAGCCCCTTCGCGGCGCTGTTCAGTTTGAGATCGGCAGAGGCGATGAGCAGGCCGACGACGACCCAGAACGAAAAAGCGGAGAGGTTCGCGGCCAGGGGAAGCTTCATCACCAGCATCGGCAGGATATCGATCAGGCCGGCCGCCGCGCCGAACGCTAAACCAATGATGAGCTTTTTCATAGTAGTTTATTCTCCCACCACTATCATAAAAAGTCAAAATTAAAAAGTCAAAACTCAAAAACTTCTCGGCTCCCTCATAATCGCCCTCGTAATCCTCTTTTAAGGCAAAACACGAAACTCTAATATCGAAATTCGAAGCAACGGGGAAAATCCGAAATTCGAATTTCTAAATTCTGATTTCTTATTTGCTTCGTATTTCGTGCTTCGGATTTAGAGTTTAGATTTAAAGTTTAGGTGTTTGATTTGCGGTAAATTGCTCCCAAAATGTTCATCAGTTCGGTCGCTTCCCGGACCATTCTTTCTTTGGTGACAATTTCAGCGGGTAATGGTTCCGTCAACTTTAACCAATAGAGGCTCTCTTTAGCTTCCTTTTTGGATATCTTGATCCTCATAATGAAATCTTTTTTGCTTAATGACTCATTTGCTTCTATGTAATTTGCCCCAATAGATCCAGATGATCTTATTAACTGCTTGCCGACCTCAATGTTTCCCATGGTCTTGGGTAGAGATTTGATGTAAGCAATAATAAACTTGGTAAAAGCCAGAGCTCGTTCTTCCAGGTCATAATGTTTCTGTTTTCGAACTTCGCATTTCGAATTTGCTACGTATTTAGGATTTCGTATTTCGGATTTATTCTGTTCAGGATTCGCTTCATATTTCGAGTTTCGTATTTCGATATTTGCGTTAAGATCGTTCATTTCTCCTCCTTGATAAAACCGATCTTGGCTTTAGGTTTAGACTTGTAAGAGATCATCTTTTCAATAGCTCGGATGATCAGCCCGATCTCCGTATCATGCTGGTCAACCTTGTGTTTGAGTTCCTTGAAGAGATAGGTGAGGTCACGATTGGCAGCCAGGACCTGCCTTAGCCTGACAAAAGCGCGCATGATCAAAATGTTGATCTCAATCGCACGGGAGCTGTTTAATACTGAAGAAAGCATTGAAACGCCTTGTTCAGTAAAAGCGAAAGGGAGATACTTGATATGCCGGCCCCTTTTTGACGCAATATTCTCTAAGGTCACAATTTGTGACCTTAAATGTTCAGCTTCCGCCCAGGTCAATTGAAACATAAAATCCCCCGGGAATCTTTCCTGGTTCCTCCTAACGGCTTGATTCAGGACTTTGGTCGGAACCCCGTATAGCTCAGCCAGGTCTCGATCCAGCATCACTTTTTGCTCGCGGATCAAGTGAATCTTATTTTCAATGCTTCCAATAGGTATCATGTCTTTCATAGTTGTGCCTCCTTGAAAAAGGAATAGCAATTTTATTGCCACGCTCAAAGGGGGCTAAAAAGGGTGAAAAGTGACGGAATTTCGTCACAGTGGTGAAAATAAGTCAAAGTCCCTTCAATCGATTTCGCGGGAAGGTTTTTGCCCGCTTTGCCGCGAGCTAAGCCTTGATCTTCTTGCTCAGAACATACCCGACCGGTATGCTCATCGCCGGCATTACCAGATAGCGCAGGCCGATCTCTTTGAAATACTGCAAATACGGCATCTTGGATAAGGGCAGGAGAGCCACAAAATCCAATAACCAGTTGAGTACCAGCCATACGACCCCCAGCCAAATGCCTTCCTGCAAATAATCCCTGTCCACCTTCATAAAATAAAGCGTGATACAGACCGCCCCGGTCAGTCCGCCGACCAGGATCATTAGCGTCTTGAAAAATATCAGATCGCTCTGCATCAGACCTAATAGCGGAATGGCGGAAACATAAGGGACCACCCAGACGATAAAACCGTAACCGATCTTTCTTAGCATTATTTTGGCCTCCTTTGTGTTTGCCTGTATTCTCCCACTGCAATCTTTTTCTGTCAAATCAAAAGATCCAAGCGCCAAATTCTCAGTAATGGACGTTTGGGTCATTTGATTTTAGTGAAATTAACCGGTCTTTTTTTCGAGGAGGTGATATGAGGATCGCCGGCACGACCCATATTCGCCAGAACGTGGAGAAAATTCAAGCAAGAATTAAAGAGGCGGAAATAAAGTTGCTGCCGAAAGAATGGGGGATCAAAGAATTTTACGGCAGCATATATATTCCCCTGGATGGCCCGCGAGATCCGGCATATCAGGGAACACCCGTATCCAGGTTCCTGGAATATCTTGACAAACTTTCCCTTCCTCAGCGTTATCAATTTGTGGACCTCGGTTCCGGCTTAGGCGCGGCATGTTATGGGGCCGCTGAACATTTTGAAAGAGTGACCGGTTATGAGAACAATCAGGTCATATTTGAAGAAGCAGAGAATATCCGTTCTGAGTTTGGCATAGATAACGTTAAATTCATAAATACGGATTTCATGCGGATCTCTCTGTCTCCCTTCAAGGTGGTTTTTTTCTTTAGGCCGTTCGCGGACAATTTCTTTGAGGAAATACGGCCCAAGCTTTTAGAGACCAGGCCGGGGACCCGTCTTATTTCCCGTCAATTCAGGTTGCCTGAAGTATTTAGTGGAGCTGATTTCAGCTTAATGGAAGAGCTGGCAAGGCAAGAAGAAAAGGATTTCCCCAATTTCCCGTTTTATACTTATTTAAGAAGATAAGCGTATCGAGGCGATCCCAATCTTAATTGAAAATATCGGATTTTCCGCGCCATCTAAATGATTTTCCCACCGCCATCTTTGGGTGTCAATCTCTGGGAATAGGGACTAAGGGGTTGAGGGCTTTATTATAAAATCAATATGTTTATTCCCACACCAAAAAAACCGCAGCTTGCTGCGGTTGGGTTCAAAACCCCGCTGCAAGCGGGGTACGGGATTTTGGTGTGGGAATTTATTTGACAAATTATATGCTATAAAGTACACTATTTATAGTTTTACATAATACCCCAATAAAGGTGGAATAGTAAAATGAAAATAACAGCGTTATCTGAGAAGGAAATCGAATTATTAGCAAGGCTTGAATATGAAGAGAGGGAGATCTATACCCGCGATGAAATAACTTCATTTTGCAAAAATAAGAAAATGGCAAATTATTTAATAAAGAAAATGTTAGAGAAAAGAAGATTAAGGAAGATTATTAAAAACATTTATATTCTTATACCAATGAAAGCGCCTCATGGGAAATGGTCTGTTAATGAATATCTTGTGGCCAAGGCTTTAGCTAGAAAAGCCGATTATTATATTGGATATGCTCCAGTATTTAATTCATATGGGTTTACTGATCAAGTATCTCAGATGATTTATATAGTAAATAATAAATATTCATTCACAAAAACAATCTTTGGGGTCAGATATAAGCTAAAAAAAGTTTTATCAAATCGATTATATGGATTAGAAAATCGCAAAATAGGGAAAGAGGAGGTTGTCTTTCCCAAAAAGGAAAGGGCAATAATTGATGTGTTTGAATTTTATGATATTAAAAGAGCCTATCAAATATTACAAAATCAATTAAATATTATTGATAAGAATATCTTTATAGAATATTTATCTAAATATCCTGTTCAGATTATTCGCAGACGAATTGGGTATTTTTTAGAGCGACTAGGTGTAAATAAAAATATATTAAACAAAATAAAAGCCGGAGAAAAAGGGTATTCTCCACTTTATAAAGATTACACTAAAAAAGGTGAATTGAATAACAGATGGAGAATTATTGTTAATGGATAAAGATCAACTCGCAAAGATCTTGCCTGGTATTGCCCATGAGCATAAATTTAGGATGGAAATCTTGGAGAAGGATTATTATTTAACGAATATATTAAATAATTTGCATGAACATTTGGGCGATAAGCTCGTTTTCAAGGGGGGTACTCTATTAAACAAAATACATCTTAATTATCATCGTTTAAGCGAGGATCTTGATTTTACATATTTGAGCGATGAGGAGTTGACCTCGCGTGCTCAAAGGTCAAGGGCAATTTCCCCGATAAGAGAAAAAATGCCAGGTTTTTTGGCTCTGCTTGAGCTTAGGAGTGTTGACCCGAAAGGTAAAGGATACAATAATTCAACTCAATATGTTTTTGAATTGCTATACCCATCCTTTATTAGTGGGAAAGATGAGAAGATAAAAATTGAGATTTCTTTAAGGCAGAGGCCGATTGATAAGCCTGCCTATAATGTAATTCAACATTTTTATAAAGATCCATTTACTGGAAAGGACCTGGTCCCTAGGAACAAAATATTGTCATTGTCCTTAAAAGAAGCTGTTGCGGAAAAACTAAAGGCGGCAATAACTCGAAAAGATAAGGCGATTCGTGATTATTACGATCTGTGGTGGATTGCAAGGAATAAATTTAATTTTCACGACGAACATTTTTTTGATCTATTTAAAAAGAAACTTAAAGGAGAAGGCTATAAGGGTGATTATGAATCTAATTTTGGTTTAAGCGAGAAGGAGACGGAAGGCCTTCAGCGCCAAATAGCTACAGATCTGATGCCTGTAATACGAATCGGTGAAGCTTTCGATTTAAATGAAGTATTTAAGTTGTTCAATAAAATATTCTTGAAATAATACGCCATCTTTGGGTGTCAATGTATTCGGGACCCCTCGACGACTCGACTGAGCTCGTCGAAGTCTTCGCTCGGGGCAAGCTATGGACTGGGCGAGAATGCGGATGTGGTGGTAGTGGATTCTAAAAATAAAGTGAAATCTGCTTGCAATCCGGCCGATAATAGGGTAGGATAAAAGAGTCGAAGTTAATGGGTAAGTAGTTAAAAGTCTCTGCGTCTTTTTGCTTAGGTGTTCCCTCAACGGGTTTCCCTCCATTAATCAGCAGAACAATACTAAAAAGGAGAATTAGTACATGAAGAGCATTTTCGTAGGCAACCTTCCCTGGTCAGCCACGGATGACGAGATGAAAACCAAGTTTTCAGAATTCGGCAACGTGATCTCAGCCCGGGTCGTAACCGACAAGTTCACGGGCAAGTCCCGTGGATTCGGGTTTGTTGACATGGAAGACGCCGACGCCCTTAAGGCTATCGCCGCGATGAGCGGGCAGAAGTGGGGCGACCGCGAACTGACGGTCAATGAAGCGAAACCGAAGTCCGAAAGCCGCGACCGCGGCCCAAGAAGCGAATACAGCCGGTTCTAATAAAGAGAACGGTTGATAATCAAGGCCCCGAGAGATCGGGGCCTTTTTTTATGATCCCTCGATTTCCCCTCTGTCAACGATAAAGTAAATTGTCGGCACAATTTCCACAAAATTGTAATTTTCCTCCATGATCCCTCGTGGCAATGAAATTGCTGTGTCTCCGGCAAGAGGTGCAGCGATGATCAACACTGGCGATACAGCATGGGTCCTGATCTCAACGGCTCTGGTCATCTTGATGACGCCGGCAGTTGGGTTTTTCTACGGCGGCATGGTGCGCAAAAAAAGTATTCTGTCAACCATAATGATGTGCTTTGCCGCGTTGTTCCTGATCAGCATCCAATGGGTTCTGATCGGGTTCACCTTAGCTTTTGGCCCGACCAAAGGTGGAGTGATCGGCGGTCTGAATTGGCTGGGACTTTTGGGTGTAGGCCAGGCGCCCAATCCGAATTATGCGGCGACGATCCCGGCTCTGTGTTTTATGATCTTTCAGGGGGCATTCGCCATCGTCACGCCGTCTCTGATCGTCGGCGCTTTTGTTGAGAGGATCAAGTTTGCCTCATTCCTGATCTTCACCGGACTGTGGGCGACACTGGTCTATGATCCGGTGGCGCACTGGGTCTGGGGAGTTGGCGGCTGGCTGAGAGTTCTGGGGGCGCTTGATTTTGCCGGAGGAACGGTCGTTCACGTGACCGCCGGTTTTTCAGCCCTTGCCATCGCCCTGGTTATCGGCAAACGTATGGGCTATGGCAAAGATAATATGGAACCGAGCAATATTCCGCTGGTCGTCCTGGGAGCAGTGCTCCTCTGGTTCGGTTGGTTCGGCTTTAACGGCGGCTCCGCCCTGGCAGCCAACGGCCTGGCGGTTTCAGCCGTGGTGGTGACCAACACCGCCGCCGCGTCAGCGGCCCTGATGTGGATGCTTCTGAGCTGGTTGCATCGCAGACCGAGCGTCCTGGGGGTGGCGACCGGCGCCGTGGTTGGCCTGGTGGCAATTACGCCGGCTTCCGGCTTTGTCGGCCCGCTGTCAGCCATCGCCATCGGCGGGATCGCTTCCGTAATTTCTTACTACATGATCGTTTTGCGCATGCATTTTAGAATTGATGAATCGCTCGATGCCTTTGCCTGTCACGGAATGGGCGGCGCCTGGGGGGCGATCGCCACCGGGATCTTTGCCCAAAAGGCGATCAATCCGGCCGGCGCTAACGGTTTGCTATTTGGCAATCCCGGCCTGGTCTCGACCCAGTTCATTGCGGTGGCCGTGACCGCAGCTTTTTCTTTCATCGTCACTTACGTTCTGGCAACTTTAATTGACCTGTTCGTCGGTCTGAGGGTGACCGCCAACGAAGAATTGGTCGGTCTGGATATTTCCCAACACGCCGAGAGCGCGCTCTGAAAAGGAGGAGATTAAAATGAAAAAAATAGAAGCGATCATCCGGTCAGAGAAGCTGGAAGACCTGCGTGAGGCGCTGGATGCGAAAGGCCTTTCTTCCATGACCGTGACGGAGGTCAAGGGGCGTGGCGCCCAAAAAGGCATTACCCTGGAGTGGCGGGTGGGGGAATACCGGGTCGAGTTCATCCCTAAAATTAAAGTTGAGTTGGTAGTGGACGACAGCAATGTCGATAAAGCGGTAGAAGTGATCCTGTCGGTCTGCTCGACCGGCAAGGTGGGTGACGGCAAGATCTTTATCTCGCCCGTCGAGGAAGTCGTCCGGATCAGGACGGGAGAGAGGGGCGAAAAAGCGCTGTAGATATACAATATTGTAGATTATCTAACCATTTTATACAAAATTGTATCATATTGAGGGTGGTGAGCGTGGCAATAATATTGCTAGTTATGGTAATAAAGGGAGGAGATCAAAATGACAACGAAGGAAGATGTTTTGAAAGCGGTAAAGGATAACGGAGTAGAGTTCATCCGGCTCTGGTTCACGGATATTAACGGGATACTGAAGAGTTTTGCCATCGGGCCGGAGGAGCTGGAAGGAGCTCTGACGCAGGGGATGGGGTTTGACGGCTCATCGATCACGGGATTCCAATCAATCGAAGAGTCGGACATGATCGCTTCTCCGGATCCGGAAACTTTTGCCATTCTTCCCTGGCGGCCTGAGGATAAGCCGGTTGCCCGCATGATTTGTGATGTGCTTCAACCCTCGGTTGGTAAACACAAACCATATGAGGGGGATCCGCGTTATGTCTTAAAAAGAGCCATTGAAAAAATGAAAAAGATGGGCTTCGATCATTTTTATGTCGGGCCGGAACTAGAGTATTTTTATTTTAAAAATTCTACTGGAACAGAGATTCTGGATGAAGGCGGTTATTTTGATCTTACTCCTTTGGACATGGCCTCCAACCTTCGCAGGGATACGGTTTTTGCATTAAGGAAGCTCGGCATTGTGGTTGAATACAGCCATCACGAAGTCGCTCCCAGCCAGCATGAAATTGATATGCGGTATGCCGATGCTCTAAAGATGGCAGACAACACGGTTACTTACCGTTTGACGGTAAAGGAGATTGCTTCCAAAAATGGCGTCTATGCCACTTTCATGCCCAAGCCGATTTTCGGTCAAAATGGGTCCGGTATGCATACCCACCAATCCCTGTTCAAGGGTGACAAGAACGCTTTCTTTGATGAAAAAGATAAATATCAACTATCGGATGTTGCCAAATCATACATCGCCGGTATTTTAAAACATGCTCCGGAAATGATTTCAATTCTTGCCCCCTGGGTAAACTCTTATAAGCGATTGGTCCCCGGCTATGAAGCGCCGGTCTACATTGCCTGGTCAAGAAGGAACCGCTCGGCGCTGGTCAGGGTCCCCATGTACCAGCCGGGTAAGGAAGCTGCCACCCGCATGGAACTGCGCTGTCCGGATCCTTCCGGCAATCCCTATCTGCAATTTGCGGTTATGCTGCAGGCAGGGCTCAAGGGAATTGAAGAAGGATATAAATTGCCTGAACCGATGGAGTTAAATCTCTATCACCTGACGGAGGAGGAAAGGGCCGAGCGCGGCATCAAGGCTCTTCCCGCCAGTCTGGGCGAAGCTATTCAATTAACCGAAAAAAGTGAATTGGTAAGAGAAACTCTGGGTGATCATTGCTTTGAAAGATTCATTGCTATCAAGAAGAAGGAGTGGGACGAGTTCCGCATCCAGGTCACCGAATATGAGATCAGAAAGTATTTGCCAATACTATGAGGGACTCTACGATCCGACTTTCGAACATGATAGTTGCGGAGTCGGATTTGTGGTCAATATCAAAGGCGAAAAGTCTCATGACATCGTCAAAAAGGGGCTTTCGGTCCTCGGCCGCTTAGCCCACCGCGGCGCGGTGGGCGCGGATCCCCAGACCGGCGACGGCGCCGGCATCCTCATCCAGATCCCGCATGAATTCTACGCTAAAGTTTTTCCCAAATTGCCGCGCTTTGGCGCCTACGGCACCGGTTTGGTTTTTTTCCCCCAGAATGCAAGACTGCGCAACATCTGCAAGGACGTTTTTGTAAAGGTGGTGGAACAGGAAGGGCAGGGGTTCCTGGGCTGGAGAAAAGTTCCGGTAGACGATTCTGAGATCGGTAAAACCGCGCGCGAAACACAGCCGGTTATTGAACAACCTTTCATCGCCAAAGGCAAACAGGTTAACACTCAGCTGGATTTTGAGCGTAAGCTGTATGCGATTCGCCGCAAAATTGAAAAGGAAATCCACGCGGCCGATTTTTATATCACCAATTTATCTTCGCGCACCGTTGCCTATAAAGGGTTGCTCATGCCTTATCAGTTGGAAAACTTTTTCTCAGATTTCAAAAATGCGGATCTAAAAAGCGCTATTGCTCTTGTGCATTCGCGTTACAGCACCAATACTTTCCCCACCTGGGATCTGGCACAGCCCTTTAGATTCCTGGCGCACAATGGGGAAATAAATACTTTGCGCGGCAATGTTAACTGGATGCAGGCTCGGGGATTGGATGTGATCGTGCCGGGGGGCAGCGATTCCGCGTCGTTGGATAATGTTTTTGAGCTTCTGGTTCTTTCTGGCCGGTCCATGGCTCATGCCATGATGATGCTCATTCCAGCAGCCTGGGAGCAGAACCGGCACATGAATAAGGAGGTCAGGGATTTTTATAAGTACCACGCTTGCTTCATGGAACCCTGGGACGGCCCGGCCGCCATCGCTTTTACCGATGGAAAACATGTTGGTGCCGTGCTGGACAGAAACGGCTTGCGGCCTGCGCGCTACATTATTACAAAGGATGGCCTGGTAGTTATGGCTTCAGAGGTCGGCGTCCTTGATATTGCTCCTGAAAATATCGAGGCTTCCGGAAGACTTGAGCCCGGGAAGATGTTTTATATCGATACCGAGACCGCCAGGATTGTGGAAGACGAAGAAATCAAGGAAGAAATTTACAGCCGCCGCTTCTACGGGCAGTGGCTCAAAGAGAATATGGAAGACCTCGATGAGCTTCCGCACGTAAGTGTGACGGAGCAAGAATCAAGTGATCTTCTAACTCTACTTAAGGCCTTTGGCTATACGCGCGAAGACCTGAAAACCATCATCAAGCCAATGGCGGAAAAGGGCAAGGAGCCGGTCGGTTCCATGGGGAATGACACCCCCCACGCGGTCTTATCCAATGAGCCCCAGTTATTGTATAACTATTTCAAACAGCTCTTTGCCCAGGTTACCAATCCGGCGATCGACCCGATCCGGGAGGAGCTGGTGATGAGTCTGGAGAGCTATATCGGCCCGCAAAAAGATATCCTGAAAGAGACACCCGAGCATTGCCATAAGCTGAGAGTCAAAGAACCGATCCTGACCAATGAAGAGCTGGAGCGGATCCGCTCCATTCAAAAAAACAGCTTCAAGACCAAGACCATTTCTATTCTTTTTGAACGAGAGGACATGATCAAAGCGCTTGACCGGATCTGCGAAGAAACTGAAGAGGCGATCAGGGAAGGATACACTTTCATTATTCTCAGTGACCGTGGAGTGGATGATAAGCGGATCGCTCTGCCCGCGCTGTTGGCGGTGGGAGCGGTGCATCATCATTTAATAAAAAAGGCCCTGCGGACCCGGGTCGGACTGATCGTGGAAAGCGCAGAACCCAGGGAAGTCCATCATTTCGCGCTCCTTTTCGGCTATGGCGCGGAGCTCGTGAACCCTTACCTTGCTTATGAGGCGGTAAGTTTCCTCGTGGAGCAGGGTGACCTGGTCCTCGACGCGAAGACCGCGATCAATAATTACCGTCATGCGGTTAACAAAGGGATCATGAAGATCCTTTCCAAAATGGGGATCTCAACCTTGAACAGCTACCGCGGAGCGCAGATATTCGAGGCCCTGGGACTTAGCGAAGAAGTAATTGCCAAAGGTTTTGCGGGAACACCCTCACGCATCGGCGGGGCCGGTTTTGATACCATTGCAAAAGAAACGAAACTTCGACATTCTGAAGCGTTTGCTGACGATAGAATGCTTTTAAATAGCGGCGGGGTTTACCAGTGGAAGCGCGACGGAGAGTTCCACCTGTGGAATCCGGACAGCATTGCCGCTTTGCAGGATGCAACGCGCAAAAATGATTACGCTCGCTATCAAGAATTTTCTGAATTGATCAATAATCAAGCAGATAATCCAACTACTTTGCGGAGCTTATTTAAATTCAAGAAAAGGGAGCCGATTTCCATTGAAGAGATTGAGCCGGCCGAGAACATTTTAAAACGTTTTGCCACCGGGGCCATGAGCTTTGGTTCCATCAGCGGTCCGGCACACGAAACGATTGCTGCCGCCATGAATAAAATCGGTGGTAGATCAAATACCGGCGAAGGAGGAGAAGATCCCGCCCGCTTTGCCGATCAACGCCGCAGCGCGGTCAAGCAGGTGGCTTCCGGCCGCTTCGGCGTCACCACCAACTATTTGGTCAACGCGGATGAGATCCAGATCAAGATCGCCCAGGGGGCAAAGCCGGGCGAAGGCGGGCAGTTGCCCGGTCATAAGGTCAGCGCTATTATCGCTAAAACTCGCTACACCACTCCGGGAGTAACTCTGATCTCTCCGCCGCCGCACCACGATATTTACTCGATCGAGGACCTGGCTCAGCTGATCTTCGACTTGAAAAATGTAAATCCGGCTGCTCGGATCTCCGTAAAACTTGTTTCCGAAGCGGGAGTCGGCACCGTAGCTATGGGCGTGGCCAAAGGCCACGCGGATATGATCCTGATCTCGGGTGGTGACGGCGGAACCGGCGCTTCACCGGTCAGCTCAATTAGACACGCCGGCCTTCCCTGGGAACTGGGACTGGCCGAAACCCACCAGACCCTGGTTTTGAACGATTTGCGCAGCCGGGTCCGTCTTCAAACCGATGGACAGCTCCGCACCGGCCGGGACGTGGCCATTGCGGCGATACTGGGAGCGGAAGAATTTGGCTTTGCGACCTCGGTCTTGATCGTTTGCGGCTGTGTCATGTTGCGGCACTGCCACTTAAATAATTGTTCGGTGGGAGTTGCCACTCAGGATGAATGCCTGTCAAAACGTTTCAGCGGCAAGCCGGAGTATATTATTAATTATTTTCATTTTGTGGTGCGGGAGCTGCGCGAGATCATGGCACGGCTGGGCATTTGTACCATTGATGAACTTGTCGGTCGGACCGATCTTTTGGAAGTTAATAATGAAATTCTTCCCTGGAAAGCAAAGGAGATAGATCTTTCTAAAATTCTCTGGAAGCCAGAGGAGGGGAAACCTGCGACTAAACGTCGCGGTTTCCAGGAAGCCGAGACGTTCAGTCTCAGGCTTCCTGATGTTTTAGATCGAGAATTAATCCAACTGGCTAAGCCAGCGCTAAAAAAGGGAGAAGCAGTTCGACAAGAATTAAATATCAAGAATACCGATCGTACCACCGGTGCCATGTTAAGCGGAGAGGTTGTCAAAAAGTATGGCGAGGCGGGATTGCCGGATAACACTATTCACTTCAAGTTCAACGGCGTCGCGGGACAAAGCTTTGGCGCCTGGCTGGCAAAAGGAATAACTTTTGAACTCGAGGGGATGACCAATGATTATGTGGGCAAAGGCATCTCCGGCGGGAAGATCATTGTCTATCCTAACCACCTATCCACCTATCCACCTGAGAACAATATAATAATCGGCAACACTACTTTTTATGGGGCGATCGCAGGCGAGGCCTATATTCGGGGATTAGCCGGCGAGCGCTTTTGCATCCGCAATTCCGGTTTATACGCGGTGGTCGAAGGCGTAGGTGATCATGGCTGCGAATATATGACCGGAGGTCGGGTGATAGTGTTAGGTGAAACCGGCAGAAATTTTGCCGCGGGCATGACCGGCGGGATTGCCTACGTTTACGATGAACGGGGTGAATTCGCGGAAAAATGCAATATGGAAATGGTGGAGCTGGTGGAGTTAAAAAACGCGGATAAAAATCTTATCAAAAAACTTTTACAGAATCATTTCAAATACACTCGCAGCATGGTAGCGAAGGATATTCTGGATAACTTTGCGACAAAAAGCCGCAAATTTGTCAAGGTGATGCCCATTGAATACCGACGGGTTCTCGAGGAAAGGGCCATGGATGAGCAGGAGTTGGAATTGATGGGAGTTGTACATGGGTGATCCGAAAGGTTTTATTAATGTTAAACGCGGGGAAGGCGGAGTGCGCGACCAGGCCTCCCGCTGTATGGATTGCGGAACACCTTTCTGCCACTGGGGTTGCCCCCTGGGGAATTTCATACCGGAATGGAACGACCTGGTGTTCAATGGCCAGTGGGAGAGGGCGTTCGAATTATTGAACGCCACCAATATTTTGCCTGAAGTAACCGGCAGAATTTGCCCGGCTACCTGTGAGTTTGCTTGTGTTTTGGGAATAAACGATGACCCGGTTACCATCCGGGAAAATGAACTGGCGATCATTGAATATGCTTTTAAAAATGGATTGGTTAAATTTCATCAACCGAAGGTACGGACGGGTAAAAAAGTTGCAGTAGTTGGTTCCGGTCCGGCAGGTTTGGCTTGCGCGGTTCGCTTGAACCAGGCCGGACACAGCGTGGTCGTTTTTGAGCGTGATGACAAGATCGGCGGGATCATGCGTTATGGAATTCCCGATTTCAAGCTTGAAAAAAATATTCTGGACCGGCGGATCGATATCTGGGAAAAAGAAGGAATCAGGTTCAAGACCAGGGTGAACGTGGGAGTGGATTATTCGGCCAGGAATCTGCTGGATGAATTTGACGCGGTGTGTCTGGCGGGCGGGTCACGCGTCCCCCGCGACCTCAAAATACCCGGCCGTGAGTTAAAAGGGATCCATTTTGCCATGGATTACCTTGTTCAAGCGAACAAGAAGACGGAAGAAATTACCGCCAAGGGTAAGAAGGTCGTGGTCATCGGCGGCGGGGATACGGGGGCGGATTGTGTCGGGACGGCAAACCGGCAGGGGGCGAAGTGTGTGGTCCAGATCGAGGTCCTGCCGCAACCACCCGTTTGCCGGGACGAATCGTGCCCGTGGCCGAAGTATCCATTGCTTTTAAAAACCACTTCCAGCCATGAGGAAGGGGTGGAGAGAAAATGGTCGGTACTTACCAGGGAATTCAAGGAGAAGCAGGGAGGAGCGGGGAAAATAGGGAAACTATTGTGCGTTGGTGCGGACAAAAGGTTAAAGGAAATTCCCGGGAGCGAGTTTGAAATCGAAGCGGAGCTGGTAATCCTGGCGCTGGGATTCATCCGTCAGGACGTTAAGACCGAAGCAGGAGTATTCCTGGCCGGTGATATGCGGACCGGCCCGTCATTGATCGTGAAGGCAATTAATGATGGGAAACAAACCGCCGGGGCGATCGATCGGTTTTTGAAGGAGAAAAGATGAAAGCGATTCTGGCTTTAGAGGACGGTGCCATATTTGAAGGAACGTCGTTCGGTGCGACTGGAGAGCAGACCGGCGAAGTCGTTTTCAACACCTCGATGACCGGCTACCAGGAAATTCTTACCGACCCTTCCTATAAAGGGCAGATTGTCACTATGACTTATCCCTTGATCGGAAACTACGGCATAAACTTTGAGGATTTTGAGTCAGAGCGGCCGCAACTTTCGGGTTTTGTGGTTCGGGAAGCCAGCGGCATCGTCAGCAACTGGCGCGCGGACATGAGCCTCAACGCTTTTCTTAAGAAATATAGAATCATGGGCGTCGAAGGGGTAGATACGCGCGCTTTGACCCTGCATATCCGTTCTGCCGGAGCCATGAAAGGAATAATTTCAACCAAAGATCTCGACGCTCAAAGTCTGGTCAAAAAAGCCAGGGAATCCATTGGCCTGATCGGGATTGATCTGGTGAAAGAGGTCACCTGCAAGAAAGCTTATGAATGGAATAAGAAAGGTAAGTACAAGGTTGTCCTGCTTGACTGCGGAGCGAAACACAACATCATGCGCGAACTGGTAAAAAGAGGCTGTCATGTTTTCGTGGTTCCGGCAAAGACTTCCGCGAAAAAGATCCTTTCCATGAAGCCGGATGGGGTCATGCTTTCCAATGGCCCGGGAGACCCGGTGGCGGTGACTTATGTGGTCGAAACCGTCCGGGAACTCATCGGTAAAGTTCCGATCTTTGGGATCTGTCTGGGACATCAGATGCTGGGACTGGCTTTGGGAGGGAAGACTTTTAAACTTAAATTTGGCCACCGCGGGGCTAACCATCCGGTTATGGATCTACGCAGCCGCAAAGTTGAAATTACTACTCAGAACCACGGCTTTTGCGTCGATCTGGGCACTTTAGACCTGGATGAATTGGAGCTTACTCACATCAACCTTAATGATCAGACCTCAGAGGGTTTGCGCCACAGGAAATTTCCGGCCTTTTCGGTCCAGTACCACCCCGAGGCGTCCGCCGGACCGCACGACAGCAAATATCTTTTCGATGAGTTCATAAGGAATATGGAACATGCCGAGAAGAAATGACATTAAAAGTATTTTAATAATTGGTTCCGGGCCGATCGTGATCGGCCAGGCGTGCGAGTTTGATTACTCCGGGGTGCAGGCCTGTAAAGCGCTTAAATCCGACGGGTACAAGGTAATTCTGGTTAACAGTAATCCGGCCACCATCATGACCGATCCGGAAATGGCCGATCGTACCTATATCGAGCCCATTGATCCAGATTTTGTTGAAAAGATCATCGAGAAGGAAAGGCCGGATGCCGTGCTACCGACGCTGGGCGGCCAGACGGCCTTGAATTGCGCGGTTACGCTCTGGGAAAGAGGGGTCTTTCAAAAATATAAAGTGGAAATGATCGGGGCCAAAGCCGAGATCATCAAAAAAGCCGAGGATCGGGAATTATTTAAAGAAGCTATGCAAAAAATTGGGCTCGATTTGCCGCGAAGCGACCGTGCCTACAATGTAAAAGAAGCTTTGGCCGTTGCTGACCGGCTGGGATTCCCGCTTATCATCCGCCCCAGCTTTACTTTGGGAGGGATGGGAGGCGGGGTGGCTTACAACATTAATGAGTTAAAGGAAATTGCGGAGCGAGGGCTTGAAGCCAGCATGATCTCCGAAATACTGGTCGAAGAATCGGTCATCGGCTGGAAAGAATATGAACTGGAGGTGATGCGCGATCTAAAAGATAATGTGGTAATAATTTGTTCCATCGAAAACTTCGATCCCATGGGGATACACACCGGCGATTCCATCACGGTGGCTCCGGCGCAAACCCTAACGGATAAGGAATATCAGGAGATGCGCGACGCGGCTATCGTCATCATCCGGGAAATAGGAGTGGAGACAGGGGGATCCAATATCCAGTTTGCGGTCAATCCCGAAAATGGGCGCATGGTAGTTATTGAAATGAATCCCCGGGTATCTCGCTCCTCGGCTCTGGCATCCAAAGCCACCGGCTTTCCTATCGCCAAAATGGCCGCCAAGTTAGCGGTCGGTTATACCCTGGACGAAATTCCCAACGACATTACCAAAAAGACCCCCGCCTGCTTCGAGCCAACCATCGATTACTGTGTGGTAAAGATCCCTCGTTTCACTTTTGAGAAATTTCCCGGAGCCGACCCGCTGCTTACCATTTCGATGAAGTCGGTGGGGGAGGCGATGGCCATTGGGCGGACCTTTAAGGAAGCCATACAAAAAGGCCTGCGTTCGCTGGAAACTAAGGTTTATGGTTTTGAGGATCTAAAGACTCTTCCTGCGCAAGAAGAGCTGGAGAACAATTTGCGCTTCCCTGGCGCCGGTCGGATTTTTTATATAAAGTACGCTCTTCAAAGCGGGATCAGCATTGATAAAATCTACGAGCTAACTAAAATCGATCGCTGGTTCTTGCATAATTTGAAAGAGCTCGTCGATTTTGAGAAAAAACTAAAAGGGTATAAGGGAAAGAAGATTCCCACCGAGACCCTGCGTGAAGCTAAAATTATGGGATTTTCTGATGCACAGCTTGCCCGGTTTTGGGGAATGACCGAGGAAGCGGTCTATCAGCTTCGCAGAGAGCGAAAGGTGATGCCGACCTTCAAACAGGTTGACACCTGTGCGGCGGAATTTGAGGCTTACACTCCTTATTATTATTCAACTTATTCTTAAAGTATGACCAGCGGGGTTTGACTTCTCAATCTTCGTATTATAGTATAGGGGACAAAATGTCAAATTTAATGCGCCCCAATGGTTCCATCGCTACCGACTCTAAAAACCGAATTCAAGAAATTTCCCCTTATTCGGGAATTTGTTCCGTTTGTTTGGATGGTTGTGCGGGAAATTGCGAGATCTTCCGCTCCTCTTTTCGCGGAAGAGAAGTTATCTATCCCCAGCCTTTCGGTAAAGTTACCGCCGGCCCCGTCAAGGATTACCCGATCGATTATTCCCATTTTAATATTCAAGGAACAGCGATGGGGGCAGCCGGGGTTCCCGCTACTTCAGACGCCGCTCAATTTCCCAGGGTTAATATAGATTCAGAAATAGGAGCCCCGGGGAAAGAAAAAATAAAGTTGAAGCTCCCTGTATTTACCGGAGCTCTGGGTTCAACCGAGATCGCCCGTGTCAATTGGGATAGTTTTGCCATCGGCGCCGCTATTTCGGGCATAATTATTGTAATTGGAGAAAATGTTTGCGGGATGGATCCCGGGGCGGAAATAAAGGACGGCAGGGTAGTTAGATCTCCTGAGCTCGAGCGAAGAGTGAAAATTTACAAGGAATGGAAAAAAGATTATGGGAATATAGTAGTGCAGTATAACGTGGAGGACGGCCGGATGGGGGTCCCGGAATATGCGGCGGAGAAACTGGGTATTGAAATTATCGAGATGAAGTGGGGGCAGGGAGCCAAAGATATCGGGGGGGAAGTGAAACTGCCGACGATCGAAAGGGGGAGGGAGCTTAAATCCCGCGGCTACATTGTCGATCCCGATCCCGATGATCCCAGTGTTATAGAAGCTTACAGAGAGGGGGCCATAAAGGAATTTGAAAGGCACTCCCGCCTGGGCATGATATCAGAAGAGGCTTTTGCGGGAGAAGTGGAAAGATTAAGGAAGATAGGAGTTAAATACATTACTCTTAAGACCGGCGCCTACCGGCCGGCAGACTTGGCGCGGGCGCTCAAATTTTCTTCGGATCATAAAATTGACCTGGTCACCATTGACGGGGCGGGCGGGGGCACCGGCATGAGTCCCTGGAGAATGATGAATGAATGGGGCATTCCCACCCTTTATCTGGAATCCCTGGCTTATCGGATGTGCGAAAAATTGAAAGCTAAAGGCAGATTTATTCCGGATATTGCCATTGCGGGCGGATTTTCACTGGAGGATCATATTTTTAAGGCGCTGGCGCTGGGCGCCCCCTATGTGAAGGCGGTCTGCATGGGGCGTGCCATGATGATCCCGGGAATGGCAGGCAATAATATTACTGAATGGATTAAAACAAATAAACTTCCGGCAACCATTAGCAAATACGGCTCTAAACCCGAAGAGATCTTTGTGAAATATGAGGAATTGAAATACCGCTACGGGAAAGATTTTAAGAAAATTCCTCTGGGGGCTATCGCCATGTATACCTACACCGACCGGCTTGCCACCGGCTTGCGTCAGCTGATGGCGGGGGAGCGGAAATTTGCCCTTAGTTACATCACTCGAAACGATTTAGTTTCCCTGACCCGCGAGTGCGCCGAAGTTACCGGCATACTCTACATCATGGATTCGGATGCGGAAGAGGTAGAAAAGATTTTGGCGTAGCTTCCGCTAGGGCAGTTGGAATTCGGTTATAACCGGAAAATGGTCCGATATTTTTAAAGCATCAAATTGCCTTACATAATGCTTTCCCGTTAGGATCTTATTAGATAGAAAAATGTAGTCAATGGTTCGATCGGGTTTCTTCACTTTGGGATCATTGGGAAAATGCGTAAACCATCTTTCATGATCATAACTGTTTACTTCTTTTAATCCTGGAACGGCTTGATATTTTGCAAAGAGCGGCAGGATTTCAGTAGTGCTCTTGAAATAGATTTTCTGTTCACTGGCTAATGAAGCAAAGGCCCTGCCGGGCGGGAGCAGATTAAAATCACCGCCCAGGATCCACGGGGAATCCTCTTTAGAAAGTTTTTCCAATAACTTTTCAGTTTGTTTGATCTGCTTTGCCATAACGCTGCTCCCCTGGCCAAAAGCTTCGAGGTGAGTATCCATGACGACAAGATCTTTGCTCTTTTTCACCGGGAGGTGAACTTCCAGGACCGCGCGTTTGGTGTCAAATTGCTGAGAGATGAAATTTTCCGGTTTAAGAGCGAGCTGATGACGAAAAGCCTCCTTTATTTTGTATTTAGATATTATGGAGAGTTTCATGCCGACCGAACCCATGATCCGTGGATGCGGCACATAAGATGCTTTCCAGTAAAACGCCGAAGCGTGGGAAGTGTATTCTTGCGGAAGCAAAGACAGCAGCTCCGCCAGCTGGTCTCGATAATCGGTGCGTTTGGCGCCATCGTCAACTTCCTGCAGCAAAATAATGTCCGGATTTTCTTTTTCAATCACACGAGCAACTTCTTTGAGGGTTTTATTAACATCATCGGAAGAAGGTCTTTCATCCGGTCCGGAATTGTCCAGCAGATCAAAGAAGAAAACATAGTTCTTTCCCGCCATAAACTGGACATTCCAGGTCAGGATTTTTAGTTTTTGTCCGGGCGTTAAGGGAGGGGCCGGACTTTTATTGAACACTGGTTCGGATTGAATGGCGGTCGGATGGTAGGTGGTCAGCCAGGTCGAGGCAAAAAATAAGATCAACAGGCTGGCGAGCCCAACCGCCGCTAAACGAAGTGTTCTGCCCATGAACATATTGTTAATTTTACCGAACAGCTAAAGAATTGTAAAGACCGGCTGAGATTGGCCCTTTATTTTTTCGGGCAAACTGTTAAAATAGCTATTCAGGAGGAAGAATATGAAATTATCCGATCTGATGACCAAAGAGGTTATTACGGTTCTGCCCGATATGACAGTTAAAGAAGCGACCAGACTGCTGTTTGAAAGAGAAATCTCCGGTTTGCCGGTGGTGGACAGCGAGCGCCGCGTCATCGGAATGGTCACGGAAAAAGACGTGATCGCCCTGGCGCTTCCCAAATATATCGAAGACCGGGAATTGAAAGATTTTGATTATATTTTGAACGAGGAGCCTTTTAGCAAAAGGATCTCCGAGCTGGGCAGCCTTACCGTGAAAGATATCATGCGCAAAGACGTGCTCTGTGTTCCGGATGACACCCCGGTTCCGGAAGTGGCAAGACTGATGCTGACCAGGAAAATTCGGCGCATCCCGGTGTTGCGGGAAGGTAAAATGGTCGGTATCATCGCCCGCGATGACATCGTTAAAGCCATCGCGCGAGAGATCGGGATCATTTAGATGGACCCCGTAAAGATCCTGGCCATTGTTATCTTCCTTCTGATTTATATTTTGCTTATCACGGATAAGTTCCACCGCACCATCGTCGCGCTCTGGGGGGCGCTGCTCTTCGCGGGGTTTCCTCTTTTGACAAAAGAAGGATTTAAACTTGGCCTTTTAACGAAGGGAGATCTGCTGCACTATGAAAATTGGGAAGCGCTCGGGCTTATCTTTGGAATGTTTACACTGGTGGCGGCGCTGCGCGAAAGCGGATTTTTCCGGTGGCTGGGGCTGACACTGGTAAAATGGGCGAAATTTGATCTGTTTAAGCTTTTCACGCTGTTCGCGATCGCGGCCGCCATGCTGTCCGCTTTCATGGATTCCATCACGGTTCTTCTCTTCATGGCGACACTGACGATCGAAGTCTGCGGACTGTTGAAGGTCAACCCTCTTCCCTTTTTGTTCCTGGAGATCTGTTCTGCTAACATCGGCGGCTCCGCCACCATGGTAGGGGATCCTCCCAATATTATCATCGGGACCAGCTACCATTTTTCATTTATGGATTTTGTTTTTAACACCGGGCCGATCGCGCTGATCGCATTTTTTGTCAATCTGGCCCTGTTTTACTTCATCTACCGGAAAATATTTGTAGAAAGGAAGAAAATTGCGGAGGAAGCTTTGCAAAAACATCATGCGGTTGATCCGGCCTCGGCGATCACCGATTGGAAATTGATGAAGATCGGGAGCGTAGTTTTCGGCCTGGTCATTCTGCTCATGGTTTTTCACCATCTGCTGGGCTTGTCGGTGGCCTTTATCGGGATTTTGGGGGCTTCCCTGGTTCTGCTTTTAGGAGGGGAAAAAATGCCTGAGGTTCTGGAAAGAATCGATTGGCACACCTTAATTTTCTTTGCTTGTTTATTCATCATGGTGGGAGGATTGGAGAAGGTGGGAGTGCTTTCCGATATTGCGAATTATATTGCCGGAGTTTCGGGCGGAAATCCCCTGATAACGGTGATGGCGATTCTCTGGATATCGGCGGTGGCATCGGCTTTCGTTGACAATGTGCCTTTTGCGGCGGCGATGGTTCCGATCGTAAAGAGCCTTTCAGCAGCAACCGGGATCCCGCTGGCCACCATGGCCTGGGCGCTGGCGCTGGGAACCGATATCGGAGGGAACGGCACTCCGATCGGGGCGTCGGCCAACGTAGTTGGAATCTCGATCACGGAAAAGAGAACCGGGAAAAAAATTAGCTGGGGGGAATACTGTAAGGTGGCGGTCCCGGCCACATTCGTTACTATGGTTACCGTTTCAATTTTATTCTATTTTAGATATCTGCTTAATTAATAAGATTGCTTGGTAATTTGGGAAGCGGGATCTGCCCGCTGGCGGAAATCGGAGCTTCGACCGGGATACCCAGCACATCGGATTTAAACTTTCCTTTCAATTGAAAGGGGACGCTTGCTTTTCCCGCCGCTACCGCCCTGGTAAGATCCAGCAGTGTGCCAAAGACCTTCACGATATCAATTCTTGAATTGATGGTAAAGGAAGTCTGCGCGTTGGCATCCACTTCGACGGTTGAAGAAATTCCTGAGGAAAATTGATTTTCATTGATCCAGAGCTCATATTCGATGGCCCCGTGCAGTCCGACCGGATTATTATTTTTGATTGAAAAATGTGATTTTGCCAATACTTCCTGAAGGGATAAAAAGCTGAAATCGGTGCCGGTGTGATTTATTTCAGGCGGATTTAACTGGACGCACCCGGTGGTCATTATGAGAGCGGCAGCAAATGACAAATAAAATAATTTTTTAATCATTTCTTTTGAAGCCAACATTAGCATATCTAAGTGAATTATTCAAGAATCTGGTTGCGAAATCAATTTCTTTATTCTATCATATGATCGCCTGATTGAAATGAAAATCAAACCTTCAAAAATCATCGCAGTCGGATTGAACTATACGGATCATGCCCGTGAATTGAAAATGGAGCTTCCCGAGAATCCCTTGCTATTTTTGAAGCCGCCAAGTTCGCTGATTTTCAACGGAGACAGTATTGTTTATCCGCAACAAACCAAGGAGCTGCATTACGAAGCGGAACTGGCGGTAGTCATCAAGGATCGAATTAAGAATGTTTCCAAGGAAGAAGCTCTCAGCCATATTCTGGGGTTTACCTGCGGGAATGACGTAACGGCCAGAGATCTGCAGAAGTCGGATGGGCAATGGACGAGAGCTAAATCTTTTGACACCTTTTGTCCTCTGGGGCCGGAAATTGTTTCGGGAATTTCGATTGACAATTTAGATATTAAATTGTTTCTAAACGGCGAGCTTAAACAGTCTTCGAATACTTCCAATATGATTTTTAAAGTGGACTTTCTGGTTTCTTTTGTTTCTCAAATCATGACCCTGGAACCGGATGATGTAATCCTAACCGGCACTCCGGCGGGAGTGGGTCCGATGCAGGTTGGAGATGTGGTGGAAGTGGAGATCGAAGGTATCGGAAAGCTAAAAAATAAGGTGGTTTAAGCGCGAAAAGCGCGCGTTTGCCCTTGCAGATTGATAACCAATATTTCACCTGGCTGGAGCACATCTCCCGGGGTTTCTTTCTGGATGTCCGCAGGAGTAACCCCAAACTTTTCGCTGATGACGGACAAGGTTTTGCCTTCATCCGCAGTTCTTACCTGATAAAAATGAATCGGGACCGAGTTTGAAATGAAGCTCATTCTACTTATCAATCGAATTAAATCTTAATAAACTTGCGCCTTAAATGATAGAATATAAAAGATGAGAAATATTATTACAGTTATAATGTTGATTAGTTTGTTAAATCCCGGCGGCGCACTGCCGTCGAAAGTTTATCTGCCTGTTCCTTTTCTTTGCCAGGCGCCTTACGGGAACTGGGATCAACCCTGGCAGGATGCTTGCGAAGAAGCGGCGATTATTATGGCTATGGCTTATGTGAAAGGATATTCGGTGACCCGGGGATCAGGGAATCAGGAAATATTAAAACTGGTGGAATTTCAAGTAAAAACCTACGGCGGGCATCATGATTTGACCGCAGAGAAAACGGTTAAGCTGATTAAAGATTATTATAAATATGACAGGATCGAAATCAGATATAATTTTAAGATTGAAGATATTAAAAATGAACTAGCCAAAGGTAATGTTGTTATTGCACCCATGGCGGGAAGATTACTGGGTAATCCTTACTATACTCCACCCGGGCCGGCTTACCATTATATGTTGTTTAAAGGTTACGATGATCGAACGGGGGAATTCATTACCAATGACGGAGGAACTAAACGGGGGGAAAATTATCACTATAAGTATCAAGTCGCTTATAATGCGATTCACGATTGGACAGGGAGCAAGGCTACGATCGCTCAGGGGAGAAAAGCCATAATTGTGGTAAAATTAAAATAATCAAGGGCCCGTGGCGCAATTGGATAGCGTATCAGCCTCCGAAGCTGAGGGTTGCGAGTTCGAGCCTCGCCGGGCCCATTAAAAATATGCGTTAGCATATTTTTAATCCCTCATTCCTCTTCCTATCCTTCTTCCTTGTTTTCATAAAGCGCATATTTTTAAGGATAAGAATGAGGGTGAGGAATGAGGGCATGGTATAATTATTCAAATGTTTGATTTTGAAAAATTCGACGTCTACGTAAAATCTAAACAATTAGTCAAAGAGATCGCGACATTAATAGCCAGCTTAAAAAACGCCAACTCCCGCCTTATAGACCAATTACAGAGAGCTTCCCTCTCAATTCCACTTAACATAGCTGAAGGGGCAGGAAGATATTCTAAAGCCGACAAGAAAAATTTCTATATTATTGCTCGCGGGTCGGTTTTTGAATGTGTAGCGATTATAGATATTATTTATGAAATGGGATTGCTGCCGGAACCGCAAAAAGCTGATTTTTATAAGAAATTAGAAGAATTATCAAAAATGATTTCTGGTCTGATAAATTCTCAAAGCAAATGAAAAATGAGAGTAAAACCCGAGATTTCATTAAATTTCTCGGAACCGCCGGCGCCAGAATCGTAGTGGCTAAACAGCTCCGCGCTTCAGGTGGAATGTGGCTTTCACTCGATGGCACGAACCTCCTGATCGATCCTGGACCGGGCAGTCTGGTTCGTTGTCTTGCCTCCCGCCCAAAACTTGATCCAACCAAACTGGATGGGATCGTCCTTTCCCACAAACACCTCGATCACGCCGCCGATATCAATGTGATGATGGAAGCTATGACCATGGGCGGTTATGAAAAAAGGGGTACGGTTTTAGTTCCGGGAGATGCTATAACGGGAGACGATCCGGTCATTTACAAATATGTTCGACCTTATGTTTCCAAAATTGAAGTCATTAAAGAAAAAGGGAAATATAAAATCGGAAATATTGAAATCAGCGCTCCAGTCAAACACATTCATGGGGTCGAAACCTACGGATTAATTTTCAAAGGGAAGAAACATGCCATTTCCTGGGTGACCGACTCCAAATTCTTTCCAGAACTGCCCAGGAAATACAAAGGAGATATATTGATTGTGAGTGTTTTGAGAGTAGAGCCTTCCAAACTGGATCATTTATGCATTGAAGATGTTAAAAAGATAATCAAAGCCGTTAAACCCAGGGTCACCATTCTTACTCACTTCGGCATGTGGATGATCAAAGCCAAACCGTGGGAAGTAGCGGAGAAATTGAGCAAAGAACTCCACACCAAAGTGATCGCGGCTTCCGACGGAATGCAATTTGATTTGTAGTATAATAAGAAGAACATGTCAGTAACTCCGGTTTATCTCTGTATCTTAGACGGATTCGCCATCGGCGCGAAAGAGCGCAAGAACGCGATCTATGACGCCATCGAGCAGGGCCGCGCTCCCTTTATCGCCGATCTCTTTGAAAAGCATCCCTACGCGAAATTAGAATGTTCCGGCCTGGCGGTAGGACTTCCCGAAGGGACCATGGGGAACTCCGAAGTAAATCATCTCAACATGGGGGCGGGGCGGGTCGTGTACCAATCGATTGAGCGGATCAACGTCGCCATTGATGACGGCAGTTTCTTTAAAAATGAAGCCCTGCTGGAAGCAGTACGTAACTGCAAGCATAATGCTTCGGCTCTCCATCTGATGGGAATTCTTCAGGGTCACGGGGGCACCGTCCACGGCAGCATCAAGCATCTTTACGCTTTATTGGAACTTGCCAAAAGGTCGGAGTTGAATAGAGTCTACATTCACCTCTTCACCGACGGGCGCGATACCAATCCGCATGCGGCGGGCGAAATCTATCTCAAGATGCTCGAAGACAAGATTGCGGAGCTCGGCCTTTCTGATCGGGTGAAGATTGCAACCATTATGGGGCGTGAACTGGCGATGGACCGCGACACGGCCTGGGACAAGACACTGCTGGCGATGAACACATTGGTTAACGGCGTGGGTGAGTATAAAGCCACGACCCCCCGCGAAGCGATCGAGGCTTCCTACGCCCGCGGGCAGACCGACGAGTTCATCCGGCCGACGGTGGTCAGCGGCTACACCGGTATGGGGACGATGGACTCGATGGTTTACTTCAACTTCCGGCAGGACCGCACCATCCAGCTGACGACCGCCTTCTGCGAGGGCGATAAAAAATATTTTAATTATAAAAAGGGAACGAAGCCGATTGAAGATAGTGTTTATGAATCTATCCAGGCCCTGCGCAAAAAACTTTCTCATCTTGTGTTCGTGGCGATGACCGAATATTATCCCGGACTGCACGGCTTAACCGCTTTTCCGGAAAAGGAGATCCCGGATACAGTTGGTGAAGTAGTTTCCAAAGCGGGCTTGAAGCAGCTGCGTCTCGCCGGACCGGAAAAATATGCTCATGTCACCGGTTGGTTTTCGGGCCGAAGGACAGAACCTTTTCCGGGCGAAGACCGCCATCTGGCTCAGGACCTTGAGCTTAAGAAAAAGGCACAGGAAGGAAAAAGATACGACCTGGTTCCCGAAATGACCGCCTTTCTGGAGACGGATTACGCGCTGAAAGCGATTGAAAAAGGGAGCTATTCTTTAATTGTGCACAACTTTCAAAACTGTGACATGGTTGGCCACACGGGCAACTTGGAGGCCGCCACGGAGGCGATTTCAGATCTCTCTTCATGTTTGGAAAAGTTAGTTCCGGCCTTTATTAGTAAAGGCGGAGTTTTTATTGTCACCGCTGATCATGGCAATGCCGACGAAATGATGCTTAAGAAGGGCGATAAAATGGTTCAGAGCACCCAGCACTCACTAAATCCGGTTCCCTTCTGGGTTTTGGGAAAAGCCGTGCCTGCCGGCAGGCAGGAAGTAAAACTCAGAGAAAAAGGGATTGTCCCCGATGTGGGAGTGACGGTGCTGGATTTGATGGGATTGCCCAAGCCCGCGGCGATGACGGCAAAATCGCTGATTATTAGTTGATAATATGCAGTGCCCGTTTTAAGGTGTGAAGCGCCGCTTCCTGAAGACCTTCGGGATAAGATGGATGAGATTGGAAAGTTTCCGCTAACTGTTCAACTTTTAATCCGTTTTTAACCGCGATGGTTGCCATACCGATCTGGTCCGTCGCTTCCGGACCCAAAATGTGGACCCCGACAATTCTGTCATTCTCATCGCTTATGACCTTGATGAATCCCTCAATTTCTCCCATCGCCTTGGCGATCCCCAGAGCTATAAAGGGGAATTTTCCTATCTTGATGTTCTGATATTTTTCCCGGGCCTCTTTTTCGGTCATCCCCACCGCGCCGATCTCGGGATGGGTGTAGATGCCAAAAGGAATATATTCGTAGCTGAAGGTCCGATTCCCTCCCAGCGCATTTTCCGCCGCGATCACTCCCTGCTCATAGGCGACATGCGCCAGCATCTTTTTGCTGACCAGATCTCCCACCGCGTAAACATCGGGGAGACTAGTTTCCATTTTTTCATTAACCCAGACGCTCCTCTTTTCCATTTTAAGGTTTAGTGCTTCAATGCCGATGAGATTGGGTGTCCGCCCGATGCAGATCAAGGTTTTCCCACTCGATTTCGCCGGATCGAATTTGGTGCCGGCCAGGACGTTAACTTTTTTCCGCTTGAGTATTTTTTTGACCTCTCCCACGATCTCTTCATCTACTCCGGCAAGGATCTCCGGCAGCGCTTCATAAACAGTGATCTCGGCGCCTAGTGCGCTATAGATCTGCGCGAAATGGATGCCGATCACTCCGCCGCCGACAATATTTAATTTTTCCGGGATCGGGCGATATTCTAAAAGATCATCGCTGCAGAGATATTTCTCTTTATCAAAGTTAAGGCCGGGGAGGCTGGCGGGGGAGGAGCCGGTTGCCAGAATCAACTTACTACTTACAACTAACAACTTACCACTATCTTGTCTTGTTACTTCTACTTTCCCCGGTTCTAAAACTTTACCTTCGCCGTAGATGATATCTATCTTGTTTTTTCGGAGCAGAAAATCAATGCCTTTAACCAATTTATTTACGACCTCGTTCTTGCGGTCAATGACTTTCTTGAAATCGATCGCTGCCTTATCAGCGGAGATGCCGAAGCTTTCGGCTTTTTGCATTTTTTCATAAAGATTGGTGCAGGCAATAATGGCTTTGGTGGGTATGCAACCGCGGTTGATGCAAGTTCCCCCTAATTTGTCTTTTTCGATGAGGGCGACTTTGGCGCCCAGCTGCGCCGCCCGGATGGCGGCGATGTAGCCTCCGGGTCCACCGCCCAATATTGCTAGGTCGTATTTATCCATTGTAAATATTATACCTTATCTGACGTAAGTTTCTTTGTAATAAGAACGTACTCTAAACTTGACGCCTAAATCGTCTGCAATTTTTCGGCAAGCTTCTTTGTCAACCACCGGAAGATCAACCATCGTAGCTTCAACTTCGGGAATGTACTTTTTGGCCTCTCTGATGAAGTCGATCACCGCCGGGTAGGCTTTTTCCCCGTAATAGGAGGAACAAAGCTGATTGTACTTCTCGGCATTTTCGGCGTTCAGGCTGATCGAGATGAAATCGATCAATCCTTTTAATTCAGGCAGAACATTTCTATCGTAGAAGAGATTGGCGTGGCCATTGGTATCGATTCGAATTTTTGGTCGCGGGTCACGGGTCACGAGTCTCTTAGCAATTGCTTTAACGGTCTCCAAACGTATGAGCGGCTCACCGTAGCCGCAAAAAACGATTTGTTTGTATTTTAGTGGATCGCCGATCGCTTCTATGACCTCATCGGCCGAAGGCTCTCTATCCAGCCAGAGAGAATATTTCTGGTTGAATTTTCGGCTCTGGTAGCGGATGCAGAACGGACACTGGTTGGTGCAGCGGTTGGTGATGTTGAGGTAAAGGGAGTCTTTAATGGGATAGGTGATTGAATCCATAAGTAGATTATAACATATTCTGAAATTTCGGCGAAAAGGTTGCGAAAAATATAGGAAATGTCAGCCTTTATTACTGCCAGAATAAATAGTGTAATTGCTTGCCTGCCAAAAGGTCTGAGTGAGAAGTCCGAAAATCATTTAAGGCGGTTGGGTTTCATGTTTCCCGCCCAGACTAAGGCCTTTCTAAAGAACGTTTTCCGTTTAAATCAAGAGGAAAAGAAAATCGCGGGCATGACCATCCCTGCCGACTTGCTGAATCCCGAGAACCGTGAGGTGGTAAATGCTCTTGTCCGCGAGGATTTTGTTCGTCAATTGATCGATCCGGACGGTCGCCTCAATTTGACGCGGGCGGGGATAAGAAAAAAATGGCCGAAGATCGATCTGGTTCCCCGGATCAGGAAACCGACTTTGGCTCAGGAGATTACGAGGGTCGAGCTGGCCCGGGAGCGGATCATTGATGACCGTGAATCAGCTTACGGCGAACTCAGCGCGCTCATGCTCTTTCAGGCGGTCTTGATCGCCCGGATAGAACTTTACATCCTGGGAGAAGAGAGAAGCGCCGCTAAGCGAAAAGGAGATAAGGTCGAATTGGAAAGCAAATCGGCTGAGATGAAAGCTTTCGCTAGGCAGCTGATCAGATTGGCGGAAGCTTTTCCTTTTAAGGAAGTAAAGAGGATAGAGATAACAGCAGACATGAGCATCGAGGAGAGACTAGAAGCGAATGCTATTAATAAGAAGAGGGATAAAACGGATATTAAAAAAAAGTTAAAGGCCGCCGCCGGTCTATTAATTACCAGGTTCGATAATCCGGCGGCTGATGCCAGCTTAAGGGGAGCGATGAGGGTGGTCAGGGAGGTGTTGGCAAAAAGACGAAAACAAAAGATCGAGGATGCAGTTAGAGCATTTGGGGAAGCAAAGCTGGGGCGGAAAATCAAAGTGATAGATGAGGTGAAAGGGATATTCGAAGTGAAGCGTTTTGTCCACAAAAAAGATGAGCAGGGGAACTGGGTTAAAGAATTAGTGCCTTTCCGCTATGAACACATTCAGGAGTTCCTCAATAGTTTTGATGAAATCAGCGCGAGTGAATCGGCCGAACATGGCAAGAACGTGGATCTGGGCATGCGCCTCAAAAAGGCGGCAGTTTCCCCGCTGGCGCACTTTGCCGAGCTTTATGAACTGTCATTGGTCCTAGGCAAAAGAGCCGGCAAGCTATTCAAGAATGATCAGTATCTGAAGATCCGTGACGAGAACAAGCGGAAAGCCGTGCTGGAGATCTGGGGTGCGGTCAGACTGTGCGGAGTGCCGGATCCGCAGGCCCATGGCCTGGCGGCATCGCTTTTGCGGATGGCGGCCGAAGATTACGAGAATAGAAATTTAACCGTCGGGAGGGAGCTAGAGCACAACCTGGCCGAAAAGATCTATGCGGCGGTTTTGGTGGAGAAGGGGATCAAGAAGATGGTCGGCTTGCGGGCCCGCTATTACGCCAGAGAACCCAAATTAACCACGGATAATCTGCCGGTGATCAAAGAGCAGATGGCAGTATATTTTGGCACGCTTTTCGAAACCAGGATGGGAAATAGAAAACTTGATTGGATTGGCCGCTGCCGCTCGCATATCCAGGCGATCGTCCACATGATCGATGACATCTTGCCACTGCTCCAGAGCCAGAAAGAGCTTGCGGCCCAAATATTTGATCCCGAAGCGCCGTGGAACATTTACACGACCAAGGCCAGCGCGGCCGATATGCTGAGAAAAAGAGGTCTGGAGAAGCAGCATCGGGACGTGGAAGATGAATCCGAGAAAAAAGGTTTTGACAGTCTGGCAATTAAGATCGCACGGCAGTTCCTGCTGATCGCTTTTGAGTTTGAAAATCGCGAGACAGAATTCGCTGCAGGGGAAAGGCAAAAGGCAATAGGCAGGTATTTAAACGAGCAGGCCAAAGAATATAATTCCAAGATCGCGTTTCTCGCTATTTATTAGGAGAGCGCTTGTTTAAGTAATTTGGTCGCTAATTCGGGATTGGCCCTCCCTTTTGACGCTTTCATTACCTGTCCAACCAGGAAAGTTATAGTGGTCTCTTTCCCCTTTTTATATTCTTCAACCGGCTTCGGGTTATTATTGATGACCTCTTTTACTATATTCTCCAACTCCGCTTCATTACTGATCTGGGTCATGCCTGATTCAGCGATGACATCCTTAATCTGCTTGCCGGTTTTTAGGGTTTCAAGGAGAACGCTTTTGGCAAGTTTTCCGCTGAGAGTTCCTTCAGCCATAAGCCGGAGGATCTCCGCCAGCTGAGCGGGGGTGAAATCGAGCTCGCCGAACTCTTTCTTGTTCTCCTTTAAAAAGGCGGTGATGTCTCCGACCAGCCAGTTGGCAATAACCGATGGCTTTGCATAAAGTTTGGCGGCCTCTTCAAAGAAATTTGCCATCGGTTTATCTGAAATCAAAATCGCGGCAATTTCCGAAGGGATTTGATAATCTTTGGTAAAGCGTTGCTTTCTCTGATGAGGCAATTCACCAATGCTTTTTTTAATTTCCTGAACCCAGTCTTTTGCGGGCTCAACGGGAGCAAGATCAGGTTCAGGAAAATAACGATAGTCGTGGGCATACTCTTTGCTGCGCATCCCGGTGGTGGTGTTGGTTATATCATCAAAAAAGCGGGTCTCTTGAATGATCTTTCCGCCCTCACTAAGAGTTTCGGCATGTCTTTTTTCTTCGGCTGCCAGTGCTTTTTCGATAGCTTTGAAAGAATTCATATTCTTAACTTCAGTTTTAACTCCAAATGCTTTGCTGCCCGGCTCGCGAATTGAGATATTGGCATCGCAGCGCAGCGATCCTTCCTCCATCTTGGCGTCGCAAACCATGATATAGCGGAGCAGGCTGGCCAGGGTCTCGGTATAGACCGCCGCCTCGCGCGGCGAGCGGATATCCGGCTCGCTGACGATTTCCATCAAAGGAATGCCGGTACGGTTGTAATCGACCAGCGATTCCTCTGCCCCCATGATCCGCTCCGCGCCGACGTGGACCAATTTACCAGCGTCTTCTTCCAGGTGGACCCGGGTGATGCCGATCTTTTTGATTTGACCATCAACTTCGATTTCGATCTGCCCTTTGGTCGCTAAAGGCAATTCATATTGAGAAATCTGGAAATTTTTGGGAAGGTCTGGATAAAAATAATGTTTTCTGGCGAAGACCGAGTGCGGTTCGATCCTGCAGTTGAGCGCCAGCGCGGTTTTGATTGCCAGCTCTATCGCTTTTTTATTGGTCACCGGAAGGACTCCCGGCTGGCCGGTGCAGATCGGGCAGATATTAGTGTTGGGAGGATTCCCAAACTTGGTGGAGCAGGAGCAGAACATCTTGCTCTCGGTCAAAAGCTGGGCGTGAATTTCAAGGCCGATGACAGTTTCGTATTTCATGTTCAAAGATTATAACCTACTTTTTCTTCGGCTTAAAGGCGGCGGCCGGCTTTTCGATGAGTTCCTTTAGGTCTTTTTCCGAGAGGCCTTTAAGATCCAGCCACTGTTTTGAAATGGGAATATTAATTTCTGCCGAATAGTTGCCTTTCCATTCTTTTACCAGCATTAATTTGCCGGAGCTGAACTCCCAGACATAAAGATACTCGGTGATCCTTGCCGAAGGCACAGCGGGCTTGGGTTTAGCTGGTTGAGCCGCTAACCAGGACTCTCTCTTTGGCGCCTGAGAGTAAAGCGCTTCCAGCAGCAGCCGATTGAGGAACATGATCTTCTTTTTTTGGAAATCGGTAAGCTGTGAAAAACTTTTCCACCGATAATCTTTGGTTTCTTCGATCAAGCTCTTGATCCTTGGAGTAAAAGTGAGGTGCTTGCCTTTTACCCGTGTGATCTCGTAGAAATTCGGCACTTGAAGAATTTCGTTCAATCTCTCTATGGTGTTTTCCTGGCTTTTAAATGGGATTCCATATCGGTCGGAACTTATTGCCTGATTTAAGGCTTTAATGACCGAACTTTCTTTGAACTCATTCGGATAAAAATTGGGAGAAGATACTTTTTGCATCCAGAGCTTTTCTTCTTTTTCCTTTGTCTTCGCCTTTTCTTCCGCCTTTGCCTTTTCCCCTGCCTTTAAAGCAAGCAGTTTTTTTCTTTTCGCTTCAAGCGCAGCTTGCCTGGCTTCCAAACCGGTCTTTTCGATTTTTTCTTTGGGAACAAAGACTTTGAACTTGCTGATGGGCGAGCGCCTCAGAATAAGGTACTTTTTGACGATCCTGAGCCCCTCATAATTAATTCTCAGCACCAGGTATTTTTCTCCGGCCTTAAGCTTGATAAAAGCTCTGAAGTTTTGATTGGCATCGAAGCTGACCGGTTTGCCGTTGACCGTTATGGATTTTACTCCCGCAGTGGCCTGTCCGTAAATTTCACCGGAGACCGGCGGGAATTTTTTAAACTCATCCTTGATCGCGGCCGACAGATCTGTCTGGCATAGACAAAGAACCAGGCCGCAGATGATGATTAAACAAAAGCGCTTTTTTTGTGCCATTCGGTATTCTGCTCGTAAGTAAAGGCCACTCTCAAAATGATTTCTTCCGCGAAAGCCCTGCCCATGATTTGAAGGCCCATCGGCAGGCCGCGGCTGAACCCGCAGGGAATTGAAATTGCCGGCAGGCCGGCCAGATTGACCGGGATGGTGGCAATGTCAGAAAGGTACATGGAGAGCGGATCGGAAACTTTTTCCCCGATTTTAAAAGCGACCGTGGGTGCGGTTGGTGAAATTAAAACGTCGCATCTGCCAAAGGCTTTTTCAAAATCCTGCTGGATCAGGGTCCGGACCTTGAGAGCTTTCAGATAATAGGCATCATAGTATCCGGCGGAAAGGGCATAGGTGCCGAGCATGATCCTTCGCTTAACCTCCGGGCCAAAGCCGTTTCGGCGAGTTTCGTAATACATGGAAAGAAGATCCTTTGCCCCCTTAATTCTGTTTCCGAATTTAACTCCATCGTAACGGGCGAGATTGGAGCTGGCCTCCGCGGGCGCAATTAAATAATAAGTGGCTACCGCATATTCAAAAGAAGGCAAGCTTACTTCTATCATTTCCGCACCCAGGTTGGCAAGCTTATCGGCGGCATCCTTAATTGCCTTTTTGATTTCGGGATCGACCCCTTCTTTCAATAAGTCTTTGATAATACCGATCTTCACTTTTTTTACGTCATCGATCAAGCATTTTCGATAGTCGGGGACCGGAAAATCGATGGAAGTGGAGTCTTTTGGATCATGGCCGGAAAGGACATTCAGCATAATGGCGGAGTCGGTCACATCTTTGGTAAGCGGTCCGATTTGGTCGAGAGATGAGGCGAAGGCCACCAGGCCGTAGCGGGAAACGCGGCCATAGGTTGGTTTTAGTCCTACCACGCCGCAGAAGGAAGCAGGCTGCCGGATGGAACCCCCGGTATCAGAGCCGGTGGCCAGGATCACTTCGTTTGCCGCCACTGCTGCGGCGGAGCCGCCCGAAGATCCTCCCGGGACCGTTTCTATATTCCAGGGGTTGTGAGTGGGATGGAAACCCGAGTTTTCCGTTGATGAACCCATGGCAAATTCATCCAGGTTGGTCTTGCCGATGATGACCGCCCCGGCTGTTTTGATTTTTGTGACTGCCGTGGCGTCGTAGGGGGGAATGTAATTTGCCAGGATTTTGGAGGAACAGGTGGTGAGAATTCCCCGGGTGCACAGGTTGTCTTTAATGGCAATGGGGATGCCGGTGAGCGGGGTAATATTTTGATTATTCTTGATCCTTTCGTCGGCGGCTTTTGCCTGATGCAAAGCCTCTTCCTTAGTTAGAGTTACAAAGGCTTTTACCTTATCTTCCACCTTCTCGATTCGATTAAAGACAGCCTCGGTCAGCTCCAGGGAGCTGATTTTTTTATTGGTTAATAAACTATGGAGTTCGTGGCAGGTCTGGTTGTGCATTATTCCAGTATCCTCGGCACCTTGAACATATGCTTTTCTTCTTCCGGCGCGTTAGCCAGGATATCATCCGTGTTTTCGCAGGGAATGACTTTATCTTCGCGAAAAACATTTTTGACGGGGATAGCATGGGAGGCGGGAAAAAGAGCTTCCGTGTCCATTTTTTTCAGATTATCGGCAAAATCCAGGATGGCGGAAAGCTGGACGGCGAACAGGGCTTTTTCTTCTTCAGAGAGGCCCAAACGCGCGAGCCGAGCCACCTGCTCGACATTGATTTTCATGAAGGTATTATAGCAAGTCTAACGGGGAAGGGCAAAAGAGAAAACCGCACCCATGCCCAGGCCGGCGGAAACCACCCACATCCGCCCGCCGTGCGCTTCAATAATGGATTTGGAGAGCGCCAGCCCCAATCCGGTGCCTTTGCGCTCCGCCGATTCTTTGCTGGCGCGGTAGAATTTTTCGAAAATGTGCGGAAAGTCTATTGGATCAATTCCCAGCCCTTCATCCCGAATAGAAAAAATGACCTCCCTTTCGTTGTAAGAGACGGAAAGGAAGATTTTTCCACCTTCCTTTGAGAATTTAATGGCGTTGGATAAAAGATTGGTGAAAACTTCGGCGATTTTGTCTTCATCCATTTTGATCGGCGGAGTATCCGGCGAAAATTCTTGAATCAGGGCCAATTTCTTGGAGTCTATCGAAGGCCTCATTTCTTCCACCACATGACCGGCAATTTCGGCCAGTTGGGTTGGTTTTTTTTCGAGTTTGGTTTTGCCGGACTCCAGGCGGGCGAGATTAAGAAGATCGTTTACCATATCCAGGATCCGCTTCGATTGTCTTTTGATGATTTCCAACGGCTCTTTTTGGGATTCAGTGATCGAGCCCAAATTTTGGCTGGAAAGGAGATCCGTATAGCCCATGATCGAAGTGAGAGGGCTTTTGGCCTCGTGCATCACGATATTGATAAAATCCAGCTTGGAATCAGAAAGGATTTCAATTTCTCTTTGTTTTTCGCGCATGTGCCTGGCGAGATAGGAAACAATATAAATTAAAAGCACAGCAATAAAAAATATGGTGAGGGTTTTAGCAACCGCATAATCATAGTTAAGATAGAGGGCGCTGGGCAAAGTGATAAGCTGATAATGTTTGATAAAACCAAAAGTTTCTAAAAAACCCATAGTTAAATAGAAAAACGAAGCCTGTGCCGCAAGTAGATAAGCGATCCTTTCGTATCCAAAGATGGAAATGGCGGCCACATCCAATAAATACATAGCCGTAAAGGGACTTTCGATTCCGCCGGTAAAGTGGATGAAAAGGGTAATTATTAAAAGGTCGACTGTAGCCCTGAAATAGGTAAAGAAAATACTTTCCGAAAAAAAGATAAAGCGGCGGATCAAAAATGGGTAAATTGTATTATAGGTTGCCGCAATTGCGGCCAATAACAGCACCGTGAAAAGAGGGAAATTTAATCTGCCGGGGAAAATTAATACAGCGGTAATAAGCAGTATTATTACAATGGCCGCCCAGCGCAGGCGCACAAACCAGAGGGTCATTTTTTGCTTTTCGCTTAGATTTTCGGCTGCCATGACTGGATTATATTATCATATTTTTGCGTTTGCAACCGGAGAAAGTTTTAAATCAGAGAATTTACTGTCCTGGAATTTGTAACAGGCAGCGCAGCCGATCATGGCTGCGTTGTCGGTGCAGTATTTGACAGGAGGGGTATAAACCTCGAGTTCGTTTTCTTTAGCCTTTGTTTCCAAGCGATTCCGCAGAGCCGAGTTAGCCGCCACTCCACCTGCCAGAGCGATCGATTCGCAATTATATGCTCTTGCCGCGCGGATGGATTTTTCGACGAGGACGTCGACAACTGCTTGCTGGAAACTTGAAACCAAATCGGCCAGAAACCTGCGACTAAACGTCGCGGTTTCCTGTAATTTATTAACGTAATTTACTACCGCCGTCTTGATTCCGCTGAAGCTGAAGTCGTAACCTTCGGGCATGGGGCGGGTAAATCTTACGGCGTTCGGATTGCCTTCTTTCGCCAGCTTATCGATGATGGGGCCGCCCGGGTAGCCGAGATTTAAAAAGCGGGCGACCTTATCGTAAGCTTCCCCCGCCGCGTCGTCTCTAGTTCGACCTAAAGTCTCATATTTCCCATGATCCTTAACTAATACGAGTGAAGTGTGGCCACCCGAAACAATTAAACAAATAAAAGGAAAAGCTGGAGTATTTTGCGTCAAAAAGTTGGCGTAAATGTGCCCCTCCAAATGGTTGACTCCAATTAACGGCACGCCGAGCGACCAGGCGATGGCTTTGGCGGCGCAGATTCCGACGAGCAGAGATCCAACTAATCCTGGCCCATAGGTTACAGCAACGGCATTTACGTCATTAAAGGTTATATTCGCCTGATCGAGAGCTTCTTTGATGATCGGATTGATGACCTCGATGTGCTTGCGGGAAGCTATTTCGGGTACGATCCCGCCGTATTTTTTGTGAAATTCCACTTGAGAAGCAACTACGTTGGAAAGGACTTCCGAACCATTCTTTACTACGGCGGCGGAGGTTTCGTCACATGAGGTCTCAATTGATAAAATCAGCATAATTAGTGAAATTATAGCAAAAAATGAAAGATAAAAGAATGAGAGTGATAAAGGACCATTTCTAAGGGGGTCGTAAAAGTGAGCATGCTGATCGAGGTTGTTAGGCCTGCATCTCCCAAGGCCGCGTATCATGTTCTGGTTCGACATGAAAAGGGCTATCAGAACTTGAAAGATATTTCCGATCCAAGACAGTTTGGGAAGGAAGCTTTGTCTGCCATCCAAAACCTCGCCAGACAAAATTCGCCCCAAGGATTTCGAGTGCTAATGAGAGCCGGGGAATACGGACGTCAGCTTGATGGAGAACCTCTGTCCCTTGAATTTTTAGGGGGTGAAATTATCAGGCCCGAGATTAGAAGTTTATATGATCCAAGCAAAGAACTATCCCCCTCTGAAGTTGACAAGAAACCGGACGCAGATTGCGTTTTTGATAAGATTGTAAGCGGCCAAATACCGGTTCCGCCTTTATTTAAAGATGCACAAGTTTTTGTTTTTAAACCAAATCAAATGCTTGCCAAAGAACATCTTCTTTTTATCCCCACCCAGCATTATCGAGATATCTTGGGAGTAACGGACCCAGACTTTTTCGGATCAGTTTTCGCTAAAATTGCTGAGTTCGCACAGAAAGAAGAATTTACCGGAGGATTTATGCTGGCATCGAATAATGGTCCTTGGGGTGGGCAAGCTGTTCAACATTTGCATTTCCATATGCGGGGCGGAGAAAAATTCGAATCACCTTTCTGGCAAGATTGGTAAGTGTAAATAATGGCTGTGCTTATGAATGGCACGAAGTTTCGATGGCGATGATTTTCATATTTAAAAATTGAGATAAGCCTTTACTTGAGAAATCACTTTGCTAGCAAAATCAATATATTCCTGACATTCCTTTTCAGTGACTTCAATGCCGCCGGAATACATGTCAATATTCCTTTTTGAACGCATAGCATTGCCCATGTCTTCAATTGTGCCGTCTTTTAATATTTCTGCCAAGGCCTCGATTATCTTGACGTGATGGCCGGGGGCGCTCTTTACTTTTTTATTTTGATGGCTTAATAAAGCCAGACCGGATTTGAGCAGGGCAGAGTAGGCGTAATTAAATTTAACATCCAATATTTTATCGGTTTTAGCGATATTCAGGTCTTTCAGGGAGTTTTCAAAATTTCTTTTAACCTGTGTCCTGGTAAAATCAAAATTGCTGAAATATTTATCGTCAAATTTCACGGCTTAACCTCAATATGCGGTTTTTTGAAAATATCCAGAATAAAAGGGTCCCGCCTTCTGCGGCGTTCCTTAAAATCATCCGTACTCATATTCACGACATTTATTTCTCTGCCAAGTTCTTTTTGAACACGGTTGATTTTCTTTTGTACGGAAATGACACTATGATTGCCGATCACCAACAGGTCAATGTCGCTGTGGGCATCCATTTTATTCCTGGCATAAGAGCCGTAAATATAGGCGTTTTCAATACCAGGGATGTCTTTAAGCATCCCCTTAAGTTTTTTCTCAAAACCAACCGTTTTTGAAATTATGTTCTTGTATTCTTCTAAGAGGGGGAACCGCTTATTAAGAGAATATAGCTTTAGATTGCCTCTCTGCTGGCTGACCAATATACCCTCATTTTCAAGTTCCCGTATTTTTTTAACCAGGTTTCTTTTATCTAAAGAGAGTTTTCTGGCCAGCT
>Ga0315291_10000907_pt1 | contig 39690 bp, 35 predicted proteins | sample YL17G12_20_MG_FD_203070 | JGI IMG/M metagenome (GOLD analysis project Ga0315291, IMG submission 203070) | Sediment microbial communities from Yellowstone Lake, YNP, Wyoming, USA - YL17G12_20 | ecosystem: Environmental > Aquatic > Freshwater > Lake > Sediment | place: USA: Wyoming | collected...
TCAGGCATAGCAATTATTTCATCGGTTTTTAAAGGAATAGATTTTAGTAAAAAGGGTTTTGGCAAGAAAATAATGGAGAACCTAAAGAAAATTCAATAAGAAATACACCACCCCGCACCTTAGAATTTTACCTGCAGGTAGAAGAAAAATTGAGCGGAAATTTGTCTAAACTTATAAATTCCATGTTCTTTATTCAGTGTTCTCTCAGGATAGGGAGGTATCTCCTCCACGGAGTGGGATTAAAGGGGATTGGGGGCCGTGGATTGGGGATTAGTGATAAAGTTAGGATTATAAACAGATTTACAGTTCAGCTCATAATTAACTGCTTAAACGACTACTGAATAGATTGTATAACTGAAAATCTATTTGGAATTTTATCAGGAGGGATAAGGGAAAGTTGAATAGGGGGAGTAACAGAAAGTCGAACAGACATTTTAGCAGGGAATAGAGCAGGAATGCAGGGGGGTTGGTTGAAAAATTGTAGAACAATCTGTTTAAGGTTGTGGTTTTAATATATATTGTTTTTGTGTTAACAACTATTTTAGCAATGAACCCAAAAGACCATACTTAGGGAAAGGAGCGCTGACGTTGAAAGAAAAAAATCTAAGACGAACGCTCCTCATACCATTTAGTTTTTATTGCCTTTATAAACCTATAAAGATAAAAAATAAACGATATAATGATTAAAGCGCTAACTATTATTAATAAAATATTTCTTATCAAAATAACGTGGCTGAAGTCCAAAAGATAGACAACCATTAATACCGCAAAGAAAAGTCCGGCAATTTTCCCTAAAATGTGTGAAGAAAAAATATAGTTTTTCTTTTGAATGATTATTGAACTACCAACAACTATTAAAATATCTCTAAGAATTACCGGCCCAGCAATCCACCACGGTAGATTTCTTGTAATGACCAAAGTGACCAAAATTGTACCCACCCATGCTTCGTATTAGGTAATAACAATTTACTTGATTCGCTCAGATTTATTGTTAATATTTTTATGCGGATATGCAAGTTTGGTCAGGGAAAAATTTACATATAAAAATATTATTTTCCAATGCTGGCGTTGCACAGCAGATTTGGATAGAGAACAAAACCGGATCGGTTCTGTTTGATGCCGGCGATGGAACTCTTCGAGATATATTAGAAAATAAACTTGATTACACAAAGATTAAGGGTATTGTTTTTACGCACGGACATTTTGACCATATTGGCGGGCTGTATTCTCTGCTCGGATATTTGCGAATGAAGAGAAGAACCGAACCTTTGCCAATATATCTGCCTAAAGATTGTACCGAACCACTGTTAATTCTAAAAGCCTACCTAAAGTACTATCGCAAATCAAGTCCATTCAAGATTACCTATAAAGAAATTAAACCAAAACATACATTTAGAATTGCAGGGATAGCGATTAGGGCATACAAAATGGTTCATTGCGGAAGCATAAAAGGACCGGATGGAAACGAAATGATTCTTGCACCGATTCCTGCTTTAGGTTATCTAATTACATACAAAAACGAGACAGTCGCAATAAGCGGTGACACCGGAACTGATGGCGAGTTGAAATCTTTGGTTAATAGAGCAGATTTAGCAATAATTGAGGCAACGTTTAAAAGCAGCGCAAAGGTTCCCAAAGAGGCGATTGAAAAAGTGCATTTGTCAGAAGATATAGCAAGGAGCCTTGGTCAGTTAGCCAAAAAACATATATTAATCCACAAAGGAAGGGCTAAAATATGATGAAAAACAGATTGTTAGTAGAAACATTGATAATTTTTATTATGTTTAATATTTATTTTCTTAATACTTCTTGCAGTAGTCAACCAAAGATTTACGATGTTAGTAAAGTCGTCGCAGACCAGCTTAAGTATAAAGGGGCGATCGGAGTTACTGGAAAAGTAATATCAACTCATGCAAACGGGATATTTATTTTGGGTAGTTCAGAGGGCGTAATGTTAACGGTTCGCTATGCGGGCGACCAGCCAATAGCCAACAGTAAAATTATCGCATACGGAGAGATTAAACGAGATAACGGAGAAACATTTTTACAAGCCAAAGAATGGAAACAAATCTCAGAACCTGTCCCGATCCGCAGAACCTGAGGAGGAAATTAATATCACTAGCGTGGTGATAAAATGAAAGTAAAACAAAAAGACGGACGACGAATGTATATAGACCTTGCTTGGGCCTGGTCCATTATCAGTCCTAAAGAGAATTATATTCCCGAAGCAGAAGAGATACGTAAGGTTATTGAATCGCACGCCCAAGTCAAAATTAAAGACATTCTTCATTTAGGTTGTGGCGGAGGGCATCTTGATTATACTTTTAAAAATTATTATGAAGTGACCGGTGCTGACGTAAGCGAAGATATGCTCGGCTTAGCGAGAAAATTGAATCCCGAAGTCAATTATTTAATTGGCGATATGCGTAATATGCAGCTTGATAGAGCCGTCGACGCGGTGATAATAGCCGACTCGATTGATTATATGCTCACCGAAAAAGAGTTGCGCAAATCATTTTGGACCGCGTTTGAACATCTGATACCGGGCGGGGTATTTTATACTTATGCCGAAGTAAAGCGGGAACGATTTCAACAAAATAGAATATATGTTACAACCCACAAACAAGGGGATATTGAGATAACATTAATTGAGAACAATTATGACCCGGATCCGACTGATACAATGTACGAGTCGGTATTTCTGTATCTGATTCGGCGCAAGAGTCGCTTAGAAATTGAAACCGACCAGCATCTGGGAGGTATATTTCCGCAAACAACCTGGTTTAACCTATTAAAAGAAGTCGGGTTTGACACAAAAGAAACTATTTTTGACTTAGAAGGGATTCCTGCGTTTGTCGGTATTAAGCCTTGATTTTTTAAAAAAATCGTGTATAATTTTTCGATAGGCGAAGGGTTACCGAAATTGGTAGTTTCGATAGGCACAATTATAAATAATTTTAGAAGGAGTTATTATGCTCGATAAATTAAAAAAAATTCTTACTAAAATCGATGCGGACTATGCCGACATTCGATATGAAATAAAAAAAGATACAGTCATCTCCTTTAATGGCAAAGAACTGTCACAAATCGGTTCGAACTCGACGGACGGATTTGTGGTAAGAGCATTGAAAGGTGGCGGGTTCGCCACCGCAGTTTTTACCAAAGAAGATGATGCCGACAAAATAGCGAAATCGGTGGTTGAGAACGCGAAATTAATCGGCAAAAATAAAACAAAACCAGTTACACTTACCAAAACCGAAATCGTCCGAGAAACTTTTATGCCAGAATTAAAAGAAGACCCGCGTAAGATTTCGATTGAAGAAAAACTTGACATTACTCGCAAAGCGAATGAAGTGCCATTAAGCCACAAAGAAATTGCGACAACTAATGTAACATATCGTGAGACAATTCGCGAGAAGTCATTTGTTACTTCCGAAGGTTCGGAAATTCGGGAAGATTTAGTAACGGTTTCACTTGCTGGTGAGATTATTGCAAAAGATAGCAACTTAGTACAGAACGTAAGAGTCGCAACTGGTGGTAGCGACGGTTTTTATACGATAAGAAATCCAGAAAAGAATTTTGAAGACCGCACACAAATCGCAATCAGTCTCTTGAAAGCAAAACCAGTGCCGGGTGGGGTTTATAATTGCATCTTAAATCCAAGCATGGCCGGCGTTTTCACTCACGAAGCGTTCGGTCATTTCTCGGAAGCAGACATTATCGAAAATCTGCCGGCAATGCGCGAGAAAATGAAACTTGGAAGCAAACTTGGCAGTGATGTGTTAAACATCGTTGATAACGCAACGCTAGCTAACCAACTCGGGTTTTACAAATATGATGATGAGGGTGTTAAAGTAAGACATACGCAACTGATGAAAAACGGCGTTCTAATTGGACGGCTTCATTCACGAAGAACTGCGGCAGAATTTTCAGAACCGATTTCAGGACACAGCGTTGCCGAAGATTTTCGCTACGCACCGATTATCCGAATGGGAACGATTTTTATCGAACCAGGGACAAAAACACTTGATGAGCTGTTTGCTACACTTGGTGATGGCCTGTATATAGTCGATGCTAAAGGCGGACAGACTGCCGGTGAAAACTTTACTTTTGGCGCACAATATGGATATATTGTGAAAAATGGCAAGAAAGCAGAGACGATTCGAGACATTAATATATCAGGGAACCTGTATAAAACACTACTCGGCATTACTGCGGTTGGTAATGATTTAGTCTTATCAAAACGTGGCGGGTGCGGTAAAGGGCAGATGAATATCCGTTCCTGCTCGGGAGCACCCCACATCATTGCTCAAGGTTTGGTTCTAGGAGGTGCATAATGGAAAAATTACTTGAAACGGCAAAGAAAGTTTGTAATCAAGCTGAGATTTATAGTATCGATAATAAACAAAACGTGGTATCTTTTGAAAATGCAAAACTGCACGAGATTGACACTAAATTTCAATCAGGCGTTAGTATTAGAATTATTAAAGATGGGAAACTCGGGTTTGCTTATACACGGAACTTGATAAATCGTGAAGAATTATTACAAAATGCACTTAATTCATTAAAAGGCGGCGTTGGTGCGGAATATGAATTTCCCTTTACCAAAGATTTACCAAAATTGAACACTTATGATGCTAGCATAGAAAGTGTTTCCAGCAATCAAATGGTCGAGGAGTGTGGTAGAGTTTGCGATGCCTTAAAGAAAACAAATGGCGAAGTTTCAGCAACGGCGTACACTTATTTCGAAACAATCCGAGCGATGAACACAAAAGGGACGGACGTTACGAACAAGTCGAGTCATTTTGGTGTATATAGTAGCATTTCGTATCCGGGCAGTGCTTCTGGTATTAGTCGGGTTTCCGCCGCTAAAAAATTTGAAACGATGCCGGACGATCTGATAAATGAAACAATTGAATTCTATAACCTATCATCTAAAGAAGTGAGCGCTAAAGGCGGAAAGATGAAAGTACTGTTTATGCCCAACTGTATTTATGCGTTAACATGGCGAATTAACAGTGGAACCAGCGCCAAAAGCGTTTACGAGAAAATCTCACCGCTGACTAATAAGGTTGGCGAAAAGATATTCTCGGACAAGATTACCATTTACGATGACCCTTTGAATGACAAACATCCTGGCGCGCGTGCATTTGATGACGAAGGCGTTGCGGCAAGCAAGTTGAATATAATCGAAAAAGGTGTGCTCAAGACATTTTATTGTGATTTGAACTACGCTAAGAAGTTGAACACTAAATCGACCGGACACGGATATCGCACCGCACAATGGGAAACTGATACGATTACCTTAAAACCCACACCTGCGCTATCGTATATGCGATTTCAAACCGGCAACAAATCATTTCAAGAGCTTATAAAATCAATCGATCGTGGCATTATTATCGAAGGCGCGTTAGGAGCGCACAGTGGCAATATTCCGAATGGCGACTTATCAATCGGCGCGAATCCTGCATTGTATGTGGAAAACGGTCAAATATTAGGACAAGTGAAAGATGTAATGGTGGCGTGCAATATTTACGAACTGTTTAAGAATGTTATTGATGTCAGCGATACACTATATCATAGTTACTCTGGTTTAATGCCGGCAATTTTATTTGATAACGTGAGCGTGGCGACAAAAGGATAAACGTAAAATAGAATCGCAGACTAAAACTGATTAAAAAACGTAGGGCAAGAGTTAATCTTGCCCTTTTTTATTTTGTTATAACGAATTGTATCGAATTAACTTTGTTATTTTTTATTAATTTGCAGATATAAACACCGGATGGAACAAAATGGTTATTTTGGTCTTTTTTATTCCATTCAACATTGTGGTGACCTGCAGTATCGAATTTCTTTTCAAAAGCGTAAACTAATCTGCCGGTTAAATCATAAATTGCTAAATCTGGTATAGCTGGATCGGTTAGCCAACAATCAATTCGTATTTTCATATTATTTAGAGACGTAACCTGCAATCGGTCATTTTCTATAATATTACTCCTTGATTCATTAATGCTGGTCACGGGTTCACCGCATGAGAAAACAATTACAGGCAGGTCAGAGATTGGAATACCAAGCGCTGAAATAATTGCAGTCCGTTCAGTTCTATTTAAGGGAACAGTTAAAAAGCCATTTAGACCAAGTATATTAGCTTGCATTAATAGTTGGAATCCGGCAAAACCAGCTTCCTGCATCGGTCCGTAAGCACCTGTATCACTGACGCAAATAACAAAATACGCAGGTGCAGTCGATGGTATTCTTGCGCTCGCTGTACGAAGTTGCGAGCGACGGTCTTCGCTGGTAATTTGTTCTAATCGATGGTCGGAGGTGGTAAGTCCTGTACCGGGCGGCTGACGATTGTTATAACGATGAACCCCAACGTCTCTTGCGGTATAGATTTTTCTAGTTAAGTAATATGCTGCAACCGCACTAGGTACGGTCAATCCACGTCGACCTAATCCCATATGCGGGGTGACGCCATAACCTGCCCACGCCAACTGAGAAATTGACTGGAGGCTAAGCGCTGCTTGATTAAATACTGAATCTTGTTCAAGCATTGACAACACCACTTCAAAGGTATCGTTTCCGTTTGTTCGAGGTAAGGGAAGAGACGAATTTGAAGAGACAGCAAGGCAGGTTGTATCTAAAGCGGTATTATTATACTTTCCAAAAACATTAACACATTTTATCGGATGAACAGGACTCCAATTACTATTAGCATAATCAGCCGCATATCTCATCGGACAGGAGGCAACATTACTGCTCGCACTAATATCTCTAAATGCATGTCCGGCTAATAATCCAGCCTGAACTAAAAAACCGGTCTCTTCGTGTCGGTCAGTCGCAATTCCGACTTCAAAAGCAGAACCGGATACATAGCGATGATTGCCGGCAAGGTGTAAAACCAATGTATGATTGCTGGTATCATACCGATAGACATTAGCCGGAGTCGCAACATAAATTTCTCTGTAACTACCAATTCTTGGTGCTTTATTTGTTGCCCACAAGACATTAGAAAGAACCTGATTAGATAAAGAGCTGGTAAAACCAGAGTGAACCGAGTAACGATTATTGGAAAGAATTTCGAATGATTTATTATTTATAATTGGTGCTGGCAAAGATTCAACTTGGGCCAAGGCAACTGAAATAAAAACTATTATTAACAATATAATGAAACATAAAGGTTTCATAACAACAGTATAAGTCTTGTAAAATAAAATTCAAGTTAAATAAATACGTTGTGCAAAGACACCAGAGTAACATTCTATTGATTTTTATATTAATCCCATTATCATGTGGATAATGAAAATTTGTATTTTAGGTTGTGGATTGCAGGGGCGAGTTGTTGCTCAAGATTTAAACAAGAATAAGCACGAAGTTACGATTCTTGATTCAAGGAAAGAGAATCTTCGCAAGGTCGATAAATCGCTAAATATAAAGACCAAGATTTTCGATGTGACAAGTCGTGCAGAATTAATTAGATTTATTAAGAATTTTGATGTTGTAGTTGGTGCTTTACCAGCAAGACTTGGATTCTATTCAATGCGATGTGCAATTGAGGCCGGTGTCGATCAGGTTGATTTGTCGTATTCTGGGGAAGACCCGTTTTTACTCGATAGAGATGCGAAAAAGAAAAAGATAAAAATTGTTCCTGACGCTGGTTTTGCACCAGGGCTTTCTAACATATTGATTGGCGAGATATATCGACTATGGGGTAAAGTTGACTATCTAAGAATCCTAGTTGGTGGGATGCCCATTAACCCAATTCCGCCATTTAATTATCGTTGCACTTGGTCGCCCGCGGATCTAATCGAAGAATATACAAGACCATCAAGGATTATTAGAAATTCGAAAATTGTTACAGTCGAAACATTGAGCAGCATTGAGGGATTTTCGACTCCCCAAATTGGATATTTAGAATGTTTTTATACAGATGGACTACGAACTTTGTTGAAAACCATAAAACCAGTAAAAAACATGGAAGAGAAAACAATTCGTTATGCCGGGCATGCCGAGCTGCTCAAGTCTTTAATTGAATACGGATTTCAACCGGACAGCGAAAATCCTTTTACTAATCCAAAAATAAAACCCAACCGAGATATCTTAGATTTTCTAAATAAGCAATTAAACCCCGCCTCGGTGCACGGAAGCGGGACAAGCCAATATGACGATAAAGATCTTTCTATTCTTATTGTTGAGATAAAGAAAGGAAAACGAACCATGGAATATACTTGTATTGATTATTATGATGAAAAGAATAAAATAACCTCAATGGCAAGAATGACCGCATATACCGGTTCGATTATAACACAATGTATAAAAGATTATCCGGGATTTGGCGTTATTGCCCCAGAATATTTAGGGACGAATAAGGACATTTGTAATTTTATTAAGACTGAATTAAAGAGACGAAATATTACAATTAAAAGCAACAATACTTTAAGAGCAACGTAAAATTAATTCACCGAGCAGTCGAATCGGCTCTCGCAGGAACGCGTTCGAGAGGAAAACACAAAATAGTCGAGAACGGTTTTACTAAACTCTCGATCGAAGGGGTGAATGAAAACAGTTGTTAAAGGTTAGTTGTTATAGGTTGGAGGGAGATAAATCGTGAAACTTATTAGAAACCTAAACACCTCTTTGTATATCATTCTCCGAGCGGGGTGCTCTAATGCCCGCTCCAATCCTTGCTCGAATTCCTACGCAAGGTCCTGTTCGATATGGCGATATAGTCTTTGTTAAAGTTCGTGTTCGCATTGTTGATACATTTCTTACTGTGTTCTTTGCAACGTATTCTTTTATGCTCTTTATGATGAGCTATCCCCGATGTTTTTATAGCTCCTTTGCTACAAAATTTTCTCGAGAACTTACTCTTCGTCCTATTCAATTGGGACATTATACCCTCTCTTTATGAGAATTTTGAATTATGAATATGGCATTTAGAACGTTAGGTACAAATTTCTCTTGGTTTTTTGTTATGTTTGCAGTATTACTTTTTAGATTACGAGAAAGGTAAAAATTACTACGCTATCTGAAGGTCGGCGAAGCATGGCGACATCCAAACACGAAAAAGCAGACTTACTGCAGAAACACCGAGGGAAGAAAGACATTGCCTTTCGCCTAAAATACTTCTCTGTCTTGCTCCGTGCCTTCATGCCTCAGCGGTGCATTTTTTGTACATAGGTGCGGGGTTGACTTTAATTGGTCTTTATTTATAATAAGTCAAACGATTATAGGATTGAAAGATTTCAAGATTGTAAAATAATTAAATGGCTATTAATAATGAATGGGTTAGATGGTTCGATACGGTTACTCTTTCTGATTTGCCGCGGGTTGGGGGCAAAAACGCATCTTTGGGCGAGATGTGCTCAACCCTTAAAGAAGAGGGCATCAAAGTTCCATCGGGCTTCGCTATTACAACCCAGGCATATCATCATTTTTTAGATGAAAATGGACTTGAAGCCAAGATTCTTGCGGAGCTTTCTGCTTTAAAAGAAAAACGGCGCGACCTACAATCAGTCGGCCGATACATCCGACACCGAATTAGAGGTGCGGAAATTCCACAGCAACTTGAACTAACTATTACCCAGGCATACGCAGAGCTTTGTAAAGAAGCTAACGAAGAGGACAGTTCAGTCGCGGTCCGCTCGAGTGCGACTGCGGAAGATTTACCGGATGCGAGTTTTGCCGGTCAGCAGGACACTTTTTTGAATGTTACCGGCATCGAAGAGTTAATCGAGGCGATTACCAAATGTTTCGCTTCGCTCTTTACTGACCGCGCAATTGCATATCGTGACAATCGTGGTTTTGACCATAGCAAAATCGGCATTTCGGTTGGGGTGCAAAAGATGGTCCGTTCTGATTTGGCTGGTGCGGGTGTAATGTTTACACTCGACACCGAGTCCGGTTTTGATAAAGTTGTGTTTGTTTCGGCGACCCTGGGACTTGGCGAGTCAATGGTTCAAGGGCATATTAATCCGGACGAATATTATGTATTCAAGCCCTTTTTAGATAAAGCTGACTTTTGCCCGATAATAAAAAAACAGCTTGGATCGAAAGAAAGAAAAATGATTTTTGTTGATGGTGAAAACGTTAAGACAAGAATTGTCGATTGCCGAAAAGACGAGAAAGAACATTTTGTACTAGACAATGACGAAATCTGCAAGTTAGCAAAATGGGCAGTGACGATTGAGAAACATTATTCGACTAAGCGCGGGCAGAATACGCCGGTTGATATCGAATGGGCAAAAGACGGCAAGTCAAATGAAATCTACATTGTTCAAGCAAGACCGGAAACGGTCCACTCACAACGAAAAACAACCAGTATCAAAGAGTATCATTTAAAAGAGCATGGTAAGGTTTTAGTTGAGGGCAGAAGCGTTGGGTCGTCAGTTGCAGCAGGACGCGTATGTAAACTTCAAAAACCCGAAGAACAGCAAAGATTTGAGGCGGACGCAATATTAGTGACCGAGATGACGGACCCGAACTGGGTGCCAATTATTCGTAAATCAGCCGCAATCATTACAGATTCCGGCGGAAGAACCTGCCACGCGGCAATTGTAGCTCGGGAATTCGGTATTCCGGCAATCGTTGGCACGGGCAACGCAACTCAAATTCTCAACGATACTGACCCGGTCACGGTTTCCTGCATTGAAGGTGATGTGGGCAAAGTGTATGAAGGTAAACTGAAATTCGAAATAGAAGAAGTTGAATTGAGTAAAATTCCACGAACTAATACTAAAGTAATGGTCAATATTGCTGACCCATCTCAGGCATTTAAAATCGGACAGCTGCCGTGTGATGGAGTCGGACTTGCCAGGCTTGAGTTTATCATTAACAATATTATCGGCATTCACCCGTTGGCACTGGTAGATTTTAATAAAATATCGGACGAGAAGCTTAAAGACAAAATTAGAGAAAAAGTGGGGATTTACGAAGAGCGAGTGATGGATTTCTTCGTTGATAAATTATCCGAAGGTATTGCAACGATCGCCGCTGCATTTTATCCAAACGATGTGATTGTACGGATGTCGGATTTTAAGACCAATGAATATGCCGGACTATTAGGCGGCAGGCTCTACGAGCCGAAAGAAGAAAATCCGATGCTTGGATTTCGGGGTGCATCCCGATATTATAGCATAGAGTATCGCCGAGGATTTGATTTGGAATGTCAAGCAATCAAAAAAGTGCGGGAAGAGATGGGATTTATAAATGTTGTGCCGATGATACCATTTTGCCGAACACTCGAAGAAGGCAAAAAAGTTTTAATGGTGCTTGCCGAAAATGACTTGGCAAAAGGGGAAAATGGACTTAGAATCTACATGATGTGCGAAGTGCCGAGCAACGTGATTTTAGCCGAAGAATTCGCTCAGATTTTTGACGGATTTTCAATCGGTTCTAATGATTTAACGCAATTAGTTTTAGGTCTTGATCGCGATTCTGGCTTAGTTGCCCACCTTTTTGATGAACGTAACAACGCAGTCAAGAGAATGATTAGTCAAGTTATTAAAAAAGTTAAACCGATTGGATGTAAAATTGGTATCTGCGGTCAGGCACCATCTGATTATCCTGAATTTGTAGAATTTTTAGTCCAAGAAGGCATCGATTCGATTTCAATTAATCCGGACAGTATTCTTGCGGTTAGAAAAAAAATTAAAGAATGCGAAGCATCACGAGGCATCGCGGTGCCAGCCGAGGAGAAATGATGAAAAAACATAGATTGAGTTATTTGTTATTGGCTATCGTGTGGTTGCTGTTAGCGAATTTTAACTGTAAGCCCCAAACTGGAAGTAAGGTAATTACCAAGGTTAACGGTGAGGCAATTACTGAGGCAGAGTTTATTAAAGCACTGCCCGGCGGATTTGCTTCTGATTCAGCGGAAAAAGATTATCGGCACACATTACTAAACCAAATGATAACTAAAAAGCTATTTGTCCAAGAGGCCAAGAAACTTGGGCTAGACAAAGAAATCGAATTAGTTTTCGAACGAGATAAAAAAACGATGTTAATTCAAGCGCTTTATGACAACGTTGTAACTAAAAACGTCAAAATCAATCCTGACGAACTTGAACAAGCGAAGAATCTAATGGCAACCGAAGTTCACGTAAAAGTAATTGTTGTTCCAGATGAAAATACAGCCCGAATGGCTAGCGAAGAAATTAAAAAAGGAGTCAGTTTCGACTCGGTCGCCAAAATATTTTCTAAACATTCGTCGGCACAAAACGGTGGCGATGTTGGTTTTGTGCCGAGTTTATATTTCGAAGAACCGGTTCGTAAAGTAATTTTGAAGATGAAACCTAATGAAATAAGCGAACCAATCCGCAGCGCAGAAGACTTTAAGATTATAAATTATATCGAGAAAAGACAGAGCACCGAAACAGAACAAAAATTAAAAGATAACTCACGGATGGTTTTAGAACAAGAGAAAAGTCAAAAATTGGCGAAGGAATACTTAGACAAAATGTATAACCGTCTGGAATACAATCCAGAAGGGTTAAAACTGTTTTATAAAAACGTCGACTCAATAACACCTGAAGAAGGAGAAACTTGGGTTGTTAAGAAAGACAAAAAGAAGATTGTGAAAGCCAAGAATTTACTGCACGTGGCTCGTCAATTCCCGGTTTCGCTTGATACCGCAATGCGCACCTACAGCGTAAAACGAGAAGTTGATGATGACATGCTTTACGAAGATGCGCTGGCGCGTAATTTAGACAAGAAACCAGACATCGCATTCGAGTTAAAAAATCGCAAAGACGATCTTTTATACGAAAAATTCTACTTAACTGAAATAACCCAAAAAGCAGATGTTACAGAACAAGAGATTGAAGATTATTATAATTTACATAAGGATCAGTACGGAAAAAGTAAACTTGCTGAGGTGTCGTCCATGATCAGAAATACAATTTTTAGTGAAAAGCGGCAAGCGCTGTATAAAACAAACGAGGAAAATTTAAAATCAAAAGCAAAAATAGAAATAAACGAAAAACTTTATATGAACGCTAATAAACCAAAATCCGAAAACAAAAAAACAGGAGGAAAATAATGTTGTCAAATAAAAAAATATGGTTAACTAGTATTTTTTGCCTATTAATAATTATTTTTATTAGTGGCTGTAAGAATTCTGAACCAGCAATAGCATCAGTGGGGGCATCGAAATTAACTAAGAAGGAACTGTCAATACAGATTCCCCAAGGAGCTCAGTTAACAAAAGAAAATGTCAGTACTTTAATAGAGAAGTGGATTAACACCGAACTTTTGTATCAAGAAGCAAAGAAGCAAAAATTAGACAAAGATGAAACTTTGCAAGTCCAGCTTAAGCAATTAGAGAAGGAGATGTTTGTTAATAAACTTTTAGAAAAAGAAATGGCAAGCATAACGGTCAGTCGGCAGGAGATATTTGATTATTTTACGAAACACAAGGATGAATTTCTTTACGAAATTAAAATGTCACGCATTGTTCTATCTGACGAGAGTCTTGCTAATCAAGTTTTGTTGCAATTAAAATCGGGTGCGGATTTTAAAAAGCTTGCCGAAGACGTATCGCAAGACCGAGTATTAGCAGGTGGAGCAGAATCGAAATATTTCTCCCGCGGCGTTGGTGACCCAAGGGCAGGAGGGGACCCGACTTTAGAAGAAGAAATTTTTAAACTCAATACAGGAGAGATTTCCGGCGTAATTAAATCACAAGAAGGTTATCAGATCGTTAAATTAATTGATAAGCAAAAAGTAAAAAAAGACATATCGTTATCTGAAGTCGAAGAGTATATTAATTCGATAATTCAATATAAAAAGAGTCGCGAAATGTTGGATACGATTATCACGAACCTAAAAGCAAAAACGCGGATTGTCGAAAATCCGGAAGTTTTCTTCAGTAAATGAAAATATCACGATTATTAATAATTTTTAGCACCTTGTTTATTGTATCTGGACTTTTTGCTTCTGATATTGCAGATCGAATAGTTGCGACAGTCGGGGACGAGATAATATTAGAAAGCGAGTTAAGAGATGCAGTTGAATTTACGAAACTGATGTCACCGACTAATGAGCCTGATTCGATCTTACGAGCAGCAATATTAAACGAACTTATCAAAAACAGACTGATTTTAGAAGAAGCAAAAAAAGAAAGCGTTGAAGTTGGCCGCTCCGAGGTCGACGACGAGGTCGAAAAAAACATTTCGCTTTTAAAAGAAAGGTTTGACAGCGAAGCAGACTATCAAGAGGCTTTAAAAAATGAGGGCATTACTGAGAAATCGTTGCGCGACCGTTATCGCGACGATATTAGAAAAAGACTCGTCAGTCAGAAGTTGTTAGCGAAAAACGGACTAACTGATATAAATATTACGCCCACCGAAATAAAAAAGTTCTATGAATTACATAAAGACTCAATTGCCCCCCAACCCGGTCAGGTTGCGCTGGGGCATATCTTGTTTATGATAAAACCTTCGCAAGACCAAGAACAGGCAGGGCAAAAAAAGATTACTGAAATTTTTGATATTATATCACGCGGTGGCGATTTTGAGGAAGTGGCAAAAAGCTTTTCTGACGACCCCGCTACTAAAGACCGCGGCGGGTACTTTGGGAAGGTTGCGAAAGACCTGCTACAGCCAGAGGTCCAGGCGGTAATTAGTAATATGAAAGCAGGTGAGGTTTCGTCGCCATTTCGTTCTCGAAACGGTTATGAAATTATAAAGTTTATTAATCAAAAGGGGGATAAGGTCGAATTGAGCCATATCCTTGTAAAAGTTAAGCTGACTCGCCAAGATACATTGGATGCCAAAAAAACCGCCCAAAATGTTCGAAATATACTTTTGAAAGGCGCTAATTTTGATTCGCTTGCGAAAATCTATTCCGGCGACCCGATGACCAAGGATAGCGGTGGCTATCTCGGCGAATTTCTGTTAACTGGTTTGCAGGAACCATTTCGAAGCGCAATTGAGAAAATGCCCGCCGGGGCCATATCTGAGCCGGTTCTTTCCGAGCACGGTTATCACCTAATAAAAATATTGGCACGGCAAGAAGACAAGCTACTTACATTAGAAGACTTGCAAGACCAGATCAGGAACTATTTATTTGACGAGCAACTCAAAGAAAGGCTCGACGAATATCTTGCGAAGATCGCAGCGCAAACCTATATCGCAAAATACTTTTAACGATAATTTCAAAATTATAAGTGGTAAAAGTATTCTTTCGGATAAGAAAACTACGCATCAATGATTACGATTCATTAATTAAGTTTTGGAACGATGCAAAGCTGCCGTATCGACCAAAAGGACGAGATAGCCGAAAAGAACTCAGGTGTCAATTAAAACTCCCTTATATAAATTTTTTGGTGGCTGATAAAAGTGGCAAAGTAATCGGGTCAATATGCGGATCGCACGACGGTCGCAGAGGGTGGATAAATCGTCTTGCAATCTTGCCCGAATACCAACGAAAAGGTGTTGCCCGAAGATTAGTAAAAGAAGTTGAAAAATGGCTTCATAAATCAGGCATCTGGATAACATGTTCTTTAATTGAGGATTGGAATAAAACATCGATAAATTTCATCCAACGCTCAGGATATAAGAAACATACTGACATTTTGTACTTTTCAAAAAGAAAAAATAATCAAATTTAACTACACTGCTTGATCCCTAAATAAATTTAGTTACAATATAATATCTATAAAATTAGTAGACTATGAAATTATCAACAAGATTTCGTTACGGATTTCGGTTAATGCTTGACCTTGCTCGCAACTATAAAAAAGGACCACTAATACTTAAAGATGTCGCAAAAAAGGAACTGGTATCAAAGAAGTATTTAGAACAAATCGTAATTAAACTTATAAAAGCAAATCTGGTGAAAAGCATTCGTGGACCCAAAGGAGGTTATGTCTTAAATAAACCTCCCGGAAAGATCAGCACATTTGATATATATAAAACATTAGAAGAGAAGTTATTGCTGGTCGCGTGCTTAAACAATCCAGCTATTTGTCCTTTAGTGAAGAGTTGTGAAGCAAGAGTGGTTTATAAAAAAATACAGAAAGATATTGACAATTCGTTATCCAAATATACCCTAAAGCGTGTAGTTAAACTTAAGTAGTAAATAATATCAGAATAAGTTTGTAAATTCGAAACATCTTGAATCCAACGAAATATATTATTAATTTAATACACAAACAATCAAGAAAAATATAAGCGAACCGAAGTCAGAAACAATGAGTCTAAAATATAAGAGGGCAATACTATAATTAAGTTTATAAAAATTGACTGCAAAGTTAGAGGTGGAGTTGACAGACAAAAATGATAAAAGATAATTACAAGTTTACTATTATAAATTTATTATTAGTCACTACCTGTTTAGGGACAGTTGATATTAGCGGAGCAACAGATAGTAGGTTGGAAACCGCCGATTTTGATAATTACAATTACATGCTTCACGGTGCTGAAATAGATATAAAATACACATACGCAGATGAACGAGGTGACCGGCTAATAACTTTTGTGCAAATCCCTTATTCGCCCCACTATAAAACCGATATGTTTTTATATCACTATGGCGATGCATATCTAATTGTAAAAGGGTCGTTGGAACACCCGAATATAAAAATTGGCAGGTTTGATATTCCATTTGGATTGCTTAAAACATTCGATCCGCACTTTTCTCTTATGCCACAAATATTTGAAAGAAGTTTAGGAATAAAAAAAGACATTGGTGCAGAAGTTTTTGGTTATTATAAAATGCTAACGTATGATATATCATTTACACAGGGTTATAACAGCTTTGAAAATTCCAGAAACGATATGCCAATTACATTGAGATTGGGATTAGATAACGAGTTAATAAAATGTGGTATATCCTACTATAATTCAACTCACTCGATGCACGATATGATGAAAATGAAAAGAATCGGGATTGATTTTGAGAAAAATATCAACCCATTTATTATAAGAGGCGAAGGAATTGTTGGCGAGAATCCAGCTGGCAACGGTTTATCTTTAATGATTGATTTTCCGTTGTTCTTTGGTATTGATGGAAAAGGTGCTGGTTCAATCTGGCGCGAGAATACTACTTATCAAGCTTATGGATTGGAACTTAAAAAAGACATATCTTTCTTAACCATCGGAGCGGGATTAGTAAGAGAGGAAGAATCAGATGCCAAAACCAAAGCCATTCTCCAAACTGTTATAAAATTATGAGAAAATTTAACACACTCTTTTTACTCGCGATTATCTATTCGCTACTAACTGCTAATTTGGTTATAGCGGGTGTTTGTGTCTGGCGTTTTCCGGACAAAGACATAAAAACACTCTTTCCTAAAGCGACCGGCTATAAAACAGAAGTCTTAACTTATTCGAAAGAAGAAAAGGTAAAAATCGAAAGTATTTTAGGAGCTAAGCTTGATGATGACGAGACAAAATTCAATTTCTACCGAATCTATAAAGATACCACTAAAATCGGTTTGGTTTTAACTCATTCGGTAAAAGGACAGTATGGTGCAATTGAAGTGGTTATTGGTTTACAGAATAAGTACGACAGCACCGGGGAATATATCGGTGCATCTATTAAAAATGTCCTAATACAAAGAGACCGCGAGGTTAAAAGTAAGGATTTACGCAGTGATAAGTTCTTAAGTCAGTTTATTAACAAGACGGTAAAAAGTAAATTTGATAATATAAAACTTATCGCCGGTGCCGAGAAGTCGTCCCAGGCAATTGTTTTTTCTGTAAAAAAGTTGTTAATTGTCCAGAAGATTCTGGGACAAGAAAGAATGAAATAAAGGAGAAAAGATGAAAAAGTCATCAATTAATTTATTATATGTAATATTCGGCATTATGCTGTTAGCAGTAAGCATTACGCTAATATCATGCGCCAAGAAAACCGAATACGGTCAGAAAACTACAATAAGCGCTGACTCGCCAAAACTACAAGTTAAGGATATTTTAAGCAGCGAGCAGTATGTTGATAAAGAGGTGGTGCTGGAGGGCAGAATTACTTTGGAATGCGGTTCGGGCTGCTGGTTTAATTTAGAAGACGGTACCGGCAAAGTCTATGTTGATTTGTTACCATCTAATTTCGCGATTCCGCAATGGATTGGAAAGACGGTTATAGTACAAGGTAAAGTGATTAAAGAAAAAGGCGATATAAAACTGATTGGCAAGAGCGTTAAACAGAAATAATGACGATTTTAGAAAACCACGAGATTTCACAGATTTTCACGAGATTAAATTTCTTTTTTTCTTGTGTTAATCTGTGGTTAAAAATGAGGTTAAAATGAATTTTTTCCGACTCGCATATAAAAATCTTCTGCGTAGAAAGATACGCACGGTTTTAACCATTCAGGGCATTGCGATTGCAATATTTGTGTTGTTTTCACTTTTATCATTTCAGGAGGGTTATCAAAAATCCCTGACCCAAGAGATGGAAGAGATGGGGATAAACATATTAGCGGTGCCAAAAGGATGTCCTTATGAAGCGGCTTCGTTAATTGTGCACGGCGGAGTGATACCAAAATATTTAGATGAAAAAGATTTGGCCTCAGTCAGTAAGATTGACGGTATTGAGCTGGCGACTCCGATATTTTTAAGTCAGATTTACGAGCCGGAACAGGAACGAACCAGCATTATCTATGGTATCAAGGCACAAGATTATGTCAAACTCAAACCCGGCTGGAAACTCAATGGAGAGTACTTTAATGATAATGATACTGCTTCGATTGTGATTGGTAATGAGGTTGCTTATCAGGAAAAATTTAGTGTCGGCGATGAGGTTTATTTTCCGACGGTCGGAAAGGTTTATAAAGTTACTGGTGTTTTAGCGAGAACCGGCGGACAGGATGACGGTTTCTATTTTCTGCCATTAGCCGAAGCTCAGCGAATATTTGATAAAATCGGTAAAATCACCGCAGTCGCAATCAAGATAAAGGACTTATCAAAAGTCGGTGAGATTTCCAAGACGTTAGAAGAGATTCCGGATATTCAGGTCGTGACGATGGCGCAGGTGCTAGGCACGATTCTCAATTTAGTCGGCAGTGCACGGACTCTAATTTTCTCGGTTGTCGTGATTGCGCTTATTATCGGTACCTTAGGGATTGTCAATACAATGTTTGTTACGATTTACGAACGGAAGAAAGAGATTGGTATATTTAAGGCGATTGGTGCTGGTAATTTTGATATCATTAAGCTGATAATCATCGAAACCCTAATCATTGCAATTCTCGGAGGAGTTGAGGGTTCAATATTATCTTTTGTCGGCGGAAGACTGGTTGAAGGATTTGTACGAAGTGCAATTCCATATGCACCGAAAAGGATGATGTTCACGTTTCGTTTCTCGACATTTTTTATCGCAATCGCTTATTCAATAATCATTGGAGTAATTGCAGCAATTTTCCCATCGTTAAAGGCATCATCCGTCTCACCGTTAGAAACGATACGAAAGGAAGAGTAAAAAACAGTGAAAATATACCACAGAGACACGGAGTTACTGAGGACACAGAGTTCTTTCTCGATTTTTTCTCTATGCCTCCGTGGTGAGTTTTAAAATATGAATAACGATCAATTTATAATCAAAGCAGAATCACTAACCAAGGTGTATAAGATGGGCAGGGAAGAAATACATGCGGTTGCAGATGTTTCAGTTAATATTGAGAAAGGTAAGTTCTACTCTTTTGTCGGACCTTCGGGGAGCGGAAAATCAACTCTCTTAAATCTGCTCGGTGTTCTTGACTCCCCGTCTAGGGGCAGGTTGACGATATTTGAAGAGGAGATTTATAACGGAGGTAAGAAACGAAATCTCTCACAAGGGACACTTACTGCAATAAGACGTAAATATTTTGGTTTTGTGTTTCAGAATTTTTATTTATTGCCTACTTTAACTGTCTCAGAAAATATTAGCCTTCCACTTCTATTTCTCAAGAAAAAAACAGAGCCCGGACAAATTTTAAATGTATTACAAAAACTGGGCTTAGAGGGAAGGGGAAGGCATTTACCATCACAACTTTCCGGCGGCGAGATGCAACGAGTTGCGATTGGCCGAGCCTTAGTTGCTAATCCACAAATTATCATTGCCGATGAGCCGACCGGTAACCTTGACAGTAAAAATGCGGCAATGGTCTTTGAGGTTTTTAAGAAATTATCTCAGGAAGGTATCACAGTTTTAACCGCAACCCATGATGTCCAATTGGCGCAAACCTGCTCCGATAAAATTATTAGACTCAAAGATGGCAAGATTGTTGAAGGCGAAGCCGGTATTTGTTAATATTATTTTAGTTAGGGAATTTCCAAAAATCAATAATTTTTAACCACGAAGTCATGGAGGGCGCAGAGTTATTTCTCTCTTTTTTTCTCTCTGTGTCTTTATGACCCCGCGGGATATTTTTTTCTGGAACTAATTAGGGGCGCCGCTCGTATTTTTTACTGCTATCATTTGATTACCAATACACATTATTGGACGGCTTATTCAAGTTCTTTTCTATAATACCGGCATACCTTTGCTTCGTTTTTTATAATCTCTGCACAAAATGGACATTTTTTCATTGTTCCATCTGCGATTTTATCATCTTCTATTTTCTTTATCTTGGTTTTATAACCAATCCAATTATAAAACCGATTAGCGGAGAAAGAAGGAAACTTAAAATGAAACCTCCTACGAAACTTCGTCCTTTGCTTTTCCAAAACCAACCAACTAGTAGTGATAAAACAATCCATAAGAAAGAACTACCTATTACCATACTCTCACCTCCTTGGGTTTAATTTACAGACACTTTCCATATTTTTCATATGCATTTATCGCTTTCATTAATCAGCTCGCCCCATAATAAGAAGTTTTTAGTAATTGTCAATATTTTTATTATACAATAATATATTGACTTGAATCTTGGTGCGGAGTATATTTATTATAACATATAAGTTGATTACAGGAGGATATATATGAGCGTAAGTGAAAAAAAGAAAATTGTTGAGATAATGAAGAAGAATTGTCTGCATGCTTATTTGGCGACTTGCGAAGGAAAGAAACCTAGAGTTCGTCCGGTTTCACCAATCATTGGTGATGATATGTCGATTTGGATTACTTGTTTTTCGTCTTCTCGAAAAGTAAATCAAATAAAACAGAATCACAAAATCTGCCTTGCTTTTGTTGAACAACCAAATGGCGATAAATCGGCAACGGTTATTGGTAATGCTAAAACAGTTACCGACCTAAAAGAGAAAAAGAAAGTTTGGAAATTAGCAAAATTTAATTTATTCGAACATTTTCCCAAAGGTCCAGAATCGAAAGATTTTTGTCTGCTCAAAATTGTCCCGGATTTTATCGAATGGCGAGACAACTGGACCACAAAACTTAAAATCTCTAAACCAAAATAACGATAATTTCTAATATATACCACAGAGACACAAAGACACAGAGAAAAACAGAGAAGTTTTGAATACAAAGAAAACTGAGGTTTCGTGAAATTAAGGAAATTTTTTTATCTCTGTGATTTTGACTCCGTGACTCAGTGTCTCGGTGGTATCTTGTAAGTTTAGAGAGGGTCGATATTTATATCAACATTAACTTTATCATAAGCCAAATCTTTACGTGATATCAGATTTGACAGAGATTGATCTGGCTTCATTTTGAGTAAAAATTGATAAGTATATATTTTTGGCTTTTTAGGTTGTTGAGTTAAGCTTGGGCCAAGCACCGATATATTTTTTATCACGCTAAGTTTTTTTTCTATGTCTTTAGTTGCTCTCTGGGTCATCTCTAATTTTGAAGAAGTTATACTAATCATTGCCAAACGACTGAAAGGCGGATATTGAAGCTTCTTTCTTAAATTTATTTCCTGTTCATAAAATTTTAAGTAATTTTCTTGAACTGCACGGTATATAGCATAATTATCCGGGCGATAGGTTTGAAGTATTACTTTGCACTCTTTGTTTGTCGTACATCGTCCAATGATTTGAGTTAATTCTTGGAAAGTTTTCTCTTGGGCTCGGAAATCAGGTATAAATAAACTTGTATCAGCAGAAATTATGCCAAATAGACCGATGCGCGAAAAATCTAAATCTCGTATTCCTAATTTCGTTGTTATTAAAATCTTATATGAATTAGCCACTGAGGCACCGAGTTCACAGAGGTTTTTTCTCCGTGTCTTTGTGGCAGAGGTTTTAGTGTCGGAATCTAAACGTAATATATCTGAGTTTGGAAGTATCTGCTTTACTTCTGACACAACTTGCTGGGTGCCGATTCCTTGAAAGATGAAATCATTCCCTTTACACTTAGGACAGAAATCAAATGCGGGTTGTTTATGCTTACATAGATTGCACAAAAACGATTTTTCTTCACCTTGCAAAACTAAAGGAATCCCACAATCTGGACAATAAGGAACATGTCCACAATCAGTACAAGTAATCACTCGAGCATAGCCTCGACGATTGAGAAATAGCACGATTTGTGTACTTTTTGCATAAGCTGATTTTATTTCATATCTCATTTTCGGCGATATGATTTTATCTTTACTTCTTTTCATATCAATAAGAATTACTCTGCCGGTGGTTTTTCTTTCTTGTTTAGGGATAGTAATAAGCTCGTATTTACCATATTTTGCATTGTAGAATGATTCGCAAGACGGTGTGGCACTTGCTAAAACCGTTATCGCATTGTTCATTTGCGCTCGGACCACGGCAATATCACGGGCGCTATAATGGAAATGTCGTTCCTGTTCTTTGTACGATAAGTCATGTTCCATATCAACAACTATCAAACCTAAATTATTAACCGGGGCAAAAATTGCGGAACGCGTACCTACAACAACCGAAGTATTAACGTTTTTAATTTGGTGCCAAGTTTTTTTACGTTCGGACAGTCTCAGACCGGAGTGCAAACAAAACACAAATTCACCAAGTCGGTCTTTAAATCTTGTGATAAATATTGGTGTTAGAATTATCTCCGGCACAAGGAGAACAGTGGATTTATTTATTCTCAAAGCTTCTTCGATCATCCGTAAATAGATTTCTACGGAATCTTTATTACCAGGATTGAATAATAAGAATGTTTTATAGCGGTTTTCTTTAAGACTGTATATTATTTTTCGAACTGCGGGAAATTCAGGCAGTTGATTTCGTTTCACTTCATCTACGCTTTGCGTTTCATAAGTTGGAGCTAAAGCGGTATGCTTTATTTCACCTTCAGTAGTTTGCAATTTGAGCTTATAACTATATATAGATTGCGGAAGGGTAAGATTTAGTGCTTCGCCCCAACTTGCCAAATAATATTTTTTTATCCAAGTTAGCAAAGACAGCAGTTCTTTTGATAGAAATGCCGTGTCTTTTACATCGATTATATCTTTCGTATAATCGGTTTGAGTGTCTGCCCTCTTTTCAATAACTATGCCAAAAGTCGCTTTTTCTTTTAATTTTATTTTAACTAGCGAGCCGACTTTTATTAACGATTCAAGTTCGGTGGGGATAGAATACGTTAAAGTTTCTAGTTTTGTCTTGGGTATTGCAACTTCAGCGTACATGTTTAGCTTTTAGCGTGTGACCATCAGCTAACCTCGCACCTATTCTTAAGTATGGCGTTGATTAATCTAAAATTTAGTGTCTCATTCATACAGTCCTAACAATAGGTGCGGAGCTAATAGCGGATTTTGTACTGGTATTTTAAATTATATCGACCTTCATTGTCATGCTCGCCAACAAGTTCGTGAGATTTAGTAAGGTAGTATTCGAGTCTAAAGATGTCATAGACATTTCCCGAAATGTCGTACTCGTAAGTAAAATAGAGCTTAGGACCAATATATTTCCCAACCGCGACTCTGGCTCCGTAACCAGTAAGTAGCCCACTTTCAATCCACAGGTAATCAAGATAGACTAGATTGCGAATTCGTTTCGTTGCTTCGCGCTCAAAATAACCGAGTAGTTTTTGCGATAAAGCGGTTGTGAAATTATCGCGCAGTTCAGAGCTGGTCATATTTTGCCAAGTGACATTAAACGTAAGGTAACTGATAATATCGCTATCAGAAAGATAGGGAGGGTCAGATGAAAAAACAAAATGAGGTTCTTTTAAATTGCCGGTTAAGGTCATAATGATTTTTACGCGTTCGGTTTGGTTTTGATTTATCTTAATCGGTCTGGTTGCAAGCTCGGCGCTGATATCGAGGCTCGGATTGAGTTCAGTGGTATTATCAAAAGTAATTACACCGCGGGTTAATTTTAAAATGTGGTCAAGGTAATATAAATTCCCCTGCAGCGCTTGTAATTGACCGGAAAAGATTGTATTTTTATCTAAACTTATCATATTTAAATCACAAGACAACTCAACGTCAGCATCGCGGTTTCGTAACCAAATATCACGTTCGCCGGTAATTTTTAAGTTAAAATTTACTGATTGGTTAGCACCGGCGCTTAAGCTGGTGGACGAGGAAAATTCAGAAGTCAATAGCGCTTCTCTTATTGCAATATCACCGGATAAGCGCAGCGGATTACCTGGATGCGTATTTGTTTTCGGTTTGTAGTCAACACTCACATTGCCGCTGCCAATAGCAAATACTTCCTTTTGCATTGTTATCGGAGCATCCTGAAACTCGATTTTATACGAAAGCGTATCGACTTGAGTAAAAGTATTAAGCTTAGTAAAACCATTTGCGTTGATTTTACCGGTTTCAGTTTTACCAACAAGGTCTTTTAGAACTATCGTCTGATGGTCGAATGTGAGGGTGGCGCTTACTTTGTCACATAAAGTTTTTGTTGACACAATGAATATAGTAGCATCAGAAATTTTTACTTCGCCGGACATGACCGGGTTTTCTAAATTTCCAGATATTTGCCCTTGTCCATTGATATTGCCGCCGCTGAATTCCAAGATGCTTTTAAGGAAGAAAAAGACCCATGCCCCGGGATTAGCAAATGTTATATTTAAATCAAGCGGGCTTTCCTCGATCGGGTTTTGTTTAATACTAATCGTGCCATCAATTTTTGATGTGTCTTGCTCGTGAACCAGATTCAGACTATTGATTTTCAGATTAGATTCGGTTAATAAACACGAACCCTCCAAGAATTTAAGATTTATATCTTGTTGATTATTTAAAGTCCGTTGTGTGTTCTTTTTTAATAGAGCAATCGGGATTTTTAAATCATATGCCGATAATTTAATAGCATAATCGGTATTTTCTGCAGTATTTATTGCACTAAGATTAACAATTCCGGCGACCGGTGTTTGCAATTGAATAATATCACTAATTTTCTGTAAGTCAATTTGATTACATTTTAAGTCGAGTATCGGTTTCGTTTTTAAATTAGTGATCAAATCGAGTGCTAATGTTCCGCCATTAATTGCGAGCGAAAAATTCCTTAAATAGAATTGCCGGTCTTTTTGTCCAAGAGAAAACTTTTTTGTGTTATGTAAAATATAATTATTACCAATGATATTGAAACTATCAATAAAACAGTCAAAGTTGCGGGCATTGAAATTTAATTGACCCGAAGCAATGAGTGAGTCTCCTTGCCAATTATTTGTTTTAAGTAAAAAGGTTGAATCATTTAAAGAAAAATCGAGGCGTGCCAATTGGTTATTATTCAAGAGTATGCTTTCCGCAGAAAAGATGACGTTACCGGATAATTTGGCAATATTTTTTAAATCGAAAAGTAAATTAAGCTTTTGATATTGAATTTCTGATACCTGTCCTTTTTTGATATTGATTTTGCCGCTTGCCGCAATATGGTTATTTTCGGAGTAAATTCTGCCAGCTCCATTAACAAAGCCGGTTAACGAGATTTCATTTAAACTGTATTTATTAATTATTTCCGAAACAAGTCGCAGTGAAAAATTAAAGAACTCAAAATTATAATCCAATGGTTTTAAGCCGTTGGCGGTTGAACCGTAACCATTAATGTTTAGTAAACTCGTGTGGTCTTTGATGCGCCACTTTTTTACGATAAATTTACCTTTTCTCAAGGATGCCTGTGCCGAGATACTTTCGATTTCTGGGTTTTTACTGGAACCAATTAAATTTAAATCCAAACTGTCAATCCTAATGCCATTGACATCCAAAGCGCCATCGATTGGTATATCTAAATTCTTTAATGGAAACGTAAAATTTGTAAAAGTAGCTTTACCTCGATATGAATAGTTCTTAATAAACAGATTCCCATCAAAATTAATTTGTGATTTGTTATTTGAATCATGTTTTGCCGATACGTGATTTATTTTTATCATGGTGTCATAAAAGGTGAAGACGCCTTTGCCGTCGGGCACAAAGATATTGTGGATTTTAAAGTTAAAATTATGATAGTCTAAATTACCCCGAATACTGGACAATTGCCATTTATTGGAAGTTAAGTTAGCGGAAATCGCAGTGTTAATCCGAAATTGTCCTTCGTGCTTACTAAAATCATTTAGATCGATTTGTCCGTTTTTGATTTCTAAACTAACTTCGTTTTTTTCGAGGTCGACTTTTCCATCAAGGTTAATTGAAGAACGGATGGACTTAATTTTTATATTTTGCAATAATAGGGTTTTACCGGACAAATCAATGCTTCCTTGTAGGTTTGAAACTCTTATGTTTCGTTCCAACAGGGAAAAAGACAATGTATCGATTGTACAGTGTCCGCCGCTGGGTCGAAGATTGAAATTTGCTTTAATTGAGAAAGAATCTAAAATTGGTTTTTCATTGTAATAAACACCGCCATTTTGAATTTCAATTCGATTAACGAACAGCAGAGGCAAAGCAGTTGGTAAATTTAGTTTTGTAGTTTGCTGTTGCGGGCTTGGTTTTGAGGACAAATAGATTGTTGGTTTAGTGATTTTTACACCTTTGACATTTTTCGCTTTTCTAAAAATTATTGAAAGAAGATCGTAATTTGCCTTTATACTAGTCGCATAAAATGAATCACCCGTAGAAAATTTGATTTTTACATCGGACAAAGCAAGGCCGGTGAAGAGATTGCCCTTTATTTCATGGGCGGTTATTTCTGCTTTTAATGATTTACTTAATAGCTGAGTAGATTTTTGAGTAAGGTATTTGCTGATTTGCTGTGAAAATACGACCGACAATATGACACTTGTCCCAATAACGAGGGCAAGCGCCATTAATAATATACCGATTACTTTCTTACGTTTAGTATTTAGTATCATCAGAAAGCATTAAGTATTGCCAAATGAATTTTACCCCAATCACCAGCCGAAGGGTTTTTAAGTCTTTTCGCATAGTCAAAGCGTATTGGACCGAACGGCGAATTAATTCGGATGCCAATACCAGTACTATAATTTAACATTTCACTATCGAAATTTAGCAAATCTTTCCGTTCGGTAATTTTCCCGAAATCAAAGAACGCGACAAAATCAATTAACTTTTCAAAATGAGTGCGCAGTTCTATGTTCGTATTAATGACCGCTTCGCCATAGTGATATTTATCGCCAATAATTGTCGACCCCAAGGATTTGTCATTATAACCGCGCAGACCATTGTTTCCGCCTAAACTAAATGTTTCGTAATAAGGCACGACAATCGTGCGATTATAAGGGATAACAAATCCTATTAATGTTCTGAAACCAAGTACAAATTGAGGTAATATTTTAGTAAATACTATTAATTCAGTTTGACTTTTATAAAAATCATTGTCACCATCGAAAACACTGCCGGCATATTGTAAATTAGTCGTGATAAAGGCACCCCTTTCTGGGGTAAATATATTGTCTCTGGTATCAAATCGGGCGTAAAAGTTCTGCGAATTTGTGATGCTTTGATATGTTGATGAAAATGTCAGAGGAAAATTTGCCCACACCCTCAGATATCTTAAAAAAGTACCAATTTCAAATTTAGGGCCGATGTATCGGGATATCCCGGCCTCGACATTAAGCTCATCCTGTTTTAAGCTGTCGGTTTTTTCATATTTGAAGGAGGGCTGGACAGTGAAATTTATCGGGGTGTTGAGAACATAGAAAACTCGGTAGGTGCTTTTGAGTTCGCCGAGCCAATCGCCAGTAAAAGTTGGCGCGTACCCAGCGGAAAAGAAAAGATCATGACCACGGGAAAGAAAATTAAGATGTTCCCATTCAGTCGAGACAAGAAGTCCGGATGGCGGAGTTTGAAAACCGAAGCCAAAGCCGATACTGCGGGGCGGCAGTTCCAGAACATCAAACCGAATTACCAAACTATCTTTGATTGGAGTATCTAATATATAAAAAGATACGCGCTCAAAAAGCTTTGTTGCATAAAGTCGTTGGCGGGCTTTCTCCAGTTGACTTAACGAAAATCGCGCACCAACTTTTATCTCACACGTGCGCAGAATGATACGATTCGATACTTTTTGATTGCCGCGTACTTTTAGTTCCTTGATAAAAGCTAGCGGACCTTCGGTTATGATAAAAGAAACCGATGCGGTGTTTTGGTCGATTGGCACCTTGTTTTTAGTTGTGACATAAGGGAATCCGGAGTGTTTATAAAACTGACTTATTAATTTTTCCGCTTCAGCAATTTTGCTTAATACCAGATAATCACCGTTTTTTAATTTAAAAAGAGAGCGGACCCGCGATTCGGAAAAACTTTGATTGCCGTCAATTTTTATCGATGAAATTTTTACACGTGCCCCTTCGGCGATTTTAAATAGAATTACCTTACCTTTAATACTTGATGTAACGTCGGATTTTATATTAATCTTTTTAAACCCTTGTTCTTCATAAAGTTGTTTTAGGTTGTCGACATCTTTGTCGAGTTCGATTTCATAAAATGGTTCCTTGGCCTTAACCGACAATACCTTGAGTAGCGTTTTAGATTTAATACTATGATTGCCTTGGAAATGTATTTTAGAAACCAAAGCAGATTCGGGTGCCGGATATGTTGTTAAAATTGTTAACGCCAATACTATATTTAAAATCACGTCAGTCTATTTTACCGAAATAAAAAATAAAATTCAAGAATAAATTTATCTTATTGACGAGAGTCTTCAGTAATTAGGGAGTCCCCCGTAAAATAGGACAAGAAATCAAAGAACGCCCGCCCACTTACTTTCTTCGCAATAGATTGTTTAACTAAATCTAACATAAATCTCAAAGAGGTGATTATTTCGTGTAAGGTTGCTTTTCGCAAACGAGTATCGGGTAAATTTTGTGATTTTTGAATATTTGTTAAACTGAAACGTGAGCTTTGTAAAGAACCGCGGTGCTGATTTACGATGTCCTGAATGCTGTCGATAATAATCTGGATTCGGTAATTAGACGATTTATATTCATAAAAGACCCCGCGCTCTTCCGTTTCGTAAGTTTTAATAAGATTCTCAAGTGCATCTTTTAATTCGATATCCTTAATATCTGAAAAACGGGTTCTTTTTACCGATAACACAGCTGCTTGAATATTGTGAATTAAATCAAAGTGAGCACGCCAAAAATCTAACTGTTGCGGAGTCAGTTGTAGTTTTTGTATCCATTGACTTTTAGCGATTGCCAAATATTCACAATTATCCTGGCAGTTGATTTCTTTTTTTCGCTTACTGCCGCAACACTGGGGACAGATATAACTATTGGTGGCTGGGCATTTTCGTCTTGGGTGAGGTTTTTGACATGCCCAACATACTAAATTTTTTTGATAAACTTCTTTAACCTTCAAGATCCTTTTTAATGATTTCCGCTGTTTCTTTGATTTCTTCAATGATTGTTTGGTGGGAAATTCGAATTTCCCAATAAGCATATAAGACACCTAATAACAAACAGAGCATGCCAGCGATAAAAAACATTAAAATTAAGTGCGTGCCAGCTTTTTCAATAAATGTAAACAGTCCTACTCCAAAAGAAGTTAAGACAAAAAAGAGGATAGCCAGAAATAAGGCCGAGGTTGAGCGCTTAAGAATTAAAGCCCGATAAACCAGCATATCAATTTGCCGTTCAATCGAAATTTTTCGACTCATATCGAGCTTTATCGTTCGGAGTTCCGTATTGAGAATTCGAATTCGGTCGATAACTCGACCCAGTTTATTGATAATCGATAAAAGTAAAAGCCCGCAGCAAGAAATCATTACCGCCGGCGCAATCATTGTTTGAATTAACTGCTGCATCTAATTTAGATAATATCGATTTGGTTAATTTTGTTTATTTTCCCAGTTCGACGACATGAACCGAACAGGAAATACAGGGGTCGTAAGAACGGACAATCATTTCTAAGGTTAATTCTAAATCTTTACGTTTGTCTTGAGACGGTCCCTCGCCAATGTTCGATATTAAATTTTGAGCGGCGATGCGGATATGGTTTTCCATCGCATCTAGGTTTTGAGTAGTAGGTATAACCATATTGGCATTAGTGACCATGCCGCGGCTCAGTTCGTAATAATGGTACAAAGTGCCCCTGGGTGCTTCAACTGCACCAACATTTTTACCGGTTTTTATTGATGGTTTTTGAATGCTGGTTTCGGCTTCAAGAGTCTTTTCTCTTTTCAATAGCTCGTCGACGAGCTTGAGAGTTTGTTCTAAGCAAAAGAGGAGTTCAATTGCCTGGGCTAAATTGCCATACAGAGGATTGCGGATCCAGCTTAAACTGTAACAGCGTTTAAAACAATCGGCTGATTTACCGTGTAGTCTTTCGCCTAATAAATTCATCCTTGCCAAGGCACCAACAACAAATGGTTTATCATTATATCGGCAGCGTTTGGCGGTTGAGTGACCGACTACTCGTTCGTTGGTAAGTTCTTTATATTTTTCAATTGGGTGTTCTTCGCCAGTTGAAATCAATACCGTATCACCAATAAAACCATACTTTTCGGTCGGGGGCTTTAAGCACATAAAAATCATACCATCTTCCATCGAGGTCGGGTAGTGGAGATTACGAACTAATTCAACCAGTTCTTCCGCATCTGGAATCAGTGCTTCAGCTTGTTTTTTAATGTCCAATAACTGCTGACGGGTCGGTGCTGAACCAAATCCGCCCACCGTCGGATTTTCGCCATGAGTCCAGCGGGCAGTTACGACTTCCATTATATAGTTACCGAATTTCTTAAGTTTTAACGCTTTTAATACTTGAGGTGCAAATTTATCAACCATTGCTATTGCCGACGGGTAACCGACAAAATCAGGCAGGGCTAAAACAAACGCGTGCAAGGCATGGCTTTCGATCATCTCGCCATAATGCATTAAGGTTCGAAGCATATTAGTTGCTTTGGTCTCTTTCATTTCGAGCGCGCGTTCCAAAGCGCGGATTGCCGAATAGCGATGCGAAACCGAACAAATCGCGCAGATACGCGGGACAATGTTAACAACTTCTTCAGGAGTTTTGCCAATAACCAAGGTTTCGAATAATCGGGGACCTTCTGGAATATTTAAATTGACTTCTTTTACTTTATTTTTAGCGAATTGGACAGTTATGTTGCCGTGTCCTTCGACACGCGCTAATGATTTAATTCTAATTTCGTTCATTTCGTTACCTTTTTCCAAACTGCTTTAAAATTCTTGATAAACTTTATACCGCCAAATAGACGCAACTTACGTTCTATCTCAGCAAAAGTATATTTCTTTTCTTTAAGCAGGTTGAATTCTGAGGTTAAATTTCCTTCATCGGCAGGCCCAAAACATCCGACGCACGGCATTTTCACAGACGGGCAACGAGCTTTACAACCAGCCGCGGTCACTGAACCCAAACACATGATATTCTTTAACAAGAGGCACTCATGCTCATGCCATTTACATTCTAAGCAGACTGGGGTTTTAGGCGCGTCAACTGGAAGTCCTCTTAAAAGTCGCGAGTAGTTATAAAGGAACTGGTCAGCGTCAATTGGGCAGCCGGGCAGATAGTAGTCAACCGGAATAAACGCGTCGACCGGTCGCGATTCGAACGGTTTAACAACGACAAAGGGTTTAGCGCCGTACACTTTCTTAAAACGCTTGGGCCAAGTGCCTTTTTCGTTTTCCATCGCCTGAACACCACCGTAAGACGAGCAAATACCAAGGCAGACAACTTTCTTGGTCCGTTGTCTCAGCTCTTTTAGAAACTCTTCTTGTTCGTCGGTCGTAACCGAACCATCAAGAAAAGCGATGTCTAAATCTTTTTCGATATTGCCACTCTGTGCCATTAAGAATGAAACGACTTCACCGCCGTTAAAGATATCCAAGATCGCATCTTCACAGTTAATAATTGTCAAAAGACATCCGGAACATCCGGATAAATTATAAAATCCAACTTTTGGTTTAATTGGCATATTAGATTAAATCCTTCATGTGTAAAACATCCCAGTAAGAGAACACCGGGCCATCCATACAAGTATAAATTGAGCCGATAACGCAGTGGCCGCATTTACCAACACCGCAGTGCATTCTTCTTTCTAATGTCATTAAAATCTGATGTTTTGGGATACCAATTTTTATTAACTCGTCGATGACAAACTTGTACATGACAGGGGGGCCACATACGGTTGCGTAGGTGTTTTTAGGGTCGATATCTTTTAAATGTTTAAATAACGTTGTTACGACGCCAGTATGTTCTGTCCATGTGCCAGTATCGTCCTTATCAACCGTCAAATGGCAATTAAGGTCATCTCGTTCTTTAAGTTCTAAAAATTCACGTAAGAAAAGCATCTCATTAGGTCGTCGTGCACCATATACGAAATGGACTTTGCCAAATCGGTCGCGGTTATCAAGCGCATATAAGAGCAGCGAACGAAGCGGTACTGCACCTAAACCACCCACGACAATAATCAGGTCGCGCTTTTCGAACTTTTCGATTGGGAACCCGTTACCAAACGGACCGCGGACACCGATGATCTCGTTTTCCTTTAATTTAAACAGCTCTTCAGTTATGACGCCAACCTTTCGGATGCCAAATTCTAATAATCCAGGACGGGACGGCGTGGACGAAATTGAAAAAGGGGCTTCACCGACCCCAGCTAATGATACTATCATGAACTGACCGGGCAGGTAATCTAATCGTAACGCTTTTTCCATTTCGATTGGCCGGACCTGGAAAAATCTGACGTCTTCGGTTAAGTTGTAACGACGGACAATTCTCATCGGTTCGGGCAAGTAAACGTTGTTCGCCATTATTTCTCTCCTCTTAATGCTTTAGTAACAGTTTTAACATTGATATCAACCGGACAGGTATCGATACACCTTCCGCAACCAACACAAGCAGGCTTCCCAAACTCAGTGATGAACGCTTTTAGTTTGTGAGTATACCACAACTTAACTCGTTCAGACCGGTTTTCCCGAAAATTATGACCACCCGCAACCACCGCAAACAGCTTAAACATACATGAGTCCCAGGTTCTTTGACGGTTACCGCTCTTGCCAACTGGTTTTAACTGGTCACGCATATTATAGCAAGGACAGGTTGGGCAGGCCATTGAGCAGGCACCACAGGAAAGGCACTTGTCGCCAAAATCTTTCCAAAGCGGTCGCTCGTAATTCAATTCCATTATATCGGGCATGGCGGTTAAATCTAACTTAAGCTTATACTGAGAATCACGCCAGGTTCGCCATCGCATAAATTCGTCTAAATCTTTTTCCTTAATATCTTCAGTGAAAAGGTCGAGTCTGATTCTAACTAAATCGTCACCCAATGAGGACCCGACCCAGACCAGGTAAAAATCTTTTAATTCATTAAACGCCAAATCAAAGCCAGATTCGACAAAATGAGTCCCGGTTGATTTAGCAAAACATTTATCATCCGGAACACAGGATAGACCAAAGATGGCTGTTTTTCGCCGCCGTTCCTGATAGTACGGGTCAGGAAACCTTTCTAAAAAGAATTTATCCAAGATTAATATGCCGTGGATTTCACAAGGATGAACCCCGAATACAATACGATTAGGAATATTCTTCAATTCGGCTTTATAATTGTGCTCATCAAACGTAAAGGTATTAAATTTTGGCGGTACTAAGAACTTTTTAACCGGAAGGATAGTACGCAACATCTTGGTATCGAGTTTATCCAAGTCGTCTAAATTTCCGTAGATGTATTTTTCACCTTGGCGCACCGGACCATAGATTTCACCCCAAGCGCGTAAAGATTCTAAGTAACTATTTAAATTGGTTTTCTTTAATTTGAGTACTTTCACGGATATTCATCATATCAGAAAACACATCAAATGTCAAGGCAACGAAGGGCGCCACAAAATTACAACATAGCGTCCATTAACTTAACATTCTAAAATACAAACTCTTAATTCAAAAATCATCTGGTAATTAGTCGTTCTTGACTGCGGTTACAATTAGTAATAAAATATGGCACATCGTAATGGAACGGATTAGGCTCGGCAAGACTGGTATTGACATATCCTTGGTGGGAATTGGAACATGGTCATGGGGAGAACGATTTATTTTTGGCGGGAAGTATCAAGAAGCGGATTTAAAAAAAGTATTTGAAGCAAGTCTTAAAGCAGGCATAAACTTTTTTGACACGGCGGAAGTATATGGTAGAGGTAATTCCGAACTAATCCTTGGTGAATGTTTACATACTATTAATTCAAATACAAAACTAATCATCGCAACTAAATTCAACCCCCGGTTTCGATTTGGTCAAGCTGCTTTACGAAACGCTCTGAAAAATAGTTTAAAACGGCTGGGATTAGAGAAGGTTGATTTGTACCAGATTCATCAGCCAGGAAAACTAAAACAGTGGGTAAATGCAATCGCTCATGTATATGAGGATGGTTTAGTCAGCGCAATTGGTGTTTCAAATTATGGACCCGAGCAATTTAAACAAGCATATGAGATTTTAGAAAAGCGGGGGATCAAACTTGCTTCAAATCAGATGCACTATAGTTTGCTCTTCAGAAAACACGAATTTAATGGGTTATTAAATACCTGCAAAGAACTCGGCGTTACTTTTCTTGCTTATATGCCACTTGCGCAGGGGATTTTAACCGGCAAATATACACCAGATAATAGACCAAAAGGATTTGTGCGCAGTTTAACATATAGAAAAGGGTTGCTCAAAAAGGTTCAGCCATTAATTGAATTAATGAGAGAGATTGGAAAGAATTATGGCAATAAAACTCCATCGCAGGTTGCGATTAACGGGGTTATCTGTAAAGGAGCGATTCCTTTAGTTGGAATAAATAACGAGATACAATTAAATGAACTGTTGGGCGCTTCTGATTGGCGATTGTCAGTTGAAGACGTTAATCAGCTCGATGCAATATCAAGACAACAATATGTTAGTTTTTACAACAGGACTTTTTACCGATTTACCTGACATATTTATTTTAAACAAGAGGAATAAATATGCTTTTTAATATTACTTCAACTGGGAAAATATTTCCGAATGTTTATGCGGTAAAAAAACAGGCAGTGAATTTCTATTTATACCAAGATGGCATACTTATCCTCTAAATTCTGTAAAATAAAAAAGGTAGCGGGTCGATGTGACCCGCTACCTTGAGTTATGGGTTATGAATTACCAGCGGTTAGAACGACCAGAGCGTTCACGACCTCCGGAGGAACGATTACTACTACGTTCTTCCTGTGGTTTTGCCTGGTTAACAACAATCGCTCTACCTTCGAGCTGGGTGCCGTTCAAGGCAGTAATTGCCTTTTGGGCTGATTCATCAGTATCCATTTCAACAAACGCGAAACCGCGTGGTCGATTGGTGAACTTATCAGTTATGATATTCACCGACGTTACTGCGCCATGCTTGGCGAACATTGCATTTAGGTCCGAGTCCGTTACTGAGAACGGAAGGTTTCCTACATAGAGTTTACTCATTTTTTTCTCCTGCATCTATCTCTGATAGATGATTTCTTTTCGAGTCAAATTAATTTTACTTTTTCCACCGACTCGTATTAAAGTGAAAGAAAGTTTTAAAGGGAGATTGCCCTAATTTGGCAATCATAAATACTAACACTACCTACTAACCAGAACTCACTTTACTGTCGGGGAAATTTGATGTCTCCTCAAAACTTTCAGTAAGCAGGATGTCCTGTTTCAATAGCGGAGTGTGCAACTTATCCCTTTAAGATAAACGTATTGCACTTACTGAATGATAACATAATTATAATACTTTGTCAATAGTTATTAATATAGAACATGGAAAAACAATTTACCACGGTCGAACATAGATAAACAACGAGTTAACATTTAAAATTTAGCTTTGAGATTTGCGATTTGAATTTTGACGTAGCTTGACAGGGCAAAATTTTGATTATAATGTCTAAGTAGAATCAGGATGGAAATGAACAGGATTTATGATATGTAGGAGGATGTATGAAATTAGTTTATACTAACAGCCTGGCAAAGACTTTGGATAGTCTAAACGAAGCATTTTTCTTCAACATACATTTGTCTAAAACACAAAAAGAGGAACCCGCAAAATGGCTTATATCGAGGAGGGGTAAAGCTGGTTCGTATGCGAGTATGTTTGCACCGACCGAGCTGGATTTTTCAAAAGGAGCAAAATTATTTACCGGCGAGGTCATTCGGTCTAACGCTGCAACTGGTCACATTCTGGGCGAAGAGACATGCCGCGCATTAATTCGTTTAGGAATAAAAACTCCCGAAGTGAAAGACGCTTTAAAACGTGCAACTAATGGGATGTTAAAAAGACTTTATTATGACATTTGTGCTTTCGATGTTGCTGGAACAGTCCGTGGTCGCAGCATAAACAAAGGACTATCTTACGGCGACAAAATGAGAAAATTACGCGGGATGTATTGTTGTGGAATTTGTTCTGTATCATATTGGCGACATCTTGCGGTTGGTGGTTTAGACTATTCAGAAAAACGGCTGGTGCTGGGGATGAAGGATTTAAAAAGTCATCGTGATGGCAAAGGTGGCTGGCACCGCTTTCCGTTCTACTATACTTTACTTTCCTTAAATGAGATTAACCTCAAACCAGCCCTCGACGAGATGCGATATGCAGTTCCTGTGTTAGAGCGATACCTAAAACGTGCGTCAGCCAAAACTAAAATTTCTGAAAGGCGTTGGGTTTTAGCTGAACGAATTTTGACGAAAGTGTGATTTATTGCTCATTTACATAATTATTACATCTTTGTGCTGCGGGACAATAGACGAAAATTATTTTAAAATTTTGCGCCCACATTAACAACGTATGGCTGAGCAGTATAAATTATAAGATAATAATCTAAAAAACCACTTTTTCTAAGATATTGCCTTTCTGTAAATTGGGTTCAACGCTCTAAAATCAAAGCGTTGAGTCTTTTGCACACTTACAGCATTTTATGCTACTTTGGTCACAAATTGGCCACAAAAAAATCTTTGTTATAATACAGAAAGAAAAAATAATAAAAAATTATGGAACGATTGCTTAATATCAAAGATCTTTCACAAGATAAACTCTAGGAATAGAGTCTGGTTTGAAACTAGAGAAGAAGCGATTCGGGCGGGATATCATCCCTGCAAAGTGTGCAGACCATAGAGCAACTAGATAATTGATACAACTGTCTATATTGAGAATTTTATTTCAGCATCAAATCTGATTTTAAAATATATAGTGAGTGAAGGGGCGGGGCAATATTGTTTGATTCCATAGTTAAGCGTTTGGTTAGTTGATTTTCACCCCCACCCTAACTTACGATATAATTCCCGGTATATTCTGACCGTCCGCCTACCGCGGATAGGCTCAATACCCATATAACTGCCTATTTCGGGTCCTTCTGCTAGTCAAAATGTGGTATAAATATAGTGAGGGAAGTCCTTCATTTTTAATAGTCCCCGATAACAATCATTGTTTCAATATTCTCAACTTAAGGGAGGTGATGGTATGAATATTAAATCCCGATGGAAAGACCTCATTTCGATACGCTTTAACTTAAACTATCTTTATGGATTTCTGGACAGCCTTGTCATAATCCTTTTTGATACGGTCAAGGTCGGCTGCTACTATTTTTTTGCCCTTTACACCAGGAAGATCCTTGGGGATTCCGGTAACAATAAAGTAAAAAAAAGAAAACATAAGAGAAAGGATTAAAGGATGATTTATGTCAAAAATAACAATAAATAAATTGAATCAAAAACTAGCTGGTTTTACCGGCACAATCAACTGGTATCGTCATTGGACCAATTTATTATCCTACACCGATGGGGTTAATGCAATGGCTGAGGCAGCCGGAGCCTTTTGGTTGATCGATGCGATCGCGTCCTGGCAAATCAAACCAAAAGTAGCCCGGTGCGATTTTCAGTCCTGGACATTATCGGTCAAGGATGACCGGACCGCCGTGTTAGAGATGCGTGAAGATTCAGATCAACCGGTGATAGTCACACAAAAAATCGTTTATACCGACTTCCCGTCTGGCAGATTCTTCTTATGGGTTGAAGGCAGTGGCCGTGAGCGGGTATTATTGCTACCTTCAGAGCATTAAGGAGCACTTATGTCAGAAAGAATGGAGATTCCCAATACCAAAATTACCTTGTATAGATCAAAGCAAGAGATAAAACATGCGATGAATTACTTTAATAAAGTAAACATTCTACAAAAGCTATCCGATGATGAATATGCGGACCGTCTTGTTTTAATGAATGAATTTGTACCGCATATAAAATGCAGTATCTCCTATAGCGGCAATACGGTCTGGAACAAAGCAAAGTTAATTCGCGACTTCAATAAAATACTCAAGCACGGCATGGAATCGTTAAGTGACTATTTATACGAGTTTTTTCACCTCTGTTGCGGTAGCATTGCCCATTACGATAAACAGGGATGGATTGCGACATATCCAACATTAGCATCAATACGTCAGTTCTTTCATCGAAATGAATACGGTCAATCAGTGGTAGCACACATGCCAAGCTGGAAAGCGGATGCGGTTGAGATTACTATAGAGATGGATCGGTTGCTTACGAAACAACCGATTAAGTTAGTAAAGTGTAAATTGTGCAATACACGAGTTGGCGACAGTCCCCACGATTATAATGAGCATATATTAGAGAATCACTCAGAAGTACTGATATTGAAAATACGGGAATTGTTTTATACCGATGCCGCAGAAGAATTAACCGAAATTTCAAAAAATTAATAAGTCCGTCATAATCATTTGACGTAAAACCCAAAACAACAGTTGCGCGACTTTGCAGTGACTTCATACTTTAAGAAAGAAGCATAATGTTAACAAAACAAAAAACATTTAGTGAATATTTTGGTGAAAACAATCTCAACAAATGAAAGGAGTAACTATGAAAATCGAGATAAATTCAAATAAAGGTAAAGCAAGCTTAGAAGTGCCGGATGAAGAGGTAAAAAAGACCACCGACAAAATTGCCGGATATCTGCAAAAGCAGTTAGGCCTTAAAAAAGCCAAAGACCTGATAAAACCTAGACCCAACATCCCTGGTAAGTAGCTTTGTAGCTTTTCCTCATTAATAAATCAAGAAGGAGCAATATATGCATGCATTATTATATGTCTTATGTCCTAAACACGGACTAGATGATAGTACATCAGCCAGAAATCATGTATTCAACTGGTTAACTGATAACGGTTTTACCGGAAACAGCGGGTTCTTCCAAAACTATATTGCCGATTGGTTTGTCATTGGTGGCCGGTGGTCTGGTGATTTAATTGCCTCACAAATGGATCAGGACAAATTACAGGCTTTAACCAAAGAATTCGAAGCAAAGTATGGGTTCTGGATTAGTAAGGATATCACGGAAGAGCTGCGCCAAACACAATACGGTATGTTACTGAAACAATATTTCCCGGATTATCAGGGAATACCCTGGGCATTCCGTGATTCGTACAAGACAGATGGTTTAGAAGATGACGCCCAAATCGTGAATCAGAAGCTATACGATGCAATCATCAAAG
>Ga0315291_10000913_pt1 | contig 39537 bp, 60 predicted proteins | sample YL17G12_20_MG_FD_203070 | JGI IMG/M metagenome (GOLD analysis project Ga0315291, IMG submission 203070) | Sediment microbial communities from Yellowstone Lake, YNP, Wyoming, USA - YL17G12_20 | ecosystem: Environmental > Aquatic > Freshwater > Lake > Sediment | place: USA: Wyoming | collected...
GGTTGTTGGGAAGCGTCTCCAATAGTTTCCGCAGACCATTCGACCCACTGATATTCGGAGCGGGCAAGTCAATCCGATATTTGACAGTCTCCAGAAGTTGCCATAACTCCGCGCACTTCGCCTCAAGCAAATCCGCACGGCGCTTCTCGGCAAACCAGTCGAGTTCCTTGTGGGCCGCCGCTTCGATGTGTCGCTCGCGCTCGGCCCTGAGGTGGTCGCGTTCCTCCGCTAGAGTGTCAAACGCCAGCCGTGCTGCGCTCTTGTCGCGCTCGGCTTCGGTCTTGAGGGAGGCGATTTCCTCGCGCAGATGACGAATCTCCTCGGCTACTTTCATACAAATGAGGGCACTGTAGTTGAGTCTCTTTTGGCTCAGATGCTCAAGTTCCAACTCAGTCATGCTTTCCTCCTCGCCTTTCATGTTATGCTCCTCAAAGCACACCGCGATGTCGCAGTCGTGTTCAGGACAACGGTCGTCGCTCATGGTTCCCTCCGTTTCGGGATCGGTTTGGCGGCGGCGAGTTCACGAAGCATCCTTGTGATGTCCACAATGGCGCAGCGCAGATGCCAAAGTCTCTCATCAGCCACGTACTTTTCAGGACGCTGCTCAAGGTAGTCAAGACCGCATATCTTTTTGCGCTTCACCGTTTCCTCCTCGCCTTGGGCCGCTGGCCTTCGGGAAGTATCCTAAAACTGTCTCGCTTCCAACCCGGCATTATCTGAAGACCAGAACTAGAACTGGACAACGCCAGATTTGGCACTAATTTTCGTTCAACGACAAATCCCGTTGCCAATTCTCGGGCTGAGTAGCTCCTGTTGGGGTTCTCGAAGGTACAGATAAGCACCCAAGTGTTAGGTGCAGGCCATTGAAACCTTGCCCACACACACCATCTCTTCGCCTTGCGCTTCATGGTTCCCTCCTGCCGTGCCTCTATTACCAAACCTTCAACAAATGGTAAACGGCGTAAATCAACGCACAACACAGAACGCAAGTGAACATTGTCGTGGCGATGACAATGTAAATGCGAAACACGTGCTCTAAGGTCTCTCGGACACTTCTGTCAAGCCACCCCATTTCGGTCCCTCCTGCCGTGCCTCACTGGGAGTTTTATAGCTGAAATACACATCTGGCGCCTTTCTCAACAATCGAGAATCCCCGCTCCGTGAGATAGTCCTGGATTCTGTGCCAACATTCGACGCAACAATCAAAAGTCGCTGTCGCCAGAACTGGATGCTCTTGACGGTCGAATAACTCCCCACAAAACGAACATCGGATGGTGTAGCTCATTGAGGAAATCTCCTCGCGCCAGTTGCGCCTTGTTCCACCTTCTTGACTACCTCTGTTAGAAGTTCCCTCCAGCCCCTAGCGCGGTCAAAGCCCTTAATCAGGAAATAATCCAGCCGCTCCAGCGTGGTGTTAATATGCACCACATAGTCAGCATGGTTATTCTCGTCCTGCCGAAGATTCAGGATTTTAACAGTCAGCATTTGATTCTGCCTTTCTGCGGGGCGACCCGCCAGCCTCTCTACCACCACCAGAATCAGTCTGGCCGGGCGAGGCAAACGAGCCGCCCGCATCTTGGAGCCGCCAGTAGACCAATTATGCGCGATGCTGCAAATGGCACGGGGCTATCGGGAAGATTTTGCATCGCTCTCCCGTTTTACTACTGGCGGCACATCTTGATGGACGCGTGGCCGCTTGCCTCCGACGGCTAGGTGGGTCTATGCGCATGACCTCGACCCGTTCGGAATCCCACGGCTCACACGCCGCACGCGCCCAAGCTCTGCTACCCAACCAAGTTGTCACTGTGCTTTGTGGAACACCCAGCAACCGCGCAGATGTACCGCTTCACAGCGTTCCTGGTGCCACCTTTCAGGTTGTCCACCTCAACAACCTCGGCCTTCGCAAGCCGGCCGGTCAGCGGACCAACATAGCTCCACTTTTCCGGGTCGTTGTCCGGTCCCTGGAACTCGCCGGGGATAAAGGAGGTGTCTCCTTCAACGAGCATCGGGAGCCCGAAAGCGTGGCAGAAATCAAGCTGAATCCAGCCAGCTTTGCTGTTGAGGTTGTCGAAGACCCGGCGGTCGTTGAGTGTTGGGTGGTTGATAACCACCAGCTTCGGGTTGAGGTTGACTGAGCCGCGGTCTTTGGAGAATCGTGGCTCGAAGCCGTCGAGTCGGACGGTGTAGATGTCCTGCGGCATCGTCGGCATTCCTTTCAGGGATTCGGTGCTTACACCCATTCTCGGCATTGGTAAAACCTCCTATGTAGTTTTTTGTGGCTGCTTGCGCAGCATTTCCTCGATGTTCGGCTGCTCAACCGGGTCAAGGTTGAGGCAGGTTGCTGTTGTGAATTGATAGTCCGGTGCGATTTTGACCTGCGGTACAGTGCCGCCGGCGCGGCTTATCCGCCAAACTTCGTTGAAGTACTTGAGCAACCGATGGTAACGCACCGGGAATGTAGTGACTTTGCCGGTGAACCTCGGGTTTGTGTCGGTTGATTCCGGTGCCTCCTCAGCAGCTTCGTGAAAGATTGTGATAACATCAACGCCCGGCAGCGCCAGTTGCCTAAGAACCACCGCTTCGACCATGGACATCTCGGCGGCCCAGGCATCATAGCTCTTTGGAATCCTGACCATCATCTTGCCGCCGACGCTGATTTCGCGCCGGATTTCCTTGGTCGTGAACAGCGCGAATTCCATTGCAGCTTTTGCCATTGTTGACATGCTATCGTCAACGAGCGTTTTCACCAAGGTTCCCGGAGGAACGTCAAAGCCAAGCAGGGACAAGTCTAAGCTCTGCTCCAGCTTGGTCATAACGTCCAGCATCTCACTGAAAGCCTCTGGCTGGTAGGGATACCCGCGGTCACGGAACGTAATGACGTACACGCCTGAGATGCCGGCGATGCTTTCAGCCCGCTGGTCGAAGTCGAAGAACAGAATTGGCTTCCTGCCGGTGGCGGCGAGGCGGGATTTGCCGGACTTTTCCGGCCCGATTTCAGCTAATTTCAGCTTCGTAAATGGTGTTATTTGGTCGGCTATTACAAGTTCCATGTTGACTCCTTTCCTTGTTCCTCCTGCTGTGCCTCACATCACTGGTTCGTAGGTCATCTCAAAGATGTCAGGTTTGCAGGGGTAATACTCGCCCTTGACCCCACGAATAATCCAGTCACCAGGACTGGCTTTCATAACACCTTCTGTTGTGTGGACCAGTAGGGCAGGATTCAGGGGGTCGTCAATATCAACTGTCCCCCTTTGTGTTTGCATGAACTCAGATACTTCCTCGTAATTGCTGCCCGTCCACTGAATGGCCTCGATAACAACCGGCTTCTTTCGGAACTTCATGCCGACTCCTTTTAGCTCTACTGCCTACTCGATTTCATAAGGCACCCACGGCTCAACCTGGACGTAGTCCGCGTTTATAACCAACTCACGCGAGCCTGGTGGAACTGCACAGATGAGCCGGTAGCTGCAACCGCTGTAGATATGGCAGGCTTGGTCGTCAGCAAGCCAAACGTCGTTCTCAAAGCAATAGCGGAGCCGGGTGGCCTGCTCGACCTTCCGAGCCTGCCACTCCTGCATCTCTGGCAAAGAGTAGCTCGGATAAACCCGCGTGAATCGAACGGCATCATCTTTCGGCTCCGTCCGAGCACAAACATTGACGATACAACGGTCGACCGGCAAGTCCCAGCCAATGCTCTTTGCGATAGCACCAACGCCGAAGATGTAGCCTTGAATCTGGTCGTGCGGCTTGTACTTCTTGATAAGGTCTGCGCTGATTCTATCAACTGTTTTGTGGTCAACTGGGCACAGCCGGTTTTGGTCAACGACTAGCATGTCGGGTTTGATTACATAATAAACGACGACTTTATTGTTCTCGCCGACAAGGATTTCGTGCCTGCGACCGGCGCCGGCTTCTGTGGACACAATCTTCCACATCTTGGAGTCAATATCGGCCTGACGGTTGTGGTATCTCCCAATCATTGTGATAGCGCCATCACGGCCGCCGAAGGACTTGAAGCCGCGGGGGTCGTGCTCTTCGAGGGCGTCCATGTCCAGGGCGGCCCAATTCCGGGCCGCGCTCAGCAACGCTGATTGTTGGGTCAGCGTCCCCGCCAACATCCCTTCATAGAAGTCGGACATCACGGCCGACCACCAAGAACCGATGTCCATGGACGCCCGGCGGCCTTTCCTGCGGAGGTTCCGGAGAACCTGGTAGTGAAACTGCCGTTCGCAAAGTGAGAAGGGTTTTATCGTGCTGGAGTCGTACATAAAGCTCCACCGACCGTCAGGGAGAACGTGGAACAGCGGCGTCGCCAGCCCCGGGACCTCGTTGTGGGTCGGGGGGCTTTGTTCGCAAGAATTGTTTGTAGCGCCCATGTTCTAGTCTCCTCCGCTCTGCTTGTCTTTCTCGGTGGCATTGTTTGCAATACCTAGACAGAGTGCCTTTCGCGCGGCCAGTGTTTTCTTTGGTATATTCATGCCCCCTCAGACAGTGGCTTATCTGCCTGTTTGTGCAGGTTGGGCTATCGGGGTGGTTTCTGCTTGTGGTCAGTGTTAGGTGTTGGGGATTAACACAGGACCTATTATGGCATTTGTGGTGAACCTGCAAGAAGCTCGCATCGTAGGGGCCAAGAAATTGTTGGTATGCGTAGGCGTGAGCCCTCACAACCTCGTGGCCGTTGTAGAACTTGCCGTACCCAGCAGCCTCTATGCAACCTTTCCACAGCCAACAACCGTTGCTATCTGGCTCGATTTTTCTCAGGAATCTTCCGAGTGCTGAGTGTCTCATGTGTCTCATTTGGCTTCTCTTGTTTATGGCAAGGGCAGTGGCAATCCTTCTCATGGTGACAGAGATGGTGGAAGTCGCGGAAGCATAAGAGCGACACCCAATCTCCATACTCGTCTACTTTGTCGTCGGGTTCTTCGTCTTTTTCCATTTGGAATCTTCACACGCTTCCGGCCATTCAAAGCCGCAATGTAGGCAAGTGCGGTGGAGGTGTTCCCGCTGCATTTTCCCGCCGTGCCAACCGGCAAAGACGCAGCCGTCTTGGTAGAACATCTTAGCTGCGTGGAAAGTTGTGTCAACTTTCTGATGGCTGCACTTCGGGCACTTGGCCCTTGGGCGATACGGCGGTAGCTTCCTCCTTGTCGTTGCCGTACCATGGCTCATTTTTGCCGCCAATCCACTGAGAAGATGTTCCGCTTAAGGATAGCGGTGTAGAAACCCTTTCTACGCCTGCGGTAGTAGATGGTTAGCCGGCCTGCCCTAAAAACAAGAATGATGTTTGCCATGCTCCAGAGCCAGTTAAACCCAGGTCTGATTTCTTCCCCTTCGCACCTTCGGTGAATGAGCCTCATTTTTGCACCTTCGCTGCAATCAACGCTTGTAAATCCGCGGCTGTGAGCCCGGCGGACTTCAACAACTCAACAACCGATGTAATCTTGTCTCGGCGCGGTTTTGCGGCCGCTTGCTTCGCAGCAGTCGTTGGAACCTTGACATACCGCAGCGCCCGTGCTTTTGTATGCGCACGGTCAGCTTGCTCAAGCTCCAACGCAGAGAGCATTATCTGGCGATACTCCTTAGCACGTTCCGCGTCGTGGAGCATCATCCGATATTTGTCAATCCATTGGGGAAGCTCGACTTCGGAAAGCTCGGAGATGATGCGGCACTGTGAGTACCACGTCTCGCCTTTGATGGAGATTTCCCGGCCGTTGTGCTGGACGCCCTCATCGTCAATCAATGGCTTTTCGGTGATTTCGAGCTTGGGGGTTGCCGTGCAGTTTTTACAGAATGTTGGTTCGGCTTCGGAGGCGTGGTTTTCGCAGTAGAGGTTGCCGCATATGCGGCAGGCCATTGTCGTCTCGACTGCGAGGTCGCCTAGGCCCTCAGACTGGCAATAGAAGCAGGCCGACATCAAATCCTCCTAGGAGCCTTAATTATTACCACGTCCCCCGCCAAGAACTTCTCAACAAGCTGGCGCAGCACCTCGGAGCGGTCGCCGTACCTCGGTATGCGGTGCCTAAGCCGCTCCCACAGAAGCAGGGAAACCTGAAATGAAAGCGTTTTCCGGTTTGGATTTGGAGTTGCCATGCTCTAGTGTCTCATAGTCACAACTACTTGTCAACTAAAATAAGCACTTTGTTTTCAGCGACTTAGCAGTTTTCTTAATAAGCCTGCATTTCGGTTTTTCCGGCGTGTTCATTGCTTGTCTCCCGGTGCAATTTCTGTAAGCCAGAAGATTATGCCTGGGACGACTACATACCCTGCTACCACCACGCATACCAAACGGGCGAGAAACCACAAGAGTTCCATCATAGATGCGCCTCCCTGCTACGCATGTCCAACCTCCCCAGTCGGCGTCGGCATTCCCGTGGTTGTGCCCAGGTACTCCCCGACGATTGACACCGTCCCAATGAGCATCCTGGCCCCCGGCGCCGGCGCTGGATGGGCATCAAGCCAGCTTGGAAGCTCTGGCCGTTTCATAAAAGTAACCTTCGGTTTTATTCCGCCGGAAAAGATAATGACACAGAGGGCGCCTTCAAAGACGCGGGCTTCTTGGTCTTCGGCTATCCCGAGGATGATTGCGTCCACCGGACACCTCCCGCTTTGGAGCCGCAGTCTGAGCAGAATTCCTGGTGTGGTTCAAGTTCCACGCCACACTTGGCGCAGGTGAAGTGGCCCTTTCTTACCAACGCACCGCACTGGTAGCAATACTTATCGGCCGGCCTAATTCCTGTATGGTCTGCTGGTTGTTTGGTACAAAGGTTTGCCATGTTATACGCTCCTTTGGATGGCTGCTTCTACCGCAGCCTGGATGTCAGTAATTGACGCATACGGCGCGTGGAGTCTCAAGACCCCCGGTCGATTCGGGCTTACAAACAGCATGTCGCCTCGGCTCAAAAGGTGCTCGGCCCCTGAGAAGCCCAAGACAGTCCGACTGTCGGCCTCGCTGGGAAGCCGGAACGACAGCCTTGCTGGGAAGTTCGCTTTGATTGAGCCAATAACTACGTTCACCGAAGGTCGCTGGGTCGAGGCGATGACATAGACCCCAGCAGCCCGTGACTTCTGCACTATCGCAGATAGCTTCGACTCGGCGATTTTGCCGATGGACGGGCCGCGACCCTCGCTCGGACGCGCCCTGTCCATGAGTAAATCCGCGAGTTCGTCAATGACAAGGACGATGAATGGCAATGGTGTGCAGCGCCCGCCTGTTGGCGCGCAGATAAGGTTGTATTCATGCACGTTGCGGCAGCCGGTTTTGCTGAGCTTTTTGAGCCGGGATTCCATCTCATCAATGACCCAGTCCATCTGCTCAAGGGTTTGATAGACGCTGGTTGCTGGCGGGAACAGCAGGTGCGGAGCACCAATGAAGTGCCCAAACTCGACATTCTTCGTATCCGACAGCACAAGCTGAACGGCGTTGCTGTTTACAATATAAACAATCGTGGCGAGGATGCTGCTCAGCAGCGTGGACTTTCCTGCGCCGGTGCTTCCGGCGATAAGCAAGTGCGGCAGCATTGCTAGGTTTTCAATCGCAGGTCGACCTAGGTGGTCTACGCCAAGGTTCAACGGCACATCATACCGAAGGTCGCTGGCCTGGTGTGTCCAAACTGCGTTGACGGTGTTTTTGAAATCAATGAAGGAACGCTTGGCGTTCGGTACGAAAACGCCGACGGCACTCTCACCCGGCAACCGCTTTATCAGGATATCTTCCACGCCGAGCGTCACCGCGATGTCAGAGGCGAGCGCCTCTAGGTGGGAAACGCGGGTCCGGCTTGTTGGGAAGAAGCGGTACGCTGATATAATTGGGCCTTCAGCTACCGGAGGTACGAAGTCCGCTTCAACGCCGAGTTCGGCGAATTTCACCGCAATCTTTGCTAGGATGGCAACTTGTTCTGCGGTCAGATTCGCGGTGGTCTTCATCATTTAATCACACTTGAGCGGAGTTTGGATAATCGAAAATGTCAAGCGGCAGCGGCCGTCGAGGCTTCCCTTCGGTTTGGTCGGCTAGTACAACCGCAACCTTTAGCATAGCTCCGCAGCCGCCGCAGATGAATGTCCATCCCTTCTCGATGGAATCTGGGTAAATGGTGTACTCAGCCCCGATACCTATTTCATCTCGCAGGACGTGGAAGCCGCATTCACAAAGTGATAACTTGCAGACCTTCGCTCTGACTCGTTGGCTCATCTCGCTGGACCCTCCCCCGGACTACTCACTCTTGGCACCAACTCCCGGCCAAGTTCGTCCCGAGGCTTGATTATCGAGCAGACTGTACCGCAAACACGGCAGTCGACCACTTCCAGTGACATCGGCCTATCGGCGATGTGCATTACCAGCTTGCACCGTGGGCACTCGACTGCGCCGGTGAACACCCGCCACTCTGCTACTGCTATTTCACGAGCCATGGTTTGTCCCCTCCAAACAAAGTTGGCTGATTCGGCGTCGAAGACGCAAACTTGCGGCGCAGGGCGAAGGCGTCGGCCAGCCAATCCCGCAGCGCGGTGTAGGTGTGCCGCACACGATATGCGGAGCATATCTGGGCGCCGCAGCTTGGGCAAGTGAGGATATGGAAGTGAGCACGCTTGCCGCGTGTTTGGCGCTTTTTCGGGTTGGTGGTGCTTATTTGCAGCTTAGTCCACCTCATCCGCGCCAAGCAGTAGCTTGGCCTCATTCTTGTCGCAAAGCAGACCGCGATAGGCGGGGGTCAGGTAGTGGAGCTTCGTCGCAAGTTGCGCTACGTCCTTGAACTTGATGTAGATTCCGCCCGTCAGCTCTGCTATGCGCCGCAGCCGGGCTTCGCCACTTTCAGTCGGGCCGATGTGGATGCAGTCGACCGGGACTTGTGCGGCGCAGAATGTTTCGGCTTGTTTGTATGAGGCATCGCCATCAGTTGCTTCCCCGTCGGAGATAAGAACGGCCTGTGAGAGCGGTTCCCGCAGTGCTTTCTCCATGCCCCATCCCATCGGCGTACCGCCTTGGGCCTCCATTGTCAGGGCGCACACCGTGAGCGTGCCAAAGTCTGTGCCGAGCCTCCGGTCGTCCTCGTCCTTGCCGCCGAAGTTGTAAATGGCGATTTCAGTGTCGTCGGGATTGCAGCTTTGCAGGAACGACTGAACCGCTTCGCGGAGATATTCGATGCGGGATTTCTCCACGTTGTAGTCGTCCATTGCCGACATTGAGCCGCTGTTGTCGCAGATGAGTGCGACTCGGTTGGGTTTCGCGGTCAGGTCAATGGGCTTGTCCACCTGCGCCAGCACACGCTGGTGAAGCGCAGGCAAGCCACCGCCAACGCGGTGGGGCTTTTGGAGGGCGTTGTTGTTTTTTATGATGGCCATCAGACCTTGAACACCTCCTTCTGTAGACGGTCCCAAACTGCGTTCAGTTTGGTCATTGCTTCCATATCTCCACCGTGGTCCGGATGCAACACTGTCGCTGCCCTCCGATAGGCCGCTTGCGCGGCATCGAAACCGACAAGCGTTAGGAAATCCACAGCAAGCTGTGAGGCTGTGGATTTCGTAATGCTGGCTGGCGCCTGGGCGGACTGGGCCTGCTGCCGCGTTACCGCAACTACGTTGTGTTTGCCATAGACCTTCTCGCAGAGAAGCCGCATCGGGTCAAAGAACCGCTCGGTGAAGGTCCAAACTTTCGTTGTGGGGTCGAAGGCGCGGTCGCTGGCGGGTATGAGTGCTTTGATGGCGGTGACAAACTCCATTGAGTACGGAGTAGCGATGCGATACGCCGATACGGAAGTGTCCCACCAAATTCTTACATTGGCCATATTGGCTCCTTGGCCTCTAGGCAATAAAAAAACCGCCCCGTGATACGGTGTTCTGTATCACAGGACGGTTGGGGGTGCAGCTTTCCAGCAAAGCCAGCGAAGCTATCCCGCAGAAGCGAACTGCGCGATAACGGCCGCCAGGTCTTCCGGACTGAGCCCCGCCAGGAACTTGAGTGCCTTTTCCTTCGGGGTCGCCTTCCGGCGCTCCTTCACTTCGGCGACGCTCGCGCGGAGGTCCAGCGCGCCCTCGACGGGCTGGTACGCCGGGTCCGCCAGCAAGTCGCGGACATACGCTTGCTGTTTCAGGATTGAACCGCGGTTGAAGATGTCCACAGCGACGGGTTCGCTCTGGGCCAACTCCAACGCCTCGGCCCAAGTCTCCGCCTCGATGAACTCCACGGTCTGTAGGGACTGGAGTTCCGGCTCCGGCTGGTTGTTCTCGGTGGCCTCCTTCTGGGCTTTCTCGATTTGCTTCTCGGTCAGGACTTTGATGTCGTCCCCGACCTTGACAGCGCCTCGGGTTTCGGTGTAGGTTTTCATTTGGCTCTCCTTTCTGGTCGACCGATGGGCGACCGATTTCGTTTCCAACTACGTTAGCAGTATGAGCCATAAGGGCGAAAGTGTCAAGAACTATAATTACTTTGTTTTCAAGGCTTTGCGCGATTTCTTGGCACGCTTGCGCGTGAGTTTTTGCTTCTTGGCAAGGAAAGACTTTAGGATGCGGCGTAGCATCCGCCGCTGTAGTGCGGATAGGTTATCAACAAAGGCCACGAGCTGGCCTTCCGGTGCTAGGGCCTTGACGGCCCTTACGTTGTGCCACGGCACTGATTTGCGTATCACCATGTTCGTATCTTCTCCAACTGGAAATCCACAATATCATCGAAAGCATTGAGCATCTGCTGGAGGGCGTCAGTGAGGTAATCCTCAGCTTTCGCTGGGTCATCCAGCTCATCACCGTGTCGGACGGTCAACTCGACGTTGAAGGTTGATTTGGCCATTGGCCACCTCTCTTCGGCTCCCCGCTTAGTGTGCCAGATAGCGGTTCCCACTATTCCGTCATTCTATCTGGCGACGGGTTCTCGTCGTGCCGTTGGCACGCCACATAAAGCGAGAAGCCGAAGGCAGGCGGCAAACCTGCCGGCTCCGCTGGGTTAGAAAGCGGAGCAGTTGAGTACACGGACCGCGAATCGGGTCTTACCGCTAGGCGACCCATACACCCTGAGCTGGGCCATTGGGTGCTGCTTGACGAACCATCCAGACGGTAAGCGGTAAATGTATTTCTCGCCGTGCTTACGAATCAACTTCATGGTGCCCTCCTTGTCAGACGTTGGATAGACTCTTTGACATGCCGCGATAGCGCGGCCCAGTCCCGCAGGACTGTGTCCAGGCGGTGCTGTTCGTTGAATTTGTGCATTAGCAAGAGCGGCTCCACGCTCTGCGTGTTGGTGGCAATGCGAAGCAGCACCCGCTTTTGCTGGTAGCTGAGACTGTTCCACATTTGGGCGTTGGTCATGCCTTTGTTGCCTCTCTAAGTTTCTTTTCTGCCTGAGTAAACTGGTACAGGAGCGTGTTTGCATCATTCACGCGCGTGCTACATGCGCGTTGCAGTAGCGAGCCGGGTTCTGCGGCATGAGATATTCTGCTCCAGCGTTCGCTTATCTCTCTCAGGATTGTCACAAGTGGGTGCTCTGTCATTGCTTCGCTGCCTTCTGGTAGAGGGAGTGGGCCGTCCACGCTGAGCAGGCTGATTTTTGCTCCTATTCCTGCCCACACAACCTCCCTCTCCCTTGTTACAAGGTGCTCGGCTGCCCTCGTGATGATTCTCATTGCCTCTGGTATGTGTTCTGGCTGAGCTTGTACAAGTATCCTGATGCAGACTTGTCCTTCCCACACTTCTATCTTTTCTGTGGTCTCCGCTCTCATGTCAAATCACCTCCTTTCCGCTGGTGGGCTCTGTCAGAGCACCATCTTGCGCAGCCGCCGCCGGCTTGCCCAGCAACCTCCGCAGGAGTTCCTTCCGGTCCCCGCCGACTTCGGCAAGAGCCGCGGCTAGCTTTGTTTCAGCTTCATCCTGCAAGCGCCGCTCCCGCATGGTCTTGTTCTCCAGCTTTGGCGCTTCGCATTGCAGCATCCACTCAAAGTCGTTGAAGATGTGGCTGCACCGCCGGCACCGATAGGACATAACTTCGATTTCTGTGCCATCTGGCAAAGTCTTCCACTCTGCCCGTGACGGCAAGCCATACACGGTCAGAGACCCACAAGCTGGACAGTGAACCCGCTTTGCGGGCTTTCCGCAACGGCACCATGCTTCGGTTGGACGGACTTCGGTTGAGATTTCGGTTGTCATAATAATAAGCATAGCATAGCGGAGCTTTGCTTGTCAAGAGAAACAATTGCTTTGTTTTCAGTGAGTTACACTTAGAGCGCTACGCTGTTGTGTTTGTGATAGTGTTCGGTCCAAAACAGCTCTGGACAGATGTTCCTAGCGCAGCTACGCTGCACCACAAGCGAAGCTCCCCACCCGTGCACCGCACCAAAAAACTACGGAGGACTCAAAATTATTATTACCAAAAAAAAAAAAAATAAAAAAATTAGAAAAATAAAAGGGATTAGTTCTCCCCAACGAAGTTGCCGAATTGTCTATTTGGCGGGTTTCACCGGTGATTAGCTTTGTTGGCAATTAGCTCCGCTGGCGTAGCTGAGGTATGCTTGCTTTGCGCAGGAACATCTGTTTAGAGCTGTTTTCTAGGACTCGCTATCTCGCAGGCGCAATCTATCACACACACAGCATCTACCGAAGGTAGGAGCGGGTGGCAGTGGCAGAGCCACCCGCTTGGGTTGGGCGGGGCTGCTTGCGCGGTGATACAGCGGCAGGGCGGCGGGGCTTTTGCGGAAGTAGCGGGGTTCCCACTCCGTGGATATCTCCTGCGGAGCACGGAGGAGGTTTCCCCGCCTAAGCTACCGCGTTCCCCACCGCCTTGTCGCGGCATCAGCGCTGCAGCACCACGAGCTTTGCTCACCCGCACCGCTTACATTGTATCCGAGCGAGTTTACCGTGGCAACAAAATATCGGCGCTCCGGCAACCCTGTTCGCCTGAGCTACCGATAGTTCACGGTCAAGCTCAATAGCGGTTCGCGCCTGCGGTTTATAGCGTATCGGGCTACGCGCAATAGCGTAGCGCTCCGCGGCGCGCAGCCGCGTTTGCTCGGCATCACGTTGTAAGCGGTGGAGTATTGACTGTAGGTCAATCATACTCCACCCCCGACTATGCAATAGTGGACGCCCCTTTCACTGCTACGCTTTCGGCTGAACCCCAGCCGGCTTGAGCCTGTCCAGCGCCTGCTGGAGGAGTTGCACTTGTGCGGGCGTGGGCGCTTTGTTCCCCGCGACCACTTCGCGCAAGTCGTAGGCTTCGCGGTACTTATCCCGCGAAGTCCACTCGGACTTCAGCCGGACGATTGCGAAGCCCAGCAATTCATCGGTGAAGCCCGCGGTACTTGAGCAGTATCGGAACCTCGGGTCATTCCGCTTTTTCGCAGCGTCAAACGTACTGGCCACCATTGACGCTAGAGCGGGCGACAACTCAACAACAATCTTATCCATCCGGACACCCCCATGTTGAATTAGGGGCGCCCGCTATTGCACATCGGGCGTGTCAGTATCGCGCAGCGATATTAGCTGCGCTTGCGCTTTCGGCGGGTTTGAATGTAGATGTTCTGCATAATCCCAGAGTTGCAGAGTAGCTCATAGACGATTCTGGGACATCGAGCTATGAATCTGTCCTTGGGGACTCTCACACGCTTCGAGATTGCACGTCGCATGGAATGTACAACGTCAACTATGTACTTCGTTGGGGTTTCGCGTCTATATACTGCTAGATGCGTCGCTGAAGCTCCGAAGCGTAGTATTACTACATCTCCATTTCGCATGTTAATCTCCCAGAGCGAAGTATCGCTCCGCGACACTGACACGCTATTCAGTTGTCAAAGAGCAGGAGAGCAGTACTCAACTATAGTGTTACAGAGACACTGGGCCACAAAAAAGCAAAGGCGGCGGCGCGCGGGGAGGCCCCCCAATGAATTTTTCCTAATTTCCAGCTTCGCTAATCTCCCAATTTTCTCAATTTCCAGCCCTGCTACGCACCACGCTTCGCTAATCTCCAACACCATAGACGTTTACGATGTGAATACCTACGGTGGTGTGTAGCTTCGCTGCTGGGCCAGAGCTTCGTTGGCTGGAAACTAGAGCCTTCCTCTTAGTAGCTGTTTAGTAGGAAAAATGTAAGGCTTGTAGTTTCAACGGCTTGGGGCTTGACAAAGTGACGACTTTGTGTTATGTTGTCTTGTCTGGCTAGGAGTGTACCTGCGTTATGACTCCAAGAGTCGGAATCAAAGTCGCCCAAATTGCTCGGCTTCGCACTTCCGGTAATATCAAGGATGAGCGCATCTGCGAAATGTTTGGGATGACTCGGTCGGGGCTCTCGCGCATTCTTGCCACTCCTGAGTACCAGCAAGAAGAGGAAGCAGTCCTCAACGGCACGTTGTCCAAGATGGACGAGGCGCTAGCCGGCCGCGCTGAGGAGATGAAGAAGACTTTTTCGGTAGGAGTACCAGCCGCAATGCGGGCGTTGCTGGAGACTGTGGCTCAAAGAAAAGACCTGCGGGCTAGGATGGAAGCCGCGAAGGAAATCTTGGACCGGGATCCAGAGCGCACTTTCTCGCGTTTCAGGGTTGCACAGGGGCTACCGCAGAATACTGCTATCCCCGACGCAGTCCTTGGAGCTACCGCCGAAACCGCCGACTCTGTCGCGGCTACCATAGCTACGAAGAAGGAGGTCGTACAATAGCATGGGTTGGTTTAAGAGGGCCCTTGGAATTGGCGAAGCCGTTGTTGGCGCGGTCACTGGGCAGCCAGCGCTCATGGCTGGAGGCGCGAGGACTGCTGTGTCTTCCAATGGGGAGAAGCAAGCTCCCGGAAGAACCTTCGAGTCCCCCCGCGGGCAAATCAATGTCCAGCCGGAGGTTCCAACACCCGCCAACTCTGTTGAGCAATCACGGCAGCAAACGCGAAAGCGGACACGGGGGATTTACAATTGGCCTTAGACGAGATGCCAGATTGGCCCGAGCTGGAAGAAGGCTCGGACGAGGGCGAGGTTGAAGAGGCGCAGGATGAGTCGCCGGACGAAATCTTTGGTTGGGAAGAGATTTGAATGGCCGAAAGATTCGTTCCAATCCCAGTGTTGGGGCTACCGGACAATGACGCCAAGATAGCAGCTTTGCGGCTTAACTGCCTTGGCTCTTTGTACTACTTCGTCAAGATTGGGCTCCGCCGCAAGCGGCTGACGGAGTCCCTTCATCTGCCGATTTGTCTCTCCCTTGAGCGTGATTACCTCAAGGATGTCTATGAGCTACCCCGTGACCACTTCAAATCTACGATTTGTTCCGAAGGATTGCCGATTTGGTGGTCGCTGCCAGTTAGCAACCAGGACATTGACGGGTTCAAAGCTCTGGGTTACTCTGACGAGTTCGCTAAATGGCTCCTTCGCCGTCACAATCCCGACGCTCGTTTTCTTCTAGTCTCCGAAAACATCACGAACGCCGCGAAACTTGGCAAGCGAATTCGTTGGCACTATGAATCAAACGCCCTGTTCCGCGGCCTCTTCCCGGAAGTTCTTCCCACACCGCAGGAGATGTGGACCAACATCTCCCTCCACACCCGCCGACTATCCTCAACCACCGGCGGCGCCCATGGCGAGGGCACGTTTGATTTTCTCGGCGTCGGCGGTGCTTTGCAGTCACGCCACTATAACGCAATCGTCCAGGACGACCTTGTGGGTCGGAAAGCAATTGAGTCGGCCACTATCATGGATGCAACGATTGACTTCCATAGGCTGCTGGTTGGCGCGTTCGAGTCAGAAGATGCCAACCACGAGAACGATGAGTTGGTCATTGGCAACCGCTGGTCGTTCCACGACCTCAACTCCTACGTCCGCGAAAACGAACCCTGGTTCGTTTTCCACTCACACTCCGCCCTTGGCGGCTGCTGCGCCGAGCATCCTGCGGATCAACCGATCTTTCCAGAGGGGTTCTCTTTTGAAAGACTCCTAAGACTCCGGGATCGCCTGGGCAATTACCATTTTAGTTGCCAGTTCCTTAATAACCCAGCATCTCCTGAGAACGCCGATTTCAAGCCTGAGTGGCTAGGGTACTACCACACTGAAAAGACGGCCGACAACCGTGACCGGATCACCCACGAGGTCAAAGATGGAATCGTCAAAAAAGACCTCCTGTACGGCCATCTACAGATTTGCATGGTCTCCGACCCGAATCACGCTGGCAATGCTGCGGCGGGACGTTGCCGTCATTCAATTGTGGTCATTGGGCTCTCCGAAACTGGGGATTATTACCTACTGGATTGCTGGGCGGGTCATGCTAGTTACGATAGTTACATCGGGGAAATCTACAAAATCGCAGATAAATGGGGTCTGCGCCGGTTCGGGCTTGAGACCGTTGCTGCGCAGAAGTACCTCGCGTACCACATCAGCTACCGAAACATGATTGAAAATCGGTCCTTGCGGATTATCGAGTTGAATGGTGAATGCGAAGCTCCAGACGGGACGATGACCAGGAAGAAGGAATGGCGTATCCGGAATGTCCTGTCTCCGATTTTCGAGAGCGGCCGCTTTTGGATCCAAAAGAAATTTCAGGATTTCATCGGTGAATACACTTCGTTTCCGAAAGGGCGCTACTGTGACATCCTCGATGCGATGGCGTACACGCCGCAGATGTTGAAAAGCCCGCGTAGCTCTGAGGTGTTCCGCAAGATGTTGTTGGCGAATCGGCAGCAGGCTCGGCACATTGGGCAACCGTATTCGTATGTGGGGATGGTGAATTGAAATGCCAGCAAAGCTCGAAAGGTGTGTGGCAAAAGTTAAGGCCCGGCAACGGGGCAAGAGCAAGAAGGTCAATCCTTGGGCGGTTTGTGTGGCATCCACAGGATTGAAGCCCCACAAGAAGAAGAGGTAACTGGGCATGAACGACACGGTCAGTAAGCACTTTGACAAACTGATTCTAACCCTTTTATTCGTCCTGCTTTTGTTCGCGGTCCTTTATTTCAGTGGTGATGCCAACACCAAACAAGCACTCATTTCGATGTTTGCCAGTATCGGCGGTGCTGTTGTGGCCTTGATGACTGGGGGCCGTAATACCCCACGGGGTAGCGACAGCGTCCCACAGCCCGACGTGAAGAAGCCTAATGCCAACGATAGTCAAAGTAACCCTGTCTAGCGATGCTGAAGCGGCTCTGAAGAAGCATCTCAAGAACCGAATCCGCGCGATGCAGGACGGTCTTAAAACGCTGCACACCCAACGGCTGCGTGAGTGGCGGATGCTCCGTGAAGCACAGCCGAAGGAGAAGGTCCGGGAGTATCCGTTCCACGGCGCGAGCAATCTTATTGTCCCCATCGTTGCGATTTTCTGTGACTCACTGAAATCGAGGTTCATGGCGGCGGTTTTCAAGACCCGGCCGCTTTGGTACTTCCGTGTTCTCGGCACACACAAAGGCGCTGGCGAGCCGATGCGTGAGGCTCTTGAAGAGTTTATGCAGTATGTCGCTTTCGAGCCAACAGAGCTTGACCTTTACAGGGTTTACTCCGAGTTCTACGACGATGTCATTGCGTTTGGGACTGGCGTCATCAAGTGCCCGCATGAGCTTTCCCTTGAGGATTGGGTGGTTCCTGCTGGTGATGGCTTGTCGCCGGTGACAACTGAGTTCACCCATACCCGCCGTCCAAAGTACGAGGGGCCGAAGCCGGAGAAGGTCCAGTTTGAGAATTTCCTCATCCCCCCATCGGCGAGGACTGTTGAAGGCGCAGACATTAAAGCCCACATCCAACGGATGCAGCGGCACGAGATTGAGGAACGTGAGTTCATGGGGGTCTTCGACAAGAAGGCAACTGAGCTTGTCCTGAAAACCCCCGACCGAGCCGGCCCTGCGCCAGCGCAGCTTCAAAGACAAGCGGATGCGGATGTCAGATCGCCGCTTGACTACGACTACGCGGAGTGGGACGTTTACGAGTGCCATTGCATCTACAAGGTGAACAACCTCCGGACTCGTATCATTGCTTGGTATCACATGGGCACCGACACGCTGCTCCGTGCGGTTTACCAGTATTACCCAGACGAGCTTTTCATTGCTGGCAGGCTCCTCGCCCGTGAGGGGGTGTTCCACGGCATTGGCTTCTGCGAAGCTCTCGGTCCGATGCAGGAGGAAATCTCAGAGGTTCACAACCAAAGGCGTGATGCAATGACGGTGGCTAACGCCAAGGTCGCCCGTGTGGACCCGGACTCAAAACTGCATGAGGGCTACAATATATTCCCCGGCGCGTTGGTTCCTGCGGCTAAGGACGAATTGGAAATGATGTCCTTTGGCGAGCCTTCACCGATGACAATGGAGGAGGAGCGCCTTCTGCTGGACCTCGCTGAGCGGCGAACTGGCGTCAGCCCTCCGCAACAGGGCTTCGGCGCCGGCGGTCCGGGCAAGCGCGGTGTCTACACCGCAATGGGGACTTTGTCGCTTTTGCAGGAAGGCAATAACCGCAGTGACCTGAATATCTCCGATGCTCGGTACGCGCATACAAAGCTCGGCCGTATGCTGGTACGGCAGTACGCGGAGTTTGGTGTTGGAGACCGGGCGGACCTGTTTGGCGATAAGGCGAAGGACATCAGGGCTGGTCTTGAAGCCGTTAAAGCTGGCACGATTGGCTTGCCGATTGCTTCAACTACCGCGAGCGTCAACCGCGAAGTCGAGAAGCAGAATGATATCATGTTGTCTGGTCTGATGTCCCGCCATTATGGGATGATAACACAGATGCTCCAGGCGGCGGCTAACCCACTGTCACCGCCAAACGTCAAGGACTACGTTAGCAGCACCATCACCGCGGCAAACAATCTTATGAAGATTATCCTGCGTCACTTCGGCTTTGACGAAGTTGAGCGCATGGTGCCGGAGGCAAAGAGTGAAGTACGAGGAACTCCTGGAGCACAAGTCGGCGGTGCTCCAATGGCTGGGGCAGCCGGAGGCGGTTCACTTCAACAGATGGGTGGCCCAGAGGTTCTCGCAAACCTTGCGGTTACTTCGGGCCGCCAGTGAGCCGCATGTGATGAATCGTTTGCAGGGAAAGTTGGACGCTTTCGAGGAGGTTTCCAACATCCAAGAGTCCTTACGCCAGTATGAAAGGGATTTAGCGGCAGGGAAAGTCAAAACGGTCGCTTACACCAAGGAGGTTAAGTAGATGTCCTGGTTCAGCAAGCAAGACGAGTCGAAGATTCCGGAGAATCTCAAAGGCAAGACTTCGGAAGAAATTGTGAAAGAACTACAGGAGGCGTCTCAGGTCAGGGCGGATTTGGAGAAAGTTCGTACCGACGCAGCGACAGCGGCAACAGCCGCCGCGACGCAGGCCACTGAGTTTGAGCAGGTCAGAGCAAAGCTGGTGGAGCTTGAGGCAGTGCAAGCGGCAGCGGCGGCAGATGCCACAAGGCCGCCAGGCTTGACCAGCTTCTTGGTTGATGAAGACAAGGCTTTCGCCGAGCGGGCCGCTCCAATTGCATCTATGGCCTACAGCTCCGCCGCGGCTACGGCCCGAATGCTCGCCAGGGACAGGCTTCGAACCGAGAGCAAACCTGGTGGGCTAAACTTGACGGCGTTGTATGACAAATACTCCGCCGAGATTGACGAACTTGCAAAGCAGGTTCCGATTGTTCAACAAGTTCACCCGCAAACCTGGGTCAATCTCTTTGACCTTATCAAGGGCCGGCACGCTCTGGAGTTGGTTGAGGCGGCGAAGAAGGGTGAAAACTGGTTCCTGGTTGAGCCGGTTGGCGCTGCGCCCCCGGGGGGGCCTCCGCCGAGCGAGGAGCTAACGCCGGAGCAACTCAAGATCGCGGCGAAATTCAAGATGACGCCGGAGGACTACAAGAAGCGTCAGAAGGAGTTGACATTTGTTGCAGGATAACAAAACACCAGCAGTTACGTCTCAGAATCTTCCGACGCCGCCGGCGCCTGCTGGCGCGCCGCCCCCGGCAGGGGCCAAGTTTCTTGGTGATGAAACTATCGTGGCGAAGCCACTTTCTTCGGCCGATTTCACCAACTTGAGGGTCAAGAACCCCAACATCTCGCTGCGGTGGGTTAACCGTCTGGCGATGGACGGCATCTGGTACGAGCAGATGAAGTCCATGGGCTTTGTCAACGCCACAGTGAACGACGTTGAGGCTCCTACGTTCTTGCTGAAAGACAGCGCCATCATCAAGGGAGACCTCATCTTGATGAAGATTGCCAAGAAAGATTACCTCGGCGCCCTCAAGTACAACGTCGAGCGGGCTACTGATCGCTTGACCCGCAGGTTGAAAGAGGAGAAGGGCAAACAGAGCCTACGGGAAGCACTCGCGGAGGTCGGGGCTCCGCCGGAGTTGACCAGAAAGATTTCAGCTTTTCTTCCGGGGGAGAAAGAAGTCGAAGCCGTAGTTGGAGGCGAATCCAAGTAGGAGGTAAAAACCCGTGGCAAGTTCCTCGGGAGTATCCATTCCGATCCGTGCTGTGAGGACGACAACCGCGAACCAACCTCCGGTTCGTCGTCTTGCTGAGGACGCGATCCAGACGTTCTTGGCCGGCACCCCCGTCAAAGTGTACACAACTACCGGCGGGGTCATAGCGTGGCCTGGCGATGGCGGTTCTGCTGTTACTGATGCCATCGCAGGCTTTTCCCTCGAAGACGCATCGTACCTGACCACGCTTGGGGTCCCAAAGACCCTATCGTTCGGGACGGTGCCGAACCAACCCGCTGCGGTCAACATTCCGCGTGGCGCGCCACTCAACGATGGTAAGGTTGGTGTTGAGTTGGCGTCGGAGGAGGTGGTGTTTCGTGGCCAAGTTGGCACAACCGCCGTCGCCACTGACATCGGCAAGTCCTACGGTCTAACCATAGACACCGATCTCCACTGGTATGTTGACAAGGCGAAAGGCACATATGTTGCCGTAAGAATCGTCGGCATCGACCCAAACGATTCTCGTGGGGTGTACTTCGTTGTTCTCCCTGCGTCCCGGCAAATGCTCGCATAGCCCGGAGGAGATGCCGATTTGAGGCAATGCCGGCGTTGCAAAGTTGAAAAGGACCGAAGTAGCTTTTACAAGTCTGGGAGAGTCTGCAAAGAGTGTACTGGGAAAGCTCTTCACAGGGAATTCGCAGAGGCCAGACTAAGGGCGTTGAGGTTCTACTCCAAAGGCGTTCCTAAGTGTTCTTGTTGTGGTGAGCTGAGGGTAGAATTTCTTGCATTCGACCATATCAACGGCGTAAAGGCCGGTTCGGCTGAGTCCGGTTTAGTGATTAGGGGTCGGCTGCGTAATGCCATAAGACAGTGGAAGTACCCAGATGGGATCCGGGTCTTGTGTCATAATTGCAACCAATCCCTAGGGTTCTACGGCTATTGTCCTCATGCGGCAGAAAAGGAGAAGGCAAGATGATGGTAAGAGGTCAATTCGCACAGTTAATGGCCCCAGGACTCCGGGATATGTTCGTCCATTGGCTTGACATGCTTCAACGGGCTGAGGAGTATTCGTTGGTTTTCAACATCGAAAACTCCACAGCCGCCTACGAGGACGAAGTCGAGTTCTCTGGGCTTGGCCCAATGGTCGAAAAGCCCGAAGCCGAGGCTATCCAGTACGAGGATGCAATCCAAGGCGGCACTAAGCGGTACATCCACACGACCTTTGCTCTTGGCGTGCGGTCGTCCTGGGAACTCTACGAAGACGACCAGTACCAGCTTATCAAGCAGGTGCCGAAAGCGATTGCTCGCAGCGCACACTTCTCACGCGAGCAGAGCGCCTGGAACGTCTTCAACCTGGGTTTCACAACGATTACCACCATTGACGGCGTATCGCTGTTTAATGCAGCGCATCCGCTGTTGGGTGGGCCAAGGGCCACAAACATCGGCCCCGGTGTGTCCAGCTACATTAGCTCTGCTGGGACATTCCCGAACCGACCTGCGGTTGACCAGGACTTGAGCTTCTCAGCGATTCAGCTCGCGCTCGACCAGTACGAGCGAATCATTGATAGCCAGGGGCTTCCGGTCGCACTCAAGCCGAAGTTCTTGGTTATTCCGCCTGAGCTTCGCTGGCTCGCGCGGGAGTTGCTTGGGTCCCCGTACAGGCCGACTGACGCCAACAACGCAATCAACTCTCTGCTGGCTGAGGACCTACAGGTCATTAAGCCGCACTACCTGACCAGCAGGACAGCGTGGTATCTGCTCGCGGACAAGAGCGAAACCTGGCTCAAGTTCTACAACAGGTTCCCGCTGACTGAGGACTACTCGGACGATTTCGACACTCGTTCGATCAAAATGATTGCGTACCAGAGATTCTCGGTTGGTGCCACCCACTGGTGGGGCGTTTGGGGTTCCAACGGGCCATAGAGCGTAGCTCATGCCGAGTCAAGCTGGAAGCGGCATTCGTGGCATTCCTTGGTCCCGTTGCGACAGATGTGGCCTAGACTTCTCGCTGGATAAGCTCACAATGCAGCGGAGCCTATTACTCTGCCAGGACTGCTTCGATGACCCGGCCAACCTCGACCGGGACCAGGTAATTGCAGAGGCCCTGGAGTCTGCCTCGGAAGAGGCGAAGGACTTAGTTTCTGAGGTGCGGAGCAGTGATGTGCCAAACGACACTTTTTAATGCCCTGCGTTGCTACTCCGTGGCGGAGCGGGATAACACGGCAAAGGCGGAGTCGTCGCCGCCAACCTCCTGTGGCGCCCGTCCCGTGGCAGCCGTGTGCGTAATCGGGCTTGCGGCGCAGGGCAAAAAATCTGGGTAAGCGGGGGTGTCCACGATTCCCCCGGGCAGGCTGGGAGCGGGATAAGACTAACCACCCAGCGTGTTCCTAGTGGAGGTGAATTATGTCGCTTACGAACTTTCCGAATGGAATTACCAGCTTTGGGGCTCCTGTTTTTGGCTCTGGCCACCTTGGCTGGAAGAAAGAGGCCAATGTATTTTTTGTTGATGGCGTCAATGGCCTTGATGGCTATGAGGGGACGAGCCCTGAGAATGCCCTCAAGACCATTGGTCGTGCTCTCGCACTCGCTGGCCCCTACGATGTGATTTACGTCCTCGATAAGGGATACGATGTCAGTGGCGGTGACCCGGTAGCCTACATTGAGGCTGCCACGGACTTGAGTATCGCTGTTGGTAAGAACAACCTCGCGCTCGTCGGAGTACCGCATAACATCAACCAGGTTTACGGTCTCCAACTTAAATGCGTCTCGGCCTCCACCGCGCCGGTACTCTCGGTCTACGCTCCGCTTGTGACTATCGAAAACCTCTGTTTCAACAAGCGCGGCGACGGCGTTGGTTCCTGTGTTTACATCATTGAAGACGGGACCTATGGTGGGACCGGGGTGTCGCTCTACAACTGCCACTTCCGCAACGCTGACATGGGCTCGGCAGCTCACACTACAAGTGCCGGCGTGAAACTGATCGGGACGAAGTGGGCCGACATCAACCGTTGCTACTTCTTCGACTGCCGCAATGGCGTCGCACAGGGTAGCGGAACCAACACCATCAACTTTACCACGATCCGAAACTCTGTCTTCTCGGCCTCGGTGGTTGCTAATGTTGACGTTGACATCCTTCTGATTCCCGGATCTTCGGGTCAATCTGCGGGACATCTCGTTGACAACTGCCGTTTCGTTCACGACGTTCCAGCATTTGCAGGAGCCGGTGCGCTCACAGCGTACATCTACGACCTGCTCAGCACCGATTTTCTGGTGAGCGGCTGTCACTTCGCTACCGATGATGCCTCTTGCAGGGATACAGTGACGAATGAAATCGTCACCAAGGTCGGCAACACCATCGTTGGCTGTTATGATGCAGCCGGGTTGATTGCTTGGGCATAAACTTATGCTCATTAAGACGAGCAAAACTCGATTCAAAATCGGTCGTACACGCGCTGAGCAGGCGGAGAACCTCCGGCGCGTGTACGGCGGTTCCGGCGGAATGACCGACGAGAACTTGGACAAGTTGAAGTACGCTGAGCGGAAGCTCGGCATCAAGGGCTTTGTTCCACAAGCCGTCATTGACGACATTGTGAGGGACACCTAATGGCAGAGTCACAGAACCACAACGGCATCTACAAGTACGTTATAGTCGCGGTGTTTTGGCTTCTAACTCTGTACATTGCCTGGACGCAGGCTTCCTCCCGCGTTGACAGCAAGGTAGAAGAAGCGTTCTCCCAGGTCGATGGCAGGGTGGAGAAGGCGTTTGAGATGCGGGCTGAGAGCAACACCGTCCGCACTGACATGATAGAGAAGCGCCTTGAGCGGGTTGAAGCAAAGCTGGATAGGTTGCTGGAGCTAATGCCCAGGAAATGAAATTCTTGTTCCTTTCGGAAGCCGGCGCTGGTCTTGGCATCGCCCTTCGGGTCCTTGATGAGGGCAACGAAGTTGCCATGTGGATTCGCGGCCTGGACCACCAGTCTATCGGGGACGGGCTTGTACCGAAGGTGACAGACTGGAAGTTCTCCATTGACCCGGAGACCAACATCATCGCCGACGTTAATGGATTCGGCTGCATCATGGACGCGCTCCGTCTGGGCGGTTTTCCCACCGCTTGTGGTAACGTCTTAGCCGACCGTCTGGAAGCTGACAGGAAATTCGCTGACGAAGTGATGCACGACTGCGGCATCAAAACGCCCAAGTCGTGGTCATTTAAGGACTGGGACAAGGCCACTGACTTTGTAGATGAGTTTGAGGGCCGCTTGGTGTTTAAGCCTACCGGCGACCTTAGTGGAGTTGTTCCAAGCTATGTCTCGCTCGGCCGGGAGGACATGCTTGAGGCTCTGGACCACGCTGAGAGGAAGAGCTACGGCGAGCCGGAGTTTGAGTTGCAGGAGTTCCTTGAGGGTGTCGCTCTCTCAACTGAAGGTTGGTTCAATGGGCTTGATTTTCTTAAGCCCTTCAACCACACCATTGAGCGGAAGCAGTTGATGAATGGCGACCTGGGACCGTCTGGGGGATGTACCGGTAATGTCGTTTGGGCACGCCCAGACGATTGCCCGCTTCTTTGTGGCATGACCAAGTTCCTTGCTGGCCATCACTACATCGGCCCAATTGATATTAACGCAATCGTGACCGAGGACGGCAAAGCCTATGGCCTTGAATTTACTCCTAGGTTCGGCTACGACGCAGCGCCAACCCTGTTTCTGGAGCTTTTCGACGGTGAGGTGGGGAAGTTCCTGTCTGACCTTGCCCGGGACCAGTCGAGCGTCGAGATGCCGCTGAGACCTGGGTTTGGGGCCGGCGTTCGAGTTACACTATCGCCTTGGCCGCACAAGGAAGGTAAGTCAGAGTCAGGGGTTACAATCCGCGGCTTGGATAAGGGCGACCTGAACCACTTTGACCCGTGTTCGCTTATGCTAGGCTCCCGGAAGGAACTGGTCAAGGCTGACGGCTCCAACGTTGTTGGGGTTGTTACAGGCCATGGCGATTCTGTCCGCTCCGCTTTCAACAAGGCGTACAAGATTGCGGATAAGCTGAAGGTTCCCGGCAAGCAATTCAGAACCGACCTCGCCGACGTAGTCCGGGACGACTTGGAGAAACTAGGGATTTCCGAAGAGGAGATTGCCAGTGGTGTACAGCAGAACGTGGGTTGAAAGCGATCCCCCAGATACCCAACTTGCTAGTTTGCTGGGGCAGGTCACTCGTTACCTTAAAACTGACATCCGTGAACGGTTGTTCCTGTCCGGGCCGATCGCCAGCAGGCCCACGCCGGAGGCGGTCTTCGTAGGGCTTACCTACATTGCTACCGATGAAGCCAAGGTGTATCGGTGGAACGGGACTGGGTGGGATGAGATTTCGCTGGTGGCTCCTACGACGCCGGATGGAGCGCGGGTGTACAACTCAGCACCGATTAACATCCCTAGCGGCGTAGATACCAAGCTCACTTTTGATACAGAACGGTACGACAATGGTGGGCTGCACGATCCAGGGGCCAACCCCGGCCGCCTCACCGCGCAGAAGGCCGGAACGTATGTAATTGTGGGCATGGTCGATTTTGCTGCGATTAGCGCTTTAGGGTTCCGCGGGTCTACTATTCTGCTCAATGGAGGCACCTCCCTGGCGCGGTCGACCTGGACCCCGCGGCTTACAGCGAGTAATGCTGGAGTTGTCACCACCGTCTATCATTTGGCTGCGAATGACTATGTGGAATTGCAGGTGTACCAAGACAGCGGCATAACGGTTAGTTGCATTGTGACCCCCAACCTCAGCCCAGAATTTGCTATGCAATGGTTGGGTTTGTAATATGCCAATTCTACCGCCAGGTCAACTTCGTCCAGACGAGCTTCCAGAACTGCCGATGAGCGGGCCTTTCGGCGGGATTCAATCGGAGCTCCCACAGCATGTCCTTGGCAACCTCGGCTTCTACGACTGCCGGAACATAATGTTCCGTTCTGCTAGGGCGGACGTTCGGCCAGGCTACACGCCACTAGCCAGCATCGGCGAGTCAATCCTAGCGATAGCTGATTTCTTTACGGTTGCCGGGAACAGGGTTCAATGCGTCATAACCCCAACAAAGATCAAAGTGTGGCAGTCCGGCACCAGAACATGGTCGGATGTCACTGGCACGTTGGCCGGCGCGCCGCCGAGGCTCTTTGGCTGGACTGTCGTCAACCACAAGCTGCTGTTCTCGAATGGAATTGACAAAGTCCAGCTTTGGGACGGCATTACGGATACATTTGCTGCCGCAAGCGCGAACGCTGTTCCGGCCCGGTATCTAGCTGAGATTGGGACGCACCTTGTTGTCGCAGATACCATTGAAGGCGGCCGTTGCCACCAGCGTACACGCTGGACTCGTAGCGGCGATCCTACGGATTGGACATCATACTCCGCAGGAGTCCACGATGAGCTTGGTGACCTCGGCCCAATAACTGGCCTGTGCCGAATCTCCCAGATTGGCTACCAGTTCCACTGGCGTGGCATTGTTCAAATTGTTCCGACTGGTGTTGCGCTGCGTCCGTTTGATTTCAGGGCGATTACCCAGAACAATCGAGGCAACACCGCACCGTATTCCCTGGCAGTCTTCGGCGAGCAGGCTGCGTTCTATGTCGGCAAAGACGACATTTATATGTTCGACGGCACTAATAGCGTGCCCATAGGCAGCCGGGCGATGACGAGCGAGTATGGGATTGCTGGCGCCGCCCGCCTGGGCGCGAGGGCGCGGATATTTGCCGAGCTAAAAGTCGCTGACCTGGACAAGGTCTACGGCTTTGTTTCTTCCAGCATCTCCGGCAACGCCTTCAATGCCTACTGGCTGGTGATTCCCGGCGGTGGCTCCGTCTGGGTTTACAACATCGAGGAGGGAAGCTGGACACGCTTCGCCTACGATAAGGCGGTTGACTTGGTATCTACGTTCTCCGACTTCCATGCTATCCGCATCTGCGACCTTGTCGGCACGATTGCCGACCAAAACTGGACTCCTGCCGGCCTGCCGGTCAACGGCGGGATGGATTCGATGCTCGTTGGCTTCTCCGACGGAACCCCCGGTCTTGTCGATTTCACCGGTTATTCTGAGTCGCCCTGGTTCATCCAAAGCGGCCGTCTTGCGATGAACGACACTCGCCACGGCAAGACTGTCAAGAAGTTCCGGATTGTCTTCTACGACCTTGGGCCGTTGAGTTTCACTGTGAGGTTCCGCAACGAACGCGGCCAGGTGCATACGGAATCCGTTTCGTTTGCTGGGACTGGGTCTGGCGACCCAGTGGTACGCACCGTGCCAGTCAGCCTTTCCGGGATGTTTCTTGATTGGCGTCTTGACGGCGACGCAAACTCGCCGTCAAGCTTCGCAGAATTCACCCCGGTCTACGATGTTTCCGGGGAGCATAGGAATGCTTGATGCCTAGGGCAAAGCCAACGCTGGAGTTTCGGAAGCCGTCTTTGACGGAGTCGTGGCTTGGTGAGCTTTGCCGGATTATCCGACTGGGCTATGAACAACTTGTTGGCATTGTCAACGGGAGAATCTCTTTCGGAGATGGCACCAACTCGGATAACATTGACGGGGTTTGGGCTGATGTTACTACGCCGTTCGCGCCGGACACCAACTTCTCCGTAACCCATAACCTGGGAAGGCTGCCGGCTGGGTATTTCGTCGCGCGGAGGGAGATAGCCACAGAAATCTACGACGGCACAGACGCATGGACAGAAACAACCATTTCGTTAAGGTCTACAATTGGCGAAGTTCCGCTGGTACTATTTATCTTTTAGCAGCGATGCTCTTTGCCGCCAGCGCGGCTGCGCAGCCGCTACACCGCGGGCCTGCTGTTGCGTTCAATTTCAGCGGCGTGCCGACGGGTGTGTGTTTCCCGAACTACGTTGCTATTGACGATTCTAACGGAGACTTCTACACCTGTGAGAAGCATGGCGAGGAGCCTGGTGTCTGGAAGAAGCAGGGCGCAGGCGGGCCACCTGGGCCTCAGGGTCCGAAGGGAGATACTGGCGATGTAGGACCAGCAGGCCCGAAGGGCGACAAAGGTGATGTAGGGGATACCGGCCCGCAGGGGGTTAAGGGAGATACGGGAGATACCGGCGCCCAGGGCTTGCAGGGCAACACCGGCCCACAAGGACCTCCTGGAAACGATGGTGCTGTCGGCCCCAAAGGCGATACGGGAGATACTGGTCCGCAGGGGGCAAAGGGTGATACTGGGGATGTAGGACCGGCGGGAGCGAAAGGCGATACCGGCGATCAGGGACCACAAGGTATTCAAGGGCCGCAGGGCGACACTGGAGCTAAGGGTGATAAAGGAGATACAGGAGCGCAAGGCCCTCCAGGCCCAGGGCTTTCACCCGGTGCAGTCGTCCTTATCGTTTCGGGAACTTGCTCTGCTACTTTAGGGTCGGGATGGACGGAAGAGGTTTCACTCAACGGCAAGTTCCTCCTAGGAACCGTTGCAGCGAACTCCGACATCGGTGGAGCAGGTGGGACGAACAGTATCACTCCGCAAGGGACTAATAGCACCACCACTACCGGCCCGACGGGTGCTGGGACGCCAGTGGGGGCTGTAAGCGCTATTGCAGGGACAGCAACGGCGGCGGTGAAGATCGGTACGAGTTCAAGCAACGCCGCGGCGCAGGCACATACGCATCCTGCACCGACGTTTACTGGCTCGGCCTTGCCGACGCACACGCATACCGTTCCGGCAGAGACTTTCACAGGCGAGCAGTTTGACAACCGTCCTGCATTTGTGAAAGTCATCTTTTGTAAGAAAACATAGGTGTTTACAACATGAACATCAACGCCGCATCATACCTAGGAGGTATACAATAATGGCAATCCAAGCGACTGGTCGAGTAATTGCGGTCCCTGCAGCCGAAGCCGGTACAACGCCAATCTTCACCCACATGGTCAAGGTCGAACACATTGAGTTTGTCGGCTACACTGTCGAGACCCACGTTTGTGCTGTCCAGGACCGGCAGGGCCGTAAAGTTTGGGACGGCAACGGCAAGTCCGACTTGTCCGCCGAGCGGAGCGGCAAAATTGGCTGGGTTGATGGGTTGGTTGTTCCAACCTGCGATTCTGGCGAAGTGAGGATTTACTTGCTATGAAAAAGCTGGCGCTCCTAGCTACGCTGCTGTTGGCCGCCCTGCTCCCATTGCAGGCGCAGACTGTTGTGTACTCTGGGTTGAGGTCTTACGCCGCCTCTGCCATCGGCGCCGACACTGGCGTCCGCCTAATCGGCTCCGCCATCTCCTGGCACAAACTTACCTGGACAAAGTCCGGGACGGTGACTGTCTGTTCGGTACAGGTTGACTCCTCAGCAGACAACATAACGTGGGGTGATGGAGATATTATCGCCGTTCAGGACTGTTCCTCGAATGGGGCTACTATCCCATACAACTTCACCGTGAACTACGTTCGCATCCATTTCGTGACGACGTTCACCGGTACAGGCTCCGTGACCGCAGTGTGGACGGGGTATATTAGCAGGCCAGGAGGTGCCGTCGGGCCGGCTACGGCCAATCAAGTTGCCTATTTCACTGGGACCGATACTGTGGGTGGCGATACAGGGCTGACCTACGACCCCGCAACCGGACTCACTATCGGAGGCACCGGCCTTGGGAACATCACCCCCGCCGCCCTCCCCGGCGCTCCCGTGGCGGGCAATTGGGGGATTCTGGCGGGAAGTCCCGATACCTTCTGGTTTTTCAACGACACCGCCGTTCAGTATGCCCTCACCAAGCCAGTTGACCTTTATGGCAGTTCTCCCGCGGCCCTGCTTGTTACCAAGGCAGCGGGCGCAGACCCGACCACAGACAACTGCGTGAAGTGGCTGGCGGGGGGAGGTGTGGGCGATGCGGGTGCAGCCTGCGGCATAGGCATCAAGAGCATCTGGATAGACACGCCCGTGGTTGCAGACTCGGGGCGAATTCAGTTCATGTTTCCTGTGGCCGTTACAATCACCCGCGTCGCTTGCTCGACGAAACTGGCGACCTCGACGGTGGACCTAAACATGGAGGAACGTGCGGCAGCCACACCGGATACAGCAGGTACAGACGTGCTCAGCGCGGAATTGGTCTGCGACACCAACCAGCAGACCTCGTGCGCCTCAGGTTGCGACGTGAACACAATCACAAACGGCGGGATCGCTGCTCGCGTTCCAGTAGCCATCACCCCTTCGGCCATCGCCAATGCGCCGACAGATTTGAGGATCTTCATTGAGTACTACTAGGAGACCGATGCGAAAACTAGTCCTCGTTATATGGTTCATCGTCCTGGCCGCAATTCCAAGTTATGCCACGGTGACCCTCGTCCAAATCAAGCGTACACCGACAAACGACACCCACGTTCATGCGATATTCGCTTCGAATGTCACCGCCAACAATTTAATCATCGCGTCCATCTACCATGCTCAAGCTAGTAATCCCGGCGGAACCGTAAGTGATTCTCAGGGCAATACATATACCTCTGTCATCCAGACCAATTATTCCACAGATCGCCGCATTGAGACTTTCTGGGCCATTGCCGCAAATTCGGCAGCGAATACGGTGACCTTCACTTGGGCGTCTGGGAGTGGAACGCTGACCATAGTGGCTTCAGAGTGGTCGGGTGCGGCCACCTCCTCAGTCGCAGATGTATTCGCTGGAGCCAGTGCCGGTTCGGGCACGAACTTGGCAAGCGGCAACACCGGGAACACCGCTCAGGCAAATGAGTTGGTCTACGGTTTCGGGTATCTAAGTGGGGCGCAGACTGGCACCGAAGGCGCGACTTTTACCCTTGCCGATACCGGGAACAACGTCATCGCCGAATACAAAAATGTAACTGCGATTGGGGTTCAGGCAGCCGACGCGACCCAAGGCGCAAGTGGCGTCTGGCTGATGCAGGTGGTTACATTCAAGGACGGTGTGGCGGGCGGTGCCAAGAAACGGGTGGTGGTAACCGAATGACTCGAATCCTCAAAAGCGCGTTGATTTTACTATTTGCTGCCATTCCTGCCCCCGCCCAGGTCACTATTGTCTGGCAGGATAATTTGGAGAGTGGGGCCTTTGTCGGTTGGACAGCATCCGATTTTCGGACGACGGTTTCAAATGAGCTGGCGCACACTGGAACCTACGCTTCGCGCACCTATTATACCCGCTGCGGTTACTCGGCACCATATTTTCCCTCAGTGACGAATGTTGCGGGAACAGGGGCACCTGCAGAGAGCGGCATATACCGCAGGGTATCCTATGTCAATGCTGCGGGCGAGACCCTAGCGGGGTCATCGGACTCAGGCTCTCATGCGGCAAACTATGTGTTTCGGTTTGCCAGTCCTGCCGCTTACTCGAACGGTGTCTTGCCCGCGACTGGATACAACGTCTACCTGGGCACGACTGCCGCTGGGGTTACGCTTCAGAACGCTGCCGGGGTGGGATGTGCAGCCGCTAATGCTGATGGCTCCTGCCAGATCGGAACAACCTGGACTGAGCCGATCACCGGCATGGTGGCGGGTGCAGCAAAACCCACTATCAACAAGGCCATTGCTCCCGCCGCGCCTTCACTGAGTCAGACGGCAGGCGGAGCGCTCGGCGCTCGGACCTACTATGTGGTTGTTACCGGCAAGACTCTTGCCCCCGGAGAGACATGGTATTCTGCCGAATCTACCCTGGCGATTGATGCCAACAAACTCCTCAAGGTCACCTCCCCTGCAGCGTCCACTGGTGATGTTACGCAGTACAACGTCTATGCCTCGACGGTTTCAGGCACGGAAACAAAGCAAACCACTTCGAGTGTCAACCTCGGCACGGATTGGACGGAGCCAGGAACGGGATTGATTGCAGGGTCCGCCTTGCCTACCTCAGTTACCGGCTGCGGCAGCACATCTGACAGTCGTGATAAGTATGCTCAGCGTGTACAATCTCCTGGACTGGAGCAGTTCGTCTTCCGTGGCTACGTCTACATTAAATCGCCCACCACTTTCGGTGCGGCAGTTGAAAGCATCCAGCGCAAACTCCTCTATCTGAAAGACCCGGCAGGCGATACGGGCGATGGCCACCCGTGTTCAGATCATTGCTGGGCGCCAGTTATTACCTCTTTTGATGCCCTGAACGGTGGCATACACCGGATGGGATTGCAATTCATTATCAGTTACAGCCTGGGAGGTGACAAGTATTGGGGCACAGGAAGTTCGTTCCCAATTGTCTGGATGGATTATGACGCTTCGTACTATATAGAGATCCTGGTCGTCGCAAACACGTCAGGGGCGATTGACCCTACCAACTACCTGACAGGCGGACTGAACAACGATGGCTTCGTCAAGATTTGGCTAGCCAAGACAGGTGACCCCGCAGTTCTCGTCCTAAACACCCTAACCGACCCATCCTCAACCGGGCACACTGGGGGCTGGGATATTCGCAAGGGGTATCCAACCGGCATCACAAAGTTCAACATTGGGGAGCAGGTCAACCGCGTCCAGTGGGCACCGATTGATGAAGTGCGTTATTGGGATGATGTGGTTCTAGCCAGCGGAACTTGTGCCTCTCCACCCTGCATTGGGCCATTGGGCGCAGGGCCAGAAGCAAGCCCAACTCCAGTGTCGGTCAACTTCAACGACACCAATGTCGGCAACACCAGTGCCGATTCGCCTGAAATGGTCACCCTCACCAACAACGGTGGGGCAACGCTGAACATCTCCGACATCTCAATTACCGGGGCACACGCTGCGAATTTCTCGAAGTCAACAACCTGCGGGGCCACTTTGGTGGCATCAGCCTCCTGCACTGTAAGTGTGAGTTTCACTCCCAGTGCCTTGGGAGTGCGGACTGCTAGTTTAGTTTTCACCAACGATGCCACTGATAGCCCGCAGTCCGTCTCCTTGTCAGGAACCGGAACGGGGGCGCCGCCCGCTCCAGCGGTTAGCCTCTCGGTTTCCGCGATCAACTTCGATGCACGAACGGTCGGAACCACGAGTGACGCAGAGCAGATCACGCTCTACAACTCCGGCGATGGCACGCTGAACATCGCCAGCATCGCGGCGTCCACGACTTCCGCGCCGACCAGTCCGGGAGATTTCGCTATCGACTCGACCACCTGTGGGGCGACCCTAGCACCAGCAGCGAGTTGCACGGTGAATGTCTCGTTCACCCCAGTGGCGGGCGGGAGTCGCACCGGGCGAATCAGATTCACGACCGACGCGGCAAGTTCCCCCGATGATGTTTCGACTAGCGGCACAGGGCAGATTGTCTTGACCCTGCGGGGTGGGACGTTTCGGGGGTTGACGAAGTAAAAAAATCAAAGGAGGATGTATGTCGTTACTAAGTTTTCTAGGAAAGGTTGGAAAGGGAATCTGGAAAGGGATTGCCAAAGCTCGTCCTGTAGCCGTCGCTGTCGGCGCGGTAATCCCAGGGCCGGACCCGTTCGAGGCAGTCGGGAACCTGCTTGCTACGGCTGAAGCCGTCGGAGAGATCGTTAGGCAGCAAGGCGGCAGCAAACTCGACAAGTTGGTTCTGATTCTGCCTCAGGTGAAGGAAGTCATCAGGAACTCGGAGTTCTTTGCTAAGCAGGAACTTGCCGATGAGGCGCTGTTTGAGCAGGGGGCCATTGAGCTTATCGGCGCCGAGGTGAAAATCTACAAGGCTTTTAAGGAGCCGAAGTAGCCATGAAGCTGGACTTGGTGCGTGAGCAAATAACGCCGAAAAGCTCCGCTGGGCGTCTTTTCATTGATGGTGTCTTCGAGTGCTACACCCTCGAAGATACCGTCCGGGAGGTTCCTGGCAAGCCCGTCTCGGAGTGGAAGATACCGAAGGTCACGGCTATTCCTACCGGGACCTACAGGGTCGACATTACTCCGTCCGCTCGGTACAAGCGGGACATGCCGATAGTGCTGGATGTTCCAGGCTTCACCGGCATCCGTATCCACTCTGGGAACACCGATGCGGATACCGAAGGTTGTATCCTTGTCGGTGCTTACCGGGAGAGCGCGGATGAGATACGGGGTTCCCGAGCAGCGTTTGGCTGGCTGTTTGAGAAACTGCTCGCTGCCAAGGCACGGGCGGAGGAGATTTGGATTGCCGTAACGATTGCGCTGGAGGCTCACGGATGAGGAAAAAACTTCTGCTTTTTGCGGCTTTTCTGCTACTGCCAGCGGCGCTCTTCGCCACTGACTCTGCCCACTACTTCGATGTTGCGTTTTCCCCTTCGGGGAAGCCAATCGCTGGAGCTTCCATCCGCGTTTGTACAGAGCCGGCTACAACGACGCCGTGTACGCCGTTGGCAACAATCTACTCCGACTACGCGCTCACTACACCGCTGGCCAATCCATTTCTGTCAAGCTCCACCGGCAACTACGAATTCTACGCTGTTTCCAGCGAGGTCGCCATCGAAGTTTCGTTCAGCGGCTACACCACGGTAATAAGGCATGTCGCGCTGCGTTCCCTAAGTACGCCCGTCACGCCGGGCGCTGTAGCTGGGGGGTTATACCCTTCGGTCGATGCTGCCTACGACTTGGGTACTTTGGTTCCCTTAAGACGCTGGCTGAACTTCTATGCGGTGGCTGGTAACTTCACCACTGCAAACATCGCCGGAGACCTAGCCGTTGTTGGAGATGCGACTGTATCCTCGCTCAATAAAGTCTGTAAGGCCGACGGAAAAGGCGGCGCAAATGCAGGGGAGAAGATTCAGGCTTGCCACGACGCACTACCAATCACAGGCGGTACAATAGATGCGCGTGGACTCACAGATGCTCAGAGTGCCGCCGCTCAAATCAATATCACTAAGCCGAACATAACCCTGGAGCTTTCACCAACCACAGTCCTGACTCTTGCTTCTGGGGTTGGTTCGACTTCTGGAATGTACGTCACTTGGAACAACGTGTCCGGCCCAGCAAACAATTTCCATTTGCTGTGCAACGGGGCAACGATTAAAGCGACCCGCGCCCTGGAAAGTGTGGCGTTTGACGAATACTATCTCGTCCGCGTGACTGCCCTGAATATCCAACACGTTGACGGTTTCGTCTCAGATACCTGCAACTACGAACTGACGGTGACGGGCGCTCTGGCGACCGCCGCACAGATGGGAGGTATCAAGCTCGAATCCACGGCTACTACGCGCTTCGTTAAGAATTGGAGCATCCGCCACAACAAGTTTAACACGCAGGCGCCGGACATTGGCATAACCCACAGGTGGTATGGCGCAGAGGCCAGCCCGGCATCTATGGTGGCAAACACGCGGGTTTTCTTCGACGGCAAGTTCGAGTTTAATGAGTGCTTGGGTGACGGAAGGTGCTTGCAGGTATCAGAAGGCAGAAACATCAGTTGGATCGGCAACCAGGCCAGGAACCCGTCTCAAGGCAATCAGTACGGCGGCGTTCAATTCCGCGCCATCGGAGTCGACAACGCCGTGTTCACCGGGAACTCTTGCTTGGTAGATACCGGGGACAGCGGGGCCGCTTGCATCTACATCGGTGGGAACGCCACTTTTGCCAATGATGAATCTAAAGGCTTCTCCATCACCGGGAACGTGGCCAAATACGACACCGTTCAGCTTACCAGCGATACCTATGGGGTCAATATCCTTGGGGCGCGAGACGGTACGATCAGCGGCAACACGTTCGTAAACACCCAGGCTGGCGCAGGCGGGGCCTCCGACGGCATCAAGGTACAAGCCGCCACAGCCCTCGTAAACAAGAACATTAACATCTCCAGCAACCGCATTGTTGGCTTCCTGGGGTACGAGATTCTGGTGAGTGATACAACTCCACCGGAACATTTGACTGCCCAAGGGAACCATCTCGGCGACTCCGCGGCTGGCGGTGCAAACGACTTTGGCGGCGCAGGAATTGCCAATCTGAAACGGTATGGCAACTACTCCGAGGCGGCAGGGACCTGGACTCCAATCAACACCGTCACCTTCTCCGCCACGCCGACTTTCGATGCCAGTCTCGGCAACACGCAGAAGATCACGCTGACGGACAATGTGACCAGCTCCACGCTCTCGAATGCCACGGCAGGGCAGCAGATTGATTTCCTCATCTGTCAGGACGGCACCGGCAGCCGGACGTTCGTGTGGCCCACCAACGTGCTGGGTGGGATGACTATCGGGTCCACGCTTTCTAAGTGCAGCGCACAGAGTTTCCGCTATGACGGGACCCTGACCAATGCCTACGCGCTCAGCGCGGGCGTAACGAATATGTGAGGTACAAATGGCTATTGTAGTTGGAGCCGTCGTAACAACACCAACCATCGGTTCCCTAGCCGATGAAGTCATTGCAAGGGTTGAAAACAGAGTTTCCGACAAGACACGCGCCGAGATTTGGCTGCGCGACGCCCTGCTGGAGATTTCTGCTAACCCGGACTTCCGGAACGAGTTTGTGGAGCTTGAGGAGAATGGACCGGACTGCGTCCTAACAATCGGCCTAGCTGAGTACGACGAAGCCCTGTTCGTCAACACCGGTGATGTAAACCTTGGTTTCCTGAACTTCCGCTTGTGGCTTGACCCGCCAACAAACAGTCGCTGGCGCAAGCTGGAATCTCGCTCGTACCAGTATATTGACAAAAGCTCAAAGCAGCCCTCAACTCCGTCTGTCTGGTACAGGTTCAAGGGAACCATCGGGTTCGACCCTCCTCCAGACAAGACGTATCAGGTTCGGTCGAGGTATTACCTCCAGCATCCAATTGATGATACGCTGGTTGGCGTGACGCAGATTTTGCTTCCAAGGGACTGGCTCGAAGTCCTGGTCTTGAGCGCCGCTGAACGCGGGTTCATGGAACTGCTGGAGTTTGAGAAGGCGACAACGATTCACATGCTTTTGCACGGCGACCCGAAGCACCCAACAAGGTTGGGCTTGCTCGCGGGGCGTATTAAGAAACGGGAACGCGAAGATTGGCGTCATTCCAGGGCGCTAAAGCCTGTTAAACGGGCGTACACGCTCGCAGGGAGGTATTGAGAAAAATGGGAACTTGGCCGTATGGACCAGGAGCACTTGATGGCGGCGGTGGCGCGCCTGGTGGCAGCTCGAACCAATGGTTCAACCCGCTACCGCCTTCTCCGCAGGTTTCGCCGGGGGTTGTGCCTCCGGCTTCTACTGGCCGTGGATACAGCGACACTGGCATTCCGTATGAGCAGGGTACAATGTTGACTGACCCTGGCCAGGCCGACTTTTGGCGTGTCAACCCGCTTGACCCATCGTTTACGCAGAACTTCCTGCAATTCTTGACCAGCCAAATGGGCAAAGGTGCAACTCCGTTTGACTTGTCAGCGTTGCTTCCTACCGGAGGTGAGACTGGAGCTGGACAGCTCACGGCTCCGCTCAACCCGTTGATTCAGGCGTTGATGAAGTTTTACCAAACCGGCCAGCCTGGTGAAACGCCTGGTTTGGGGCCTTTGTCGGAGATGTCCAAGACAGGGATGCCAGTCGACCAGACTCCGGCTTGGAAAGCCATGGTCGAGGCTATGCAGCGGCAGATTGGTCAAGGCGCCGAAGGAATGCGGGAGCAGTTCGCGTTTACTGGCAATCTTGCCTCATCGCCTTTTGGCCAGGCCATGGGAGACTACTACGGCCAAACAGAGAAAGACATCAACGCCCAGCTAATGCAGGCTCAGACCCAGGCTTTGGAAGCCGCTAGAGCCCGGCAGATGGGCGCCTCAGAGTTCCTGGCCACGGGCATGGGCAACCTCTCCGAGATTTTGCAGGGCTACGACCAGGCGTCAATTGACAGGCTCTTGGCCGAGTTCATCCGGACTCGTCCTGAGTATGGGCCGTTGATAAATGCGATGTTTGGGATGGCGACTACGTTTCCGCCGTATCTTGGAGGTTCCTACGGACTTGGCGTTGGCGGAGCCTTGGCGGGCTCTGCGGGGTCGATTATGAGTGGCATTGCTGACCTCTACGGGACTATCAGAGGTGGAGGCGGCGGTAGCAGCGGTGGAATCTACACCGGAGCGGGTGGTGAGGTCACCTCCGGTGGTGATATTGGTATGTAGGAGGTTTTTGTGGCTAATATGGGTCTTGGCAACCTCAGCGAGCTTTTGAAAAATGTCGTACAGACTCCAGGTGGTGCGGACCCGGCGGCCCAAGCCGGGGCTGCTCCTGGGGGAAACGCCGCCCTGTTCGAGAAGATTACGAAAGTGCTTGCACCAATGCTGAAGCAGTTTGGGCAAATCCAGGCGCAAATGCAGCCGCAGGGGCAGGCCCAAGGCTTCCCAGGCCAAGTTGGCGGGGCTCCGCCGGCGATTGTGCCAGGGCCTGTGCCTCCTGGCGGAGCCGCTCGCGCTGCGCCTGCGTTGCAGCAGATGCCCGGTTCGAGGCCATACGTCGCCCCTGGCGGCTACGAAACTGGTTTCGAGTTCCGCACTAAAGGTGGTGCTAGAGCAGCGACGGTCTCCGGCGCCGTCAGCAACATAATGCAATCAATTTCACGGATGAAGCAACAGGCGGAAGACCGGAAGCGGACGGAAGCCCAAAACATTATGAGTGTTCTTCTCAGGGCGTATGAGAACCCTGATGATCCGGTGAACAAGCGCATCATCCAGACGATTATGAGCGACCCGAAGAAACAGAAGGTCTTGAGGGAAATCTACGGGTCGGTTGCAGAAGCGATGAAGCCGGGCGAAACTTCGCCCGAGGCTGTCGGTGCGCAGCAAGCTGTTAAGGAGGCGCAGCAGAGGGAGCAGCAGGGGGCGGCGAAGCCGGCGCCGCAGGCCGGTGCCGGAGCGCAACCGCTGTTTATGACTGGGACTACGCCGCAGGCCCGCGCGGGCGCTGAGCAGGCTAGAACGGCGGAAATGGCAGAGAGTGTCAAGCAAAAGATGATGCAGCAGGGCCGGGGGCCGGAGATGCTTGGCGCTAGTCCCCTGGGCCGGGAAGAGCAGCACCAAGCTGCTAGGTTCGCTGCTGGGTTTGAGCTAAGCCCTGTCCAGAGAGCTACGCTGGATGCCAGGACGCAGATGACGCATGACCTGATTGTGTCACGCGAAATCACCGGCGCGTTGGCTCGGCAGACAGTCCTGGCCAAGGCTGTCATTGATGCCGAGTCTCGGGAGAAGGTCCAGCGGCTTCGCGGCGATGCTCTGACGGCCGTTGCGAAGTTGAGCCACAGTGGAACTCAGGACGAATACAATAAAAACCTTCGGGCGCTTTTAGCGGCCAAAAAAGCTGAGGCTGGCAACTTGCGGAATAACTATACATCTCTCTTGAAGGCTGACAAAGACGATGAGGCCGCCGCGTTTCTAAGCCAAGCTCAGCAGGTC
>Ga0315291_10000914_pt1 | contig 39534 bp, 41 predicted proteins | sample YL17G12_20_MG_FD_203070 | JGI IMG/M metagenome (GOLD analysis project Ga0315291, IMG submission 203070) | Sediment microbial communities from Yellowstone Lake, YNP, Wyoming, USA - YL17G12_20 | ecosystem: Environmental > Aquatic > Freshwater > Lake > Sediment | place: USA: Wyoming | collected...
CACGGCTGGCGGCCCAAGTACTTCCATGATAACTTCAGGAGGGAACTGAACACCCGTATCAAGAATAAGATAATGTTCGGCTCCGACTACCCCTTCTTCCCTTATGCCACACTGTTTGGAGACTGGGAGGCGAGCAATTACAAGCCCGAGGTTCTGCAGAACGTCTATCTCAACACAGCCCGCAAGGTACTGGGACTGGAGAAGAAATAGACGGTTTCGATATTTTGGAATAAGGCAATCATCCTAGAGAGAAAACTGATAGCTGACGGCTGAGTGCTCATCGAAAACGGAGGCGTGTCTTATGGATTTCAGTTTTACGCCGGAACAAGAGCGTCTGCGCCAGGAAGTGCGCAAGTTCCTGGAGAAGGAAGTAACAGACGAGTCCAGGCTGGACTTCAAGTTAGACCGTCCCTATAGCCAGGATACTTGGCGACTCCTGCGCAAGCTGGGGGAAAGAGGCTGGCTCTGCCCCCTCTACCCCAAAGAGTGGGGCGGCATGGCTGCCTCACCGCTGGACAACTATGTAATTCAGGATGAACTGTCCTATGCCTTCGCCCCCACACCATTCGCCGTTATTGCAACGATGGTGGTGGGGCCCACCCTCCTGATTCACGGAAACGAGGAGCAGAAGAAGAAATATCTGCCTCGAATAGCGCACGGTGAGATCGAGTTCTCCATGGGCTACACCGAGCCCGGCTCAGGCTCCGACCTCGCCTCGCTGTCCCTCAAAGCAGAGGATAAAGGCGATTACTACCTGCTCAACGGGCAGAAGATGTTCAGCACCAAGGCTGACTTCGCCGACTACGGATGGGTTGCGGTCAGAACCGACCTCACCAATCCCAAGAAACACAAGGGCATCTCGCTGCTCATCATCGACCTCAAGAACACCAAGGGGCTGACCATCCGCCCCATCTATAATATGAGCGGCTACCATTCCACCGAGGTTTTCTACGACGACGTGCGCGTTCCCAAGGAGAACCTGGTCGGTGAAATGAACCAGGGCTTCTACATCATAGGGGCTGCCCTGCTCTTCGAGCGTGCAGTTACCATCAGCGGTTTCCATCGTCCCCTGGAGCATCTGATTGAATACGTCAAGACGACCAAGCGCAATGGCAAGCCGCTAGCGGCAGACCCGCTCATCCGTCGCAAGCTGGCTGAGATGGAGATGAAGTTCGCTGTCACCCAAGTTCTTTCATACCGCCTCTCCTGGATGCAGGTGCACAAGATGTTCACCCTGACCGAGGTGGCGATAACCAAGTTACTCAGCACCGAAACGGTGTACGATTTGGCCCAAACCGGTATGCAGATACTGGGGCACTACGGTGAGCTGAAGTCCGATTCGAAATGGGCTGAGCTGTACGGCTGGTTTGCCCACATGTATCAGGAGGCGCCGCACTATAAGATAGCCGGCGGCACTTCGGAGATTCAAAGGCAGATTATCGCTACCCGCACGCTGGGGCTCCCCAGAGGGTAGTTACAGTTCGCTAAGCATAATTTGCTATGGTTAATCTGAAGGATTCATCCTTGAGTAAGACAGAGAGCAGCAAGAAAAACGAGATAACAGGCTGCGTTTTCAATATAGAGAGGTTCGCCATCCGCGATGGTCCCGGCATCAGGACCACCGTTTTCCTCAAAGGCTGCCCGCTGAGATGCCTGTGGTGCGCCAATCCGGAATCCATCAGCTCGATGCCGCAGCTTTTCTACTTCGAAAATCTCTGCCAGAGGTGCTATCGCTGCGTTGAGGCATGCCCCAACAAGGCTACCTCCATAAACCCGCAGAGAGGCATAGCGATAGACCGCAAGCTGTGCAAGGCATGCGGCACGTGCGTTGAGGCATGCGTGCCCAAAGCCCGCGTTATCAGCGGGAAGCTCATGACCGTTGACGAAGTTATAGAAGAGGTGAAGAAGGACTCGCTGTTCTACCAGAACTCCGGCGGCGGCGTCACCTTCTCCGGAGGCGAGCCAGCCCATCAGCCTGAATTCCTGTGGCAGCTCTTGAAGAAGAGCCAGGAAGGCGGCATCCACACCGCTATCGACACCACCGGATTCGTGAAGACCGAGATTCTGAAAAAGCTGCTGGAGCATACCGACCTGGTGCTCTACGACATAAAGCACATGGACCCCGCGAAGCACAAAGAGTTCACCGGCGTGGATAACCGCCTGATTCTGGAGAACGCCAGGATGATTGCAGGCACAGGTAAGCCAATGATAATCAGAGTGCCCTTGATTCCCGGGCACAACGATTCCCAAGAGAACATAAAGGCTCTGGCTGATTTCATGAAAGAGCTCGGGCTTAGCAAGGTTGACCTTTTGCCCTACCACTCGCTGGGTAAGGTCAAGTACCACAGACTGGGGATGGAATACAAACTGGAAAACCTCAAACCCTACTCAGGGGATGAAGTAGCGAAGATTAAAGCCGACCTCGAGTCCTACGGTTTCCAGGTAGGGGTGGGCTAACCTTTAAGGAGGCAATCATGGATTTCGCCCTGAGCGAACAACAGGAAATGCTTAAGAACGCTGCCAGCGAGTTCCTGGCCAAGGAATGCACCAAGAAGCTGGTTCGAGAAATGGAAAAGGATGAAAAGGGATATTCACCTGAGCTGTGGAAGAAGATGGCAGACCTGGGCTGGATGGGCTTGGTCTACCCCGAGAAATACGGGGGGAGCGAGCTCAGCTTTATCGACCTCACCGTCCTGCTCGAGCAGATGGGCAGGGCGATTGCCCCCGGTCCTTTCCTTTCCACGGTGGTCTCCTGCGGAACTGCCATCCTGAAATACGGCACGGAGGCGCAGAGAAAGGAGTTCCTGCCCCCGATAGCCAGGGGCGAGATGATAATGGCGCTCGCCCTGACCGAAGCCAGCGCCAGTTACGATGCGTCCGGCATCAAGGTTAAAGCTGTTGCCGAGGGCAGCAACTTCGTTATAAACGGCACCAAGCTCTTTGTCACCGACGCCCATGTCGCCGGCTGTTTCCTTGTTGCCGCAAGGACGAAGTCAGGCAGAGACAAGCAGGACGGCATCACCCTCTTCCTGGTGGATGCCCGGAGCCCCGGCGTGAAGTGCACGCTGCTCCAGAGCTTCACCGGCGGCAAGAAATGCGAGGTGGTTTTCAAGAATGTTAGAGTCAAGAAAGCCGACATCCTGGGCAAGCTCGATCAGGGCTGGAAGATAGTTGATGACATTATCCAGCTTTCAGCGTTCGCCCAGTGCCCCTGGATGCTGGGTGGTGCACAGCAGGCTCTGGAAATGGCGGTTGCCTACGCCAAAGAGAGGAGGCAATTCGACCGCCCCATCGGGAGCTTCCAGGCTATACAGCACAAGTGCGCCAACACGCAGGTTGACGTAGCGGCTGCGAGAGACTTCATCTACCAGACAGCCTGGAAGATAGACCAGAAGCTTCCCTGCAAAAAGGATATCTCTATGGCGAAAGCCTGGACCAGTGAGGCATATCGCAAAGCCTGTGTCGAGGGCATCCAGATACACGGAGGCATCGGCATAACGCAAGACCACGACATGCAGCTCTACTACCGCCGCGCTAAGGCTATGGAGATAGCCTTCGGCGATGCAGATTACCACCTGGAGCTAGTGGCGCAGGAGATGGGTCTGTAATTCTAAAGGTGCAGGGTTGGAGCGGATGCTCCAACCCTGCTAACAACAGGCAGCTTTCAACGTAGGGGCACGGCATGCCGTGCCCCTACGTGTATCATAACTTCAGCTTCATTCCCTCGTGACCCACTGTGATTTTGGCGCCCAGGTCCTGCGCCAACTGCGCCGCTTCCCTCTTTATCTGCGGCTCGAACGTGGCGCTGACGTGGATAATTACCACCGGCGGCAGGTAGCCCTTGACCTTCTTGAACTCCACAAGCTCCTCGCTGAGCAGAGCCGGCGTGAGGTGCCCCGCAGGGATGGCGTGCTCCTCCAGCCCGTTGGACATGGTTACGTCTATGATGAGCAACTGCGGCGTTACATACTGCCAGCATGAGGACAATCCGGGACCGGTGTCCCCGCTGAAAAAGAAGCTCTTCCCCTCGGCGGAGGTAATCTCATAGCCCACCGCAGGGACTGCGTGCTTCACCGGAAGCGCCACCACTCTGTAGCCCTCAACTTCCGCTGCCTGGTACGGCTCCAGGGGCTGGAACTTCAGCGCAGGTCTCTCGGTGGGTCTCCTGGTGAAATCAGGGTAGATGACATCGTTGAACACATGATTCGACAGCGCATCCAGCGTGCTGGACGTGGAATAGACCTTGACGGTCTTCCGCAAATAGGATGTGTTGAGGGCTACGGCAGCTACATCCCTGATGTGGTCATAGTGGCTGTGAGTGAGCAGGATGGAACTCACCTTCTCCTGCTCGGAGAAGCTCAGGCTGGAGGTGAGCGCCCCTACGTCCACAGCTAAGACACCATCGATGAGCAGAGAGGTCAGCCTGGTGCTAGCCGACTCAACATTGTGTGCCCCCAGAATCCTGATTTCCATATCCCTGTCTCCTCCCTGCAGAAAGCTGACCTCAGCGCGTGATCAGAAACGGGTTGAAGTCCGTATCGTAGTCGTAGGTATCGACGCCCTCTTTCCTCTTCAGGTAGTTGACCACCATATATGTGAAGGGCGTTGCCACCACCTCGTAGCCCGTCTTCACCAGCCAGTGAGTCAGGATTATGCCGCCAACCAAAGCCCACGACATAGTGCCCCCGAAGGCGATGACTATGAAAACCGTGGCGTCCAGCCCCTGCCCCACCAGGGTTGAGCCTATAGTCCTCGCCCACAGGAAGCGCCCCTTCGTCCTCACCTTCATCTTCGCCAGAACGAAGGAGTTGGCGAACTCACCCACCAAATAGGCTAGAAAGGAAGCTGCCAGAATCCTCGGCGTGTAGCCCAGTATGCGCTCGTAGGCGCTCTGTACGCCAGAATCGAGAGCAGGTATCTGCCCCGCCACCCAGAAGGCAATCACCGCTATCAGATTACAGAGAAAGCCCAGCCAGATAACCTTGCGTGCCTGGCGGTATCCATAGACCTCGGTGAGTATATCCCCGAAGATATAGCTTAAAGGGAAGATTACGATAGCGGCAGGCAGAGGCGCCGGAAACTCAAAACCGCCCAGCCGTATCGGCTCAACGCCCAAGGTTATCAGCTTGACAGCGATGATATTAGCCGTTATCAGGCAGGTGACGAAGACAGCCGCAACAACTAAAAAACGTTGAGAAACAACCATATCGATAGCTCGCGGGGACTAAATCCAGCGCCAGCGGCGGAAAAGCCAAAACATAACAACACCTGGTATCAGTGACACCATAAGAATAATAATGAAAGTGGTGTGTTTCCCCCAGAATGTCCAAGCCCCAGTCTCTATCCCGCCTGGCAGTTGGACATTCATTCCATAAAAGGCACCAATCACCGTAGCAGGAATGCTGATGGTGAAAACGATGGTGAGCACTGATAGTATCCTGTTGGTGCGCTCCTGGCTCAACAAAAAGTCGGTGTCCTTGTAGATATCTATACTCTCCTGACATTCATCCAGGTTACTCCAGAGACGAGCCAAATGGTCGCTGATATCGCCGAAATAAACCTTCAGGTCCTCCTGGGTGAAGCGCTGGGCTTTCTTCTCCAGTTCTACCACAACACCTTTTATCGGGCCTATGATGCGGCGCTGGGAAGCGATATCGCGCCGCAACATAGCCACATCCTGAGATGCGCTGAGTTTATCGTCGAATACCTTATCCTCTATCTCATCCAGATTAGCCAGGGTCTTGTTCACCATGGGGAAACAGTAGTCCACCAGAGCGTCCACAATGCGATACATTAGATAACCTGAGTCCTTACCCATATACGTCTCGCAGGTCTTGGTATCCTGCTGACAGTTGTTGGGCAGGCTGGTGAGCGGCTTGAGGTCGCCGCTGTGGACAGTCACTACGAAATCCTTGCCCAGGAAGATAGCTACCTGGCTGGGTCTGGTAACGCGGGTGGGGTGGTCGAAGACAGGAAAGTGGAGGATGAAAAAGAGGTAGTTTTCATACTCGTCTATTTTGGGAAGCTGCACCTTGCTCAGGCAGTCATCCAGGTCGAGGGGATGGAAGGGGTAGCTCTGGGCGAGGGAGTCCATCTCCTTCCGCGTCGGTCTCTCGATATTTATCCAGGTCAGGTTCTTCCAGGTAATCTTATTGATGGTGGCCTCTTTTTTGCCCGCACCAGCCGCATCGCCATTGCCCTTGCTCTCAATGAGAGGCAACCTCCCCTTAATCATCGAGAGGAAATTGCTCAGGTAGTCTGTATCGACCCCCTCAATCTTCCAATCCTTGGGGATTTCAAATACCGAGGTCCCTTCCTTCCCCTTTCGCCAGAAGAACCCGGGACCCCCCTTCACTATTTCAAGAAGACGTTTCTTGATACCCATCATGTCCCCATCATGTCGAAGAAATGAACCTTTCCGCAACTATGGCAGCGGTTGCCCCATCTCCAGCAGCGGAGACAACCTGCTGTATCGAGCCAGCACGGATATCGCCGGCGGCGAAAATTCCTGCCAGCTCAGTCTCCATCTGGCTATTTACCTGCACAAATCCACCCTCATCCAGCTTGAGCATTTCCTTGAGATACCCAGTGTTGGGACGCAGCCCCACAGCCACAAACACGCCGGAGACCCCCAGCCTCGATTCAACACCCGTTTTCACATTCCTCAATCCCAGTTCCCTGACCTGATTATCACCCCTTATAGAATCGACCACCGTGTCCCAGCGGAACTCTATTTTGGGCTGAGCCAGAGCCCTGTCCTGAAGTATTTTCGTTGCCCGAAGCTGGTCACGGCGATGGATTACTATCACCCTCGATGCGAACCTGGTCAAAAAAAGCGCATCGTTCAGTGCGACATTGCCACCCCCTACCACAGCCACCACCTCGTCCCTGAAGAAAGCCCCGTCGCACATAGCACAGTAAGACACACCCCTCCCCCGTAACTCCTCCTCTCCAGGCACCCCCAGCTTGCTATACTCAGAGCCTCCAGCCACAATCACCGCTTTAGCGCGATATTTGCCTTCGGCTGTGCTGACTATCTTGTCCTTGCCCTGAATCGTTATGCCCTGCACCTCGTCTATAGCCACTGGCAAGCTGTACTTTTCCGCCTGCTGCGCCATCAAAGTGCCCAGCTCGGCGCCGGAGACTCCCTGCGGGAACCCGGGATAGTTCTCCACCATCTCCGCGTTCAATATCTGACCGCCCAGTCCAGCCTTCTCAATGAGCAGGGTGTGCAGCTTCGACCTGGCAGCGTATATGCCTGCGCTAAGTCCCGCAGGTCCACCACCTATGATGACCAGTTGATATGACTTCTCCAACTCCTATCCCCACAGATTCATATACTAGAAAATTTTCAAACCCGAATTTCTAAATTCCAAACAATATCAAATCACCCAAATCCAAATATTTTAAACACCCGTATTTCGTGATTAGTATTTTGAATTTGTTTAGGGTTTAGAATTTCGGGTTTCGAACTCAGGGCTTGCTTCAGGCTAACCCTTGCTCTTTAGCACAGAGTCAAGCTGCTTTTTAAGCTCTGCCTTGGGTCTCAGCCCGACTATCTGGGTTGCGGGCTTGCCGTCTTTAAATATCAACAGGGTAGGGATGCTGCGAATACCGTACTCAGTTGCCACCTTGGGGCACTCATCCACGTTAACCTTGGCGAAGCCTACCTTGCCTGCGTACTCACCAGCCAGTTCATCTATAATAGGCGCGATATTGCGGCATGGACCACACCACGGAGCCCAGAAATCCACCAAAAACGGTATCTTAGCCTCGATTACAACTCCCTTGAAGCTCTTATCATCCACCTTGAGCGGCTCAGCCATTTATACTTCTCCCAAAACCTTTAATACCTGCGAACTCGGGCAGTTTAGCCCTTCATTGCGTCTGCCACACCCTGCTCTATCTCCCGCTTGGCAGTGGTGATGGCGTTTTTTATCGCCTTGGAATTGCTCCTGCCATGAGCTACTACGACGATGCCATCAACCCCGAGCAGGAGTGCCCCGCCGTACTCAGTATAGTCCAGCGAACTGAGAACACGATGGACGATAGGGCTGAGGACATCTATAGCTTCGTTTAGCTTGGGGTTACCGTCCACGGCTTCTTTCAGGGAATGAAGCAGCATCTCTCCCAAGCCTTCGCCCATCTTCAGCAGCACATTTCCCGTAAAGCCGTCGGTCACCAGCACATCAGCAATGCCCCTGGAGAGGTCCCTGCCCTCCACATTGCCAATGAAGTTGACCTTGGCTTTCTTCAGCATCTTGTGCGCCTTTTGCACCGTCTTGCAGCCCTTGCTTTCCTCCTCTCCGATAGAGAGCAGCCCTATCCGGGGCTCAGGGATACCGAACACCTTCTCCATATAAATACTGCCCATGTGAGCGAACTGAACCAGCATATCCGGCTTGCAGTCAGCGTTGGCTCCGATGTCGAGGCAGAGAATAGGACCCGCGGGGAAACCGAACACAGCACCCAGGGCAGGACGGCTGACGCCCTTCTTCCTGCCCAATGACAGCGTAGCCTCAGTGACAACCGCGCCGGTATTGCCCGCCGAGACAAATGCCGCCACCTCCCAGTTCTTAATCAGCTCGATGCCGACCACAATGGATGAATCCCTCTTGCCCTTTATCGCCATCACGGGCGACTCGCCCATCTCTATAACCTCGCTGGCATGGGCGATGCTCACCCCGCTGCCGCTATAGCCGCATTTCTCCAATTGCTCTTTTATTACATCTTCCTGACCTACGAATACAATCTCTATATCAGGGTCATCAGTCGCCATGAGCCCGCCTTTGATTATCTCCTCAGGAGCATGATCGCCGCCCATGGCATCCAGAGCGATCAGCACCTTCTTAGTCTCTGGTTTTTTGACTTCCTTTTTCTTGCCCACTGTCTATGTCCTTTCACCCAGTTCGCAGCGCCCACCCCAGCACCCGATGACCTTGCCATCGAGAGAGACCCTCGCCACATCGCAGACGGTTGGACACGCCTGGCACTCAAAGGAAGTGACGTCATACCCTGCCTCGCTCACCCCGAATCCTCTAAAGGCTGTTATCCTGACTTTACGAGACAGCTCATCGCGTGCGAGAAGAGCCGCGCCGATAGCGCCCATGACCTCGTGATGAGGCAGGACGATAACCCTGGCTTTCAAGCCCTCCTCCAACGCCCTGACAATGCCCCTGTTGAAGGCTACACCTCCCTGAAACACTAAAGGCGGCTGCATCTCCTTGCCCTGGCTTACGTCGTTGAGGTAATTACGAACCAGAGCCTGACACAGCCCGTATACTATGTCCTTCACCTTATATCCCATCTGCTGCTTGTGAACCATATCCGACTCAGCGAATACAGTGCATCGCCCAGCGATGTGGACCGGGGTCTTGCTCTGAAGCGCTAGCTCCCCGAAGTCTTCAATTCTCAAGTTTAGCCGCGTTGCCTGTTGGTCCAGAAAGCTCCCGGTGCCCGCGGCACAGACCGTATTCATGGCGAAATCGACTACCATACCATCACGGATGACAATGAGCTTCGAATCCTGCCCACCTATCTCGATGACAGTACGCACGTCGGGGACATAATGAAGGGCAGCCACAGCCTGAGCAGTGATCTCGTTCTTTACCACATCAGCGCCCACAATAACGCCTGCTAGATAGCGAGCACTGCCTGTGGTGCACACTCCGCAGAACCTGACATCGGCGGGGAGTTGTCCCTGAATCTCCCTGAGCCCCTGTTGCACCGCAGAAACCGGCTTGCCCTGAGTACGTAGGTAATTATAGGCGACCAGCTCACCTTTCTCGGTGATAATGGCGCACTTCGTAGTCACCGAGCCGACATCAACACCGAGGTAGACTTCCATCTTTCTTCATCCTTCCGAGCTATCGCCGGGATTACTTGGGCAGAGCGCCCTTCACCTTCTCTTTTTCTCTCCTTCTTGCCTCAATTTTCTGAGCAACAGACCACATATTAAACCGTACCCCACCACAAACTTGCTATTTCCCTAATTATACCACTTGCTCAAAAGTATATTACGTTCGCCACATTCGCCGACCAGTATAGATAGAAAAGGGTAAAAGGTCAAGCTTCTTAAACTGGGAAGTCACACAGGACTATGTAATGCAGGCACATTCGATTGAACGCCCCTGTCAGCGCGCCTCATCTCACGGCGTTCTCAATGTGCTCCAATCGTGAGACCCTGTTGTCGGAGGTGAGCTCCACAGCTATAACATCTATGCGCCAATTGGGAGGAAGGTTGTTGCAACTCTGTAGATAGGTATCGGCAAGTGAAACCAGCTTCTCCCTCTTGAAGAAGGAGACAGACTCCTCAGGCGTACCGAAACCGGAACCCCTCTTAGTGCGCACCTCCACGAACACCATGCAGTCGTTATGTTGAGCTATTATGTCAATTTCGCCCCCGCGGCAGCGGAAGTTCCTCTGAATTATCTTGTAGCTATGCTTCTTCAGAAAATCCGCAGCCAGCTTCTCACCTATCGCTCCAACCTCTTTGCGCTTCGACGGCATATTTTCAGCCATTACACCTTATACCACTACCACACAGATAACATGGTTAGCCTCTGTAGGGGCGTACGGGCTGTACGCCCTCCCGGGCGGGTTTCAAACCCGCCCCTACGGCTTCTAAACTACGGCAATTTCTGCAGTGGCGCCAGGCTGAGCAGGAATTTCTTCACCCCGGCATCCCCTTTGAATGCTATAGTTACCTCATAGTCAGCCCCGGAAGGCAAACAATTGACCACTATGCCCTCGCCGAACATGGCATGGCTCACATGCTCGCCCGCTTTCAGCGCCGTCACTGACACCGCGGGGTGTTCCGCTGCTCGCACTTTGAAGCGTTTAGCCTTGTCCTCGGCTTCCGCAGCGGGTGTGGTCAGAAGGCTTGACGGTATATCCAGCAGGAAGCGCGACGGCGGATTGTGGGCGCTGCTCCCCATGAGGCTGCGGCGCATGGCATGCACCAGATATACCTTTTGCTTGGCTCTGGTTATCCCCACATAGCAAAGGCGGCGCTCCTCCTCCATCTGCTCCGGGTCTGGCAGCGACTTGAAATGGGGCAACACGCCCTCCTCAACGCCCACTATGAACACCACAGGGAACTCCAGCCCCTTAGCCTGATGCAGAGTTATCAGCGTTGTGGCAGCAGCCTTCTCGTCCAGCTCATCCACATCGGATACCAGCGCCACCTCCTCCAGAAAGGCAGACAGAGCCTCCCTGGGCTCGAGGTCGCGGTATCCCGCAGCTACGGTGCGTAGCTCCAGAATGTTTTCCCACCTCTCCTCGCCGTCAGCACCCTCCTGCGTATATTTTTTATACCCGGTCTTATCCAGCACCAGGTCAAGGATCTCCGCCAAACTCGACTTATCGCTCTTTTCGATGAGCCCGTCCAGCATGTTTGCGAAATCCCCCAGCGCCTTCGCGCTGCGAGCGGCAAAAGGAGTGGTCTCTTCCCCCCGGGCGATGAGCTTCAGAGCATCGTAGTAAGGCAGCCCTTTCTCGTTCGCCCATGTGGTGAATTCAGCGATGGTGCGCTGCCCGATGCCCCGAACAGGGACGTTGATTATGCGGGTGAGGCTGACTGCATCGCGAGGATTATGAATCAGCCTTAAGTAGGCGACCACATCCTTGACCTCTCGCCGCTCATAGAACCGCGTGCCGCCCACCAGCCTGTAGGGAAGCCCGTAGCGCACGAACTCCTCCTCAAGGGCGCGCGACTGAGCGTTGGTGCGATACATGATGGCGATATCGCCAGCCTGGTAGTGCCCGTTAGCGATAAGCCGCTCCACCTCGTTGACCACGAAGTGAGCCTCCTCCTGCTCATTGTAAGTCTGGACGACGGTGATGGGAACACCCGCCTCGTTCTCTGTCCAGAGCTTCTTCTTCTTGCGCTGCTTGTTGGCAGCGATTACATGGTCGGCAGCCTTGAGGATGGTCTGCGTGGAGCGGTAGTTCTGCTCCAGGAACACAACCTTGACATCGGGGTAGTCCTTCTCGAAATCCAGGATGTGCCGCAAATTAGCCTGCCTCCAGGAATAGATGGACTGGTCGGGGTCGCCCACCACGCAGATATTTTTATATTTCCCCACCAACTGCTTGGACAGTATATACTGTGCCAGATTGGTATCCTGGAACTCGTCTATCATCACATGGAGGTAGCGCGCCTGATACTTAGCCAGCACCTCGGCCTGGTCGCGGAAGGTATGCACCGTCCTCATAATAAGGTCGTCGAAGTCCAGGGCGCTGTTCTGCGCCAGCAGCTCCTGATAGCGCTCATAAACCCGCGCCACCACCTCCTCGTAGTAGCTGTGGACCGTTTGACGATAGTCCTGTGGTGTCAGCAGCCTGGCTTTAGCGGCGGAGATGGCAGTGCCTATAGCACGTGGCGGATACTGCCTGGGGTCGAGCCCCACCTGCTCGATGCTCTGCTTCAACAGACTCACCTGGTCACCCTCATCATAGATGAGGAAATCCCTGTTAATCCCGATATGCTGAGCCTCCACGCGCAGGATACGGGCACAGGTGGCATGGAAGGTGCCCAGCGTCAGCCCCTCCACCGTTTTCCCCAAAAGGTGGTAAATCCTCTCCTTCATCTCTCGGGCTGCCTTGTTGGTGAAGGTGACCGCCATGACGCGATGCGGGCTGATGCCGCAGACGGTTATCAGGTAAGCCACGCGGTGCGCGATGACGCGTGTCTTGCCCGACCCGGGTCCCGCCACGATGAGCACGGGACCCTCGATAGCCTGCACAGCTTCCTTTTGCGCTAGATTAAGCCCTTTTAGAACATCCATAAGTTGATTTGCTTAGATGCCGTTCGTGGTGAGCCTGTCGAACCATAAACGGCATCTCGTTACATTCGGAACACGCCCTTCGACAAGCTCAGGGCGAACGGCTGGGTGGTAGCTTCATCACTACATAATCCCGTTGGGGAAAGGAAATGCTTAATACGTGAAGAACGGCTTGTCTTTGGTGATTACGCGCTTCTCCTGCACTATCTGCTTGCGGAAGTACTTGGGCAGCGAGAACATGCCCCTGTAAGCAATCCCATCGTAGAAGCGCAGGGGTCTGCTCAACCGCTTCGCCAGCCTGCGGTCTATTTCCTCCGGCGTAAGCTCGCGCGGGTCCAGGGTCTGCGAGACCACGGCGAACCCCCAGGGTCCACCGAAAGAAGGCACCTGTGCATGGCAGGGAGCAACTACGGGGAACACCTTGCTCAACGTATTCACCACCACCAGAAACGTCGGGGAGACCAGCATGCTCGTGGCGCCAGCCTGAAGAGCCATTATCCCGCCCTTCTTCAGCTTCTTATTCAAGCCCTGATAAAACTCCTTGGTGAAGAGCTGGTAAGCGGGACCCTCCTCCAGCGGCTCCGTGAGGTCGAGTATGATTACATCGAACTTCTCCTTAGTCTCCGCAAGGTATTTCATAGCGTCCATGTAGATAAGCTCAACCCGGCTATCCTCGAAAGCTCCGTCGCTCAAGGAAGGCAGGTATTTCCTGCATATCTCGGGCACCTTTCTATCTATATCTACCATCACCGCCTTCTTCACCGTCTTATGCACCAGCACCTCCCTCAAGGTAGCCCCCTCGCCACCACCGGCGATGAAGACAGTCTCAGGATTGGGGTGGGTGACCATGGCGGGATGAACCAGCGCCTCATGATAGATGAACTCATCGGACTCGCTGCACTGAATCTTGCCGTCCAGAACCAGGCACCTGCCGAAGCTAGGCGTATCTATCACCTGAACGGCTTGATACCTAGACTTCCCGATGAAAGGCATGGCTTCAACAGTTATCTGATGTATCAAATTAGGAGTAACGTAATCCCAGAACCAGTTAATCGGTTTCTGTCCCATTGGTCAAAGCCCCCTTTTCAGCTCAACTACAGAGGGATTATTGCTCTCCAGCTTCTCGATAATCAACCTGGCAGCCTCCTCGGGTTGAAACAGGTCGCCGTACGTGAAGACGTCTATAGCGGCATAGCTGTATTCCGGCCAGGTATGAATGCAAAGATGCGCCCCGGTGATAAGCACCACGCCGCTCACCCCCTGCGGCAGGAAGCGATGAAAAGCTTCCCCGATCACCGCATCGCCGGCGTCCTTGGCTACGGAGTGGAGGACGTCCTTGATAAAATCAAGGTCGTCGAGTCGCTCCTTATTGCACTCTTTCAAATCCAGAAGGAAGTGCTTCCCCATCGTCCGCATTGCTAGCCACCCTTGATATAAACTTTTTCAATTATAGAAGATGTAGTCGTTTTTCTCAAACAAGCACTTTTCAAAAAGGTTGACTAGGGGTATAATAGCTCGGGTTTGTCTCTTACCTGGTGCGGTTGGGAGAGGTAGCCTTCTGGCTATCTCCTGTGATTTATCATGAGTCCGGCTATCCTTAGGGAGGAAGGGGGTTAAAACTATGGCTGCCAAAGCTTATGTGCTGATCGAGACCTCGGTGGGGAAGACTAAGGATGTAGTTCGCTCGCTCGCCAAGCTCAAGGGGATGATGGAAGTGCATGCGGTTACCGGCCCCTACGATGTCATAGCAGTGGTTGAGGGAACAGACCTCACCGCCGTAGGCAACCTGGTCACCAACCACATCCACCCCGTGGGCGGCATAGCGAGGACTGTAACCTGCCTGGCTATAGATGTAAGCTGAAACATCGAAAGCCACAGCGATTTTCAAACAATTTGAGCGGTGAAGAGGAGGTCAAGGGCAAGCTATTAAACTGAAAGGAAGTGATGCATGGATTTCCGATTCACTGAGGAGCAGAATGCCTTTCGCCAGAAAATTAAGGCTTTCCTGGCGAAAGAACTCCCCCCCGACTGGCTGACCGGGGGCGCGCCAGAGGATGAAACCGATGAGTGGTGGAGGTTCGTCCAGAAGTTCCTCAAAAAGATGGGGGACAACGAGTGGATATCAGCCACCTGGCCCAGGGAGTACGGCGGCAAGGAACGCCCCTCTTGGGAGGATGCCATACTCGGCGAGGAGCTGGGATACTGCAGAGCGCCGGCTCAGGACTACTGGTTCCGCTGGAAGATGATAGCCGCCCTTTTGGTGCACTTTGGCAACGATGAGCAGAAAAAGCGGCACCTGCCTGGGATAGCCAGCGGACAGGTTTACTGGTGTCAGGGATTCAGCGAGCCCGGCGCAGGCTCCGACCTGGGAGGCTGCCAGGTTAAAGCCCAGGACAAAGGGGACTATTTCCTGGTCAACGGGCAGAAGATATGGACTACAGGCGCCCACCGCGCCCACTGGTGCTTCGCGCCGCTGCTCTCCGACCCCGACGCACCCAAGCGCTCTCGCATGCTCAGCATGTTCCTCATCGACATGAAGAGCCCGGGCATCACCGTAAGACGCCTGGAGAGCCTGGAGGGAGCGGCTCACCTCTGCGAAACCTTCTTTGATGATGTCAAGGTGCCCAAGGAGAATATGGTGGGCGAAAGAGGACGAGGCTGGCTCGCCGCCATGGCACTGGTAAACATCGAGAGGTCAGGGCTAGGCTTTGCCTCCATGCCCCAGAAGATTCTGGAGCAACTGGTCGAATACTGCAAAGAGACCAAGGTAAACGGCGTGCCTCTGTCCCAGAACCCCATAATCCGGCACAAGCTCGCTGAGACGGCTATCGAAATAGAGGTCTGCCGCATGCTTGCTTACCGGGTGGCATGGGTGCAGGCTACAAATCAGGACGTAACAAGCGTAGGAGCCATAATCAAATTGTTCGGCAGCGAGTTGATGCAGAGGGTCTCCGCCACGGGGCTGGAGATACTGGGGCTATACTCTCAGCTAGTCCCGGGCTCCAAGTGGCAGAAGCTCGCCGGCAATATCACCAGAGACTACATGTGGAACTTAAGCATTACCATAGCTGGCGGAACCTCTGAGATTCAGCGTATAATAATAGCTACCCAGGGGCTGGGCCTGCCCAGAATGTAATTTTCAACCGTAGAAAGAAAATAGGGGGTAAGAACCGATGGACTTCGCACTAAATGAAGAGCAGGAAATGCTAAGGAACTCCGCCCGTGACTTCCTGACGAAGGAATGCCCCAAGACCCTGATAAGGCAGATGGAAACCGATGATAAGGGCTTCCCCGAAAACCTCTGGAAGGGTATGGCAGACCTGGGCTGGATGGGTCTGGGCTTCCCCGAACAATACAGCGGCTCGGGGATGACTTTCCTCGACCTGGCTATCCTCATCGAGGAGTTGGGGCGGGCGATTGTGCCTTCTCCCTTCCTGCCTACAGTGGTCTACTGCGGGCTGCCCATACTGGCAGCGGGCACGGATGAACAGAAAAAGCAGTTCCTGCCCAAGATAGCCAAGGGCGATATGATTATGACCCTGGCATTGACCGAGCCCAGCGCCAGTTGGGATGCCAGCGGTATCGCCACCAAGGCAGCAGCCGAGGGTGACCACTTCGTCATCAACGGCACTAAGCTCTTCATCCCCGATGCACACATCGCCGACTATATGCTGGTGGTCGCCAGAACCAAGGAAGGCAAAAAGGACGAAGGGATAACCCTCTTCCTGGTGGATGCCAAGAGCCCCGGCGTAAAGCTTACCGCATTGAAAACAATCGGCTCGGGCAAGCAGTTCGAGGTCGTTTTCCACAACGTGAAAGTGCCCAAGAAGAACATCCTGGGCAAGCAGGACCACGGCTGGGCTATCGTCCAGGACATGATGCAGAAAGCCACCCTGGCCCAGTGCGCCTACATGGTGGGAGGCGCCCAGCAGGTGCTGGAGATGACAGTAAGCTACGCCAAAGAGCGCGTCCAGTTCGGCAAACCCATCGGAAGCTTCCAGGCTATCCAGCACAAGTGCGCCAACATGGTCACCGATGTAGACGGAGCCCGCTTCATCACCTACCAGGCGGCATGGAAAATGGCAGAGGGGCTGCCCTGCGTCCTGGAGGTCTCCATGGCGAAGGCATGGGTCAGCGAGGCTTACCGCCGCACCTGCGCGGAAGGACACCAGATTCACGGCGGCATCGGCTTCATAAAAGACCACGACATGCAGCTCTACTACCGCCGCGCCAAGGAAAACGAGCTTGCCTTCGGCGATGCAGACTACCACCGCGAGCTGGTAGCACAGCAGATTGGCTTGTAATTAAATTCGTAGGGGCGACCGGCCGGTCGCCCCTACACTATCAAACCCGTAGTTGCCCAATTTATTGGGCCTTTTTTGCCTGATAAATCAGGCAACTACATACTATAAACTCAGCACAGGGTTAAAAACATGGACTGCATCTTCTGCAAAATCGCCAACGGCGAAATAAAAGGCAACATCCTCTATCAGGATGATAAGGCTGTTGCCTTCCCCGACATCAACCCCAAAGCCCCCACACACATACTGGTGATACCCCGAAAACACATAGCCTCCATAGCCGACCTGCCCGAGGCGGATGAGGCGCTCATGGGACACCTGTTCACCATTGCAAACAGGCTGGCGAAGCAACAGGGCATCTCCAGCGACGGCTACCGCCTGGTGGTAAACTGCGGACCCCACGGAGGACAGATGGTCGCCCACCTCCACCTCCATATTCTGGGAGGACGTCAGCTCATGAAGATGGGCTAAAGCCTAAAGTTGCATCTCCTTGAGTTCGGGGCTGACTATCAGCCTGGGCTCGGTCACCGATTGCACGTCCTCTGCGCTGATTCCCGGGGCAACCTCTCTGAGCAGAAGCCCCTTGGGGGTGACCTCGATGACAGCGAGGTCGGTCACAATCAGCTTGACCACACCCAAAGCGGTTATAGGGTAGGCGCACTTCTTGACTATCTTAAACTCCCCCTGGGGAGTGGTGTGCATCATCGCCACAATCACCTTCCTGGCGCCCACAGCCAGATCCATTGAGCCACCTATGTTGCCGATATGCTCCGGGAAGCCGCGCTCAGGGTTGTTCCATCCCGCGAGGTCACCTTTCTCCGAGACCTGCAGCGCCCCCAGCACCGCCACATCCATATATCCACCGCGAATCATAGCCATGGACTCGCAATCGGAAAAATAACAAGTCCCGGGCAGCTCCGTCACAGGCTGGCAACTGGCGTTTATCAGGTCCTGGTCAACCTCTCCCTCGCTTGCCAGCGGACCCGTGTTCAGCATACCTATCTCAGCCTGCAACACTATATCCCTGCCCGCGATCCAGTTGGATACCAGAGTGGGTATCCCTATGCCCAGGTTTACGTATGTCCCGTCCTCAAGCTCATTGGATATCCTCAGAGCTATCAACTCCCGAGACAAGCCCTCCAGTTTCTTCTTAGTCTTCCCTGCCACTCTTTCACCCCCTATCAAAGCAACCAGCTCTTAGCTTTCAGTCCACAATTTTACTGACCGCTGAATGCTGATAGCTGAAAGATATTCTCAGTCAATGCTCGGGATATAGTCCTGCCTGTCTACCTTGACCACCCGCTGCACGTAGATGCCGGGTATGTGCACCTTGTCCGGGTCGAGCCCCCCCGTCTCCACCATCTCCTCCACTGAGGCTATGGTTATCCTGGCAGCAGCAGCCATCTCGGGATTATAGTTCCTGGAAGTCTTGCGGCAGACTATGTTCCCCATGCGGTCGCCCCTCCAGGCATAGACAAAGGCATAATCAGGCTTCAGCGCCATCTCCAGCAAATAATCGCGCCCATTGAAGGTGCGTTTCTCCTTCCCCTGCTCCACCACTGTGCCCAGCCCAGTGGGGGTATAGAAAGCAGCGATGCCGGCGCCGGCTGCCCTCAGCTTCTCGATGAAGGTGCCCATGGGGTACACCTCAAGCTCCACCTTCCCAGCGCACACCGCCCTCTCAAAAGGGTTGCTTGCACCTCTGGTCGCAGAACGATAGAAAGGGTAGTTGCAGATAGCCCTCTTCACCTGCCCCTGGAGCACCAGCTTGGTCAAATCCTCATTGCCGGGACCCATCTGCTGGCAGATTACGGTGAGATTCTTCGCGCCCTTCCTGGCTAACGCCTGGATGAGATGAACAGGCGTGCCTGCCGTGAAGAAACCACCTATAGCTATAGAGGCGCCATCTGGTATGTCGGCGACAGCCTCATCAACACTGGCATAAACCTTGTCCATAGTACATGCACCGTTTAAGCTTTCTTCTTACAGAGCTCATAGCCCAGGATGGAGAGCGCAGCCTCCAGCCCGGCTTCGAGGCTGGTGTAGGTGTTCAGCGATGAAATATCTTGCACCAGAGGCTCCATAGACTCAGCCATAAGGGTAGATTCGATGCCTACCACCACGCACTGCGCCCCCACCAGCCGCACCATGCGAATCAGCTTCACCAGTTGCACCGCCACATCAGCCTCCCCTGCTATTGCCGCCGAGAGGTCAATCAGGGCAACGCGGGTTTTCAATTCCCTGATGTGGGCTAACAGGCTCTTCTTGAGCCGCTGGAATCGTTCGCTGTCCAGGCGTCCCACCACCACCGCCATAGAGATTCCAGGCCAGAGCTCGAACACAGGCGCTCCCAGCTCCTCCCACTCCTCCAGCCTGGCCTCCAGCTCCCGGCAACGGTCTTGCATCCCCGTCTCAGCCGCAGTCCAGGGTCTATATGCCTGGAAGAAGCCCACGCCCCCTATATAGTTGCCCGCACTATCCTTCAGGTGGGCTGCCGAGATGCGCACAGGGACTATCTTCCCCGTCTTGGTCCTGACCCTCGACTCGTGGAGATGAATCACGCCCCCGCTCAAGTAGAGCTTGCGATTGGTATCCCTGGCATCCTTCTCGCTTTCATATGCAGTAACGATGGGCTTCCCCACCAGGTCTCGCATCTCGCACTCCAGCAACTCGCACGCCATCTTGTTGGCAAACGTGATTACACCCTTGGCGTCCACAGCGAGCACAGCGTCAGGACAGCCTTGCAGGAGTCCTTCCAGATAGCCCGAAGGTGTCTTCCCTGTCGTCTTCTCTTTCTCCATAGCATCTATCCTCCGGAAATTATTGACCGCTTACTACCCCAGTGGCAGCCCAAAGCATACGCCATAGAAGCTGGGAATGTCAATCTGTGAGGTTGCCTCCAAGACTTCCTACAACGAAGCAGGCTTGGTGACAACCAGTTGCAGCCGGTAATCGTCTTTGTCTATCTCTTTCCCAGCCTCCGGGTAGGGGGTCAGAGCGAACTCGATAACGTACTCAGTGAAATCGATTTGCGAAGGCTCGTCCGTCAGCCCGGGTTGAGTTAAGGTCAACCTGTGTAATGACTCCATATATGTTATCTCTACAAGGCAGCTAGCCTGCCCCTGCCAGACACAGACAACATTCTTAGCACATCTGCTATCGTTCACCACCTCCAGGAATTTCAGCTTCAATTCCTCGCCCTGTATGGAAACACTCTGCCCTATCGACAGGGAGACCTCCTGTCCGGGATTCGCCACTACCTCCTCGGCTCCCCCGCCACAACCTGCCAGAAACACCGATAGCAGAAGGACAGCCAGCAGACCGAATCTAAACTTCTCCATTTCGCACCTCAGTTCTTTTGCCTCACATTTCCACTTCTACCCATAATACACACGCAGCGGTTAAGAAGTCATAAAACGAAACCCTAAAAGATTAAAAACTCATAACATTCTGAGCCCTCGAATTGCAGAATCCGCCGCAAAAGACTAAAATGGTCTGGAAATACACTAGGAGGCACTGCCGATGAAGGGAATTCCAACCATAGACTGCATGATGGGCTTGCACGAGGGGGGAGAAACCGAGATACTCCGCAAGTGGATTGAGCAGGGTCTGCTCAGGGATGAGGAGAGCAAGGGATACGTTCAGCCCGCCGAGCACCTTTTCAAGGACTCGCGCGATGCCATCCAGAGGGGGGCAATGCTTAAAGATATCATCGCCCTGATGGACGAGGTGGGCGTCGAGAAGGGATTGGTGGGTGTATCCGTGGAGGACGACCACGGACCCAACCTCGACATTATAGAGCAGCACCCCGACAGATTCGCTGGCTACGTTCATCTCAACCCCTACTTCGGGATGGACCATGTGAGGAAGCTGGAGAAACTGGTGAAAAACCACAAAGGCATAAAGGCTGCCTCATGTGCTGCTTTCGAGATACAGCGCCCCTACAACGACAAAATCTACTATCCTGTATACGCCAAATGCGTGGAGCTGGACATCCCCATAATCATTTATGTTGGAATTCCCGGGCCGCGCATCCCCGGAGATTGCCAGAACCCCATGTATTTAGATGAAGTCTGCTGGTTCTTCCCCGAGCTGAAGGTAGTGATGCGCCACGGCGGCATGCCCTGGGAGGCGCTATGCATCAGCCTCATGCTGAAATGGCCCAATCTCTACTACTCCACCTCCGCCATGGTGCCGAAGTGGATACCCAAGGACATCATCTACTTCGCCAACACGAGGGGCAAGGACAAAGTGATGTACGCGGGCTACTACCCGTATATAGACTTCCACACCCTGAAGAACGGCATCGAGGAATTGCCCCTGCGCGACCACATCTGGAGCAAATTCCTCCGCGAGAACGCCATAAAAGTCTTCAAGCTCTAAGACCAGTTGGTATTTAACAACAGGGTGCTAAGGGAAATTATGTAGGGGCTCAGCATGCTGAGCCCAATTCCCCCTCCCCGGAGGGAGGGGATAAAGGGGAGGGGGGGATTTTTCAGACAGGGCCTTCGGATTTAGTAGTTAAATTCAGGATTTCTTCCCCGGATATTCCGGATGCTCCGTCAACCACTGAGCCATATTCTCCATAGTCTTGCGGTTGTATTTTTCAACGAACTTCTGAATCCTGCCCTCGAACAAACTGATGGGGAACTTATACTTAACCTTCTCATTGAAATGCAACTTCGTGCTGTTGGGACCCAGCTTCTCCAGCCTTATAATCCCCACCGTTCCCGTCTTGGTGGTATAGGTGTAGCCCACCCCCGGCGTCACATCGTGCACCCTCTCCGTGCTTTTCCCTTTGATGCCCAGAGGCAGCTTGTAGTGCACCTGGCGCACCAAGCCGTTGCCCTTCTCATCGCCCTTCTCCACCACGCTTATGCCCGTGACCATAGGCTTGGCGAACTCAGGCCACTTCTCGTAGTCCTGCATCGTAGTCCATATCCGTGCCGCAGCATGCGGCATATCTATTGAATAAGAATACTCCTTCATAAGACACTCCTCCCTCTATGGTACAAGAGCCTAACGACCCGACCCATGGTTGTCAAGTTCTGATGAATCGCCTCATTTATCCGCCCGTAGGGGCACGGCATGCCGTGCCCCCCATGTCATTTCTGCGCAGGCAGGAATGCTGATTCGCTACCCTGCACTCAGGTATTCGCTGTATCTCACCAAGTGGGCAAGCACTTTAGCCGATTCCTCCGCCTCGGTATAGAGGTTCAGGTGCCCTTGCTTCAGCCTCAGAGCGACCTTGCCCTCTACTTCGAAGCGCGCAGCCCCCACGGTGAAGAGAACGGGCTTGCGGTGTTTTGTCATGAGGTCAATAGTCGTCTTTATGGCATCAAGCTCAGCCTCCCCCATTTGCTCCCCCAGCTCCTCAGTAGCCTGTTTCATCAATGCCGGCGCCCACGTCGCGTAGCCGGAAGCCATGGCCACACCGCCGATAACCACTATCGCATCGAAATTCTCATCCTCTATCATGGGCCAGAGAGCCTGATAGCTGACGAAGTCCCCCGCAGGGTCGACAGGGTTTCCGCCGGACCACCTTCGCGACATCATAGACTCCAGCTTCTCCATAGTGACTGCTGAAAGCGGAGGCAATTCTAGCCCCTCTTTCCTCAAGGCGTCTGCCGCAATGACTGCCATGCCCCCGCTCATCGAAAGCACTCCCACCCTCCTCCCCCGGGGCAGGGACTGTCCCAGCAGTGCCACAGCCACATCCACCACCTCGTGAAGCTTATCCACCCTGATCACGCCGCATTGCTTGAACACAGAATCCAGCACTGCTTCCGACCCTGCCAGAGCAGAGGAGTGAGACCGCGCTGCTCTCGTCCCCACATCCGTGCGCCCTACCTTCATAATGACGATGGGCTTCTTTTTGGTTATCTCCTTCGCCAACTCCAGGAATCGCTTCCCTTCCCTGAATCCTTCCACATAGCCCAGGATAACGTCCGTCTTCTCGTCCTGACCCAGATACTCCAGATAGTCCTCGAAGCGCAGGTCTGCCTCGTTTCCGCTGCTGATAAACTTGCTGAACCCCACTCCCATCTGCGCCCCATAATCCAATATAGACTGGCCCGAGTTCCCGCTTTGAGAGACCAGCGCCACACGCCCTGCCTCGATAGGGGGCAGGAAGGGCGCAGTGCAGAAGTTTGCGTAGGGGTTACAGAACCCCAGGCAGTTCGGCCCTATGAAGCGTATTCCACCCCTCCACGCGATTTCCAACGCCTCCCGTTGTATTCTTGCGCCTTCTTCGCCTGTCTCGGCAAGCCCGCCCGAGATGACGACGGCGCTCTTAACTCCCTTTCTAACGCAGTCCTCCATAGCAGCGGGTACATCCTGAAACGGCACCGTTATCACAGCGAAATCCACCGGCCCCAGCACCTCAACCACGCTCCTGTAAGCCTTCATCCCCATCACTTCGGGGTCTTTATTATTTATGGCGTAAACCTCCCGTCCCTGCTTATGGCTCAGCACTCGGCTCAGCACGTTGTATCCCCACTTACCAAAACTGTTGGATGCCCCGATTACCGCCACTGCCCTGGGATTGAACAGGCTGTCCAACTGCTCTTTAAGACTCATATTGCTCATGCTTCTCCTCCCGCCTCGGGAACAGGCAGACTTCGATTTATACAGAGCATACCACATCGGCTCCAGCCATGCCAGCAAGCTGATATCGCCGTAGCTACCCTGTGTTATTCAAATAGTGGGAAGAGGTCACACCATTCCGGGGAGACAGCGTCCCAAGGAGTAAAGCATTGGGAGACTTTTCAAAAGGACTTGACTCTGGGCACTTCAATATACTAAAACGACGAATTGCCGAGTCCGCACGGGCACTTTTATCTTTTTTGAGAGAGAGTAGACTTAACGTCTCTGGATACTATATAATCTCTCCGGATGGGAGGCAGTGCCATGGAACGAACCTTTGAAGCTACAATTGAGAAGCGTGACAAATGGTATGTAGGATGGGTGGAGGCAGTTCCGGGAGCTTTCAGCCAGGGAAGAACAATCAGAGAGGTTCAGGAGAATCTGAAGGAAGCCGTGCAACTAATACTGGAAAGTCAGCGGGAACTGAGAGAAGAGGGAGTAGCCTGTAAAATCGTAAAGAGAAAGATCCAGGTTCAGGTATAGCTTTGTGAAACACCGCGATTTGCTTAATCACCTCAGAAAGGAAGGCTGTATCCTCCACCGTGAGGGAGCCAGGCATTCAGTTTTCCTAAATCCCGAAAACGGACATCTGGCTACTGTTCCTCGCCACCGAGAGATAGAAATCTTCTTAGCCAGGAAGATATGCCGCCAGCTGGATATTTCCGTCCCTAAGACACGGGCTTAATCTTTTCCCACCCGGGAAAGGCAGCAAAGATTTATGTCCTACAAAATGGCTTATAACCGATTGCTCGTCGAAGGCGAAAATATGTCATTCCTGCGCAGGCAGGAATCCAGTAGCACCACGAACAAAATTCCCCTTACGTTTCTCTTCTAATTCCCCTCCCCCTGCTCCAAAGCCAAAGCCTAAAACCTGACCTGTAAGGGATATCCCCTGATGCTATGCTGAAGAGAGGCTGATTCGGGGGTGCTCCAGAAGCACTCGTATATTGAGCATTAATTGGTCACACAGAGGATCACGAATCAAGAGGTAAGAAAAGCTTCACGCAGCGCAGCGCTGGCTTCTTCAATGCCAGTTCCAGCCTGATTTAACAATCCGTCCATACTCATGAACCCGTGGATCATGCCCTTGTATCGTGTGCACTTAACAGAGACGCCTGCCTTTTTTAGCCTTTTCGCGTAAGATTCCCCCTCATCTCTCAACACATCGAACTCAGCTGTAATCACAAGCGCAGGTGGCAGACCACTCAGGTCTGGAGCCAGTAATGGCGATGCACGGTGGTGCAGTCTGTCCTCTTCGCAATTCAGGTAATGACCGCAAAACCATTCCCCATCACCCCTGGTTAAAAAATAGCCATCTGCATAGTTACGGTGTGAGTCAGTGTTAGCTGAGGAAACATCAGTCGCGGGATATATTAGCAGTTGATATGTCAGGGCAGGTCCATCCTGGTCACGCGCCATGATAGCCACTACTGCCGCCAAATTGCCTCCAGCACTGTCCCCGCCAACAGCAATACGAGCAGGATCACCATTAATGCGATGGGCATTGTTGGCAACCCACTGGGTGGCAGCGTATGCATCTTCCACCGCTGCGGGAAATTTGTGTTCCGGGGCAAGTCGATAATCAACAGAAACCACGACACAACAAGCCCTATTTGTGAGGGAGCGGCACAGGTTGTCGTGGGTATCGAGGTCGCAGATAACCCAACCACCTCCGTGGAAAAAGACAAGTGTGGGGAATGGGCCGTCACCTCGAGGTGTGTAGATTCGCACTGGAATTCGCCCTCCCGGACCAGGAATTGTCAGGTTCTCTACGTTTGCAACTACTTCCGGTTCCCCGGAAAGTGCTGACATACCCCTCATCATCTCTCTGGCTTGCGTCGGTGTTAATGTGTGCAATGGTGGTAGATTCATCTGTGCCATTTGCTGCAATAGAGCTTCAGCTTGGGGATCAAGTTGTTTCTTCGTCTTGGATTTGTGCTGTACTTTTCTGGATGCCATTTTGCTTCTCCTCACAACCTTGTATATATTGACGTGGTATATTAGTCGCGTTAGAACTTGGTAGCCTTTTATACCACTAGTATCGGGGCTTGTCAACGTACTTACAATTCTGGTAGAGCACGCTTTTGGCCGTGAAATAGATTACGCCCAGCTAGTTGAGATGTATGGACAAGAACACCTGCAATGGCAGCCGGAATAAGTGCCCCCATTTGGACTATTGAAGAGATTGTGAAACTTTGGACTAAACCTATAATGATAAACATTGGAGGCTGACATATAGCTAAAAACAATGACCTTCCACCTAATGAAGGTGAAATTAAGAGGACTTTTATATTGTCAAAATGACCACATAGATATTATCAAACCTGCAATTTGCCACGACAATAATTTGAGGAATAGAAAAGATGAGGGTACATAAAAATAATCCATCAGAAGAATATAAAGACTTTTGGGATTGGATTACCCGTTCTCGGCACACTATTTTTCTTCTAAGTATAGCGATAGGTTACGTTATTTATCTAACTACTACGGAGGAGATATAAAACGCTGAAAAAATCACTTAGAAGCTCTTACTGACAACACCGAATAATAGAGGTCGTTTACTAACTGTGGTGTACAGAGGGGCGTCCGCCTCAGGCGGATGTCGGGGGGTTTGGGGGGCACAGGGGGTTGAAAAAGGATTGATAAACGAACTCGTGAAAAAGGGCTTGACTTCTTTCCCCGGGCATAGTAATCTTTAAAATTGCCAAAAATAGTAGAGAAAATAGAGATTTTTGTAGATTTTTCGGAGATGTCAGAGCAAGTTTCAGCATCCGAGCATCAATGGCTTCCGCTGGGCGAGGCCTCGAAACTGGTGGGAGTCAACCAGGTAACCCTCCGACTCTGGGCTGACAAAGGGCTTGTACGCGTTTTCAGAACAGCGGGTGGACACCGTCGCTTTGTTAAAGAGGACCTGTTACACCTTCTCCATATGCAGAGCAGCCCTGCACAACCGCGAGACCTGGCAGACCGCGCTGTGCAAGGGTTCCGGCGGCACCTAAGGGATCGCAAGGTGACTCGATTCAGCCTTAATTCAATGGATGAGGACTCCCGAGACCATCTGCGCGTGCTAGGTCGTCGCCTGGCAGAGGTTGCCATTCGCTACCATAAAGACCGGAGGAGGCGTCCCGCACTATTGGAGGAGGCGCGTTTTATCGGCAGCGATTACGCTGTAGAGAATCAGAAACTGGGCTACACGCTCACCGAAGCTGTAGAGTTCTTCTTGTCTCACCGTAACAGGTTCGTGGGGATAGTACAAGCCCTGCTCCCAGCGGATGTATCCCGCGATGAAACATTGGGACTGCTGCGGGATATGGCTGCGCTAAGTGATGCCGTGCTGCTCGCTCTGATTTCACGGTACCAGAAGGCAAGCGGCGTTCATCTACCCGCCCGCACTATCTCTAACTAAGCGGAGCGCACGCCGTCTTCGGTCTGGGTAACCAATGGGCTTGCCTTTGTGCCTTAAGGTGCGGTGGCAAGGTGCCAAAGGTCTCTATACTCAAATCATTTTAGTTGGAGGACCGATATGAAGAACGGAATCACTATACTCCTGTACCTCTTCCTGCTGTCAGCCCTCTTAATCTCTGCAGCCTGCTCTTCTGCCCCCACTGCAACCCCCACGCCTTCAGGCAGCACCTATCCGCTCACCGTGACGGATGCCCTGGGGCGTTCCGTGCAGATAACTGAGAAACCTGTCCGAATTGTGACCACAAGTCCCACCGCCACCGAGACGCTGTACCGCGCAGGCGGCACGGCTGTGGGGCGGGATTCGAGCTCCAAATACCCTCCAGAGGTTCTGACCCTGCCGACTGTTGGCAGCGCATACAACCTTAGTACAGAGGCAGTGGCATCTTTGAACCCCGATTTGATACTCGTTGAAGCTTTGACCCATGCAAGTGTCATGAGCTCCCTCGAAAAAATCGGGGTGCCCGTAATAGCTGTACGCGCCGCCTCCTTAAACGATATCGTTGAGGGGCTGACTCTGGTGGGGAAAGTTATTGACAAGAATGAGGCGGCAGCCCAGGCCATTACTGACATCCAGGAGAGGATTGAGGCCGCTCAGGGCAACTCCACCGCCGGCAAAACTGTGCTCATCCTTATTTCCGACGCACAGCGCAATATCTATGCTGCCAAGCCTGAATCTTATCCCGGGACCGTGGCAGCTTTGCTCGGGCTGGGCAATCCGGCGAGCGGCCTGCCCGACTCCGGTACGTACCCCGGCTTCGCTCTATTCACTGCCGAAAAGGCTCTCACCAGTAACCCTGATGTGGTCTTCACCATCACCCCCGCGCCTCCGCCAGCCCCACGTCTGTCAGCAGTACTGCCGCAAACCCCTGGCTTCAACCAGATGGCTGCGGTAAAAGCCGGAAAAGTCGTGGAGTTGGACCCTATGTTGTTCCTACAGGCACAGGGGCCAAGGATCGCTGATGCGGTCGAGGAGTTGCTTCGCCTTGTAAATGAGGTCGCTCCTTGAGGCGAGTCCTCTTGGTCATGGGGGTGCTTATCCTCATACTGGTGCTGGGCGTGCTTATAGGTGTCGCCCTGGGTCCCGTCAAGCTGGAAGCACATCGCCTAATATCAGCCATCCTGCTGCGAGGCGACACCACAGCTCACGTACTGGTGTGGGATTTGCGCATGCCCCGGGTGGCAGCAGCCCTGTTGGTAGGTGCCTGCCTCGGCGGGGCAGGCTGCCTGCTCCAGAGTTCGACCCGGAACCCCCTCGGCGACCCGCAGTTATTCGGACTGGGAGGAGGGGCTGCTGTTGTACAGGCGTTGGCGATGGCAGGCTTGCTCTCTATAGGGACATGGGGATTGTTCGGGCTATCGGTTCTGGTATCCCTGGTCGGGGCAGGTGCCATAGCTTTTTTTGCTTCCAGGCAGGGGCTGTCGCCCGCACGCCTTGCTCTCATCGGTGTTTCCATCTCTGCGCTGGCTGCCGCCGCAGCGACCGGGATTCTGGCAGGGGCAAGAGTCTTCAGCCAGCAATCTTTAAACTTCATTGGAGGCAGCTTCGTTAACTTAGGATGGCAGGATGTTCTCCCCGCACTTCCCTTCTTCGGAATCGGGATTTTGCTTGCTTTACCCGTACTAGGCAACCTGAATGTGCTGGCCTTGGGAGACCGGGTGGCTGTCAATCTAGGAGCAGAGCCGAATAGAACACGTGTCATCGCCATCGCGTCGTCTGGCATACTTGGTGGCGCGGCTGTAGCGGTGGCAGGACTCGTTGGCTTCGTTGGCTTGCTGGTGCCTCACCTGGCACGGCTGCTCATAGGACATGACACCAGAGCAATCTTCATTGTTTCCATCCCGCTCGGCGCAGCCATCACGCTCTATGCTGACCAAGCAGCGCGTCTGCTCTTCATGCCCTCCGAGATACCGGTGGGTCTGGTCACCGCTTTGCTGGGAGCTCCTTTGATGATTTATGTAGCGAGGCGAGTGCTGTGATTTTGAGTTTAGAGGCACTGTCATTCGTCAGCCACAATAGAACCATTCTGAGCAACGTGACAACCGTCATCTCAGATGAAGCATTAACATGCCTAGTGGGAGCCAACGGTGCGGGCAAGACAACGCTATTGCGCGCCCTTTCAGGAGAGCTGAGCCCCGCCTCAGGCACATTCCTTATCGACGGCACCGATGCCTCCGCGCTCTCCCCAAAAGATATAGCTCGATATTTCTCAGTCATTCCGCAGGGCATTCAACCGCCTCCCAACTTCACAGTCTTTGAACTGGTAGCCCTGGGACGTTTTCCCCCGTATAGAGCGCTCTGGTGGCGATTGAGCGACCGAGACCGCGAATCCGTTCAAGCATGTCTGGCCCGCTGCCATGTAGAGCAACTGTCGAAACGGCGGGTAGAAGAGCTTTCAGGAGGGGAACAGCAGCGGGCCTGGCTGGCTTTTGCTCTGGTGCAAGAGAAAAGATTCTTGCTGCTTGACGAGACACTAGATGGGCTTGACGTATTTGCGAAACAGTCTTTCTTCAAGCTATTAAAGGAGCTTGCATCGGAAGGCAAAGGCATCCTGCTGACTACCCACGACCTGGACCTGGTTACAGACTTCGCCGACAAAGTCTTAGTGCTGAATGATGGTAGAGTAAGCTACGAAGGCCCACCCGTTGCGAATCTGCAAGACCTCCTTGTCCCTGCTCGTGCGTAAGGCCACAAAGAGTGGGCAAGATAAATAATCACCTGAGCAAGGACTCCACGGCGTCGAGCACGCCTGACAGCGTCCCCTTGAAGTCTGGCTCGGGTATCTCCATCGCGCTGTCATCGCGTATGCTCCTACTCAGTTCAAGGGCAGAGCTGACTCCCTCGTGATCTACTATTAGATAAGTCTTCATAGCTATCTTAGCCACGACCAGGTCGTTGACAGGGTCATTGCCCACCATGAGGCAGGATTCGGGCTTCTCCTTTATCATCCCGCAGACCTGCTGATAATACTCGAGGCGCGGCTTGCAGTACGACATGTTCTCGATGTCCGTTACCAGGTCAAAACGGAAATCGCCCAGCCCCGCCCAGGACAGCCGCTTCCTCTGAACTATCTGGGGCCATATCGGATTTGAGGCTATAACAAGCTTCACACCAGCTTGTTGCAATCTCGAGAAAACATCGCGCGCCCCGGGCATCGCCGTTACCAGAGACTGGAACCGGTCGAACTCCCCAGTCTCATAAAACCTGAGGAAACGCCCCCACATCTCCTCTCTGTGCTGCTCATAACCCCTGCTGAAGGAATTCATAAAGTGCTCTGCGTTGGATATCTTCCCGTTGTTCCTCATCAGGTCCTTCGTTGAAAGCAGCAGCCTTTCGAGCAACACATCGGGCGGCATGATATCCGAGAACACCCTTGAGATTTTAGGGACATAGTTCTCGAAAAACGTAAGCTCATCGAACCGAATCAACGTGTTATCGAGATCGAAAAGCACAGCCTTCAACATAGCTTCAACTCAGGCAGCAATACATTTGTGCTATTGCTGGCTCGGATTCAAGATAAGCGTAGCCACAGCCGATGCCTCGACCTGCGCTCGCGACCACAGCATGGGGTGGTATTCTATGTTGCGCCACAACTCAATCATGTCGCTGTAGTGCGGGCTATAGGGATGACCGCTCTGCCCGGTAGTGTGCACAGCGACGCTCTTACTGAGGTCGGAGAAGTCAACTATCATGCGCATCGAGGGCAGCCAATCTACCGCGAAGCCCTCCCCTTCCTCCTCTGCTACCCATGCCGTATTGTTCACAGTGCCCGAGCTTCCGGCGACAGCGAAGGGACCTCTATTAACCATACCTTCAATGAATCCTGTGCCGCTCTCGCCCAGCGGTATGCTGACGAAGGTGGCGGTATGCACATCGCCCCACTTCCACTTATTCCTATCCTTGCCAAGCTCCGCCACAGCCTTATCGTAACCCTCGCGGAACGACTTCAGCAGAATATCGTCTCGCGTCTCAATAACGTTATCCGTTGCCACATCATCCCACCAAGCATTGTCGGGCTCCGCCATCAGCAGATAGATAGCCCGCATGTCGGTGTCGGTGCCGTAGACCTTGATATCCTCATCAAGTTCCTGGCTAAGCAGTTGGTCATTGAACAGATTATCTATCAATCTCGCCCAGAAGTGGGAATAAAGGACTGCCTGCGGGCTCTCCATATCGAACCGGAAGTCCCATTCCAGCAGCCAGTCGCGTGCATCTGCAAGCTCAGAGTCTTCAATATAGAGGTCGGCAAGGCAAGGCATCAATTCCTCAGCGCTGAGCGATTTATTGTCGCCCTGAATGTCCTGGAAGCTTTCGATGCTGTGTTTTGGGGTCTCGTTCAGCATGTCCGTAATTCGTTGAGCACGATAGCCGTAGTCCCACTCACGGCTGAACACATAATTTCGCCCTTCACCCAGCTCCTGCGCCAGCTCCTCATAGTACCCAGGCGGCACCACAGCCTGGTTGGCAGTCACTATATATCCCTGCTCTGGATTCAAGACCCTGGGCAGGTTATCGAAGGGAATGTAGCCCTGCCATTCGAACTCGCCCGTCCAGCCCGGAACCGGGATAAGACCGCTGTGGTTTTCAACGCGGATGGGGATGCGACCCGGCATCTGATATCCTATGTTGCCGTTTATATCTGCATAGACGAAATTCTGCGAGGGAACGTCCCAGTACCGAAGAGCACTGCGGAACCCCTCCCAGTCACTCGCCCTGTCGAGAGCCAGAACCGCCTGGGCGAGCGTGCATGGCTCCAGAGCCGTCCAGCGCAGCGCCATCGGGTCTTCACTGTTGATACCATTGAGCTCGCCGGTTTCTTCGTCCAGCTTGTTATCGTTGATTATCGGTCCCTGGTGCGTTTCCCTGACCTCTATCGTGATTGTCTCGTCGCTGCCTGCGAAGCGGATTACTTCCTGGCGAACGGTCATATCGCGCCATGAGCCGTTCCATTCGTATTGAAACTGATTGGCGGGGTTCACCCGAATCTTATACAGGTCGAACACATCGGGTCCGTTGTTGGTTACCCCCCACGCGATAGAGCTGTTGTGACCGATGACCACCCCCGGCATGGGGGCAAACGTAAACCCAGTCACCTCAAAGAGGCTTTGCCCGCTGGCAGACTTACAGTGCAAGCCAATCTCGTACCAGATAGAGGGCATCTGAATGCCGAGATGCGGGTCATTGGCCAGCAGCGGCATGCCGCTCTCCGTCAGATTGCCACTGACCACCCAGTTGTTGCTTCCGATGCCCCTGTTTTTGCCGAAAACGAAATTAACATCTGGCAGGGCTTTGCCGCTGGCAAAGGCACTCCCGTCAACAAGCCCTGCTTCATTGCCAGCTCCGGCGCTCATAGCAAAGCCTGTTGCCTGCAGGTCCTCAGGCTGAATAATGGTGGGCTTTTCGCCGTAGGGCCAGGGAGGCGTCAGCCACTGGTCTGTCATCTCCTGCCCAAATATTTCGTAGAGCTTTGCGCGTGCTTCCTCGCTATTGCTGGCAGGGCCCAAATCCCAGGACATCACCTTTGCCCATACCAGCGTGTCCACAGGTGTCCAGGGCTCGATTTCTATGCTTTTCCCCACCAGTCTCAGCACCCCGTACTCTAAAGCCAGGTCTCCGGAATTGCGGCTCGTAATGTAGGCGTTGACCCCATCGGCAAAGTTGTCCAGGCTGGTCCTAGTCTCGCTGTCTAGAAGCGCTACTTCCCGCTCAGCCACTTGACGCCACCCCAGGGTTCGAATCAGGATGTCTGCCTCGAGCGCATCATCATTCTTACCCGTCAGCTCTCCGATTCTCCCGCTTCCCACATGCCGCCATAGTTCCATCTGCCACCAGCGGTCCTGAGCCTGGGTGTATCCCTGAGCGAAGAACAGGTCATGCATGTTGCTGGCGTAGATATGAGGCACGCCCCACTCATCGCGCAGTATCTCGACCCTATCGTTTAGCCCTGCAATCTGGAGTTCTCCGTCATGTTGAGGCAGAGGACCCCTGGTCAAATCGCGATAGAAGATATAGCCGCCCACCAGCACAACCACAATGATAACCGCAATAACGACCAGAACAATCTGAGCAATCTTGCCACCCTTCGTCTTCACCATGGGAGACCTCCCTTCTAAACCAGTTTGGTGTAGCCTTTGCTGTGTATCACCCGCGCGTGGTCCAACGATGGGTCTCGGGACGCATTGCGGATATTGTAAATAAGAAAGGGACGAAACATAAGCCAATCCATCGGTGAACCTATGGCATCCTCGGGACACTTAAGCTGGCAGGTTAAACACGGCAGGCAATTGCGCCCCCATGTGGGGTATTTGCCTTTGCCCTCGGTTATGTTGGCAGTAGGGCACATCGAGAAGCATACGCCACAGATGGTGCACTTCTTTTTGTCCACCGTGAACAGCCTGCGGTAAACATGCCTAGCCAGCCAGCGATTCGACAGAAACCGCTCCAGACGATACACAACTCGGGGCGGGGAGTCCTCTGCCGGTCTGGCATACTGCTTACCAGCAATATGAGCGGCAACCTCTCCTCCAAACGCCTTTGCCTGGTAGAGTTCCTCCGCTGTGGGATGCCCTGGAGAAAAGAGATACCCCTGCTTCAGATAGCCCTGGAAGTAGTCGGCGCCGCGGCAGTGAAAGTACCCTACCTCCTTTGCCCCTTTGCCAGCCATGATGTGCCGAATGACAGTACCGGTATCGCCCCGGTAGGTGCCGTGCAACACGAAGGTGAATGCAGGAAGCCCATTAAGTTGAGGCAACCCGTTCAGATAGTCCCTAAAATGGAACGGCGGTCGGTAAAAATACACAGGGGAGCCGATGCCAAGCAGGTCATAACCGCCGGGGTCGGGCGCTCTCTGCTCCTTCATATTGCACAAGTCGACCTGGTATTCAGCGCTGCGCAGCTCTGCGGCGATGGCTTCAGCCACCCGGGCAGTGGTGGCAGTCTGCGAGAAGTAAACGATAAGACTTCTGGGCATCGAACCACACCCCCTCTCTCGGGCTCTGGCAACTCTGCGGCAAGCCGTTTTGCTGAGATTATCCTGTGCAAATCATAACCCACCTGTCAAGCGCCCTCATGAAACGGTGTGAGATTGCCGCTACTCCCATCCGAAATCAAACGATGTGTCGATAAGCCACTTGCCATCTTCTTTAACCAGGTCTACATCCTGACTCTGGTGGTCCTCGTTGGTTTGCCCGAACACCGTAAGCTCATAATCGTACTCAACTCCTACCGTAGCCTCATCATCGGTCTGAGAAGTCACCTCTGTCTCCAGGTTGCTTATATCGATGTCAGCGATGTCGAAGATTATCTCCGCCCAGGCTGCGACCTCATCTTTTACATCCTCCGTGAAATAGCTGCCCAGCTCCTCAGCGTCCTTGTTCTCCATAGCCTCAAATGCTGCCCGCACCGTTGCCTCGGGACCAGGACCGCCACACCCCGCCAGCACACCGCCTGCCGTTGCCACCAGCGCCAGAACCAGCAACACCCTAAACTTGTATCTCTTCACTCGTCTTTCCTTCTCTGAATTGTCTCTCTACAATCGAGATATAATATAACACCGAACACACACGCTATCAATCAATGAAAAATCCTAAGTGGCGAATCTTTTAATATTCGGGTTTCGAGTATTTGATATTGTTTAGGTTTTAGGATTTCGAATTTAGAGCTTCCCCCTGAGGGTTGACAACTTCACCGATTTGGCGCAATATACATAAACTCAAAATATTTCAAATTTTACGATTGCGGAGCTTGAGCATGACGAAAACTATCGCTGAAATCAATGAGAAAATCGCCAAGGGACAGGCTGTGGTGGTGACAGCCGAAGAGGTCATAGACATCGCAAAGAAGAAGGGCGTTGCCAGGGCAGCCCAGGAGGTAGATGTCGTAACTACAGGCACCTTCGGTCCCATGTGCTCTTCGGGCGCTTATTTCAACCTGGGGCACTCCAAGCCGCGCATAAAGATAGGCGGAGGCACGGCCCTGCTGAACGATGTGCCTGCCTATACAGGACTGGCTGCAGTGGACATCTTCCTGGGCGCAACCGCCATGCCGGATGACGACCCCAGAAACAAGATTCACCCCGGCGACTTCAACTACGGCGGCGGACATGTAATCGAGGAGCTGGTAGCCGGCAAAGACGTCAGGCTGGTAGCCACCGCCTACGGTACCGATTGCTACCCCAGGAAAAAAATCGAGACCTTGATAAATCTGAAGACCATCAACGAGGCGGTGCTGTTCAATATCAGGAACGCCTATCAGAACTACAACATTGCGGTTAACCTTGGGGATAAGACAATCTATACATACATGGGCGTGCTCAAGCCGCACCTGGGCAACGCCACCTACTCCACCTCGGGTCAGCTCTCACCTCTGCTCAACGACCCGCATTACAAAACCATAGGCATCGGCACGAAGATATTCCTGGGTGGCGGCATCGGCTACGTTGCCTGGCAGGGCACACAGCACAACCCTAACGTGCTGCGCACAGAGAAGGGCGTGCCCAAACGAGGGTCAGGCACGCTGGCGGTGATAGGCGACCTGAAACAGATGAAGCCGCGCTGGCTGGTGGGCACAAGCTTCATCGGCTACGGCGCCACCCTGACCGTGGGCATAGGCGTGCCCATACCCATCCTTAACGAAGAGATACTGCTTTACACCACAGTCAAGGACGACGAAATCTTCGCGCCCATCGTGGATTACAGCGACACTTACCCCCAGAGGAAACCGGACGTCCTGGGAGAGATGAGCTACGCCCAACTCAAGAGCGGCAAGATTACTGTCCAGGATAAAGAGGTCCCCACTGCCTCCCTTTCCAGCTATTCCAGGGCAGTGGAGATAGCCAACATACTCAAGGACTGGATTAAGAAGGGGGAATTCCTGCTCACCCAGCCTGTGGCTCCGCTGCCCGGCGTGGAGTCGGGGATAACCCTCAAGCCATTGAATGAGCGCCCCGTCGAATAACTAAACTGAGCGGGAGGAGCTTCGCCGTGAATATCGCAAGAAAGATAGTATTGAGATTCCCGCCCCGGCTTGTCGACCAGCCGATACTGTACCGTCTGGTCAAGGACTATGACCTGCAGTTCAATATCCTGAAAGCCTCGGTCACACCCAACGAGGAAGGCATCATGGTGCTGGAGTTGAGCGGCAAAAAGAAGAGCTACGACGATGCGATTCGCTTCATCTCTGATGCCGGAGTAGAAGTACAGGCGCTGGTAAAGGACGTGTCCCGCAAAGAGGACAGATGCACCCACTGCGGTGCCTGCATCACCATGTGCCCCGTGAATGCCTTGGTCGTTAACTCTCTGACCAGACAGGTAGATTTCCTGGAAACTAAGTGTATAGCCTGCGGGCTCTGCATCAAGCCATGCCCTGTGAGGGCTATGGAAGTCCGTCTCTAGTAATGTACGAGCCGAGAACCTACCGCGACTGGGTAAAGGATGCAGACCTTGTCTCCTTCTCCGTGGTAGTCAAGGAAACCGACCTCCACATCAGAGCCAGGCGCGACCTCACAGCCCAGGCGCTGGATGCAGTCACACGCTACCGCGCCGACATCGAGCGCTATATTAAATCGCACCCCATCTTTCTCACCACGCTCAAACCGCTTGAGGTTAGCAAAGATGCCCCTCCCATCGTGAAGGAGATGGCAGAGGCTGCCGCAAGGGTGGGCGTGGGACCCATGGCAGCGGTAGCCGGCGCCATCGCCGAAAGGGTGGGCAAGGAGCTGCTCCCCCTCTCCGATGAGGTCATCGTGGAGAACGGCGGGGATATCTTCCTGAAGACCGCGAAGGAGAGATTGGTCGGCATCTACGCCGGTGAATCTACATTTACCAGGAAGATTGCCTTCTCCATACAGCCCGAAGAGACCCCCCTGGGCGTTTGCACCTCTTCGGGCACCGTGGGACACTCCTTAAGCTTCGGATATGCAGATGCCGTCATCGTCTTCTCGCCTTCAACCTCCTTGGCAGACGCCGCAGCCACCGCCATAGGCAACATGGTAAAAACTGCTGAAGATATCCCCGGCGCGCTCAAGTTCGCTCAAGATGTGAAGAACCTGAAAGGTGTTGCCATCATAAAGGGAGATAAAATCGGGCTCTGGGGTCAGATAAAGCTGGCTGCGGGCTGAAGCCGTATCCCCTAGTTTACGTGAGACTCGGCTTCGTACACCCTGCCCTTCCATTTAACCCCGCCACCCCTCAAATGCTGGTATGTGGCATAGAAGCCCACGAGCAGCAGGAAGACAACACCCACAGGATGCAGGATAATAGATGTTTTGGATTGGGAGAAGCGACGACCAGCAAAAAAGCGCGACAGGAACACAATAGCAACCTGTAGTATCACCAGCACCTGCCAGGCTAAGGCAGGCTGCGCCAGCAACAATCCGTAAATCAGCCACAGGAAGGGCGCCAAGAACAGCAGCAGCACCGTAGCCATAATCACCAGAAACGCCAGCGTGGAAACCGAGGATATCATGTATAGCCATCTGGTGATGCCATCCCACATGGGACCGAAGCCGGTGTACATCTGACAGGAAACAAGCTTGGATAGGTCGAGAGTCACCTGTTTATAGTGATGCCGCGCCATCTCCATGCCCAACCAGACGTCCTCCAGTATGCGCGACTTCACAGCCTCGTGCCCCCCGATGGCGCGATATTCCCGCGCCGAGAAAAACAGGAACTGCCCGATGGCAACTGAGGGCAGGGTGCGCCTCGAGCGCTGCATCCACCAGAACGGCATCCAGCTGAGCAGCATGAAGTAGAACAGAATGGGAATAGCCATCTTCTGCCAGATCGAAGTGGTGCGCTGGTAGGGGAAGCCGGATATAAGCGCAGCATCTGATTCCAGGGCGACTCCCAGCACACTGCGCAGCACCGAAGGGGCATGCAACGTATCCGCGTCGGTGAACAGCAGCCAGGAGCCTCTGGCCTCCTGAGCAAGCTGATGGCAGGCGAAAGGCTTGCCTGCCCACCCCGGGGGCAGGGGCTGCCCTTTCAACAGCTTCACACGCTGATCTTCGGAAGCAAGTCGAGCTACGACCTCCGCTGTGCCGTCAGTGGATGAATCGTCGAGCACCAGTATCTCGAAATAAGGGTAGTCCTGTTTTCGCAAGGAATCAAGGCAAGCCCCGATGTTCGCCTCTTCGTTCCTTGCCGGTATGAGCACAGAGATAAGAGGTGCAGGCTCAGGCGGTTTGTTGTTTCCTCTGGCTTTGTTCAGAGAGCGTAAGTTGAGCAGCAGATTGATAAAGAGGATCAGCAGTACGAAGGCGATTATCTGCTGGTAAAGCATCTATTAAGCCCCGACGCCGTTATGTCCCACACCATCCGCTTTTCTAGCCCGCATTACGTCATCGCCCACTGCCAGATCCTTGACCAAAGATGGCAACACGATAAGGAATCCAGCAAGGGCCCACTCCCAGAACCCGTACCATATCAACAGCACGACAGGGACGGATATGCGGAAGAGCCTGTTGCTCAGCACATGCTGTTTGGTAATCAGCATCGGCAGTAGATAGAAGGCTGCCATGATGAGCACAGCCAGGACGTTGAGGAACACAAGCCCAGATATCCCTATGGTCAAACCCTGACCACCACCCCCCTTCAACCAGATGCTCCAATTGCAGCCGAAGACCGCCGCTACCAGAAGGACCAGACTTGCCCACGACTCACCCACCCAGAAATGAGCTATCAGGATACAGATGATAGCTTTACTTATCTCGCCCACGAAGGCTATCAGTGCGGGGCGTTTCCCGCCATACATCAGCACTGCGGTCACCGTAGTATTTCCCGTGCCCATCGTGCGAATGTCCTTGCCGGTGAAGAAGCGCATAGAGAGATAGGAAGAGGGAATGCTACCTAGAAAGTAGCCAATCAGGACCAGAAGTATAAATGTTGTCGCCATGATTCTACAAAGAGAACCTCACGTTCCCCTGAATTTTGCAAGTACTCTACGCAATAAACGCCAGTTTGTCAAGTTTCCCTGGCTTCCCTCTTGAAATCGGAGCTATGAGCCGTGGAGGTCTTTCTTAATCTGCTCGAACTGCTCCCTGGAGATATCCCCTTTAACATAGCGTTCCTTGGCTATGTCCAGCGGGTCGCGTTTCTCAGGTGGTTTTGAGGCAGAGCCGCCGCGCTCCGTAACCTTCTTGATGCCCCACACCACCAGCAAAATGACCACCATCCAGAACACCAGCATCCACAAGCCGCCGAACACCATCCACCCCTAGCCGAACTTCCGCAGTTTGAGGTAGCAAGCAATTTAGAAGGTTCTTTTTCTCGTTCACGTAGCCAGCGGCGGCGGTAAGTCGGGAACGTGGGCCGGGTGCGGGAGGCGATGTAGTACCAAAAAC
>Ga0315291_10000915_pt1 | contig 39482 bp, 35 predicted proteins | sample YL17G12_20_MG_FD_203070 | JGI IMG/M metagenome (GOLD analysis project Ga0315291, IMG submission 203070) | Sediment microbial communities from Yellowstone Lake, YNP, Wyoming, USA - YL17G12_20 | ecosystem: Environmental > Aquatic > Freshwater > Lake > Sediment | place: USA: Wyoming | collected...
AAGAAAGGCACCGGGGTCCCCGGCACCATGCCTTTTGAGGCGTCGGTAACACTGAAGGATACGTGGCCGGGCCAGGAAAATCCCAAAGTGTCTGTAGCGCCCCTATTTAATTCCAACACCTGCACGTCGATCTCGATAATGGTTTCGTCTTCCCTGATAGACGTCAGGTCCATGGTCTTAGCCTTTAATTCGCCAAGCGCGGTATTCATCCGCTCTTTTTGCTGCGCGGTCTTAACTTTGCCCATGAGATAAACCTTTTGCTCCTCGTCTTCCGCCTTTGTAGTCACCTCGGGAAGGTTCAGTTTCTTAAGGAGATTATCAATGCGCCGCTTTGCCTCATTCATGTTTTCTGGAAAGACCCTGACCTGATAGGAATTCTCCCCGAAGTTATCCCAGATAACCAGCGTTGTCATACCCGCGCCCTTAGGGATGATCGTGGCTTCGGACTTGCTGACGCTTCCCACATCAGCGACTGCGGGGTTACCGATAGCTACCCGCTCAGGATTATTTACGGAGATTATCTTTGTCTCGCCTATGTACAAGCGTATCTCACTGCCGATATCATCAAGCGCGAAATTCCGTAAAGGTAAAATCATGATGCCGCCTAACACTACTGCAGTAATCAAGGATATTTTTCTCATTTTACCCCTTATTTAGATAACGGAACTGTCTCTTTATTTAAGCCGCGGTATATTTCAACGGTCGGCACCTGCTCGACGACAACCGCAGGCCCTGTCTCGCCTTCGGTTTCCGGGCGCCGGGGAGATATATACTGGAATAACGTCTGCCAGTTGGCAGGCTGTATCTGCTCGACATTGGCATCCGCCGGAGAACGCAAAGTCAGGCGGATCTTGCCCTGCTCCTGCACGAATGCGATAAGGCTTGCCTCCTGCGGGGTCAGGGCCACAGTGATCAACGCGTTTCCGCTGCTGCCGGTCTCTGCTTTTTCCGCGTAACGGCTTTGTGACGCAGCGACTTGCCCTCCGGTATCCTGCCCCACTGCCAGGACTAAAACATTCTGGAATAACGGTATCACCGCCACCTGCGTCTCGGTTTTTCCTTCGGGAGTCTGCACCGGGACCTGGATCAGCGCGATAATATCCACGTAATTGCCTGCCTTGATCATCCCGGAGAGCGAAGCGATATTATCCACGGCAATACTTATGGCGCGCTTGCCCATCGGGGTCACCGAGGCAAGCCCTGCGCCGGCGCTAATTTGGGTGCCGGCCACTTTCGAAAGGGTGATCTGGTCATCCTGGGCGATATCCATAATAGCCACCATTCCCGAAATCCTGTCCAGAGAAGTCACTGCCTGCGGCTGCACGTATTTGTTGGGGAATATTTTTGTATCCAGCATTGAAGATTGCAAGGCCGCGCCTTTAGGTATATTCTTTTTGGCGACCAGGACCGCGGTCTGGTCAGCCTGCATCTTCTGGAATGCCTTCTTCGCCTTCTGCATTGATTCTTCCTGCTGCCGCTGCATCTCGTTATTAATCAGAAAAAACGCGACAGCAAGCAGTAACACGCCACCGACGATAAACATAAGCTTCTTATTCTTAAACAACGGCAATTGGGGGAAAGGCATTACTTTATTTCTCCTTCCTTGATTTCAATCTTAGTTTGGGTGGAAAGCTTGCCGATTAAATCCTCTATTTTTTTCTGCTGTTTAAGGAATGTCAGGCCGCGCTTGATATCGTCCCACATATCGTTGAGCGATTTGACCTTTCCGCCCTTCTTGGCCTCCAGCTTCAGGATGTAATAACCGTCGGGTCCGCGGAAGATACTGGAGATCTTTCCGGTTTCCAGTGAATCCGAAAAAGCCGCGGTATCAAACGCCGCGGATTTCTTGCCCTTAGAGATAAGCCCGAGGTCTCCGCCGTCTTTGGCGCTGGCTGATTTTGACTTATCTTTAGCGATGGTCGCGAAATCTGCCCCCTGAAGGAGCTGGATCATCGCGTCTTTTGCTTCCTGTTCGGTAGACACCACTATCTCGCGCAGTTGCCTCTGCTCAGGCTCTTTGAGCTGCTCTTTAAAAGTATTGTAATAATCCTCTATCTCTTTGGAGCCGACATCGACGTTCTCGGTTTCCTTCTTGACTAACTGCAGCACCAGCATATTCATCTTCGCCTTTTCCAGGGCGTCAATTACTTCGGTATCCCTGTCCAATCCGCGGTCAAGCGCTTCCTGATATAACAGGGCGCGGCGCACCAGCTCATTTTTCAGGTAATCGATTTTCTTTTCGCGCGTGGAGATCTTTAACTCCGGTTTATCCGTCGGGACGTTGGCGTTAAAAAAATCCACTTCCTGATTCAGGTCCTCAAGGGTAACGGGGATATTGCCGACTTGGGCGATAAGGGTGCCCTTTACGGCCCGCATCGACGCGGCCTGCTTTTGGTCGGCCTTTTTAGGCCTGAATAAATCTAATTTATCGCAACCAACGAGCGCCGCGGCAACAAACGCGCAGATAGTTAAAAGAATAGCCTGTTTTTTCACAAAGTCCTCCTTCCGCAGAAAGCGGAACACCCGGCATTCCTATAAGCCGGGGTGTAAATTGTTTTTTGTCTGCAACAAAAAATCCAGGCAGTAATTTTCACTACCGCACTGGATGTATCTAGAAAACCTAAATGTTCGCGCATTCACTCTCCTGTTATTGTTCTATTTTTATCATAAACTCTTCTAAATTGCAAGAGTTTTTTTAGTGAGGTTTGACTTATGGAGTTGTAATCTAACTATTTGTGCCGACATAAGTTATTCGGCCGCGGCCTGGCAATAATTACTGTGGTATTAGCTAAAGAAGGGTTTTTATTTAAAAGATAGATATATCCTTAGCTATATAAGGCCCTAATCTGTTTGCGATAAAAAGAGGCAGTTTCCTCCATATGGTTATCAGGAAGGCGAACTTGCTTTTTTTAGGATTATCTGTCGGCAGACCGGATTCATCTTGAGCCCAGTATTGCCAGTAAAGTTGTTTTACCTCGCCAGCCCACTGCTTTTTAAATTTATAAGTCCCTGAATCCTTGGTGCATCTTCCGAAATCAAAATTCTTTAAACCTTGCGTTATCGCATATTTTATTACTTCCCAATACATGAATTCATTAGGGCATAGCCTATTAAAGGCCCTGACTGATGAGGCCCAGGGGATCTCTATTGTATCGCCGTGGGAGAGGGTAAGTGCTGCGGCAATAGCCCTGCCTTTGCGCTCTACTATAAAAATCGCGGCCTCTGCGGGAAAATACTTCAAGATATCAGCAAAAAAAATCCTGCCAATAACAGGAGTCCCTAAATCCCTCATATTGCGCGCAAATACTTTATAAAATTTATCTAAGAGCTCCTCCTTTCCATGCCTGGTTGTCAGCCCTGACGCCTGGGCCTTCTTTACCTCGTTTCTGACCTTCCCGTCTAAACCTTTCCATTGCGCTTCAACATCCTTACGCAGAGCAAGCCACATAGTTACCTTATGTTCCCGGGTGATTAAAGGCAGGTTTAATCTGTCCAGGCATCGGATTTCTATATATTTTGCCTTTAGTTTTTTTGAGATTTCCACAGCTTCATCCAATAAAGACTGGGTTATTTCCTCATTGTCAGCCAATATGCCGCCGTAATTTAAAAATAGCAGGGAGATCAGGCAAGAGCGCATTATCCGGCTGTTAAAGAAAACCAGCGGAAACACGCCGCAAATCTTACCCTCTTCCTGCGCAACAAGGTAAAAACAGCGGTAACCAAAAGCCTCCTCTAAAACCTTCTTCCAGCCCCAATCATGGTAGAAATGTGCGCCGGGGTTGCGCAGCACATATTCCGTCCAGCCTTGCGCCTCATTATCGGTAATCTCTCTTATTTCAAGCATACCCATTTTTTTAAGCCCTCTTCCTGATTACCTGCGCCGGATTCCCCACGGCAATCGCATAGTCCTCGATATCCTTTACCACCACGCTTGCAGCGCCGATGATTGCCTTTTTGCCGATATTCGCCATCACCACAGCGCTGTTTCCTATCCAGGCATCTTCGCCGATGAATATTTTAGGATATTCGCCGGCCTGTTCCTGAATAGGGGCATTGACATCATCGCTATAATGCTGCTTCCCGCGGTTCATGATATCTACGTTGCTGCCGATGGTCGCATAGTCAGCCATTGAAACATCGCCTATGGTGCAGTTTGTCCCGATATAGACATGCCTGGCGATTTCCGCGGCCGGATGCGAAAATATCGTCCCAAAACCTATGTAACAGTCCCAGGAGCATTTTTTAAAAGACAGGTTGTAAAAAGCGCGCCGCAGATACACCCCGGATAAACCCGCAAACAGACTTAAAAACTGCGAAATGCCCGGGAAGGATTTTTCTTTTCCGATTAGCAGGGATTCTATTTGATAAAGGATGAATAAAGGAAGCGCAAAAAGTAAGAATAAAACATTCATTATTTTTTTAATCATCTCTTTCATAATTCTCTCCTTTTTTAGTCGGGTAAAACTATATCATCAAGCGCTATGAGAAGCACTCTCCCGGAGAGCGCTTCTATATTAGTTCCGGTAAATGATTTAACAGCTGCTACCTGGTGGGACTGGATGTCATTTTCGTGTATAAACTATCCACCCGGGTAACTCGTCAATAGTAGCTCGTTGAGAAAACTCTGGCAAATACTTCATTGTGAAATATGGAGCTGCATAATCGCTTGGAAACGCAATTAGTTGCATATCAGCAGGAATATGCGCCTTGAAGTGTTCATAACTCACCGGAAATTTCATCTGATCCCTATCGTGTAAACCGAATTCAAAATGGTACAATTTACCTTCTGCCATTAAACTCGGCAATGGGTGATACGGGAAATATGCTTCGCCAGGATGTCTTTTTGCATATTCATATGCTACGTTTTGATAATTATCTCTGCCAGATAGTTTATATAATATAGTACGAATATCGCAAAATTCCGGGATTTTAACACAAATAAACACTGTTATTAGTATAGCGGGTAAAAGTTTTGCAAACCTTTGTCTGAGTCGAATACAAGGAGACGGTAAACTTGAAATAGATTCCATTAAGGCAAGACTAAGAGCGGCAACAAGAAAATAAACTGTAGGGGCGAGTGTATTGAAACCGCTGTATTCTTTTACTCTGCCAAGCACAGAAGTTGGTATCATGAAGAGGCTTATAATCACTAACATTGCCCAGCGATTATCGTTAAGCCATTTGTTTAGTTTATTAGGAATATTATTTGAAACTAAAAATCGCCCCCAAGAATAAAAAATCAGTAGAACCACGAAAACAAAAGACTCCTTTATTAAATAAAGAAAGGATATAAACAGCGCTACTACGCGGTTCGAGTGATATTTCCAAGGGCAGTTATATGGCAATGTAAATATGTAAAAAAATAAATTCCGAGGGCCAGAAATCCACAAAAGTAGCACTGATATAACTACACCGGAGACAAAGAGGCATAAAACGTAACGTTTAAAGCATCTATAACCGTCGGCTAGCAAAACGTAAATTGGCAATGCGACCAATAGCGGCACCATAGTTTGTTTTGACCAAACCGCAAGCACAGAAAACGTAGCTGATAGCAGAAGAGATAGAATGCTGTCTTTGTGTTTTCGATAGTAGAGAATTGCGCAGGCGGCGGCAGCAATTCCAAGTGGCACTGCGTCCACAAAACGATTTAACACCTGAGAAATAAATGTGAATAAGCAAAAAGAGGCAAAAGCATAATGTGCAAACAATAATTTTCGAGTATTTGACAGGTTTTTACGAATATGTAACAAATATATAGGCATAAAATAAAAACATGCGTCTATAAATGCCGATAAAATGATTGCAGGCGCTGGAGAACTAAGCAATGTTACAGGTAAGTATATAAAGGCTCGTAAGGGCGGATAAATTATACTCGTTACAGGGCCAGTATCGGCAGTGTAATATAATTGGTAGCCATACTTTAGTGAAACCGGCCATGCCAACCATGCAGGTCCCCAGCATTCAAGGGCGGAGAACAAAATTCTTTTTACAATAAGCCCGCTGAAAAATAGCAAAGCCGTTGAAGTTAAAGCGGCAATGAATAGATCGGTCCAGTCCCAGGCCAATAAAAGTTTGAATGTAATAAAGAAAATAACAAATATGGCAAATAACACCAAATAACTAAAAAATATTGTATCCAAAGTTTTATAATAAAACTCTACCGGATGTACGCTTTGCCCCTCAAATATCTTATTCAAAAATTCGATAGACCTGCCTTCGTATATAGCTTTAATAAGCTGATGGCCGAACAAGATATACGTAATCCATCCTATTGCCATACAAATAAGAGAAATCAATATAGCTATTATTAATGCTTTATTTTCCTTGTACCAGTTTTTAAACATAGTGTTTACTGTTTTTTTCCTTTTGTAGCTTCATTATATATTTAAAAATATACATTGCAGTTTTTATTTCTCTCTTAAAATATAATGCGCTCTTTTTTCTTTCTCTCCACCATATTGGTATTTCTTTAATTTTATAGCCATGGCTGCGGGCTCTTACTAATAACTCAGTATCCCAGAATACCCCCCTTTTTAAAGAGCGGTCGTAACCCATTTCATCTACCAGTTTTAATATGACATCTCTTTTAAAAGCTTTGAAGCCACACATGTGATCGCGTATATTTGTTTTAAACACAAGCCTTATCCACGCATTGTATAGTATGCTTATGAAAAATCTAAAGGGTATTCTTTTTAGTTTAGACCCGGCAGCATACCGGCTACCAGTTACAATGTCATAACCTAAGATTATCTGATCTATTAAATCCGGAAGAAACCGCAGGCTCATAATCAAATCTATATCAACGAAAGCAATTATATCTCCGCCTGCTTTTTTGAATGACTGAGCAAGATTTTCTCTTCTCATAGGGCCTATTTCGTAATTAATTAATATGGCCCTTTTATTAGTTCGCCCGATCTGTTCAGAAATTAACTTAGTTTTGTCTGTCGAGGCATCGTTTACTATAAAAATCTCATAGTCAACAGGGATTTTGTTTAACATGTAATCAATGGCTTTTATATCCCTATCGATTATTTTTTCTTCATTGAATATCGGAATGAAGACAGAAACTTTGTGCTTTCTTTTTGCCTCATCAGGAACTTTATATTTCATTGCCAATATCGTGGTGCCAAAGTTTAAATGCAATTTAGACAACTTAAAAAATATATTATCGATTACTTTTGGCAATGGACGGTGGCGTAATCCTAAAAGTTTACGAAGAAAGAGAATCGGTACCAAAAACCAGAAAAGATGCGTTATTTCAAAGCCGGTAAAGTCGTTTGCATAATATCTTCGTTTATGATCAAGGAGTTTGTCATATTTTCCGTATAACCACTTGTAAGCAGGAACTGTGATGATTACTTTTTTTCTGGCAATCCGCAATAATTCTCCGATAGCTTGTTTATGGGGCCCTATATGCTCTAGCACATCGGAACATATGACCGTATCAAATGAGTTATCCGGATACGGAAGGTTTGGAAGCCCTTCATCTATATTTACGGCATCTTTTAAAATATGGCTTCCGCAGCCAACATTTATACAAGATCCCTCTATCATAGATTCAAGTAACTGCCGTTTATATCTAAAATAGAAATTGGGCTTGTCCTTTAGCCATTTGATATTAAGTTCATCCATATTCGCTTTTATGCTTTTCCGGAAATAAACACCGCAAGGTCACGGATCCAGATCAGGACAAAGATAAAACATAATCCTATCGAAAACTTAAATTTAGCGGTTTTCCTAGAATTCCAAATCTTACCTGTATTAAGCAAGGCATATGAGGAATATATTCCAATTAAAGGGACCAGTGGCACATGATATCTGGAGTGCCCAAAGACCAAAGCGTGGATAAAGGTAAAATAAAAAACAGTGAGGAGGAAAAATTGACCCGCGGCCTTATTTTCGGCATAGCCAAAGATAATGCCAAACACCCCTGTCAATACGAGGAAACTGTATGAGAATATAATAGCTGCCCAGACGAGGAAAATCAACCATTTATCTTGGGGCCCAAAGTATCCTTTCATAAAAGCGGCCATGATTTCTCTCTCCGCGCCCCATAAATTAAAAATCTTTATAATATCCCTTTTAACGGTCAATAAAGGATTCCCGGATATAAATTCCAATCCTTTGGCAATACCTGCCCTGCTCTTAGTCGCCTCATTGGCAGCTAAATTATGGGCCTTGATATAATCCTGGAATGCCGCGGTGTAATCCTTCTGAAAATCAGGATGAAAATCCCAGGACCTGTTTAACAAGGTGTACCTGCTATTGCCAGTAAAAAACTGCGCCCCGGAAGCGGTATCAATCAAAGAAAAAGCGTGAAATAGCCTTGAGTTCCGGATAATCCATGGAGTTATAATTAAAGCGAGGGATAGGAAGAATAGCGCTGTATAAATAACGCTCTTTTTAAGGTCGGCGCGCCTTCTATACAATAAAAATGCGCCGATTAAAAAACCCAGGCCCAATATTAATGAACGCGTCAGGCAGGTCAATCCCAAAAAAAACCCTGCCAGAATTACGCAAATATACCTTTCTCTTTTTAGAAAACAGAGCAAAAAATAATAAGAAAGGCAGAGAAAAAAGGTAAATAAAGCTTCGGTCAATAAAAAAATATTAAACCCTAACAGCGTCGGATAAATACTAAAGATTAAAGCCGCCAAAATGCCTGTTCCCTTATTAAAGGAGTCTTTGCCGATGAGATAAACTAATACAATATTAAAAAGGCTGATAATTATTTGCGCTATCCTTACATAAATAATATTGGCTGAATTGGCAATGTAGTAAATAAGGGCGACAAAGGCCGGATAAAGAGGCGGCCTGAATGCGGTAGGAGTCTGCCCGTCAAAGGAAAACCCATTCCCCTTTATTATATTCGCCGCTAATAAATTATAATCTTTCTCATCCCAGATGATTAAACCTAAATTCCTGGATAAATAAAGAAGGATCAGCCTGATTATCAAGGCAATGCCCACGATCAGAATAAGCTGAAGCCTTGAATCTTTTATATCTAAATTCAGCTTTTGCATTTTTTATTCTTAAGGCAATGGCGGCCCTATGCGCATATTTTCCACCGCTTTCCATAAGAAGGGTGTTTTTATAAAGGCGAGGATCACAAAAATGACAAACATAAATATGCTGTATCCGGCAAAGGCAGGCTCTTCCCGCCACAACCGCTCCGGCTCCCTGACAAAACTGTCATTTTTAAAGGCCAGCTTAAAAAACCAGCCGACAAAGACAATGACAAAAGGAACCACCAAAAATAATTCGTATCTTCTGTAACGCATCACTAAGGCGCCGAAGAAGAACATCGTCAGCGATATATAACAGATCATGGCTAATAATAAATTCTCTTCGGTATACCTGCGAAAGCTGCCGCGGTAGGCGGCGGCTGCTTCGGGGTTGGCGAAAAAACGATATTCGGCGTACCTTTTGGCAGTCATCAGAAACGCGCCAAAAGCCCAGTAGGAGAGTACCAGCGTCAGGGGCGGAGGATAAAGCGTAGTAACGGCGTACCAGCCCAGAAAAAGACGGATGGGGTTATCGATTGCTTCCGTAGCCGCATCAAGGTAAACTATCTCTTTCGTGCGCACAGGAGGGATATTGTAAATTAATCCCATTAAAATAAAGGCGGCAAGCGTTAAGAAAAACTGCCTTGACATAAATAGATACGCGATGACCAGGCTTGTCAGGGCGAATAATACCGCCATAACCCACAATTTGCCACAGGAGACTATCCCCCTCGGCACGGGCCGGAACCTTTTCACCGGATGCAGCCTGTCCCTTGGGCCGTCTAATATTTCATTGACAATATAATTGGAGCTTGCGGCAAAACAGGCGAGAAAAAATGCCAATACAGTGCGGCCGGCGAATAGCCAGGGCGGGCCTATTTTTATTTCAGGGTCCAAGAGCGCCATCAATGTACCTGCCAGCAAAAAAATATTCTTAAACCAGTGGTCAAGCCTGGCAACCCTTAAGTAGAGCAATGCCCTGCGATAATAGTAAGTAAAAGAGGTATATTTCATTTAAGTGATCCTTCTTCTTGTCCTGCCCGCTCTAAAGAAACATTTTTTATAATGTGTTCTAAAGCTATTACAAGCCCTATTATCATCCAGAAAATTTCAGAGTTCGGCTCGTCGACAAAAGAGCCGTTAATCATAAAAGCAAACATCGCAATATATAGCATCCTTACATAGGATGAAAACTCTTCTTTCTCATTGCCGCTTAGGTTCTCAATTATGAGCTTCTTCGATTTTCTCAAAGTGGTAAAATAACCGAAGATAATAAGAATAAACAAGAGAAAGCCCGGATAGCCGGTTCCGCCTAAGATGCTAAGAAAAGTGTTATGGATGGCTCTCCTCCCTATCCCAAACTTTCCGTGTGAGACATCATATCTATCATATTCGTAAAAGTGGCGCTGGAACCCAACTCCGAATAAGGGATTAGCATTTGCCATTGCTATCGCGGTTTTCCAAAAATTCACCCGTGCCTGGGCTGTATATACCTGCATCGGCCCTTCGGACATAGTGCCTAGTCTCTGTTTATACAGGCTCATGGTCTGTCCGGCAATATCCTCTTGAGGAATATATTCCGGTTGCGAAACGCGCAGAGGCTGCATGAGTAAAAACAAGGAAATACCCACTATTACAGGGATAACTAAAAAGAGGGCCTTTTTTCTTAAAAATATCAGTGGCAATATGAGCACTAATGACAGAAAACCGGCCCTGGAAAATGTAAGTATGACCGCTATTATATTGCCGATAAAAACCACCTTAAAGATATAGCGCCAATACGCCTTCTTAAGATTTGCGCCGAGATACCAGACAAAAGGCAGGCCCATGTTCAACCACAGCGCATAATGATTATTATCTCCCTTACAGTTGCCTATTATGCCCGAACCTCCCTGCATAGAAACGGCGATATTTCCGAAAAGAATACCTGTAAACCCATAGTAAGCTCCGAAAAAACCTAAACACGCTGTTACTGCTACGAGGTACATTTTAAATTTATGTGTATTTTCTATCAGGGCTGATGTGATAAATGTCATTATTAACATTCTAAGAAGGAACTCTGAATAAGTCGGAAAATATCTCGCTTCAATCTCAGAAAAAAAACATTGAGATAAGAAAAGAATACACAGAAAGGTAAGCCTGTGGGGAAGCATTATCTTTTTTCTTTGCATTACGGCTGTCACGATGACAACCACGGCGATTATATAAGAGAGCCTGTATTCTCCAAGCGGAATCCATGGCACTAATTCCAGGGGGTGAGCAAAACTCCAAAAGGCATAGAGTAAAAGCCCATAAAAAGCATCTCTAAAAGATGCCAACAGGCCAATAGCGCTAATTGCAAGTATGACTATAAGTCTATTCATTTAAAGCCCATTATAGTGGAGCCCCTCGGCCTAAAGGTCGAGGCTCCCTCCCCGAAGCAAAACCACATTCCGCAGATTCCTATCCCCGGGCTAAAGCCCGGGGATTTTGCGGAGGGGATTAAACATCTGACTTTATCCCCAAATTATTTTCTAATCGCCTTACTTTTTCATAATATTTATCCCAGCTAAATTCTTCCTCAGCTCTCCTTCGCCCCTCTAATCCTAATTTTCTTGAAAAATCCGGATTTTCCAGCAACGTTGTTATTTTTGCGGCTATTTCTTTTGCGTCAAGGGGATCTACCAAGAAACCGGTGACTCCATCTAAAATAGCGTCCTTTGTGCCGCCAGAATCTCCGCCGATTACCGGTTTGCCACAGGCGGCAGCTTCGACAAAAACTATCCCAAAGCCCTCAATGCTTCCGCCCTCCAATTCTCTATTTGCCATAATAAAAATATCGCAACAACAATAATAAAGAGGAAGCTCGTCGGTATCGGCCTTGCCGGCAAATTTCACATGGTTTTCTAAATGCAGATCTTGGACTAAAGATTTTAAGTGATCCAGCCGCTCTCCTGTGCCGACAATCAGGTAAATAAGATCAGGAAATTTGGCCAATACCTCGGGCAGGGCCTTAAGGACCATATCATGGCCCTTTCTCTCTTCTAATCTGCCCACCGTCAAAAGAACGGCCTTATCTTCTAAGCCATATCTCTTTTTTATTGCCGAGGCATCTATTGTCGGGTTGAATTTTACCGTATCAACTCCGGGGTAAATGACTTCTATTTTTTCTTTCTCAACACCTAGATTTAAAAGAAGGCCCCTGGTATTATTGCTGTTTGCGATAATAAAGGATGCGGAATTATATATCCTTGACATTGCGCCTCTATTGCGCGCCAGGCGCAGCGTTATTTCCTCGCCATGGGCGTAAACAATATAAGGAATTTTTATAATTTCATTCAACCAATTTCCTATAATGCCGGCCCGCAAAACTTCGCCGCAGTGGACCACTTCGATGCCCTTGGCCAGCGCAAGGAAAAATGCGTATGCGCATAAACCTAAATAAATAAGCAGGGATTCCGGCTTTAAGAACCTGAAAGTCAAAAAAGGCACTCTATAAATCGCAATATCTGACTTCCTATCGTATTCTTTCCAGCCTTTTGTTCTTTTCGTAAGTATGAATACCTCTTTCTTCTTATACCGGCTGTAAACATTGTTGTAGATGGTGATAGAGCCTCCTTTATCCGGAGAAAACCATTCTGTGATAAGAAGCGTCTTCATGCCTTGACGACTCTCCTGCATAAGAACGGAATACAGACTTTCCAAACTCTTGATTCTATTCTGAATAGAGAACTTACTCCTGATCATGTTGCGGCCTTCAATTACGAACTTATTTCCAAGATCTTTGTCTTCTGATAGATCAATGATCTTTCGGGATAGGGTTTTGTAATCTTTTGGCTTAAACAAAAAACCGTTTATGCCGTCTTTTATAATATCATTATTGCCCGGGATATCTGTAGCAATGCAGGGAACACCGGAGGCCTGAGCTTCTAAAAGGCAGTTAGGCAGGCCTTCCCTAAGAGAGGCGGAAACATACAAGTCTAAAATACGGTAGATCTTGCTGACATCCTTTTGATATCCCGCAAAGATAACGCGATTGTTTATCCCCAGATCTTTTGATATCTTTTTGAGTCTTTCTTTTTGCGGGCCGTCTCCGGCAAGCAAAAATTTAATATTTTTCCCGGATTTAAGCGCCTCCTTGGTCGCATACAAGGTTGTTTCTATATCTTTTTCCTTGCTCAGGCGGCCGGTAAAGCCGATTACCTTATCTTCCCCTGTCAAATTAAACTCCTGCCGGATCACCTCGCGGTTTTGGCCCGGTGTAAAATTATCCAAATCTATAGCATTATTAATGACCGCTATTTTTTTCTCAGGGATCATAAAACCCCAAAGCTGCCGGCGTAAACCTTTGGCCACCAGGATTATCTTGTCAAAATACCCCATCGCAAGTTTATCCAGAAAATAATACACCTGAAATTTGAACCCGGAAGTAACCCAGCCGTGCGCCATTGTTATCAGCCTGACATCGCACTTATAAAACTTACGAAGAATAGAACCGTAAAGATCAGCTTTGTAACCATGGCAACTCAGGATGTCAATACTGTATTTATCTATCAAGGACCTGATCTTTTCAATAGAAGCAAAATCTAATCTGTGATTTTCATCTATGCGCTGAAACATGGCTGGGATATCCTTATCTAACAGGATATCCGCATCCCTATCTCCTTTATTTGCCAGCAAAACAACAACTGCGCTAAAACGTTCTTTATCCAGATTATTGACTAAAAGCGAAAGGTTACGCACTATCCCTCCGAAACCTTTCGCGCTGTATAAATACATTATGCTTATCTTTTTCACTTAAATATCGCCCTCACCTTGGCCAAGACATATACACCGTAAACAATAAATAACTTAAAAAAGTAAGAGTACTTTGCGGTCCTCCTGCAGGTGTCAAAAGATACGATCAGTAAAGGAATGGCTAACCCGAGTAAAACAACAAAAAAATATACAGGGCTTCTTACGACGAAAGTCATGATTAAAGATGGCAATAAAATCGCAAGTAATACAAGGTAGTAAAAAACGTATACTAAGCCCATGATCTCTTTTGGCTCATCCAGGTGGTTTAATGCGTTCGCGATATTTCCTTTGCTGCGCCACACCTCTTTCCTAAAGAAATCCGACAGCGTCCTTGCCTTCTCCATGTGAATCGGGGCGAGCCGCTCATCAGAAATAATCTTGTATTTTTTTCGCATATTATACCCGAAATCAACATCCTCGCACGTGCGCAAAGATTCATTAAACCCGCCTACACTTAAGAAAGCGTCTTTTCTTACGATTATGGACTCTGAGATAAGCCACATGACTTCCTTGAGTTTTATCTTCCTGTCAAGATGTATCTTCCAAGCCTTTTTCCACCATGAGGAGCCGTCGGGCAGATTATATGTCTTTGCGCCGACCATGGCGACATCCTTTTTCTCAAAATACGCAAATGCGATCCTTAGCCAATCCCTCGGAATAACACAGTCGGAATCTACAAAAGCAAAAAAACCGCCTCTCGCCATTTTCGTGCCCTTATTTCTGAGTTTGGCGATCGTCGCGGTTGTGTCGACAAAAATATTGGATGTGTACTTTTTTGCTATCTCCAGAGTGTTATCTTTGGAGCCGTTGTCGGCGATGATTATCTCAAAAAGGCCTTTTGGATAATCTAAGTTTTGTATGGCTTCCAGGCATTTGCCTATAGCTGATTCGCCGTTTAAGACAGGTATGATAAACGAGACAAACTTTTCTTCGGGCATATTAGGCTTTCTATTTATATCATTTCTTTAATAGCTTCTCATAAAGGCCTATGTATTCATCGACCATCTTCCTGAAATTGAACTCTTCAAAAACCCTCTGCCTGCCCAGCCCCCCCAATTTTTGCTTCCTTTCAGGATCCCGCAGAATATCAATGATAGCTTCGCTGAACTTATAAGAATCGCCCCGCGGGACCAATATCCCTGTTTCTCCTTCTACGACAAGCTCAGGGTTTCCGCCTACCTTGGTAGCGACAATGGACAAGCCGGATGCCATGGCTTCCAGGAGCACCAATGACGCGCCTTCAGAATCAGAGGAAAGGGCAAAGATATCGAATATCCTTAACAATTCCGGGACATCTTGGCGAAACCCTAAAAAAAGGACGCTCTGGCTTAAACGAAGCTGGGCGGTTAAATTTTTTAACTCTCCCTCCAATTCTCCCCCGCCGACAATAACCAGCTTTGCATTCTTTATTTCCTTGGCTACTTCCGCGAAAGCCCGTATCAACATCTTATAGTTCTTTTCGGCGCATAATCTTCCGACTGTGCCGATGACTTGATCCTCGGGGTTTAATCCGATCGACCTCCTCTTTAAAGCGACATCGATATCTCTCGAATAATTTTCCGCTTTTATACCATTGTATATTACCTTTATTCTTTTAGCCGGAAACCATTCAAAATCCACAAGGGCTTTTTTTGAGAACTTTGACACGCCGATGATTTCATCTGTTAGCATGTTCGCGAATTGATTAAAAATAACCCGTTTCCATCGTACTTTATCGGGGTAAAACCTGCCATGCTCCGTAAAAACAATCCGCGGACAGTCCCGCAATCCAAAAGATGAGCATATCGTGTAAAAGTAAGGCGTGTATTGGTGCGGGTTGAGTATGTCTGGCCGCTCATCCTTGATGATCCTTCTCATTTTCTTGATCAGCGCCGTATCTATCCCCGCTTTTCTTTGCAGGTCAAAGGCCTTCAAGCCCTTCTTTTTCAACTCTTCTCCCCAGACGCCTAAACGGTCAAGGCAGCAGACCATCGGCTCGATGCCGCGTTCGGCCATTCCTTCAGCCATATCATAAATAAGCTTTTCGGTCCCGCCGATACCTAAAGAATGGGCTATATACATTACTTTAAATTTACTCATATTATTTTCTATTATAGTAGATTTTTCTCTAATTTGCACCCTTTTTGATATAATATCAGCAAAAGGAGAAATGTTATATGCCTGGTTTATTAGGAGTATTATTGAGGGACAAAAATAATTCTTCTGCATCTTTGCTAGACAAAATGATTAATTCCGCTGTTGCATCCGGCGGCTGTGCTGTTAATAAGTATAATGACGCGGAAAGCAACCTTTCCCTCGCCCGGGCACATCTTGGCATACTCAATTCTATTCCTCAACCCATCTTTTCCAAAACTAAAGATAAGCTGATTCTTTTTGATGGCGAACTTTATAATAATGAGACTGCGCTTAGCGATCCCGAGCATGTTTTAGATTTGTATTCCAAGGTGGGGGGAGATTGCGTATATAGCCTGGAAGGAATTTTTGCATTTGTGATTTGTGATTTTACCGCTTGTAAAGTCAAGATCTTCAATGACCGTTTTGGCTTAAAGCCGATCTATTACTATAATGACTTTAAGGAAGGCCTTATTTTTGCATCGGAGATAAAGTCGATTTTGCAAATACCATTTGTTGAAAAACAAAGGGATGACAGCGCGGTTGCCGACCTTTTAACTTTCGGTTTTGTTATGGGTGATAAGACCTTGATTCAGGATATAAAACTTGTGCCTCCTGCCTCATGCCTTGCCTTCGATTTTAAAACCGGGGATTCATCTTTAAAAAAATACTGGGAATTAAAAGAATTGTTTATGCCAAAAGGCCAACGTAATTTAAAAGTTTCTGATGATGACGTGGTTGACGCGTTCATCTGTGCGGTGAAAAAAAGGTGCAAAAATAAAGAAATACTGGGGCTGGCTCTCTCCGGAGGAAAAGATACAAGGGCAATGCTTGCGGCAATGGGTAATGAAACCTCAGGGCTAAAAACCTATACCGTCGGGATAAAGGGGTGTATTGATGAATGGGTCGCCCAAAAATTATCTATTGCTGCCAAGACAAAGCATAAATTTATAGAGCTTGATGTGGCTTATTTAAATAACTTTGAAAAATACGCTAATTCTATGATTTATTTGAGCGACGGATTTTACATGCCCCATGAATTGACGGAGATGTTAGTGCTGGATTATTTAAAGGCAGCGCCATTTAAAATATTGATCCGGGGCCATGGCGGAGAGATTGCAAAGGCGCATCTTTTATATCCTGCGAATGCGGATCAAGAAACGCTGAAGCTAAAACAAAAAAATGAGATCTTAAGCCGGCTTTTTGAAAAATTAAATCATCTCAAGGCGGAATTTGATTTAAAAAAGCTTTTTACGCCTGCTTTATATTCTGAAATCGAAAAAACGCGAATAAACAGGCTGGACAGCTGCCTGGGTGAGGCTATAGAAGCGCTAAACCCGGCGGATGTCTTCATTTATCTATATATGCGGGAGTTTGTCACCAAAGGCGTGGTCCCTTCATTGGAAATTTTTCGAAACGCGGCAGAGATCAGGCTGCCTTTTATGGATTATGAATTTTTAAAACTGTTGTTACAGTTGCCCATTGAGCGGCGCTGGAAAGGGGAGATTCAATACAAAGCCATTAAAAAATGCTCTCCTCTTCTTATGAAGGTGCCGGACAGTAACACCAGAGCCCCGCTTGACGCGGGGATTATCCGGACTTTTGTCTCAGACAAAACTATTTCTTTACTAAGGCGGCTAAACATTAAAGGGTTCAGGCATTATACCCGGTTTGAAAAGTGGTATAGCGATGAATTTATGAATGCGGTTAAAGGAATACTGCTAAATGGAGAGGCGAGAAAAAGGGATCTTTTTAATTTAGGCTACCTTGAGGAAATTTTATCGAAAGGCGCAAAAAACCAGGTGGCATTTGGCAATTTTGTAGGAACGCTTGTAGGCATAGAATTCTGGCACAGGAATTTTTTGGATTAATAAGTTCGTTAAATTTTCGGCTATGCGAGGCCCGCATACCTGATCCAGTCAAGCGTAAGTTTCATGGCGCGCTCGCGGGATACCGGCGGCGAATACCCGAGTACGCGGCGGATCTTATCAGCACTGATCTTTGCCTGAACAGAGGGCTGGATGATAAGGACGCCTTTGGAGCTCTCCCGCGGCCTTCTGTAAATTAGCGGGGCGTCTGTGCCGGCTAAGTGGCACAGCCAGCGTTCAAGACAGGGAGACTTCTCAAGGACAGCTTTTGGCAGCCGGCCAAGCGGTTCTGTCTGTAAAACCTTACTGAACAAAGCGCGCAGTTCCGGGGACCTTATGATCTCTGAGATTCCCCTTCCCCAACCCAAAGAGTTATTTTTTCGCTCGATACCTTCAGCGGCGTCGTAACTCTGACATAATTCTATACCTAGCGCTTTCGCAAAATAGCCATAAAACTCGCCATAAGTAAAATCATCATCGTCATTGACTATAAAAGCTTCCCCTTTTACCAGGTTATCCTGCGCCTGAAGAACCCGGGCAATCACCTCGACTACGTTATCGATGTACACGGTATTAGATAAAACATCCGTAACATTTTTCGGGATAAACAGCTTGCCTTCCAGCAGCTTTTTTCCCGGGCCGACAAGCATAAGAGGGGCAAACGGCCCATACACAGTAGCGGGACGCAGGATTGCCGCGGAAAGGCCTTTATGCACAGCTTTCGCCACAGCCTGCTCTGCCTGCGCCTTGCTTTGCGTATAATCATCTTTTTTTCTGGGGCAAACAGGCGTTGTTTCGTCAATAACGCCGGTTGCTTTGGGCTGATGGATAGTGGCAGTGCTGATATGTATGAAACGCTTAACCCCTGCCTCAAGGGCTGCTTCGGCCAGATTTTTTGTACCGCCGACGGTGACCGCAAAGATCTCCCGGAGCTGGCCGTAAGCTGTCCCGATGCCGCAATGCACCACGGCATCGCAGCCCTTGATTGCCCGCCGCATATCTTCTTTTGATCTCAGGTCGCCCATTACCATTTCGACAGGCAGCCGGGCCAAGCGGCTGGCGTGATTAGGATTATGGACTAACGCGCGGACATCCCACCCATCCCGCAACTTCAATATTTCCGCTGTCCGGCAACCGATAAATCCGCATGAGCCGGTTATCAGGACCCTGCGGGAAGTTTCAGGAGACTTTCTTATAGATATTCCCTCGCAGGCCCACGGTTCATCCAATGGCTGAGGGTTTTTATTGCATTCGTCGAGCAACTTAACAACAGGCAAAACCGAGTGTCCGGATAGTTGCGGTTGTTTTTTCAAACAGATGGCGTTAAACCAATCGTCTATTACCGCGCGCCAGACCTCAAACCAGTCTTTCTCTTCTTCGTCTCGCCACTTAGCGTCTAGAAAAGCCGTCCGGGCAACGTTTAACAAAAAGTCTTCTAGCCTTAAATCGTTAGGGTTAACCCGTACTTTATACCTTTCGCCGATTTGAAGTTCCAGGGAACTTTTTTCGCACTCGATTTTAAGTAGCGCGCCCAATTCTCTCGTTCTGCCAAGCTCTACGAGCCCTTCTATCGGCCCGTCTTGCCGGTGGCAGCGAATCCGGATGGAACAATCCGCTTCCGCTCCTCCGAGGGCATTGCTCCTATACTCCAATACTTCGGCTGAGCTGCCGAATATAAACGAGAGCCAATCGAGCGCATGCGGGCCAAGGTCATAAAGCACGCCCCCGCCCTCTTGCTTGATCATATTACCCAGCGAGGTGGCCTGCCAGTCATAAAAAGAACCCCATTTAAAATGAAAACGGATTGGCTTGCCCCACCAATTACTTTCTACCAAGGCCTTTAGCAGGCGTGCGCTGGGAAGTAGCCGCCGGAAAAAGTTGACTGACAAAACAACCCCGTTTTCCTCGGCAGCGCGGACCATCATCTGGGCCTCTTCATAATTCATAGCCATGGGTTTTTCAACCAAAACGTGGATCCCCCGCTTGGCCAACTTAATAGCGTAAGGAGCGTGGCTTTTAGGCGGCGTGGCAATTATTGCCGCATCAACCAATCCTTTATCCACCTTCTCTATATCGCTAAAAACCTCTTTGACCCCATATGCTCTCGCCAACTTCGTTGCCCTTTCAATGTCCCGGTCGACCAACGCAACAAGAGAGGCTTTTTCATGGCCCGCTAAAATCGGCAAATGCGCCTTCTGGGATATTGCGCCGCACCCAATAATAACTATCCGGATCAATTTTTCAGGCTGGGGCATACTTCTTCCTTATCCTCTTTCAATAATCAATGAAATAACTTTTGCAGTTCCCAATAGTAATAAAATCTTCCTTTTCTTTCAAGAAGCTCCTGCAGTTTACCCTGTTCTTTTATCTCACCGTTCTCTAAGACTACGATCCAATCGGCATTTTTTATCGTGGAGAGCCGATGGGCGATCACAAAAGTGGTTTTATCTTTGACCATGATTTCTATGGCTTTTTGTATTAACCTTTCGGTTTCGGTATCAAGAGAGCTTGTTGCCTCGTCTAATATCAGTATATCGGGATTTTTGAGAATGGCCCTTGCTATGGAAATCCTCTGTTTTTCTCCCCCTGACAGCCTTATACCCCTATCGCCGACGAATGTATCATATTTATCCGGCAAACCCATTATAAAGTCATAGATTTGGGCGTCGCGGGCCGCTTCTTCAAGTTTTTCATTATCAATTTCATCTTTCTCCAGGCCATAAATTATATTGTTCTTTATCGTATCGCTCATTACCATAATATCCTGGCTGACTACTCCGATCTTTTTTCTTAAGCTTTTGATGTCAAACCCCCTGATATTGACCCCATCTATTTCTATGGAACCCGGGCCATATTCATAAAATCGGGGGATTAAGTTTACAAGGGTAGTCTTGCCTGCCCCTGTCGGCCCCACAATAGCAAGCATCTGGCCCTTTTTAACTCCAAAGGACACATCTTTCAATGTCGGCATATCCTTTAAATACCGGAAACAGACATTTTTAAATAACAGCTCGTTCTTTAGGGAATCGAATTTAGTTTTCCCGTTTTTGATATAGGCTTTATCAGAGTCATCAAAGACCCATAATATTTTTCTGATGAAAGGGGGGACTCCCATAAAGACGCTCCACTGCTGGGTCAGTTGATTTACGTGCTGTGAAAAACGGTTTAAAATAACAAAAAAAACTAAAAATTTGCCAAGGGAATAAGCTTTCCCCAGATAAAGGAAAACGCTTATGCATACTATTATAACCACCCCTGTCGAATTCAATATATCCGTTATCCCGGGGACCGCATTTTGTTTTTTGAAAATATTAAAATTATGCCTTGCTAATTCCCCGCTCATCTCTGTGAACGTCCTGACTTCTTTGTCCTCCGTAACATATAATTTTATGAGAAAAATATTGGACAATACATCCCAGGAATGTTTCGATATTTTTAGCTTTTCCTTGAAGAATTCCTGCGCGGAGAGAAGGATTTTTTTGGATATAAATCTTGTAACGCAGTAAATAGGCAGCAGTAAAGCAAAGACTGACAGAGTCAGTTTCCATGATATCGCCATCATAATTATTAAAAATGTTAAAGTGAAACCGAGCGTTATAAAGACACGGTTTAGCCATACGATAGCAGCGCCGCAGCTTCCTATTATATTTTCATCGGTGATTATAGCGTTTAATTCCCCTATGCTTTTCTTATCATAGAATGCTTTTTCAAAGCCAAGAAATCTTTCAAATGCTTTGCTCCTCAAAATATGGGTTGTTTTTATTGCGACTCTGGCCGATAAAATAGCGCTTAAATAAACAGCTATATTCTCAACATATACGGCTGTTATTATAAGAAATAGCATAAAGAAAAATATGCTGATATCTGAATGGGCAAAAGGCAAGCTTTTAATAATTTTCCCTAAAACCGGGACTGCTAAGATCCCTGAAAATTGCGCTTTATCAATAAGCCCGTTTAATAGGGGGATAATAAGGCCGATTCCAATTGCCTGGGCAAGGGAAGCCAGGAGGATAAACAGGAATGATATGAATAAAATGCCGATATCCGGTTTCACAAGCTTAGAAACCTTACTAAATATTTCATAAAGTTCTCCGGGCTTTATCGAACCCTCTTTTTCCTTTTTTTCTAAATTCATTTTCCCACCCTTGATTAATATCGCATTTCTTTTCGCATCACATATATATCATAAACTAACAATCTAAAAAGTCCATAAGCTTTATATTGGAATTTTTAGAATTATTCTAAAAATAAAAGTTTTCCAAAATTTTAAGTTAAACGGATTTAATTTTAAGGCTTTTAAGAAATATTCTCTTGCCTGGTTATAGTCCTTGATTTTCAGGCAGCAGTTGTATCCCAGATCCCAAAAATATAAATCTGCGAGTTTATCATTAATTATTCTCTTTTGTCTTCCGGTTAGGCTTATTTTCTGAGGTATTATTTTATATAGCCTTTCCAATTCTTTAAAAATCCGTAAGAGGTCCTCGACAGGCTTGTCTTGTATACTTGCGCTTATACTGTCTTTGTGCACATGCCGGATCAAATGTACCATATCCATATAGGCTAATCTAAAGCCTTTGGCTATTGCTTCTAATGGAGCCAGCCTGTCCTCAATCCCTCCAAAGTAAAACGATTCATCAAATTTTATTTTCTCAAAAAGTCTCTTGCGCATAACAGAGACTTGACATCCGGTATAAATTCCATATTTTAAAGCATTAGTAAGTAGTTTATTTTCGCTCAGCAGGGATAGATCACCCTTTCTCTCAATAATAAATTTATTCTTTCCCTTCCAATGCTCTTTAAAGATCGACCTTACTATCATTTTGTCATCTTTGAATATCTCGCCATCAGCGTATATCCAGTCAACATCTTTATTTTTCTCAAATCCTTCAATGGTGTCTTTCAAATGGTTATTTTTCCACTCATCATCGCTATCCAGGAACGCTATATATTCACCGCCGGATACCTCTGTGCCCTGGTTCCTTGCTCCGGCAGGGCCTTGGTTGTGGGTATTTTTAACATACCTAATCCTTTTGTCTTTTTTAATATAATCTTGAACTAATTCTTCTGTATCACCAGTGCTGCGGTCATCGACAATGATTAGTTCCCACTTCTGGTAGGTCTGGTTCAGGACAGAGTTAATTGCCCTGGGCAAGAGCTTTTCCCGGTTGTAGGTGGGGATAACTACGGTTACTAAGGGGTTATTCATTTCTTAATCCACAGATTAATTTTGTACAGCTTGGTTTTTTCATTTCCAGGCAACTCGACCTGTTTAATATTTTTTTCGACTATATGATACCTATCAAAAAAATGGTCATCAAAAATTAACCTATGCGTTTCGTATATATTCCCGTATTTAGCCCCCTGCTTTTCCTCACCGAGGGGTGATATTATTATAATATTATCAAAGTGGCTAAGCACCCGGTTTAGTATATAATGAACCTCATCGAAATTGTAAAGATGCTCTAAAACATCCCCTAAAATCGCGAGATCATAATATGATGTATTATCTTTGCACCAGCTTACAATATCAAGATTAACGACTCTATTGTAAATATGCTCATTTTTAAGATACCTCGCCGTTTTTTTAAATATCTCGACCGCGACAAGATAGGTATCTTCACCAAAAATTTCTCTTATCATCCGGCCATATTTTCCCGAGCCTGTGCCAAAATCTACCGCCTTCTTTGGCCTTATTTTTTAAATCTGTTCTTCAACATACCCGTCCATTGTTGGATAGCCAGCACCTCCCACGGTTACAAGTCCCAGCTTTATATACAGTAAATTTAAAGCATGGGAAAGTCTCCATGGCAATCTGCGTTCTTTTATGCATGACACCACTTTTTTCCACAGAGGATTTTCTGTATTCATGTTTTCAGCCTAGAGCGTCTTAGTTATTCAGGAGGCATTCTTAAGATTATTCTTGCAATATACGTCTTGTGGAACGCTAGGTTAAAAGGCTGCAGCTTCAATCCTTTTAGAAAATACTCTTTTGCTTTTTCGTAATTTTTTAACTGTAAATAGCCATTATAGCCCAACATCCAGAAACAGAGATGAGCCAGGTGCGACCTGGCCCAATGCCTTTGCCTGGAAGTAAGCCTGAATCTTTCTAAGACCTTCCTGTCAAATTGTTCCAGCGACAGCCAAACCCCGATCTGTTCATCTAAACTCTTAGGAAATATGTCCTGAAAAAAACATCTGTTATCCTCGTGTACCCAGTATATAAAATGCTCTTCCCGGAGATGGCCTTGCTTAAATTTATTATAACCGATTTCAAGAGAGAGAAAATGATCCTGCTTTATATATAGGTCTTCCTGAAATCTGATATTCCTGAATATTTCTTTTTTATAAACAGCTGACGAAATGTAATAGATATTCCCTCGTAGAATATTATCAAACGCGTATTTTGTATCAAAAATATAAGTACCCTCCAGTTTAAAATGCCTGCATTTTTTCACATCCACCTTCGAATAACGGATTACTTTTCCGCCTGGCTTTATTTTTAGTATCGTATCCGCGCTCATTAAATCTATCTTATCAGGATATTTTGTAAGGTAATAAACCATTCTTTCTAAATGAAAGCTCATCCACTCATCATCGCTGTCCAAAAACGCGATATATCCGCCCCCGGCTGCTTCTATACCCTGATTCCTTGCTCCACCAGCGCCCTGTCTATGGGTATTTTTAACATATCTGATCCTTTTGTCTTTTTCCATATATTCGTGAACTAACTTTTCAGTGTTGTCTGTACTTCTGTCATCCACAATGATGAGTTCCCAGTTCTGGTAGGTTTGGTTTATGACAGAATCTATCGCTGCAGGGAGGAGCTTTTCCCTGTTATAGGTGGGGATGATTGCGCTTACGAAGGGTTGATTGTTCATTTTTTACTTTCTTAGGCAGAGCCTGTTTAAAGAGGTATCCGAAAAATAATCCTCGCTATATACGTTTTCCAGAATTTCAAATTAAAAGGGCGCAGTTTTATGCCTTTCAGAAAATATTCGTTTGCCTTTATATAATCTTTCAGCTGCAAATAACTATAGCCCAGATACCAAAAATACATTTTAGCAAGGCTTTTCCTAAGGGTTTTTTCCTGTTTATTAGTAAGCCTGAATTTTTCAAAAATTTTAAAATAGAATTTTACAACTTCTAAATAAATCTTGATTATTTTATCCGGATTCTTAATATCGCCACTGGTTGTCAGGTTTTCTCCGTGCGCCCAATAAATAAGATGGTATTCCTGAAGATGCGCTATTTTAACTTTGCGGCGCGCGAGCTCTAGTGAAAGCATAATATCATCCTGCACTAAGATACTTTCGTCGAATTTAATAGTGTCTAAAATATCTCTTTTGCAAACAACCGTCTGGATAGTGATTATTCCATATCTTAATGTGATGTCAAATAACGTATCAGCATTAAAAACATAAGCATCCTCTAACTTGTAATAATCGTATTTTTCAAGGTTGCGTATAATATCGGAATATGGTTTGCCTGTAAGTTTATTTTTTCTTACCGCATTTGCCGTCATTAGATCTATCTTATCAGGATATTTTGTAAGGTAATAAACCATTCTTTCTAAATGAGGGTTCATCCACTCGTCATCGCTGTCCAGGAACGCGATATAATCGCCCCCGGCTGCTTCTATACCCTGATTCCTTGCTCCACCAGCGCCCTGTCTATGGGTATTTTTAACATATCTGATCCTTTTGTCTTTTTCCATATATTCGTGAACTAACTTTTCAGTGTTGTCTGTACTTCTGTCATCCACAATAATGAGCTCCCAGTTCTGGTAGGTTTGGTTTATAACAGAGTCTATTGCAGCAGGGAGGAGCTTTTCTCTGTTGTAGGTGGGGATGATTGCGCTTACGAAGGGTTGATTGTTCATTTTTTATTCAAACTGTTATAAATGTTTTCTAAATGTATTATATATTTATCTAATTTATTTTCATAAATTTTTTCAATTATATTTTTCCTTATGTCACTAAGAATATTTTTATTATTTAAGACAAATAGTATTTTCTTCGCAAGCGCATCAGAATCTTTAGGGGGAACCAAAAACCCTGTTTTGCATTCTTCGATAAATTCGACAGGCCCTCCGACATTCGTGGATATTAACGCTTTCCCGTAACATGCTGATTCAAAGATAACGAATGGGCCAACCTCAGGCCAAATAGAGGGCGCGATAATAACGAGACTTTCTCTGATAAAATAATCTTTATCTTTGCCGGTTACCCACCCTAAAAATTTTACATTATTACTTACGCCCAAATTAGCTACTAATTTTTTTAATTCATTTTCTTCGGGGCCTGAACCAGCTATCCGCAATATGGCTTCCGGATGCTCTTTTATCACCTCGGGCATGGCTCTAATTAAATAATCAACCCCTTTCTGCTTAGCTAGTCTTCCTATGTAGAGCAAAGCATCTGAACCTTTAAATTCTTGGTAAGATACGGCCTCGAATTCAACAGGGTTTGGCAAAACGGCGATATTTTTTATCCCATTCCTTTCAAACTCGCTCTTAAGATACTTGCTTGGAGAAATAAAAATATTGATATTTTTTAAGCCTTTCCTGATGATATGTTTTTTAATTTTGCCCCGGATATAACCGCGTTTATTTACGCAACCTTTTTTATAACAGATAGGGCCTAGCGCAGAATCGCAAATCTCAAGATCCGGAAAGGTTTTATCCCTGAAGCAGATGATATAATAATCATGCAGGGTCATCACGGTTTTATAACTATTGAGAGCGAATAAAATGGAAGGAGAAATTGTGTAAAAAATATTGTTCAGGTGCACTATGTCCGGCTTAACCCTGTTTAAAATCTTCTTAAACTGGAAATAATTCATGATATTAAAATAGCTGTCTAAATTGAAAAAATGCCCTGATTGTGAAATTTGGAAATCTGTTTTGATTTTTTCGCTATCTACTCGGTAATCAGAAGAAAGAGTAAAAACGGCATGGCCTTTTTGCTCCAGCCCTTTTTTAAGTAAAAAAAGATAGCGCTCTGCGCCGCCTGCCACATATCCAAAGTCATTTACTAACAATATTTTCATATTTCTATTTTTTTCAATGCCGCGTGTCTGCGTAAAATAAGTTTATAGGTATAGAAATTATCCCGGACAAACTCATTGGGATTGTCGCGGACGGCCTTGATAAAATGGCCCTCATAAATATCCAGGTCTTCCAAAAAATCCTTATCATCCCAGCGGTATGGCAAAAGGTCATAGAGGAAACCCGGCAACCACTGGAACCTCGGCCTTTTTTTATTGATGTGCAGCGTTTCGGGTATCCGTAATGCCTGGGTCCTCCATTTTTCCCGCAGCCTTGCGGCTTTGCGGACCATGGAGAAGTGGTGGCAGTCAATAAATTCAGCGGCTATTATATCAGCGTTATTCGCGCCGTCCATTCGCACAGTGCTTCCGTCGCCAAATACCTGAATACTTTCCATATTCCTGTGGATTCTTAATCCGGACTGTGGAAGAAACTTCCCGAGTTTAGCGATATACACCTTGTAATTTCCGTAGAAGTGCGTGAACCGCAATGGCACGATCATTTTATCTGTCCCGGATAAGTATTGCCTTAACCGCTGGAATTCCCATTCCGGAATGAATTCGTCAGCGTCCAGAAGGATGCACCAGTCACCCGTGCACATCTTTCTGGCTTGCTCTTTGAATTTTACATAATAGGCGTTTGGGTCAGACACATCCCATTTATTGCGAAAGATCCTGATCTTAGGATCCAAGTCCTTTATGGCTTCGTATGTGCCATCCGTAGAATACCCCTCATTAACTATGATCTCATCTGCAAGCGGCAAATGATGCTTCAACATCTCAACAATGTGGAAGTCAAAATAGATGCCATTCTGTATGGAAGTGTAGATCGATAATTTCATACCTTCACCCCGCTAGCCAAGCTATCTTATGTAAGGAAGCTTGTCGGCAGAATTGAGCTTACTATGTCCGTCAAGAAAATAACTCTGACTCCTTATTACACTATAATCATTCTTAAAACTATTTCATGTCATACGGGCAAGAATAAAATATTATCATATGAGTAGCGGTCTTTAATTTCATGCCTTATGATAGATTCTTCATTATACTCATACGCTTGATATCCTTTATTTATTAAATAAATTATTAACTCCTTACTAGTAAGCACTCCTGGTAAATCCATATCTCCGACTTCAAGGCTAATAATCGGGCGGATTTCTCTTAGTATCCGGCTCATGCCCAAGAGAATATCATATTCTGCGCTTTCAGCATCTATCTTAATAAAATCTGGTTTAATATTATTTCCAGAAACATACTCGTCAAGACTGATAGCCTGGATTTCATATCTGGCCGGAATAATCTTTGCTTTTGTTTCATTTGCGAGCCGTGGTTGAAAAATAGAGTTAAAAGCGGATAATTCAATGCCATAATCATCGAATTCTACCGACTCTGATTTTGACCATAGCGCTAAATTATTAAGATGTGTATTCTCTCTATTTTTTAAGTTAAGAGAAAGTATTTCATAGCTACTCTTAGTTGGTTCAAAGGAATGCACCTGACCTTTAGGGCCAACGATCCTACTTGCGAGCATTGAAAAGTAGCCAAAATGCGCACCAATGTCAAAGAATATCATTCCCGGCTGCAGATATTGCAATATCATCCTAGTGAGACCTGCTTCAAAAAGGCCATTATCAAAGATAATAGATGAAGATACACTCTCCTTCCAAACTAGGGTCATTCGATCTCCCCAAAAAGTCTTTGATTTTATTCTTATGGACTTATCAATTATACTAAGCATTACCTCTAATATTTTCTTACAGATAGCGCGAACAGGGTGCTTTATCAACTTCTGCGACTTGCTCAGATGAAGATAGCGAAGATTTTTTTCAAACCTATCTAGATAATAATTCACCATTTTAGAGAATAAACTCCTTTAGCGCCCACTCTCCTGCCCGCCTTCCAATGCCTGCAACACCCACTCCCATGTGCGTATCTCGTTATCCGCAGGAAGCCCCATGCGTTCCCGGATCCTTACTGCCCAGAGGCGGGCAAAGTTTCTCGCGTTGCTGTATTCTATCAAGCGCTGGGAGGCAGAAGAAACACGAAAACCTTCCGAACGCTCCAGCGTCTTTTCTAGTGCCGCTGCCAAAGCTGTCACTTCCAAGATATCCCCAGTATCTCCCAGCTCGAACCGCGGAATCATGTCAGCAAACCAACCCTGATGGGGCGCGAGCACCATGCACCCAGCTTGCGCTGCGCGTAGGACAATAGCGGATGAGCCCATGTGGTCGAAATAAGGCGTGCATACAACGTCCATAGCTGACAGCGCATGCATTACCTCTGAATCGTTGAGGTATCTGTCTAGAACAACAATCCTGCCAGACCGATATAAAGGCGCAAATTCTGTCTCTATACGATATCGCAGTTTATCGCCCAAAGGCCCAGCCAATAGCAGCCGGTCGGTGGAAACAAGTTTTGCGCGCGCAAATGCTTCGAGAAGCAAATCTGAACCCTTGCGAGGTAACGCGTGAGCGGCGCCGACAGAACCAACGTAGCGACCATTGGTTGGAATGTCCAGCGAACGCCGCGCGTACTCCTTCGAAATGGGCGTGAAATCATCGACTGGCTCCGGCATCAATTCAAGCCGCTTCGCAAGTCTACCGCCCCGCGCTTGTACCCAAGTAAAAACTGTTGGATCAATCGTGTGTAATCTGGTCCATGGGCCAACGCTTAGGAGTGTTCGGTCAAAGATGTGGCGCAAGTGGCCACGCCAGCGCCTTGGAGGGCGATGAAAGCGGATTTCGATGATGCCGCATTCGCCTTCTATGCCTGCCGGAAAACGCCAACGCTTTAGGATATATGCAAGATTACAATACTTGGCCAGCAAATCTCCGCTAGGAACCCAAATATGATCAGGCTTGTGCCGGCTACAGGCGGCAGAAAATTCTTCCAGCAGCTGCTTACCTTTATTAAAAACACCGGGGCGTATTTCTGGTTTGACTTCAACGTCGTTGACGCAGGAAAGTAACTGCTGTTGAAACGGTTCCGTCTTACTAATGCCTTTTTCCAATACTAATGTTACACGTTGCGCACAGGCAGCACCCCGCAACATATATCGAATGTATGCAAAGTAATGCCCCCGGTTATGTGGATCAAAAATCATCAAGTGCATAGTAGGAATCTCCCATAAAAATAACTCATTCTTAGAGCTTTCGACAGAAGTAAAACCAAACTTGTTGAAAAAGAAATTCTACGAAGCCCGTCGAAAAATGGGGTCGGGTCTTCACATTCGACATTTCGAAGGGATTATGGGGACATAATAGTTAATTGTTCTTTCCTTTTGGTCCGGGTTTTTCAACCTTATGCCTAATATAACATTGAGAATTTTAAATGTCGATTAAGTATTGTGTCCCCTTATTATTCGACATCTCTTTTCCACTATCACTTATTTAATATAACCTTATACTCATCCCAAAGCTGATCAGCTATTTTAGCAATATCAAAGCGTTCGGCCTGCCGGCGCGCATCTATTCGGGCGGTTTCCAATTTTTGGGGATCATTCAGCCATTGAGCCAGTGCCTCTGTCAGCTTATCAATATTATCCTGTTCTACAATTTCACCACCACTGGGCAATACTACTTCGCTAACTGTATCTTTGCTTGGATAACCAATAACCGGACAGCCGCAAGCCATAGCTTCTAATACGCTAATAGAGAAAGCTTCTTCCTCGCTCGTATTAACGGAAATATCCAAAGCATTATAAAAACCAAGGAGTTCTTGCGAATTCAATTGGCCTAAATACAATAACCGGTCTCCCATTTTTCTCCTGGCATTTTCCAAGAGGTGTTTAACGTATTTCTCATCTCCCGGTACAGCAAATCCGGCTACTACTACTTTTAGATTTGGCACATTTAGATGTAAGACTGTTTCAAAGAGATGCTCGAGTTGTTTCCTCGGCCGGAAAGCACAAGCTGTTCCGATAAGGAGTTGTTTTTCCAATCCATATTTTTTAAGAAAATTATCCCGTTGGCTCTGATCAGGCTGAAAGTAAGCCAAATCTAACCCATTATAGAGCACTTTCACTTTCGATTCCGGGATAACGCCTTCTATTGCCTGGCGGCAATTATTTAGAAGGCCATTACTGACAAAGAATACCCTTTGTAGTTGCCGCGCCCCTTTAAATGCCCAGCGGCAAAAACCGCTGTCCATTGTAAAATGGACACTAACCGCAATGGGAATTCTGCAGATCCGGCTTAAGTATTTGCCTATTGGAAAATTATCCTGCTCATTACAATGTATGAGCTGGATTTTATGTTTCTTAACAATTCGGTATAGCTGCCATAATGACCGAGTAAACGGAAATGGATTTGTTTTACTTGGAAAAGGTAAAGATATTTGGTAAGCGGGAATACCCTGTTGTAATGACCAATTATGAAAATCTCCTGCTTTATGAGAGACGAGTACCGGGCGTAATCCTTTCGGGATAAGGTGCTTAAACCAACCTTCTGTCGGAGCGGTAGTGCTCATCCGGTTGGGGTTTATGGTTAAATAAAGGACATTGATCTCGGTTTTAATATCTTGTGACATGCGAACACATCTTTTTTATCATATTTTCTTCGGCCTTTTCTTCTTTTTGAAAATTATATATTCCGGCGATTCCGCACATCGAGCACCTTAAGTTTTTATTTAGCGTACTTTTGCCTATCGGATGGCAAAGTACGCACTTGCTGTGCGTACTTTTGCCTATCGGATGGCAAAGTACGCACTTGCTGTGCGAGAGGTTCGTATCTGGCGATGATAAAACATAATACATTATAACTTTATAATTAGATTTTGTCATTAAAAACCCTGATTTAGCGGATAGGAATAAAAAAGGCGCTACTACCTGTTTTGGCAGGTAATAACGCCGGGGAAGGCTGATGGAAAAATCAGAGTAGCGCTAACGGGATTTGAACCCGTGTACTCAGCTTGAGAAGCTGATGTCCTAGGCCGGGCTAGACGATAGCGCCGTATAAAAAATCCCAAATGCAACTGTATTTTACCTATATAAAAATGCTAAGTCAACGAATTTTGTTGACCCGCCTATATAATGTGTTATGATTTTATTTATGCACATCGGTATAGGCATCAGCACCAGCCGCGACCACATTCAGGCGGCAAAAGAAGCCGCCTCAAAAGCGCGCCTTAGCCTTGGCAAAGAAAAAATTGACCTGGTTTTTGTTTTTTCCACTGTTGACTTTGCCCACCCAATAGTGCTCAAGACTATCGCGGGGCTCCTCGGCGAAGTCAGGCCGGTAATCGGCTGCAGCAGCTTAAGCATACTTTCTGACAAAGGGATACTTAAATACGGCCTTGTAGTAATGCTATTCTCCATGTCGCAGGATTCCTACTTTAATGTCGCCTGTGTCAGGGATATCAGCAAGAAATCCGCTACTCTAGCCGGAGCACAGCTTGGAGAAAAACTTCTTTATGGCTGCAAAGGCGTGCGCCGCACGGTAAGCATTGTTTTTTCCGACGGCTTGCTGCAGAACGGCTCGGAGCTTATTTCCGGGCTACAGGAAAAGCTGGGAAGAAGTTTCCCCCTGGTCGGCGCATCCGCGTCGGACAATCTCGCCTTTGAAAAAACCTATATTTACTTCGGCGAGGAGATTTTAAGCGACGCTGCCTGCGGGATACTTTTCGGAGGGAAATGGAGCTTCGGATTAGGGATTCAGCATGGCTGGAAGCCGTTGGGCAAGACCCGCCGGGTAACCAAATCCAGCGGCAACACCGTCAGCGAAATTGACTTTGCCCCGGCAGGAAAAATCTACGAGGAATATTTCGCCAAAGACATAACCGAATTAAAGCGCGACTTAAGGCGCATCGCCACACTCTATCCGGTGGGCATAAAAATCCCCGGAGAAAAAGAATACCTGCTGCGTAATGTCATCGCCATCGAAGGCCAAACGCTCATCTTTCAGGGCGATGTCCCGCAGGGCAGCACCATCAGGCTGATGATCGGAACCAGGGAATCCTGCCTTCAGGCAGCGGCGCAGGCGGCTGAAGACGTAAAAAAGAACCTCGCCGGCCACGCCATAAAATTCGCGCTCCTCTTTGATTCCGCAACCCGCTCAATAATATTCGGAAGGCAGGCGCCTAAGGAGCTTGACACCATCAAACAAAAATTGGGGAAAAATATTCCCGTCGTCGGGATTTACACCTACGCTGAACAAGCGCCGCTTAGCGCTATTAACTATTTAGGCAAAACTTATTTTCACAGCCACACCATCACCATATTGGGGGTAGGGGAATAATGATACCGGCTTCAGGCCTAAACACTTACGCACTAATGGGATCGTTAATCCTGGTTGTGGCGCTTACGCTCTTTGTTCTTTACAAAATGAAGAGGTTAAAACAAGTGGGGTCAGAGGCCCAGACCCTGCGTGAGTCCCTTGATGAAATGGACGAGCAGGCCAAGCTTATCGTGCGCACCGACATGGAGCTGAACAAAACACAGGAAGAGCTGGATAAAAAAGTCGCCGGCCTCTACGCCCTGCAGCGCTTCTCGCGCGCGGTAAGCACTACCTTAGAGGAAAGCCAGATTTTTTCCCGGATTGAAACCGGCTTCTTGGAGGACCTTGGATTTGAAAAGGCGCTGGTCTTCTTATTAAAAGATAACTTAGGGCTGCGTAATTGCCTGAATATCGGATACTCGGATGAGGGACTAGCGACCGTCCAGGCATTCTTTGAGGCAAACAAAGAATTGTATCTTAAGCTTATTCGTGAAGAGAAAAGCATATCCACTGTCTCCGGATCGCCCGTCGGCAAAGATCAGATCAGCCGCGTTTTAAAAGCTAACGCGTTCGTCATCTCGCCGGTAACTCCGCGCGAAGGGGCTAAGGGGTTGCTAATAGTCGGGACCGAAAACAGCGATACCGTAATAACCGAAGGCGATGAAGAGTTAATTATCATTCTGGCATCACAGCTTGCCCAGGCCCTGGAAAACGCGCGTCTCTTTGAAAAAACCTGGGGGGCGCAGCAGGAGCTTGAGCGCAAGGTCGAGGAGCGCACCCGCGAATTGAAGAATGTGCTTGAGGAAGTCAGGGTCATCAGCAAACGCAAGACCGACTTCATCTCCAGCGTCTCGCATGAGTTGCGCACCCCCCTTACCTCCATAAAAGGGTATGCGGCGATCCTCCTTGCCGGAAAGCTCGGCGATATCCCCAAGGAAGTAAAAGAGCGCCTGGAAAAGATCAACCTCCACAGCGACGAGCTGGCCCATATGGTCAATGACCTTCTGGATATCTCGCGCATTGAATCCGGGCGCGTGGCCATGAAAAAGGAAACGCTTGACTTAGGTGAGATAACGGAAAAAACAGTGGATTTATTATCTGTACAAGCAAAAGAAAAGCATATAGAATTAAGCTACTCGATAGATGCGCTTGCCCGAAGCGTCCTGGCAGACCGGAATCAGATCGAGCGCGTCTTTATCAACCTTATCGGCAACGCGCTGAAGTTCACGCCGCAGGCAGGTAAGATCACTATTCAAAGCCGTAGCGCGCAAAATATGGCGCAGGTGGATATTACGGATAACGGATGCGGCATCCCCCTTGAAGCGCAGGAAGCGATATTCGAGGAATTTTACCGCGTGGATAACGCGATCAATCAGGAAGTAAAAGGCACCGGGCTTGGTTTGGCGTTAGTAAAGCATATCGTCGAAGCCCACGGCGGAAAGATCTGGGTGCAAAGCAGGGCCGGCAAGGGCTCGACGTTTAGTTTTACTTTACCCTTAGCGTAAAAATGTCCGTCAAAATCCTTATAGTCGACGACGACCCCGACATCAGGGACATCCTCAAGATCACCCTGTCTGAGGAAAACTACGAAGTCCTCGAGGCAGGCGACGGCGAAGAGGCTTTAAAAATCATCAACTCCAAACCCCTGGATTTAGTCCTTGTGGATTATAAAATGCCAAAGCTCGACGGACGAAGAGTCTGTCAGGCAGTAAAAAAAGACCTCCTCTTAAGCCACCTGCCTATTATCATGGTCACCGGAAAAGGCGACATCAATGACCGGGTCAACGGCATTGACGCCGGAGCCGATGATTATGTTGTCAAGCCGTTTGAGCCTAAGGAGTTGCTGGCGCGCATCCGCATGATCCTGCGCAGGACCGCGCATGACCTACAGGCAAATCCGCTTACCCGCCTGCCGGGAAATATTTCTATTCTCAACGAGCTATCAAAACGCCTTGAAAATAAATCCATATTCTCTGTCTGCTATGTCGACTTGGATAAATTCAAGGCCTACAATGACACGTATGGCTTTGAGCACGGAGATGATGTCATCCGCGAGACCGCGCGCATTTTGATCCGCGCCACACAGGAATTGGGAAATATTGATGACTTTATCGGGCACATCGGCGGGGATGATTTTGTCGTTATCACCACACCCGATAGATCCGACAGTATTTGTTCAAAGATCATCGAGGACTTTGATAAAACCGCGCCTGACTTTTATAATGAGACTGACCGTAAAAGAGGCTATACCCTCGCCAAGGTCCGCAAGGGCACCCAGCAGCGGGTCAAGTTATTATCGGTTTCAATAGGTGTTGTGACTAACGAGATGCGCGCGATAACCCATGTCGCGCAGATTGGCGAGATCGGAGCGGAATTAAAGACCCTAGCCAAGGCCGAAGAGAGAAGCAATTACGTCAAAGACCGCCGCAACGGCAACAATAATCTTAAAAAATAAAAAAGAGCATCTTTTTGGGTAGGCCCTCTGGCTGGGAAATCCGTTAGGCTAGGGGATTTAAATTTTACTTAGGAAGTTTGCTTTTTACTGCCTCTAGCAGCCTTTCTGCGTCTTTTAGGATATTCTGTGCCTCTGTTTGATGAACTAATCTTTCTTCGTACTCCGCCATATTTTTCATCTTGAGAATTTTTATTACTCTATTTGTAATAGTATCGATATCTTCGCGGTTAAGCTGCTTAATGCTCCTAAAAAGAGTAATGGCGTCTTCGTGATTTTGCCCAGCATGTCTTTGGCCCAAATAATATACACAGAGGGCATCCAAACTGGCTATCCCTGAATGGATAGCGCTTATAGCCAAAGCATTCCACTGGCTTAAACTTAATGAATTCTTGGCGGCATTTAAACATTCCTCAGCCCGCACAAGGTAATTTGTATATAAACTTCTTTCTACTTTGCTGACCTTTATCTTTTCCATTTAAATAATCTGAACCCCTTTCTCGATTTCTTTTAAGATGGCTAACTTCTTCTTTTCTTGTAATTGCCCTTCCGTTAAGATATACGGCGCAAACCTGTTTCCATAGAGGGAAAGACATAGGCTGGAAATCTTATCAATATGAGGAGTTAAATCTTGCGCCTCTTTTTGCGATTTCACCAAGATATATAAATCAATATCACTGTTCGCCTTGGATTTACCTTTCGCTACAGAACCATACAAAATAACCTTTTTCACTAATTCTTTTGGGATATTCTCAGACAAGGTGACTTTTAGGTGTTCAAACGGCGTAGAGATGCTGGATATTTCACCCACTATTTTGGATAATGCCCCGTAAGCATAGCTCTCCTTATTGACGGACCAGACATTAGCATTGCCGACACGCTCCATGCTTACTAAATTGAGCTCACGCAGCTCTTTCATCAGACGGTTGACAGTCATAGGCGATATTCTAATTACTTTGGCTAATTCGTTTTCGCTCATCGAAGCCTGATGTCCAAAAAGGTATTTTAAAATTTTAATCTTGGCCTTTGAGCCGATTATTTTATCCAAAGACAATTCAAATTGCATTATTCCTCCCTATCTAACATTTCTGTTAAGATTATAACATTTATGTTATATTTGTCAAGGCTTATTTGCTCCGCTAAAACAAAAACCGCATCAGGAATTTCTTGATGCGGGTTTTGTTTATCCCTCGCCTAAACTGGGCAAAATTCTATGCGCGGGGAGGGAGTTGAACCCTCACACCTTGCGGCACTACCCCCTCAAAGTAGCGTGTCTGCCATTCCACCACCCGCGCGTGTCATCTATTCAATTTTCTCTACAGTAACTGAGAAAGTCGCCTTACCGACCACTTCGATGAACGAGGTCGGAGTTTTTACCTCAAATTTCGCCTTGCCGCTATTAAGCTTCTGGGATCTGATCAGCGCTTCGCCCAAGGCAAGATCAAAAAGTATCCCCTTCTCGGGCTCCAATTTTGTAAGCCTCAGCTCGCTGTTTTCCTTAAGCTCAACAGAGGCAATTTCTTTTTTGCCATCGCGCATATCGAGATAAACCCATCCGCCTTGTTTTGTGCGGATAATATCTCCCTGATGAAGCGTCATCCCGGCTTTCGCAGCCTCCCATTCTTTTCCCGCTACCTTCACCTCGGATGCGCCCTGAAGGGATGAAATTTTCAACTCTCCCTTTACATCCGCGGCAGAAACAACGGAATAAACCGCGAGAACGAGAAAAGCCGAAGCTAAAAAATTTATTCTCTTCATTATTTTATATTTATCAGCGGCTTGGTGTCCTTCATTTCCTCTTGACGGGTAGTAACCTGCTGCATTATCTCATTACCCTTGTCTTCCTTGACCCCGTAGTATTTCACCTTATCGCCGTCTTTAACAATATAGACGCACCCGCTTAAGGATAACGCCAAAACCGCCAAAAATATTTTTTTCATATCCATCCTCCCTACTTTTTTAGTGGAGCCCCTTGGCCTTTAGGCCGAGGCTCCCTCCCTGAAGCAAAATCATATTTCGCAATTCCTATCCTCTGACTGAAGTCCGGGGATTTTGCGGAAGGGATTAAAATGATATTTTTATTATATACTTCTTTACTCAAATATCAAGGGCATTGTTGGGCCGCAATTCATGCATTCACCGGCGAAACCACGTACACATACTCCAAAACATCCCCGCCTATATTCTTCACATCATGCGCTGTTTCCGGCGGCACATAGACTACCGAGCGCTCAACAGCGATAATCGGCTCATCGTCATTGCCGCAGAGAATCACCGCTTTCCCTTTAAGGATGATGATCACCTCTTCTTTGGCTTCCGTGACATGCTCTCCGACATTTTCTCCCGGCTTTAAGATTACATGCCCCGACTTGATCCCCATCGTCTCAGGAAAACCGCCGAGGAGGCGCGTGAACTTCTCTGCCTTTTTCAAAGTAATCAGCCTGATCTTACCCATTTGTTCACCTTCCGCGCCACAACTTCGCGCCCAATGCTGCCACCAGATAAAATCCCGCGCAAAATAAAACAATGGTAGCACCCGTTGCAGTCCCCAAATAAAATGAAAGGATCAATCCGCTTATCCCGGAGATTAAACTGATAAGAATGCTCAACAAGGTATATTCGCGCACATTATTAGCGAGGTTGCGCGCTGCCGCGGCCGGCAGGATCAAAAGAGAATTAACCATCAGGATCCCGATCAGGCGTATGGAAATAGCCACAATCACCGCGAGGACAATCACAAAGCTCGTCTCCATCCAGAAAACCCTGATCCCTCTTGCGCGCGCCAGCGCCGGGTTAACGCTGATAAGCATCAGATTATTGCCAAAAAACATCCAATACCACAGCACCCCGACCGTTATCCCCATTAACCAGTAGATCTGCTCCCGGGAAACCGCCAGTATATCGCCGATAAGATAAACAGTAAATTTATTGAACCCTGCCCCCTTACTCAAAATAACCACGCCAAGCGCGACAGTAACGGCAAAGAAAACTCCTAACACCGTATCAGAGGAAGCCTGAGTCAGGCCTTTGAATAAATTTATCAGGACGCTAAGCACAACCATAAAGGCTAACATCGCCCAGAAAGGCTCACGCAACCCAAAGATCACTCCCAGCGCGATTCCGGTCAATGCCGAATGCCCCAGGACATCCGAGAAGAAAGCCATGCGCTTGCCCACGACCAGTGTCCCAAGCAGCGCGAAAAGTGGCGCGATAAAAATTATCGCGATAAGCGCATTCTTCATAAAAACGTAATGCGCCCAGCCAAAAGGAAATATCGCTTCAATTATCCTGTAATAATTTTCAATCATTTTTTAGGCTTGAGATGTTCCAGAGGCTTAGCTGGAACGTTTCCAGCATTAACTTATCCCGGAAAACTTCTGCGGGGGTGCCTTCGGCGATAATTGAGCGATTCATCAGGACCATCCGGTCAGCATGCGGGGCAATGCCGGCTAAATCATGCGTGGCCATGATAATGGAAATATCGTATTCCTTCTTGAGGTCAGTGACAATGTCATAAAATAATGACAACCCATTTACATCCACCGCGGATAGCGGCTCATCAAGCAACAATAAATCCGGCACCGGGTTCATGGCCATGGCTAAAAATACTCTCTGCAGCTCTCCTCCAGATAGCTCCCCTATTCTTCTGTGCATGAGGCCATCGGCGGAAAATTTCTTTAATGATTCTTTGGCTTCTTCCCGGACAGCGCGCCTTACTCCCATCCAGACCGGGCAGCGCCTTATAGACGCGGCAACAAGGTCTAATACGCTGATCGGAGAATCCGGGTCAAAGATAAGCTTCTGTGGGACGTATCCTATGGCAGGGCGCTGTTTCTGGGCAGATCTCACCAAAAAATTAATTTTTCCGCTGTAGGGGATTTCTCCGAGTATCGCGCGCAACAATGTGGTCTTTCCCGCGCCATTCGGGCCGATCAATGCCAGGAGCTCCTTGCAATTTAAATGCAGGTTGACTCCTTCTAAAACAGGGCGCGCCCCAAAATCAACCCCTAAA
>Ga0315291_10000917_pt1 | contig 39445 bp, 38 predicted proteins | sample YL17G12_20_MG_FD_203070 | JGI IMG/M metagenome (GOLD analysis project Ga0315291, IMG submission 203070) | Sediment microbial communities from Yellowstone Lake, YNP, Wyoming, USA - YL17G12_20 | ecosystem: Environmental > Aquatic > Freshwater > Lake > Sediment | place: USA: Wyoming | collected...
CCAACTTGGGCCGCGCGGCCGAGAGGAGGTGAGCCAGAGTGGAGTTCATTGGTCCAGACGCTGAGGCCGGTTGCGGATACATCTGCATCATGGCTTGTGTCGGGATGTGTGTCTTGCCGCCTTTCTATATGGTCGCGACGAGCGACGATGTCGCCTGGGCGAGCATCCTGGCCGACCCGCAGCAGTAGGCCCCCGACGCGAACCTGGGCGGGTGGGGGAGGTGGACTCACCCCCACCCGCCCAGGTCGCCATCCGGCGGACGGTCCGCGGCATGGACTTACCGCCGCGTCGCACGGCCGTCAGATGCAGCCACCACTGCAGGTCACGGAGAACTCGCGCCCGCACTTGCATGTTCCTGACAGGGTTATCGGATCGGTCGTTCCTCCAGCCACATGGCCGCAGTTCCCCACCCACGCACCGCAACTGGGACAATACAGATCTTTCGCCACGCTTCATCCCTCCTTCCCTCAGCCTAGAGCCCTTCCGCCGGCGACACATCTCCGGAACGGCCAAGCCCAGCGACATCGGAGTCGAGGATCAACGGCAACCGGCAGTTCACGGCGGTTGGCATTCGCCGGCACAGCAGGCGAACCCTTCTAACAGAGGCAGCCAGCGGGACATCGTGGTCCCCCAAGACCGCCACTTGACCTGGGAGATCATGCCTTCGACCGCGGTGGTCCCCCCTAGCAGGCAGAACGCCGCCCTGAGGGGAAGTAGCCGAGCGGGGTAGACCAGGCGGGGAGAAGGGGGTCGGTTTGGCGATGGTTGAAGAGGTTTCTCCGGGAGCTTCTCCGGGCCCTCGCCCGACCACGGCCCCGGGCCCCGACTTCGCCCGAATGTCTCGCAACGTGCCCACCATGGCGGTAACCGCCGGGGTGATTGTGGGCGCGACGATGCTCTGGAGCCCCATTTTCTCACTCATCCTGAGGGACCTGGGCGCCTCCGACCTCCAGATAAGCGCGGCCATTTCTGTCTGGGCCGCGGTCGGCGCGCTGGCGCAGTACTGGGCCGGCCGGCTGGCGGATAGGGTCGGACGTTTCCCGATTATGGTCTACCCCATGCACGTGGGCGGACTGGCCTTGATCGCGGCCGCCTTCATGCCGTCCTGGCTGCCCTTCGCGGTCATCTACACTCTCTGGACCCTGGCCAACGCGGTCACCGGTCCCGTGTTCTCGTTGATAGTCGGGGAGTCGGTGCCGCCCAGGAGGCGTAGCCGGGCCTTCGGGCTCATCGAGTTCTCCATCGGCGTGAGCCTCATCCTCGGCCCTCTCGCCGGCGCGCGACTCCTCCCCAGTGTCGGCGCCAAAGGCCTGCTCATCATCTCCGGGATACTCGTGCTCGCCGCGGCCACGGGCAGGCTGCTCTCGCTGCGCGAGACGCGCCCGGAAAGCACCGGCTCCAAGCCCTTCGCCTTGCGGCACATTTTCGAAGGCCGGATGGGTCTCGTCCTGCTGGCGGTGGCCCTCTGGAACGTTGTCCTGGCCATGACCATGTGGGGACCGTTCCTCTCGCTTCACGCCAGCGACGCCATGGGCCTGTCCAAGGCCACCATCAATACCTTCTTCGCCGTGGCCTCGGTTGTGTCGGCCCTCATGAGTCTCGTGGCCGGCAGGCTTGTGGGCCGGTTCGGGGCCAACAAGATGTTCTCCATTGGAGCCATCGGGCTGGTCGTCGCGGTCCTGCTCTGGTCGGCTCAGAGGTCCCCGGCTTCGATTGTGGCGGGCTTTGCTCTCATGAGCGGCTTTATGATGGTGACGATGGTCTCGGTCGACACCTTCAGGGTCTCGGTCGTCGAGGAGTCGGTGCGGGGACGCGCGCTCGGGGCCATCGGCATGGTCACCGGGTTCGCGACGGCTCTGGCCACGCCGGTTGCCGGCTACCTGAAGCAGTTTTGGCCCACTGCCCCCTTCTGGGTGGCGTTGGGCGCGGCCGCCGGGCTGGTGCTCTCTGTCGCCGCCCTCACCCGTCACGACGCGCGGACGGGGTTCCGGGGCGAAGCGGCGCACGAGGAGGGCCAGGCAGGAATGGCGAGTCTCTAGGAGGTGGTCCCGGGTGGATCGCCTACGTTGCCGGCGTCCACGGCGTAGCCGCTCCAGCGGTAGGTCTTCTCCCCGCAAACTGGTTGCTGAGCCACACGTAGCCCCAGTGGCCTGGATCGCCCTCGCCGGCCGCCATGATCCGCAGTCCTTCGACATCCTCCCAGGTGGGCATGACCACGAAAGAGACAGAGCTTCAGCCGGGCTGGCGATGCCGATAGCTACATCTATCCAGTCGGGTAGAAGGAACATTCGACATGATTAGACAAGGGCTGAGCCTATCGACCGCCGCAACTCGCGGGAAGCGCCCGCGCCTAGCGGTCTAAACCGATCGAGGGAGGTGAGCTAGAGTGGAAGTCATTACTCCCAACGCCGTAGCCATTTGCGGCTACGGCTGCATCGGAGTTTGTGTCGTGATGTGCTTCATACCCCCGCTGTACATGGTTGCCATCAGCGACGACATGGCCTGGGCGGGTATCCTAGCCAACCCGCAGCAGGAGTAGACGGAACTCGGTGGGCGGGGCGGGTCAACCGCTCCGCCCACCAAAGCGGGACGATACAAGAGGCCGCACCCGGGTCCGGGACCACCGGAGACCATGTTACGCACGCCCTTCAGTCGCTGCTGCGCGATCCAGACTTCCGCCAACGCCACCAGACACACTTGCGTCGTATGATAGCATCGCTCGAAAGCCTCCATGTCCTCACCTATCTCCCGGGGCGGCCCCGATACCGAGCCATCTTCCTGGACGGCACCGAGAAGAAGCTCGACCGACAGTGCGAACCTGGGATCGGGTTCTTGTTGGCCGAGAGCCCAGCAGATTAGGAACTCTCCTCCCAAGTCGAAATCCCCATCTAGCATGCTGGCGAGCGTAAGTGCCGCTAGATGGCGGCGGAGCCAGGGACGATACGGCGCAAGGATATCCAAATCCGACATGCGGCCCAACGCCAGGGCGTATATGACTGCATGCGTGATGTCGTAGGCATCTTCATTGGAGAAGAACATCGGATCACAAGCGCGACCAAGCAAGGTCCGCGAAAGCTCCTTCTTCATGTCCGCGCGGGCACACGCTTGCCCGTGCAGGTATCGAACCATGTGGAACTCTAACTGCCTCATCGGCGTGCGCTCTTTGGCTTGAGCGAGGGGATGCCGCAGGAACTCGACCACCTCATCGTGGAAGCGGGATCGTCTGCCCGTCAGTTGTTCCAGTAGGACATGTGACATGAGTCCAATCGAATCCGTCGCGTGCATCCTGAAGCTCTCTACAAGTCCCTCCCAGTCGAGGTGGTCCTCAAGCTTCTCCGTCATGCGCCTGGCCCAGGAGACAAAGGGGGAACCCAGCTCAATGTGCTCCGGCCCGGTGAGGATGAAAAGGACCAGAAGCATCTCCACCGCCGGCTTGAAGCGGTCGTCGAAATCGGCTCGGTTCTTGCACGCGGGCAGGAGGCGAAACCTTGGAAGACTCTCATCGAGCCACCGGCAAAGCGAGTGCCCCACCCGCTCACAACGGTTCAGGTCGATGTCGAGAATCGGAGGGTCCAACTTGGCTGCTTGCCTTGGAGGGCCCACGGTCTCGCGTACGCGCGTCAGAGTCGGATACAGCGCCTCCGGCGTGCACGCGGCATGAAGTCCCCAGTAGGCATTGGCGCAAATGAGAAGGTTGGCTCTGGTCTCGATGCCCTCGTAGAACTCGAGGTATCCAATAAGACCATCGCTCCGAAACATCCTCACTAGCCAGGCAGCGAGTTCCTGCGATCGCTCCCGGGCCATCCCAAGGAGCGTCGCGGCAAGGAGCGAGGATCCCGCACTAAGGAGGTCGCAGGTTCGTGCCGACTTGACAAGGTGGGCCTCAACGACTGGTTCGATTAGCCGTCGCTCCGATACGTCGACGAGTCTGCTTCCGAATTCGCTAGCGCTGAGCGCATACCGCGCAATCCCATGAATGTCGACCCCGAGGACCGGAAGGCGGCCAGAGGAAGAAGGTAGGCAACGGACTTCTTTCCAGCGGCCCATGGCGCGAAAGAGGGCCCCGGCGAGCGGCTCGTTTTCGTGGGACACGACGGAAAGGCCATGGTTATGGAAGCGCTGGGCAAAGGTTAGGTAGGCCGCGACCACGCGTTCGCGGACGCCCGCACTAGGGAGACAGAGTCCACCCAGGAGCAGGTTGATGGGGTCCGAAGCGAGGGTCGCCTTGATGACATCCAGGTCGGAGTCGTGGAGCGAGGCCGCCCAGGCTTCATACCGGCTCGTGGCCCAGTCCAGAAGGGCATTGGAGCTCTCCTCCAAGACCCCAAGGGCGCGAGCGTGATGCCTGATGCGGAGACACAGAGCCGCCACATCGGGAAGCGCGGGAACTGGCCGCTCCGCTTCCAGACGGCGCGCGCGCTCAATCAGCACATGCGGGTCAAGACGGTACCGCAACTCGGACCCCTTCCCATAGATGGCCAAGATACTGCCGGTCTATATGGGGCTAGGTGGCCGTGGGGGATCGCGCCACCAGGACCACTTCCCATAGATCGCCAAGATCCTGATGCTACCCCAGATGAATGGTAGGCCCTTCTGTCGCCCGTTCGTCACGACCAAGTTCCCGAACTCGGCGAGTTCCGTCTTGACCTTCTGGTCGATGCCGGAGAACCCGCCCTGAAGGTCGACCAATTGCGCAAGCTCCCCGCGATTCGACTCAATCAACTCCGCAATACCGCGTGCCGCACTATCCTCTGCCGCTGGCGTCACCTGGCTGCTTTCTGTCATCAAAGAACCGCACCCCCCTTGTGGTGGCGAGTGTCCGTGCGACGGGTTGATCAGATTCGCCGGGGCGGAATGCGGAGCTTCGACCGGACACCCAGGGTTGGCGTTCGCCGCCAGGGAGGCCCAATCCTTCCAATATCTAAGACCACGAACTCCGTCACCATCCGCCGGAAGGCCTCCGGCTCCCACTTGCCCCCGGCACGCGAGCCAGGTCTGAGAGGCTGGCCAGACTCCTCGGGCTGGCCGGGAGTGGGGGGTAGTCCAGGGCGGGCAGGAGTCGGCCCCTAGCGGCGGAAGTTCCCGCATGGCCGGGCGCCACGCGGACCGCTTCCCGAAGCCCCGCTGGCCCGGAGGCTAAACATAACGAAGGTGGTGGGCCGTGTGAAACCGCTCGCGCGACTCAAGGACCCGGCCAGTGCCCTGACTCACTTCTTCGGCGCTCTGCTTTCGATCGTCGGGCTGGGCGTGCTCGTCTACCGGGCCTCGGCCGCGGGGACGGTCTGGCACCTGGTGTCGTTCCCCATCTTCGGCACGGGCCTCATCCTGCTCTACACGGCGAGCACGCTCTACCATTCGTTGCGCCTGCCCCCAGGCCCGACGAGCGTGCTCCGTAAGGTCGACCACATCATGATCTTCGTCCTTATCGCCTCGACCTACACACCCTTCTGCCTGGTGCCCCTCCGTGGCCCGTGGGGGTGGTCCCTCTTCGGCGCCGTCTGGGGTCTGGCCGTGGCCGGCGTTGTCCTCAAACTCCTCTGGATAGACGCGCCGCGCTGGCTCTCCGTCGGACTCTACTTGGCGATGGGTTGGCTGGTCGTCGCGGCCTCCTACCCCCTGGTCAAAGCGGTTACGCCGGCCGGTCTGGGCTGGCTGGCCGCCGGAGGCGCCTTCTACACTGTCGGCGCCGTGGGCTACGCGATGAAGTGGCCTCGCCTGTGGCCGGGCCGCTTCGCTTTCCACGACGTGTGGCACCTTTTCGTTATGGCCGGCAGCCTGGCCCACTTCGCCGCGGTGCTGACGCTGGCATAAGTTCCGTGTCGCCTCCTCCGAAATGCGGTCGGGTCACTGTTCTTGGCCATGGTTAGATACTAAGTACCCCTTACGGCCATAGCTGGCTACTGGTATAGTGTAGTCCAGACTAGTGCCGATAGGTGTGACCTCCTTGACTGGGAACCTGCGGAAGCTGGCCCCCGGACTCCTGGCTGTCTATCTCCTGGCCGTTATCTCCAGCCTTTTCAGCCGACTCCTGGCCCCATGGGTGAGTCTCGAGGCCCTGACTATCGGCATCATCCTGGGGACGGTCCTGGGTAACCTGGTCCGTCTGCCCGCCGCGCTCAAGCCCGGTTTCGCCTTCTCCTCCGAGATGTTGCTTAGAGCGGGCATCATCCTGCTCGGTTTCAAACTCGATTTCCGGTCTCTCGTCGGCCTCGGCCCTAGAGTCCTCATTCTCGTGCTGGTTCTCGTGCCCGCGACCTTGCTCCTGGCCTGCGTCCTGGGCCGCCTCCTCAAGGTCGATGCCCGGCTATCGGCCCTGGTCGGGGTGGGCTCCTGCATCTGTGGGACATCCGCCATCGCCGCCGTCGCTCCGGTCGTGGGCGCGAACAAGGAAGACTCGGTCGTGGCCATCTCGGTGGTCAGCTTCCTCGGCGCCATCGGCGTTTTCGTCTACACCGCCGTGGGTTTAACGGGTTCGCTTACCGACCCCCAGTACGGCGTGTGGTCGGGGGCGACCCTGCCGGCCGTAGCCCATTGCCTGGCGGCTGCGTTCGCCCGCGGTGGCGAAGCCGGGGAAATCGGGACCCTCGTCAAGATGGCCCGGGTGGTCCTGCTCGTGCCGGTGGCTTTGGCCCTGGGTCTGGCCTTCGGACGCGAGGGCGGTGAGGTTGGCGGGTCGGCCGCTCCGCGTTCCGCGGCCCGGCGCGCCGCGGCGACGTTTCCCACCTACGTGCTCTGGTTCATTCTGGCCGGCGTTGTCCGCTCCACCGGCTTGGTGCCGCCGGCGGCGGTCGGCGCCGCAGTCAAGTTAAGCGCTACCCTCATCCTGATGGCCATGATCGCCATGGGGCTTGGGGTCGAATTCCGGAGCATCCGGGACAAGGGTCTGAAGGGTCTCGTTCTGGGGTCCCTGGTGTTCCTGGCCATGTCCGCGACGGTTTACGTCGTGGTTTCGCGGCTCTTCTAGTCTGAGTGGGTTACCTATAGCCATTCCCGTCCGGTTGAATAGGAGGAACTCTCCATCTGGGCGAGCAAGGGCCGGGAAGCCCGTGTGAAGCGATCCATGGGTGTGCGGAACCGGGAGGAGGTGTGCCAGAGGTGGAGATTATCAACGCGGAACAACCCGGCTGCGGCGTGACTTGCATCGGAATGTGCTATACGCTGTGCTACGTTGTCTTTTACATGGTCGTCATCAACGATGACGTCGCCTGGACGGGCGTCCTGTTCTAGGCGGGGTGCATTCAGCTTTCTCCGGCTACGAGGCCGTCCACCACCAGTGGACGGCCTCGGCTTGGCGAGTTCAAGCTTTCCATCTTCTGGCCGACGGCAGCACGCCTACTTGCCGCCACCCGTGACGATCGGCTCGATGCAAGCGGCGAAAACCGTGGTCAGCTTGGCCATACCTTCCGCCGGCGGCTGCTGGATCGCCTTGGCGAAGATGTCGTACTTGGCCGAATGGTCCGTGCTCCGTGTGTTCTCGCTCTTGTTGGTGACTGAACCACTCAACGAAGCGTTCCACCCCCAGTAGCGGACGCCCGCGGAGAATGAGGCGGTCTCATCAAGGGATTTCTTGTCGACCGTCTGGTCCTTGACCTCCATGGTGAAGTTGACGGTCACCTGATCCATTGTGAAGGCCGGCACGGGGACCAGCGAGATCAGGGGGGCCTGGACCTCCACGCTCTGAGTGCTGATGTTTCCGGCGCCGTCGGTGACCGGTCGGGTCAGATTGAACTTGACTATGTTTGTCTCACCGTCTTGCTTGCCGTCCTTCCAGGCCAGCTTGGACACGAAATCGAGGTAGACCTTGCACAGCTCCGACTGTCCCTTGGCCACCTCGATGATCGGCCCGCAGATCAGTTGGCCGATGGGCAATCCTGCGAACTCCTGGGGTATGTCAGGCATAAATGATACCTCCCTACAGTGCTAGTTAATGGCAATTGCACTATACTTTGGGCCCTCTGGCCTGTCAATACACAACCTTGATGACAGAAGCGCCGGGGCCGGGCGGGTCCTTGCGGCTTGTAGCGGGGCTTAGTATAGTGGGGGTGCATGATCAAACGAGCCGGAAGGGGAGGAGGAAGCGGCATGGCCGAGATCACCCTGGCAGACCTCCTGCGGGGGCTTGGGGAGGCCGTCAGAGGCGCCCAGGCCGACGTGGAAGCCCACTCTCTAGACGAGTATCGAAGACTGCTCGACGGGGGGCAGGCCGATGCCGCGGGTGGGGCCCAGCCGCAAATGATCGGTCTTCCGCTTCCGCGACTCGATGGCAGTTACGCCACGCGGGACATTCCCGTCGCCGCGCTGATGCATCACTACTCGGTCGTCCTGGATGAGGTGCGCATCCGGCTCTCGGCCAGATTGGGCTGGAACGAGCGGGAGGGCAAGGTCACCGTGGAGCTTGCCGCGCCCAAGAAACCGCTAGACACCGAAGGGTCCGAGGCGCCGGTCGCCGAGATCGAACTGCTCCTGAAACGTGGAGACACCCCCGAGGGAACGGCCCGCGCGACCCAGCAGTTGCTCAAGGCCATCTAGGGTCCGGTCGGCTTCAAGGTTCCTCGCCGGCTCCGGTCCGCCGTCGAAACCACGGCTACGCTGCTGATGATCAGGACCAACCCCAGACCGGAACTCACGCTCGGGGCCTCCCCGAGGAAGATCGCTCCCCACAGGGCGCCGAAGACCGGGACCAGGTAGGCGACCATCAGGGTCTTTGTCGGCCCGACACTGGAGATTAGGTGAAAGTAGAGGATGTTGGCGAACGCCGTGCAGAGAAGGGCGAGGGCCAGGACGCTCCAGATCACTGTCGATGAGGGCCAAGCGGCCGGCAGGGTGAAGAGCGCGAACGGAAAGAGAACCAGGGCGGCCAGGAGCTGGGTGTAGAGGGTCAGAGTCCGAGGCTCGGTCGTCTTCACCCGTACCTTCGTGTAGACAGCGGCTACGCCGTAGGACATCGCCGCCAGCAGGGAGGCGGCCATCGAGAGAAGAGTCCGGGCGGTGAGGGGCAACGGTCCCAGGCCGGCCAGAACCATTACTCCGCATAGTCCCAAGCCAATTCCGGCCATCTTCCGAACGGTCAGTCTCTCGCCCATCCAGATAGCGGCGATCACCGCCCCGAAGAGTGGCGTCGTGGCGTTCAGGGTCGCGGCGAGCGAAGCCGAAAGGCGCAATTCCGCCCAGGAGATGAGGACAAAGGGGAGGGCGGCGCCGGTGACCCCGATCACCAGGTAGTCCCGCCAGCGGCCACCCAGCGGCGGCAGGCGCCCGGTGATGAGCGCGTGGGCGAGAAGAGCCAGCCCCGCCAGGAGAACACGAACCTCGATGAGCACAAACGGCCCCAGACTGGGCGCGGCCACCCGCATGAAGAGGAAGGAGCCACCCCACAGAGCGGAGAGGAGGGACAGGACCCCCGCGTCCCGCGAGTTCATGGCCGCTAGCCCCCTGCCAGGACTTAAGCTCAACGCCGGCCCCTCAAGAATACATCTTTCAAGACAGTCAGGCTATCGGCGCGGAGGTCGGCATCCTGGAGCGCGCGCACCGGCCCAGCGGCCTCGCCCACGATAGCCATTTCCATCCGATCGGATAGAAGGAACCTTCGACCTTCTTCGACAAGGGCCGAAGGGGCCGTTGGCGCCACCAGCACGCAGGTGAGCGGGGCCCAAAGGAGGTGAGATCAAGGTGGAGATAATCCGTCCCATGGCGGAGGAAGCCGGTTGCGGTATGAGTTGCATAGTGATGTGCATAGGTATGTGCGCGTTCTTCATCTTCGGAACATTCATCAACGACGACGCGGCCTGGACCAATGTCCTGCTTTAGCTTGCGGCAGCGGATCTGCGTGGCGTAGACAGTGCCTGGGTGCGAGTGACGGGGACGGGGTCCGTGACTGCGGACCCCGTCCCGCTTGGTTGTCCGTTGGCGCAAAGCGAGGCCGGCCACACCGGCAGGGGCCGGCCCACGGACGGCCAATAGGAAGGAAGGCTTTGCCAGCGCCGGCCTCGCCCAAGGAGTGTGTGCCGGGATGTCGCGTCGTACCCTCGCCGCCCTCGTTGTCTTCATCGTCGCCGCCGGGCTGACCGTTTCCATTGTCGGCCTAGACGCCCTCCAGGTTGACCCGGATCCGTCCGCATCCGTCCCCGCCCCCACTGTCGGCGGAGTGGCCCTGGAGACGGTGGTGGCCAGACTTGAGACAGTAATTCCGGAAGCTATGCAACGGAAAGGCGTGCCGGGAGTTTCCGTCGCTCTCATCGGAGATGGCCAACTCCTCTGGGCCAAGGGCTACGGCCTGGCGGACGTGGCCGCCGGGGAGGCCGTCACGGACAAGACCGTGTTTCTGGGAGCTTCCCTCTCCAAGACCATGACCGCCTACGTCGCCCTCAAGCTGGTGGAGTCAGGCGTTCTGGAACTCGATCGGCCGCTCATCGACTACACCAACGAGGCCTACCTCAGCGACTCCAGGATCGAGGCCGTCACCCTGCGGATGGTCCTGAGCCACACGAGCGGCTTCACCGACCTGACCCACGACCGGGGGGCGATCTGCTTCACTCCCGGCCTACACTGGTCCTACTCCAGCGACGCCTACCGCTACCTCCAGTGGGTCATCGAGCGCGTGACGGGACAGCCTTTTGACCAGTACGCGGCCGACCACCTCTTTACTCCCCTAGGCATGAGCGCCACGAGTTTTCTCTGGCGAGAGGAACTCGAGCCCCTCACCGCCCACGGCTACGAGGCCGAGGGGCCAGTTGCCCAGTGGCGGCCGACCCGGGTCAACGCTGCCTATGGGGCGCGAACTACCCCTTCGGACTACGCCTGTCTCGTGGTCGCCATCCTGAACCCGGTCGAGGGTGATCCGGTCCGGCTCACTCCGGCCACCGTGACAGCCATGCTGACCCCGCAATCGGAGGCCGCCGAAGGCGTCTCGTGGGGCCTGGGGTGGGGTCTGGAGGACTCCGCCGATGGGGAGGCCACGGATGGGGAAATCGCCGCCCACTACTGCTGGCACTGGGGCTGGCTCGACGGTTGCCGGAACCTAATCGTCTTTGACCCCATCCGTCGCGCCGGAGTGGTCGTGATGGCCAACGGGGCCGGTGGTCTTCAGGTGGCCGAAGACATTGTCCGGGTTGTCCTTCCCGGCGAGCACCCCATCTTCCCGTCCATGATCGACAGTTGGGAGTAAGGAAACCAGACGTCGCCCCGGCCGGCGCCGGAGGCCTATCCAGGGTGTCCGGCCACCGTCTGCTGGTCCTCGGAGGCGAACTCCTAGCTTTCACTGCCAGGACCGAAGCAGCCGGGTGCTAGCGCCCCTCGACGCAGTCTCTCCTCTTCTCCCCCGATTCGCCTTACCTCCTTGTTCTAGCAAGCAACTTCTGCTATCCTAAAAGTTGGCTGACATGGGCCCATCTAGCAAAACTGGTACTGCTCGGCATCTCCACAGAAGGCCGACCCCGCCCATGTCGACTCTGCCGTCGAAGGGAGGTTTCGATGATGAAGAATTGGACTCCCCTCCGGATGGAGGAGGTCGATGTGGCTAATCTGGTTCTCCGTTGCGGCTGCCACAACTCGTGTACGTGCTCCTGTAACGTCGTCGAGTAGCCGGTAAGAATGTGGGTGCCGGGTGCCGAGTGCCGTGCACCCGGCACCCGGCAAAGGGGGTAGCGAAGTTGGAGGTCAAGCACTTACTGTCGCCCGAGGAGAGGGTGGGCGTGTTCTCCTGGAGACTCTACCGCAGGTACGCCACCGACCACCTTCTCCCTAACCATGCCCGGCAGACGGTCATCTTGTTTAACCTGCTCTGCGCCATGGGGGCTCCGCCTCCGGCCCCCGAGCGGCAGAGCATTCTGGCTCGAGCGGCCGAGGTTCTCGGAGGTGAGTTCGAGCACGATTTCGCGGCTGCGGCCGACTTTCTGCTCCTAGCCCTCAACGCGGAGCCTTTTGAGGTAGGGACTTCCTTGACCGGGTTGGGCGAGGCTTTGATCTCGGCTCAGCGGCCCGAGGGGGGCTGGTCGTTTCGCCGGGGCGGGTACGGTTCGATACCCGCGACATCCCGGGTTCTCCGAACCCTCGTGGAGTTGTGCAAGCGGGCTGAGAGTCCCGGGCCATGTCTTCTGTCGAACGGTCTTGTGAACGACTTGAAGGCCGCCCTTGTCCGAGGCTATATCTGGCTTGACCACACCTGGGGAAACGACCTCATCGGGAAGCGGGCCCTGCCCTTCAAAGGTGGTCTTGTCCTATCACTCGTCGGCGACAGGCCGATCCTGGCGGGCTACGAGCCGGCGGCGGGCCTGGTGACCGACACGGTCCGCTACCTATGCGATTGTCAGTTGCCCACTGGAGCGTGGACCTATCTCCTGCCCGGCAACTTGGAGAGTTTGGCGGTCGGGCTAAGCTCGCCCATAGACACCGGTTTGGTCGTGCTGGGTCTCCTGGCGACCATCGATCGGCTGAAGGCTGGACCGGCGCGGCGCCGGGCCGCCGAGGTCCTGAAGCGGGCCGAGGCCTTTCTGGAGATATCCCTCCTCCCCGAGGGATGCTGGCCGTCGCCGGATAGTCTCGGTCTGACGAACGCTCTGGACGCGGGAGGTCGTGCCCTTCACCGCCTGTTGGCCAGGAGAACCGATCTGGCCGCGGCCCGCGCGGAAGGAAGGCGGTAGAGAAATGCGGCAGTCGCTCATGAAACAGCCCGAGTCCCCCTCCGAAAGACGGTCGGTTCGAGTCATAGCCCGTTGGCGGGAAGTGAAGGCCCGTCAGTTGGAGGGCGCCGCGAAGCGGAACCTCGCTTACTTGCCACGGGCCATAGCCAGCGGACAGAACCAAGTCTTCGTTGTCCAGTGGCACGTGACCGACCGGTGCAACTTCAGGTGCAAGCACTGCTATGATGGTGGGGAGAACTTCCCCGATCTGTCCACCGAGGCGGCGCTGGCTCTCATCGACAATTGTGTCGACGGTTTCCGGCGCCTCAGGGTCAGTGGCGTGATCGCCTTGGCCGGGGGTGAGCCGTTCACCAGGCCGGATCTGTTTCGGCTCGTCGACCGGGTAGCCGAATGGCACGGGCGCGGGTTTCCCGTCCGGGTTTCCTTTCTGACCAATGGTTGGTTTGTCGATGACGCCCTACTCGATAGGCTCAATGAATACCGGGCCGTTATCGCCGATATCCAGATCAGCCTTGATGGGGCGTCGGCCAAGACACACGATCACATCCGCCGTCCCGGTAGCTTCGACCAGGCCCTCCGCGCCATCTCCCTCCTGCGGTCGCGTTCGCTGCCGGCATCGACCCATTTCGTGGTCAGCAGTCTCAACCGCGAAGAAGCCGTGCCATTCTTCCGTCTGTCGAGATCGCTCGGAGTTGGCCGGGTGACCATATCGCGCCTTGTGCCGGAGGGCCGCGGAAAGAATCTTGAGAACTGCCTCCTCTCGCCGGAGTCGCTGCGCGACCTCTGGGCCCAGCTATACAGGGAGGCTGACGAGGCGCTCGACGCCTTTGCTGAGGGCGCTCCACTCGTCGTCCTGGCCCGGGCCAGATGCGATCTTTGGCACCTGACCGACGAAGATTACTCTGTCGCCTCATGGTCCACGGAAGAGGTCCCAACCTTCCTCAGAGTCGGACAGAGGTGTCCCGTCGGTCAGAGTGGGATCACGGTGATGTCCGAGGGAACCGTCTACCCCTGCCGCCGGCTCCCGCTCCCCATCGGTAACTTGACCCGTCAGTCCTTCTCGGAGGTCGTGCTCGGGTCGGATCTCCTGTGGAAGCTGAGATTCAAGCATTGCCATCAAAAGGGGAAGTGCCGCCGCTGCCGGTACTGCGTCGACGAGTCTCTCCGGCACCTGTGCAGCGGTGGGGCGCCTTGTCTGGCTCACGCCGTCCACGGGGACCTCTTCGCGCCTGACCCACAGTGCTGGTACGAACCTGACGGCGACGCCGAGGCGTCCGTTGCAGAGGGAGGTGACGACAGTGTCACAGGAACAAGGCCTTAGCTTCGCTGTCCCTGTCATTCTGCGGGAGTACGATCCCGAGCCCGGACACTACCTCTTGGTCGACCTGAGCCAGGGACGGGCCTACAAACTGACCGACACGGCCCACCGGGCCGCCCAGCTCTTGACCGCTGGGACTTCCCGCGCCGCGCTGTTGGCGGCCTTGACTAGTGAATACAAGGCGTCTAGAGAGCATGTGGCCGAGGAGCTGGAGGGCTTCCTGGACCTCCTCAACGGCCAGGGCCTGCTCAGCCGGAGCGAACCGTGACGGCCGCGAGCGCCTCTCGTGGAGTAGGGCGTGCGGCTCTTGCCCTGTGCCCGGTCTGGGACTGGCAGAGACCACACCTCGGACTGGCCTGCTTGAGATCTGTGACCGTGGCCCGCGGCTGGGAGGCGGAAACGTACGACTTCAACCTGGAGTTCGTTGGCCGCGCGGCCACCGACCTGAAGGCCAGTCTTAGCCGGCGGGGATCCGGGGATTCGATTCGCCTCACGGCCGTGATGGCGGAACACCTCCGCCAGACCCTTGATGGCGCGGGTGGCGGAGAGACCACCGACGGACTGGGGAAGGTGCTTTCACGAGAGGTCGTCCGGGCGGCGGAGACTCTGGCGGCGGCCAAGCCGGACGTTGTCGGATTCAGCGCCTACGCTTCCAACATGGCTTTCACGCTGTGCGTGGCGCGGGCCTTCAAGGGACTTCACCCCCAGGGCAGGGTCGTGCTTGGCGGGCCTCAGGCGTCGGCCTACGCCGTCCGAGTCGTCGACGCCTATCCTTTTGTTGACTATGTGGTCACCGGTGAAGGCGAGGAGACCTGGCTCGCCCTCCTACGCTTTCTCGAGGGGAGCGGCGAGTGTCCCGAGCAGGGGCTGGCCACTAGAACGCCGTCCGGCGAGGCGACATGGCGCCCGCGCCCAACGGTTCTCGCGGATATTGGCGGGCTCCCCATTCCCGACTTTGGACCCACTCCTCCCTGCGGATACGCCACGCCTGCCCTCCCCCTGGAATGGAGTAGGGGTTGCGTCGGCCGGTGCACTTTCTGCGCCGAAAGGGGCTACTGGGTCACCTACCGCCCGAAGCCCACGGAGAGGGTGGTCGAGGAAATCGAGCGCCTCTCTGATGGGTACGCCACGGTCTTCTTTGCCGCCAACGACAGCCTGCTGAACGGAAGCGTCCGGCAGCTATTCGGTATCTGCCAGCGGTTGACGAAACGCCGCCCGCCAGTGTTTTGGGGCGGCTACGCCCGCGTTAAAGGTATGACGCCCGAGCTACTTAGTCTCATGGGGCGAGCCGGGTGCCGCCATCTGTTCTACGGAATCGAGTCAGCCAGCCCCGCCCTCCTCGAGGCCATGGGTAAGGACGTCACGGTCAAGCGAATGTCGGACGTGTTGCGATGGACTAGTGAGGCGGGAATTCGAGCCTACGGTAGCTTCATCGTCGGGCTTCCGGGCGAGACGGAGACCGACGTCGACCAGACTCTGAGGTTTCTTGAGCGGAACTCTCCCTATCTTGCCGGCGTGGTCTTCACCGTCTACAGGGTCGATCCCGCGTCCATCGACTACGCGCGGCGTCAGGCAGGGGGTCCGGATGACGAGAAGGACCGGCTTCTGGGACTGCCACCCCGGCTGAAGGGCGAGGACGCGACCCGAAGACTGGATCTTCGCCGGCGCGTTCAGGCCCGTGTCCACGGGGAGCTTGGCATCCGGTCCCACGGGACGGAGGAACTTGTGGCCAGCACCTTCATGACAGAGCTGTAGGGGAGTGCCTGTGAGAGACTATCCGAAGACTCAGGGCTCACCGACCGCCGGGAAGCAGCGGGTTCTCTTGCTAGTCACGCATGACCGCCTGCCCGCAGCTCTGCCGGCCTGGCTCGAGGTTGACCTTGCTCCCGGGAGCGGGTTCGAGATTGCCGAGGACCTGGTTCGCACTGACGAAGAGTTCCGCTTTCACGCAAAATGGGCCTTGTTCTGGTTTGCCAAGCACTGGCCAGCGGACCGGTTCAAGGTGACCGTGCGCCCAACTCCGTATGGTCCGAGGCAGAGACTAGGCACCATCGCCGGAGGCAGCGGTTCTCTGGCTCTGGCCTTGGCTCTTGCCGGTCTTGGTCTCGGTCGGGACACGACCGGCATAGCCGCTTCGGGTGTGGTCGCCGACGGCGACGGCTGGGTATCCGCGTATCGGACGTCATGCGAAAGCTACGCCCTGAAAGCCGAGACCGCAGCGAGGCTCGGCTACCACACCTTCATTGTTCCGAGACGGGCCATTCCGATGACAGCCGCCTCAAGCGCCATGCGTGTGGTGGAGGTCGATTGCCTGGATGACCTGCTCTCCGCCCTGACCGCGCCGGCATCCGTGAAAACCCAAACCCCTTCCTCCCCCCCCAGGCAGCGGGTCCCGGCCAGGCCGTCGTCGCCGTCACTCCCGGAAATCCGCGTGCTGTCAAGGACGGGTCCGGAGGTTCCGGTCTCAGTCATTCTGACAGTCAAGAGATCCAACGTCTTTCCCACCGAGAACTACTATGTGCTTGAGGGCGAGTTGCTCAAAAAGGACTACGGCGAGGCTTCCGTGGAGGACATGGCCCGCATTGCCTCGGAAGTCTCCGCTCGATCCCGGAGGGAGGTCCCAGGGATAGGATGTCAACCGGAACTCGTGGACGTCAAGAAGCTGTAGCTGTACTGCGCGTCCCCGTGGTACTTCGTTTTCTCATGGGCAAGGTCATGGTCGGCGTGGGCAGTTGGCTGCTCCAGATCGCCATCATCGACGCTCTCTACGAGGCCTCGGGTTCGGTGCTCGCCATTGGAGTCTGGTTCGCCGTCCGCATGCTGCCAATGATTCTCCTGGCACCGATCGGCGGGCTCCTGGTGGACCGGTGGCCGAAACGCGTGACTCTGGCCTGTTCGACCCTGCTCATGGGTCTGGTAATGCTTCTCTACCTGGGGTCGCTGAACGCCTATCTGATCCTGGTGGTGACATTGCTCTTGGGTACGCTGCAGGTGTTGTACCAGCCGGCCGAGTACAGCATTATCCCGTGCTTGGTCAAGCCGGAAAACCTGCTTGGTCTCAACGCTCTCATGTCGGGCTTGAACTCGGCCCTTCTCGTGTTTGGCCCGGCGGCGGGAGCGGTCATTCTGTCGCGGCTCGGATTGCGGTGGACCGTGGCCTTGGACGCGTGTGCTTTTCTAGCGGGCACGGCGCTATTTGCGACCCTATCTGTGAAAGAGCCGCCCCGGTTGGCGGAGAAACCGCGCCGGCGCAGTCTCGTGGCCAACCTTCGGTTCATCCCGCAGGCTCTGAAGGACGCCCCCACCGTCGTGCCGGTCATCGCTACGTGCCTTCTCCTCATCCTTGGCGCCGGTATGCTTCAGGTCTCGCTCTACCCGTATGCGGTGTCAGTGTTGGGCCAATCGCCAGGCGGGTACGGCCTGCTCCTCTCGGCCGTCGGAGTGGGCGGACTGGTTGGGGCGGCAGTGGCGGCTTCCCTCCGGCGGCGGAAAGGCCTGACTCCGGTGCTATTCGCCGCGGGCGCACTCATCTCGGGTATCGCCATCACCTGCACCTTCGGGGCGCTCGCTCTTCCCGTCGGTCTCGTCCTCATGGCCGTTCACGGGGCCGGCGGGGCAGTCTATGAAGCCAGCCGGGACACCCTGGTCCAAACCAGATCACCGGTTTCGGGCCGGGGTCGAGTCTACTCGGTGATGGCCGCGCTGCTGACCACCGCCAATCTCTGCGGCACCCTGGTTTGGGGAGTGGTCGCCGAGAAGGCCGGCGTCTTGTCCACGTTTCTCTACGGTGGAATCATCGTCATTGCCGCCGGGGGCTACGGGATGTGGACTCTCGCCCGCCCGTCGCTCCGAGGCCGGGCCTTGCCGGACGGCCTCGGCCTCCCGCCGGAGTAGCTCGCGCTTGAGGGCAACGCCCCAGCGGTAGCCGCCCGGTTGGCCGCTTGCCCGCACCACCCGGTGGCACGGCACGGCCAGAGCGACCGGATTGGCGGCCAGGGCTTGAGCCACGGCCCGCGCGGCCTTGGGGCGGCCGATCATCTCGGCCACTTCCCCGTAGGATCTCGTCTCCCCGTACGGGATCGCGCTGAGGGCGCCCCACACCTTCTCCTGGAAGGGCGTGGCCGGCGGGTCAAGGGGCAGGTCGAGGTGGCGGTTCTGCCCGAGCAGGTGGGCCACGACGGCCCGGACGTAGTCGCCGGGCCCCCGGCCCTCTTCCCGCGCCTGGCCCTGGTCTTGCCCCTGGTCCCGCCCGTCCTCCAGAAGAGTGGCCCGTGGAAACTCGCTCCGGAGTTCGGCGAGAAGCTGGTTCCTCTCCCCGAAGCGAAGGGCGCAGATACCTTTCGCCGTGGCGGCCAGCATCACCGGGCCAACGGGCGTGGCGGCAAACACGTATCTAATCGTGATCCCCAGACCCCCTCGCTTGTAGGCGCCCGGACTCATCCCCAGGTGGGCGGAGGCCTGGTCGTAGAGGGCCCGCGCGGACCCGTAGCCGGCCTCGTAGAGGGCCTGGGTTACGTTTAGACCCCGGCGAAGTTCCTCCTTGAGGCGCTCGACCCGCCGGGTGGCGGCGTACTCTCTCGGGCTAACCCCGGTGGCTCGCTTGAAGAGGCGCTGGAGATGATGGGGGCTGAGGCCGACCGCCTCGCCCAACTGGGCCAGGGTGGGGGCCGGGCCGGCCGTGTCCAGCAGGCGTCGCGCGTGGGCGACGGCTTCCTCCAGGGCGGCCCGAGGGCGGTCGTCGCGCGGCCGGCAGCGAAGACAGGGCCGGAAACCCGCCCGCTCGGCCTGCTCGGGGGTGTCGAAGAATGTTACCCTGTCCCTCTTCGGCCGGCGCGCGGGGCACGTGGGGCGACAGTAGACTCGGGTGGAGCTCACGCCGTAGAAGAAGGAACCATCGGCGGCGGGGTCCCTGGACAGGACAGCCGCCCAGCGGGCCGTGTCGTTGCCGAGTTCATTAGGCATGGCCACAGCATACAGCCGCCGACGGTAAGCCCGCTATCCGATTCTTGCGCCCAAAGTGCTGGAGCGATGACCGTGGGAGGACACGCGGCCAGGACGCGGAAAACCCCCCAGACACAGGCCGGTATCGGCCACCACCGAGGAGGCCCTCACCCTGACCGAAGACACACATGATGCGCGACGCGGCGACCGGCTGCTCATGGCTCAAGGCGCCCGGCCGGCGCCCCTGGTCCTTAAGAACGCCAGGGTGGTCAACGTCTTCACCGGCGAGGTCGATCCGCCCGCCGACATGGCCATCGACGGCGGTCTGGTCGTGGGCATCGGCCGCTACTCGGGCCGCGAGGAAGTTGATCTGGGTGGTCGGTGGGTCTGCCCGGGTCTCATCGACGGCCACGTCCACCTCGAAAGCTCGATGGTCACCCCGGCGGAGTTCGCCCGCGCCGTTGTTCCCCGCGGGACCACGGCCGTGGTCGCCGATCCTCACGAGATTGCCAATGTTTGCGGTCTGGAGGGGCTCCGCTTCATGTTCCGGGTTTCAGAGGACCTTCCCCTGGCCGTCTTTTGGGGCCTGCCTTCCAGCGTTCCCGCCACGCCTTTCGACGACACCGGCGCCGCCCTGGACGCCGACGACCTGGCCACCCTCATGGGCGAACCCCGCGTTGTGGCCTTGGGCGAGGTCATGGACGTCTCGGCCGTTTTGAGTGGCGACCCGGGCATGGCGGCCAAGCTTAATCTCTTTCGCTCGGCCGGAAAGGTGGTCGACGGGCACGCCCCGGGATTGGGCGGCCCCGACCTGGCGGCCTACGTCTTGAGCGGCCTGGGCTCGGACCACGAGTGCACTACGCCGGAAGAAGCCCGAGAGCGGCTGCGCCTAGGGATGCGCCTCATGATCAGAGAGGGCTCGGCCGCCCGCGACCTCGAAGCCCTGCTTCCCGTTGTCACGCCGGCCAACAGCCGGCGCTGTCTTCTCGTGACCGACGACCGCAACCCCGCCGACCTTCTCCGGGAGGGCCACCTCGACCACCTCGTGCGCAAGGCGACGGCCGCGGGCCTGGATCCGGTCACGGCCATCCGCATGGCCACCATCAACCCGGCCGAGTACTTCGGGCTAGACCGCCCGAGGTTCGGTGGGCCCGACCCCACCGGCTTGGCCGGCGCGGTGAACGGGGTCCTGGCCCCCCGTGGCGCCCTGGCCCCGGGTTTCATCGCCGACATGGTTGTCCTCGACGACCTCGCCTCATTCCGTGTAAACCGAGTCTACGTAGCCGGCCGGCTTGTCGCCGAGGGCGGCCGGGCCGGGTTCGCCCCGCCGAGGCAGCCACTGCCGGAGGGGGAAGGGGTAGGCGGTTGGGGCCTCCTTGTCGGTACCTGCCACGTGCGTCCGGTCACCCCGGCCGACTTCCTAATTCCGGCGGGCGACGGACCGGCCCGGGTCATCGAGATGGTCCCCGGCCAGATTGTCACCAGGCAGGCCCGGCTCAACCTTCCCATCGAGGGCGGCTACTGGCGCTCGGACCCGGCGGCGGGTGTGGTCAAGCTGGCCGTGGTCGAGCGACACCGCGGCACCGGCCGCATCGGGAAGGGATTTGTCCGCGGTTTGGGGCTCGTCCGCGGCGCCCTGGCCTCCTCTGTCTCCCACGACGCCCACAACATCGTGGTGGCCGGGGCCGACGACACGGATCTCGCCGTGGCCGTCCGGGCCGTGGCCGAGGCGGGTGGCGGACTGGCGGCTGTCCGGGACGGCCGGGTCGTCGAAGTGCTCCCGCTGCCCATCGCCGGTCTGATGTCCGACCGACCGCTAACCGAGGTGGCCGAGGGCCTGGGGCGCTTGGGGGACCTGGTCCGGTCCTGGGGCGTGCCGGCCTCGCTCGACCCCTTCATGGCTCTGTCCTTCCTCACTCTGGCCGCCGTTCCCGAGTTGAAGCTCACCGACCGCGGGCTGGTCGACGTGACGCGGGGTCGGCTCGTGCCCTAGGGCCGCGGCGGTCTAGTAGTGCCCCAGCATCCCCCTGTTCCGGGCTGCCCGGAGGCAGTAGCCGAAGATGAGGAGGCCGATCAGAAGGTAGCCCAGACCCACGCCCGTAGCCAGGAGCAGATCCCCGGCCGGCACCTCCCAAATCCGCAGACCGTCAACCATGACCCGCTTGAGGAGCTGATTACCCAGAGCCAGGGGCAGAAGCTTCATCCAGGCGTACTGGGCAATGGGGGCGGCGACGAAACCCACCAGGCCGAAGGTGAGGATCTGGAAGAGCGCTTGGATGCGCTTGAAGACCAGAGCCAGACCTCCCAGGATGAAGCCGAAACCGTAGGACGCGGCGATGGTGATCAGGATTAGGGGCAGCAGGCTCACGAGGTCCAGGTGGAGCCACCGCCCGCTGGTGAGCATCATTGACAGAAGCAGGATCGCGGTGAAGAGCAGGTTGACCAGGAACTGGCCGATCATGTACGAGCCGCCCATCCAGGCAAACCCGGTCGGGGTCAGGAAGAGCTGCTCCAGAGTCCCCACCTCGGCCTCGTTGGCAATGGTGTGGGCCAGGTCCTGGTAGGCCGTGATGGACATCATCCAGACCAGATACCCGACGACCAGACCCTCAAGGCCGGTCCCGGTGCTGAAGGCCGGGCCGAGTGAGCGGGCCCCGAAGAAAAGCAGCAGGAAAACGACGTACATCGTCACCAGACCCGAGATGGTGTTGAAGAGGTAGCGCCGGAGTTCAATGAGCGACTTGGCCACGACCGCCCGGAGGACCACCCAACGGTTCACGCCGCGTCACCACCCCTAATGACCCGAAGGAAGGCTTCCTCGAGGTCTGGTTCCTTCTGGGCAATGGTCTCGATCACGGCCCCAGCCTGGCGCACAATGTCGATGACCGTGTAGAGCCCCTCCGCCGACGGGAGAGTGAAGTTGAGTTCCGTCTGGGCGCCCCGACGTCCCAGGCTGAGGTTCGTGGCCACGGCCCCCAGCCTCCCGGCCAGATCGGGGCTCGGACCGTCGCGGAGCACGAGATGGTAGGAGCGGGTCCGGAACAGGCCGAGGAGGCTTTCGACCGTATCGTCGGCCACCACCCGACCCTCCTTGAGAATGATGACCCTCCGGCAAACATCCTGGATCACGTCCATGTCGTGGCTGGAGACCACAATGGCCCGTTGTCCCTCGGCCACCAGTTCGCGCAAGATACTTCGGAGTTCGAGGGAGGTCTCGACGTCGAGGCCCAGGGTGGGCTCGTCCAGGAAGACAAGTTGGGTCCGCTTGGCCAGGGCCGAGACCACGGCCACCTTCTGCCTCATGCCCGTTGAGAGGTTCACGAGCGGCTCGTTGGCCCGGTCGGCCAGGCCGAAGCGCTCGAGGAGCTCCTCGCAGTAGGCGCGGTTTGACCGGTAGTCGAGACCGTGGAGCCCGGTAAAGAAGCGGATATTCTCCCTGGCTGTCAGGCGCCAATAGACGTTGCGAGCCCCTTCGAGCACCGCGCTGGCGTGCTGGATGGCCTGGCCGTGCCGGGTGTGCACGTCGTGGTCGCAAATGGCGATGTCACCGGCCGTGGGCCGGATCAGACCGAGAGCGCACTTGATAATGGTGGTCTTTCCGGCCCCGTTGGGACCGAGAAGGCCGACGATCTCGCCGGCCCGGAGTTCCAGACCGACATCCTGGACGGCCCTGACCGGGGGTTTCCCTCGGCGGGGGAAAACCTTGCTGAGCCCGTCTATGCGCAGAACGGGGGCTTCGCGCGGAACGGGGGCGCCCTCCATGTCTACCAGCATTTCATCTTCGACACCTCCGAAACTAAGAAAGTCACTAGTACTGGCCCAGCGTTCCCCTGTTGCGCGCGACACGAAAGCAGTAGCCGAAGAACAGGAAGCCCGCCAGGAGGTAGAGGGCCCCAAGGAGGTCGCGGAGGGGGGCGGCTTCTACGCTCCAGGGTACCTCCCGGCAATGGGGTGTCGCCATGGACCATGGAGAAAACGTGGGCTGGACCTAAGGAACCAACCGGAGATTGCACCAAGGGACAATGGTCGTGGCGGCGCGGGGCGGCGGTTGCGGCGCGATCCCCACGCCATCCGGCGGTTGGCAACCCCATCACGGCATGTTACAGTCGGGCTAGCACGGTCGCCCCATCCAATGCTTCCATGCGCTGGCGTGCCTTCCGAGGGGCGGGTGATTCGACTGGCCGGCATCCGGAACGGGGTTGTTGTCAGAAACGGAGACTACGCGGTCGCCTTCTTTCCCGATACGCTGGCTGCCGTGGCCGTCGACCCGTCGCGCTTGCCTACTGCGTCCGCGGACTCCGAGCTAGTCCTGTCGCCCGGAGTCGACCCCGCTCTCGCGCAGACGGCCCTCTCTCCCGTCGAGCCGGCCGTGACAACCGCTCCGCGGCTGTTGGTGGCCAATGTGACCCACCGCTGCAACCTGGCCTGCCGCTACTGCTACGTCAGGCGCCCCACGGGGGCGCATTGCGGAGACCCGCTTCCCCTCAGCCCTCACCCCTCCGGGGCGCCAACTCGATCCGCACCCGGCGACCCCGCTCCGTCCGCACCCGGTGAGCCGTCGCCATCGACCTTTGCCCGCTGGGTGGACCGGGTCCTGACCGCCTTTCCATCCATCACCGCGATCAAGTTCTTCGGCGGCGAACCCCTCCTGGCGCTTGGCGTCGTCCGGGCCGTGTCTGAACTCGTCGAGGACCACCGGCGGGCAGGCCGTCGCCTTGAACTCACCCTGATCTCCAACGGGACCAGGCTAACCCCGACCGCCCTGGACCTTCTAGTGCGTCACAAGGTTGCCGTGACCCTAAGCATCGACGGTCCCGCCTCCCTGCACGACCGGCTGCGGCCCGATGGGCGTGGCCGCGCTACCCTGGCTCGGGCCCTCGCCGCCGCCGATCAATTGCGCCGGAGCGGGGCCACGGTGTCGGTGGAGGCGACCTACACGCGGCCGCACCTGGAGAGCGGGGCAAGCGTGACCAACGTTCTGGAGGCTCTAGCCGGCATGGGTTTTGACTACGCCGAGGTGTCCCCCGTCCTGGCGACCGGAAACGACGCGGTGGACTTCAGGCCCGGTGACTGGCCCGCCGTCACAGACTCCTTCGCCCAGGCGGCGTGGGACAGCGTCCTCGCCAGCCGCCCGGACGCCCGCGGGGTCACGGCTTCGATGGTCTCGCCCGGCTCGACCCGATCGCCAATGGCCCGGCTGAGCCTTGTCGCCCGGCGGCTCTACACTCTCCGCGAGCGAACCTGGGACCTCGACTTCTGTGCCGTCTGGCCGGTGTCAGCCACCTTGGATGGGGATGGCTGCCTCTACACCTGCTACCTCGATGGGGCCGAACCGGCGCTGCCCGGCCGGGCCGTCTCGTCGGCCAAGCGCCTTCTGGCCCGCGTCGACGAGGCTTCCTCTCCCGCGGATTTGGCGAGGGAGGTCGGCGCCGCCGCGGCGGCGCTGCCGGCGACCACCAAGACGGGCTCAGCCTGTCGAAATTGCTGGGCCCGGGCCTTCTGCAAGCAGTGCGTGGCCCGCTTGACGCGCGAGGGAGGGAGTCCCGCGATCCCTCCGGAGCATTTGTGCCGGCTGAGCCAGACGGTAACAGCGGCTGTCCTTCTGGCTTTGGCTCACATCAGAGATTACCGGGGCGGCGAGTCGCAGAACTATGGCGGAAGGGAGGGATTGACGTGGACGCGCTTCTCAATGCCGGAACCCCAATCATCGGCCCGATCGCCGGACTGACCGAAGCCACCATCGGAGGCATACAGTAACCGCTCGCAAGGTCGCAGTCGCATGGGGTGACCGCCACAGTCGGTTGCCCGTAAGAAGACCTCCCGCGTGCCCGTCGGGAGGCAGCCGCCCCGGTAGGAGGAGAATTATGGGTGCTTCGACAGCGGAGGTTGACAACGTTCTTGACCGGCCCTACCTGATCCGGCGCCTGAAGCTGCGTTACGAGCCGGCCCTGGAGGGCTACCTGTGCACCTACCCGGCCGAGCGCCTGCGTTCGCGCCTGATGACCCCGGTGTCCGCGGCCTTCGTCCGGGCCTTGGCCGAGGGTCTTACCCCGCGCCAGGCCGCGCGTCGCCTGGCCACTCGTTTCGCCTTGCCCGAGGCCGAACTCGAGACGGCCGCCCGGCAGACAACGGCCAGGATGATTGCCCTAGGCGGCATCGAGCCGGCGGCTGGGGCGCCTTCCGAGGCCGGGCCGGTGGGTCCAAGCCCGGGGACGGGGCCGGTGGGTCCAAGCCCGGGGACGGGGCAGATGGGTCCAAGCCCGGGGACGGGGCAGGTGGGTCCAAGCCCGGGGACGGGGCCGGTGGGTCCAAGCCCGGGGACGGGGCAGATGGGCCTGGGCGGGGAGGAGGCGCCCCCGATACCGAGGGCCGGTCGCCTGGCCCGGCCGTGGCGGGCCCAGGTGGCTATTGGCCAGCAATGCGACCTGCGCTGCCGCCACTGCTACGCGGCGCGAGACGAAAGGCGGATGTCCCTGGCCGCCTTCGCCGCCCTGGTCGGGATTCTCGACAGATTGGGTGTCCACGAACTGGAGATTGTCGGCGGTGAGCCGCTCCTTCACCCCGACTTGGAGGCCATGATCACCCTCGGCCTGGAGGCCGGATTGTCGGTGCGGGTTTTCACCAACGCTCAGACTTTCACGCCCGCTCGGATCGCGCGGCTGGCCCCGCTGGTGCGGTTCTGTGTCGGCATCCACGGCAACCCCGGCTATCACGACAGCTTCGCGGGACGGGAGGGCGTGTCCGCGAAGGCCCGCGCGGCCGTGCGCGATTTGATGGCCGCCGGAGGGGCCGTGTCGATCCTGAGTTCCATCAACTACGAGAACATAGACGACGTGCCGGGGCTGGTCGAGTTCGCCCGGGCCCACGGAGCGCAGGCCGTTTGCCTGCCAACGATACCCGCCGGCCGGGCGGTGGCCGAGTTCGACCTCGACCTCCGGCGCTGCATGCGCACGACCGCAAGATTGACCCAGATGACGCGGCGGTTCATGGCTACAGGCGCCCCGGTCGTCGAGCCGTCGTTCGCCAAACCGCGGGACTTCAACTGCGAGGGCGGGCGGGGCTTCCTCTTTGTCGGCGTCGATCTCCAGGTCTACTCCTGTCCTTTGCTGACGGGACCCGAGTTTCGCGTCGGGCACGCCCTCCGGGACGACCTCGGGCAACTCTGGCGAACGTCCCCCGTCTTCGACGCCTTTAGCCGCACCGGGCCGAGTTCGCTCGAACCCTGCGCCACCTGCGACGAGGATATGTGCCTCTACGGCTGCAAGGCGACCGTGCACAGCCTGACCGGTTCGATCGACGAACCGCCGCCTCACTGCCCTCGCGTTTTCACGGCTGAGCGACGCCGGAGGGTCGGCGCGGCGGGGGACCCAGGGCGGACCGCGCGCGGAGCGGCGGGCAGTAGGGAGACCGAGGGAGGGACCGGCCGGTGACGAGCGAGCCGTTTGATCTGCGCCTGGGCCTGGCGACATATCGCCTGACGCCCCCCAGGGACTGGACGGTGGGGCGACTGGGCCAGGCTTTGGGTCTGGCCCCCCTGGGTTTTCTAGCCCTCACGCTGGAGGCCGGCGCCCCGGTCAGCGAGGACACCCCCCTGGCCGGGCTGCCGGGGCTAGAGATCCGGCCGCTACGGGGTGGCTTCCCGCCGGAGCTGCTGGATCTCCTGCCGGCCCTGGGGTGCGCGGATCACTCGCCATCGATACCGCAGGCCAATTGCCGCCCGCGCCCTCTCCACGAAACCTCCGCTCCCCCGACGCCGGTGGCGCCCTCTTGCCGCTACTGCGGCCAGCCGGCCGTCTTGACCTCGACGCTGGCCCTCAGACCCGGGGACGTTGCCGTGGAGCGGGTCTGCGGCGACTGTCTTGAGCGTGACCTGACCCGCCGTGTCGGCAACACCCTGGCTTGGTACGAGCTTCTGTCGCCGCGGGAGCGGGTGCTGGTGTCGCTTTCGGGCGGTAAGGACAGCGCCGTGACCCTGCTCCTGCTGACCCGGCTGCTCGGCGAGCGGGTGCCCGAGCGGCAGGTGGAGGCGGTCTTTGTCGACGAGGGCGTGCCCGGTTACAGTGACGACAACGCCGAGGCCTGCGAGAACCTCTGCCGGCGGCTGGGGGTCAAGTTGCACCGCATTGCCCTGGCCGAGGCGGCCGGGGCCGACCTGCCGGCCTTGGTGGCCCGGGCCAGGCTCCATCCCGGCCGCGTCTGCAACCACTGCGGGGGGCTGAAGGGCCGGATCGTGGTCGACTTCGCCGTGGAGCGCGGGTTCAACGTCCTGGCCCGGGGCGAGACCCACACCGACCTTCTGCGCTGGGTCCTTCTCGGCCGCCTGCGTGGCCGCGTCTCCCAGCATTTCGTGCCCAGGCGACAGCTTTCGGGGGTGGCCTTGATCAGCCCGCTGATGGCCGTCGACGATATCGAGACAGCGACACTGGTCGCTACCCTTGGCCTGCCCGTGGGGAAGGGCGCCTGCCCCTACGGCGACGCCCCCGGGTCGACGCGGGCCACGGAGGAGCAGGCCTTGCGGCTTCTGACAAGTGTCGCCCCGGGGACAAGCGCGACCATGCTGGGGGCGGCCTTGCCCGGGCGGCGCGGCGAACAGGCTCAGTCGTGCCTGGAGTGCGGCCTTCGGGCCGGGGGTCTTGAGGGGGGCGCCGAAAGCTTCTGCGCCGCCTGTCGGATCGGCGCGAGCGGGGCCGCGGACGCCCCGCTCTTGGCCGCCCATCCCATGCTGCGCCTCTACTTCAGAGGCCCGGCTGGCGCGGCTGGCGCGGGGGGCGCGGGGAGCGCGGCTGGCGCGGCCGGCGTGAGCGCTGTGGTGTGTGACCCCTACGACGGCGGGTTGCGACAGATCCCGGAGCGCACGGCCGATCTGCTCGGGGCCATCGACGGCCGGACCGGGTTTGCCGACCCCCTTGTGCGCACCCTGCTGCGCGAGGGATGGGTCAGGATCGTGGGGCGGAGGAGGGAACGAGAGTGAAGCGTCTTATCAGCGCGGCCTGGCCTCACCGCCGGCAGGCTCTGCTCGGCTTGGGGGCCATCTGGATCACCGTGCTCACGCAGCTCCCGATGCCCTTCATCACCCGCTACCTGGTCGACCGGGTCTTCCCAGCGGGCAACGTGACCTTGCTCTACGCCCTGGTCGGCTTCTTCCTGGCTCTCTTTGGCACCCGGCTCGTCTTCACTTACCTGCGAAGCTTCTTCTTGGTACTCTTCCGGGTCACCATGGGCCAGGACCTGCGCATGGCCCTGTTCTCCCGCGTCCTCGCGTCGCCGGTGCGCTTCATCCGCCGGCAGCAAGTGGGGGCCTTGATGGCCCGCATCTCCAGCGACATGGACGTGCTGCAGGCCTCCCTGACCGGGGCCATCTACAACCTGGGCGTCAGCGTGGTGACGTTCGCGGTGGGGGTGGCCACCGTGCTCTGGATCAACTGGCGTCTGGGCCTCCTGGCCATGGCCGTCATTCCTCTCTATGCCCTGGTCACGGTCTGGTCGAGCCGGCGCGTGCGGGCGCAGGCGCAGGCGGCTCGCGGGGCCTACGCTCGCTACACCCGGGGGCTACAGGAGTTTCTGGTGCACGCGGAGACAATCAAGGCCTTCCGAAACGAGGACTACGCCGCCACCCGTCTGGGTGAGAGACTGCGGGAGTATCTGGTCCTGGACGGGCGGTCCGAACTCAACGCCGCCGTCGGGCGGGTGCTGGCCCTGGTCCTGGGGGCGGTGGCCCCGGTGGCCCTCATGCTCTTCGGCGGGATGGAGGTCATGGCCGGACGCATGACCCTCGGGTGGTACCTGGCCTTCGGGGCTCTTCTCAACTACCTCTACGACCCTGTCCAGAACACGGCCGACGCCATCATCTCGGTCCAGTCCGGGTTGGCCTGTGTCGACCGGATGAACGAGCTCTTTGCCTCCATGCCGGAGGCGGGTCCCGTGGCGAACGGAGCTACCCCGGAGGCGGAGGCCGCCGCCGGCGACCCGGATTCCGCCGAAGGTCGCCTGTCCTTCGACGACGTCTCCTTCGCCTACGCGCCCGGCCGGCCGGTGCTGTCGCAAGTTAGCTTCGCCTGCGGACCGCGCGATCTCACCCTAATCGTGGGCCGGAGCGGAGCGGGGAAGACGACCCTCCTGCGTCTTGTCCTGGGCTTTGAGGACCCCTCGAATGGGCGGGTCCGGCTGGACGGCGAGGCGGTGGCCCGCATCCCGGGGGACGTCTTCCGGCGCTTGGTGGCCTATGTTCCCCAGGACCCATTCCTCTTCGCGGACACGGTAGCGGCCAACCTGTCCTTCGGCCTCCAGGCGGGCCAGGAGGATCTGGAGTGGGCGGCCCGGACGGCCAACGCCCACGACTTCATCATGAACCTGCCGCGGGGCTACGACACCGTGGTCGGCGAGATGGGTCACGACCTGTCGGGCGGGCAGAAGCAGCGCTTGGCCCTGGCCCGGGCCATCCTGCGCCGGCCCCGGGTGCTGCTTCTCGACGAGGCCATGTCGAGCATTGACGCCGAGTCGCGTCGCCTGCTGGAGGCGGCCGTAGTCGAAATGGCCGGCGCGGCGACGGTGCTCGTGGTGGCCCACGACGTGTCCTTGGCCCAGAGGGCGGCCCGCGTGGTGGTCCTCGATGGCGCCGGCGGCTGCGATGTCGGCCTTCACCAGGAGCTACTGGCTCGGAGCGAGCTCTACCGCCTGCTCTGGGAGCGTCAGTTTGAGGCCCAACAGGCAGAAGGCCTACACGTTTGCAGAGTGGTCACCTAGGCCGGCTCGGAAGCCTGCCGAACAGGCGAGCGAGGAGCGAAATGCCCACACATAGGACTACCCCGCCGATGACGCTCCCGAGAATGACGACGGCCATGTCGAGGGAGGGGTGGGGGAGCAGGAGATGTCCGAGGGCCGCCCCGGGCCAGCCGACGGGGTGGAAGAGCCAGACCACGGTCCCCACCGTCCAGGCCAGGATGTCGCTGCCCAGCGCTATAGGGGGCCAGAAGAACTTCCCGAGGCCCACCCAGTCGGCTTTCATGAGGTCGATGAACTCGGAGTATACACTTTGAACCTTTCAAGGCGATTAAGGGCGTCGATCCACTTCTTCGCATTCGAGAACCGTGTCCGCTCCTCTGGCGACGGTGAAGCGCTCTGGTACGGAAGGCAGTCGTAACAGTAGACCCTGAACACCTCGTGCCCTTCGGCCGTCCACGCTGCGAACTGCGCGTAGTCGAGGCGTGGCTTCCCGAATGCTCTGAGCACGTTGGTCAGGTATCCTCCGTCGATGAACACGGCAGCGAGAGACATGTCCTGCTCCTCCCAAGCCAGGAGTCGGGATTCTGAAAGGTTTGGAAACAGCGTCTCGGCGTCAGTGGGTCCCTTGGATCTGCCGGCTCATGACATGGTTTCTGAGGGCTAGACCTAGGTAGTCGTGGACTTCGGAGCTTGCGCCTGGCCATTGTCTGAAGCCCTGAGGGCGCTTCCTTGGCCCTGCGTTCATGGTGGGTATTGCCTTGCCGGGGTTCGCCAGACTCCCGGGGCTTCCTGCCACCGATGGTCGCTCGCTCGGATTCCCTTGCTGGCCTGACACGACACGCAGATGGTGCCGGGCGGTATCTTCCGGGCCGTCTGGCTGAACTCAGCCACGGAATGTTCGGGCTCCCGTACGGGCGCCGTCATCGCGAGCTTACCCCGCCGAGGATGCAGAACGTGCTTGTGGATCGGGTCGGCGGGTGTGGCGGCGGGGGCCTTGGGGAACATGGGCGGCACGGCCACGAACGCCCTGCTATTCTTCTCGCTGCGGGGTGACGCCTTCACCGTGGCCGTGGTGGCCTCGCTCCTCACCGGCGCCCTGGGCGGCTGGCTCGCGGCCGTCGTCGGGCGTCGCGTGGCCACGGTCTGCCGGAGGGAAACCAATGCGCCTACACGTGAAGGCCTGGCTGGAACAGAACGGCGGTAGGGCCTTCGGCGACGGCCCGGCCGACCTGCTCCGTCGGGTCGAGCGGACGGGCTCGCTGCGGGCGGCGACGGCCGAGATCGGGATGTCCTACTCGCAGCCCCCTTTCAGACAACTAGGCGGCGTGCCGCTTGCGCTGCTAAGCGCTGTCTCAGCGACACGCCGCCGTGAGCCGTTACCTCGCCCCGTTCAGCGCAACTATCGTGTTCACAATTTGGTTGTCCGGGGCTTCGAAGAAGTCTACCCCGAATATGTTCATGGCGCCGCTGGCCTGACTGTCGCTCGCCCACTCCTTGAACCAGGAAGGGAGGTTGGGGTTAGTCCACGCGGATGCCGCGTTGTAGATGTTGATGGTCCAGATCTCGCAATCCGCCCAAAGGAACCGCTTGGGCGGATTCCTGAGTCCGTCATACACGTGAGGCTTGAGGCGCCCGATTTTTTCGTCCGGCGTGATCCAGAAATCGGACTGGAAGCCGTCCCATGTGCTCTTCATGAAGTCCTCACCGGCGTCCCAGAACAAAACTTCCTTTCCCGGCTCTTTACCTATCGCTGAGATGAGCACGATGTTCTTGCCGGTGGCGTGGATGCTCTCGAGAGTATAGGAACCGTACGGGTTCCAGGCGATAAGCTTGGACTCCAGCCGATCCAGAACGGTCTGTCTAACGCCCGGGTAGTCGTCGACCGTGAGGTCGCTTCCGGCGCCCGCGCTCAGGTTGATGACGAGAACCTCATGGTCGTGCGCGGCAACGAAGGCGGCTATCTGGTCCAGGGCCGGTATGAGATGCTGCGAGTCGTCGGGAGGGTAGTAGATATCGTGATGCATCACGTACGTTCCATGCCCTTTCATTACCCTGATATCGAAAGCTCGGATTCCCCCATCAAGCTGCTCACCGATGTTCTTGTCCTGGTTCCTGACGGCGATCGTGTTCCAGGCCGAGAAGACGCCCGAGTTGTGTGTCCCCGGGAGTATGACGCGCCATATCTCCCGGGATTTGATGTGGTCCCAACACTCCTTCATCCAGTCTGCCGTAGTCATTTGTAGCCCTCCCTCCTGCGTGCCTGGCCTTTTAGTTCGCGCCTCCAGCATCCAGCCCTGCCAGGGGTTGGAACCCGGGCCGGGAGCCGGCCTCCGAGGACAGTGGCGGCGCCGGCCCGGGTCAAGGCGCTAGATTACTCGGGGTAGCAGAAGCTAGGGCAGCCGCTGGCCTTCCTCTCCTACGTCGCCCTGGTCATCGAGGCCCTGTTCCTCATCCCGGGGGCGGGGTTACGGGTCACCCCTCGGGCGGGTGGGCACGGTGGTGCAGGAGCGGTCGTGCAGGGCGAGTGGGGCGCGCCTGCGGGCCTGGTAGATGAACTCGAGGTGGCCGAGCCCGGAAGAAGGCGGGGTGGCTAGCGTGGCCGAGACGACGTCATGTGCGGTCCAGAGCGTCTGGTTCCCGGCCGGGGGCGAGTCACCGGAGCCCCGCGGCCCTGGGCGGAGCGACCAACCCCTGGTTCCAGAGGGTTCAGGATCCGCCTAACGCTACCTCTCCGACTGGATATCTGTCCGCGACAGCCTGACTCGACAGGTTTGAAGGTGATGGTCAGCTTGAGGGTGGAGTTGGTCGGCTCACCGGTAAGGCGGTCACCGACGTACTTGGTGGTCGTGTTGTAGGCGATGGTCATGTAGCCCACCCACATAGGCTTACCGCCAAAGGCGCAGTCGACGCAGTATGTCTCGGCCATCGTGCCATGGTCGTGGATCAACGCGAGTGGGCTCGAGCCGGCGGAGTGGTCACCTAGGCCGGCTCGGGAGCCTGCCGAACAGGCCAGCGAGGAGCGAAATGCCCACACATAGGACCACCCCGCCGATGACGCTCCCGAGAATGACGACGGCCATGTCGAGGGAGGGGTGGGGGAGCAGGAGATGTCCGAGGGCCGACCCGGGCCAGCCGACGGGGTGGAAGAGCCAGACCGCGGTCCCCACCGTCCAGGCCAGGATGTCGCTGCCCAGCGCTATGGGGGGCCAGAAGAGCTTTCCGAGGCCCACCCAGTCGGCTTTCATGAGGTCGATGAACTCGGAGTATACAGGCGCGTGTGAGTAGGACGCCATACTTAGCGAATGCCCGACTGCGAGCGTGAACAAGATGCCGGCCGCCGCCCACAAGACCCCGCCGACCAACACCCCGCGCCAGCGTTTCACCCAACGTTTCATCCAGTAACCCTCCCGACCTAGCGGGGCGGTCCCGCCGGAGAGCGCCCTGCAGCGGCAAGAGCGGCGCTCGGGGCCGTGCCCTTCTCTGGCTCACCGGTACTGTTATCCCCAGAAGGCCTACACGTTTGCCGACCCGGAACTGCCGGGGTGTAACTAGAGCGGGCTCGAGCCGGCAGAGTGGTCACCTAGGCCGGCTCGGGAGCTTCCCCATCAGCCGCGCCAGGAAGGAGATGACGGCGCAGAGGACTACCCCGCCGATGACGCTCCCGAAAATGGCGACCGCCATGTCGAGGGAGGGGTGGGGGGCCAGGAGCCGTCCGAGGGCGAAACGGTCGGGCCAGCCGACGGGGTGGAAGAGCCAGACCACGATTCCCACCGTCCAGGCCAGGATGTCGCTGCCCAGCGCGATCGGGGGGAAGAAGAACTTCGCGATGCCTGTCCAGTCGGCTCTCATGAGGTCGATGAACTCGGAGTACACGGGCCGGCCTACATAGGGCCCCATGCTGAGCGTCTGCCCCACCGCGAGCCTAAACCAGATGCCGGCCGCCGCCCACAAGACCCCGCCGACCAACACTCCGCGCCGACGTTTCACCCAACGTTTCATCCAGTAACCCTCCCGACCTAGCGGGGCGGTCTCGCCGGAGACCGCCCCACCGCCCAATCGTTCTCCTCAGTTCTTGATGAAAATGGGGCTCGAGTAGATGTAGTCGGGACCAGAGATGTAGAGGTAGTAGTAGTTGGACCCGCCAGGGAACGTGAAGCTATAGTTACTGCACGGGGTGTAGGTGTTCCCTCCGGTGTATGAGCCCGTGTAGGTGAAAACCTCTGTCTGCTTGTTGTTCCGCCAGACTTTGATCGTGTATGTGCCTGACTCGACAGGCCCAGGCCGCCCATCTTGCTGGCCACGGTCCGCCCGTTGTAGATGGCGCTGTCCACGGAGCTCTTGCTGCTCCAACTGCCCGTTCGCAGCCAGGTCACATAGGTCGGTACCGTGCCGGTGACCCCTCCATGGTAGTCGCCGCCCGTCCGCGAGGAGGCGAAGTACCCGTAGGTGAAGGTGTTCGAGAGAAGCCTCGTTAGCTCCGCCCGCCATTTCACCATGGGCGAGGCGGTGTCAGCGAAGTTCGACTGAAACGCGGCCATGAGCTCCATCCCCCGGTACCTGAGAACGGTCCAGTCGGTCCAGGTGTAGAGGAGGTTGTACGGGTGGGCGATGGCGGGGGAGGAGGGGCCCGACGTGTTGTTGGCCAGGACCTGGTCAATCTCCCCCTGGGGCGTGTAGAACCGGTTCGTGAGCCCCGTGAGGCTGGCCACCCCGTAGGCTAGACTGTGCCCGGCCGCCGTAAAGATGGGGTTGCCGAATTCGTCATAGGTGAAGGTCCCAACCTCTACTTCGGCCCCCGGGTAGAGAGAGATGACCCCAGAGGGTGGCGATGTTGGCCGGGCTGGAGCTCCCGTCGGAGGTGTTCGTATGGATGTGGAGCTCGGCCGGCGACCAGGATGAATCCGAGGGGAGTATCCGGCTGAGGACGAGGACCGTTACTTCTGTGGGTGTGCCCGCGACATCTATGGACAGGGTGATGGGGTAGTCCTGCTGGTCGGCGACCTCAAACGGGAAGCTGGCCGTTTCGAGGTACAGCCAGATCGGAGGAGTGTCGATCGAAGCCGCCCGCAGGAGCTCACTGAGATCCGAGAACTCGGCCTCCTCCGCGGGGGCCAGCCTGGCGAGGGCTTTCTCACGCAGCCTCATCCAGCGGTCGAGAGCCTTGTTGGTCGCGCCGGGCACGCTTGGTATGACACCCTGGCCCCTCCAGCTTCCGCTTCTGCGACCTGCGACCAGATCCCTCTACTTCCCGCCATCTGCCAGAGCCTCAATCGCCCTGCGATACGCGGCGAGCAGGGCGCCTTCTTGATCCCGTTGACGGATGAGAGCATACGCCTCGAGGACACGCTGTCGCTTATAGGCCTCCCTCAGCAGGGCTGACGCTCGATCAGGCTGCAGCCGATACAGCAGAGCCCCGCAAGCGACCACGCTCAACGCGGGGGAGAAGGAGCAGATTCCAACGAGGTTCTCTCGTCTCGCGGCGAGAAACACGGCGAGGCACCAGTCGAACAACACCTGGAGCTCTGCGGCCTCATTCCGGAAACGAATAACCAAAAGCCAGACCACCGAGGCGAGGCCGCTATGGGAAGCCCTTTCAGTGTCGCCCGTGCCTTTAGGGACGTCTGCCAGTCGATGCCACACCCAGCGAATGGCCCGAGTCCTGGCCTCCGGGGGCAACTCGGGGAACCGGATATACAGGCTCATCGCTAGCGCGTCAAAGCTGGCAGCCAGCTCATAGGCTTCAGACCGTTCCGCCAGCCTCGTGAGAATCCTCACAATAGGACCAAAGGGGTCCGACTTAAGGAACGGAAGGCCCCAACTGCCGGCCGCCGGCTCAAACTCCCCGGCCTCCGCGAGGGCTTTCGGACTGATCTTGAGGAGAAGCTCCCTCACCATCCTGCTTGGCCGCAATAGCGTCAGGGCTCGGACGATGAAGCCGACTGTCTGCGAGAGAACCCAAGCCACGACCGCAATGACCGCGAAGTCATCCCAACTGGAGCGTGTACCGTCACTCAAGGGGATTTGGAGAAGGCACAGCACGATTGCGGCGACATACGCCCAGGTGAGGATCCCTGTCTGTCTGTCCCGCGCCAGTACAGACACCGGGGAGACCTCATAGACGGTGGCCACAACCTGGGAGCTCAAGGCCAGGACTGCCCAGACCAGGCCGAACACGGCCGCAAGGGCTTGAGCTGCTGCGCTGAATAGGTAGAAGCTTGCTTCGTCGCGAACGGGACCGAACGGGAGGCTGAGAAGAACCGCGACAAGGACGCAGAGAGCTAGCGATGCCAGGGCCCTTCCAGGATCCCATTCAGGTCGTTCCCATTCCCTCATGTCCAAGGCTCCGGGCTGCTCTACGTAGGTCCCGCAATTGGGGCAAATCCAGATGTCCTTCCGGACCTCGTGATGGCACTTCGGGCAAAGAGGTGTTTGCACCAATTCGTGCGACCCTCCCGGGGCGTCTCGGCAGCGGAGTGTTCGCCAAGGGGGAGGGCCTTCCTGTTCCCCCACGAACGCTAGTTCGGGGACACCTCGGCAGACCCTGGAAAAGCTGCTGGAGCATCGTGATCGACCTCGCTGCGCAGAGTGATGGATCGCTGCCCGGAGGAGCTCTGGCTCGAGGACGGCCAGGGCCCTCCCTTCTGGCAGCAGATCTACCATGTCGTCTTCTACGTCGAGTACTGGCTCATGCGATCCTGGGTCAGATCCGCCACATCCAACGCCACGTCGGACAGTGTAACGCCATCCTTCGCCGCTACAGGCGCGAGGACGCCGGGGTGGCTGGGGTGCGGCGAGGGGTAACGGACGGTCGCCCTTCCCCCTGGACGATTCCCGCGCCGGCGTAGTGGCCGACGCCCGAAAAGGACAGGCGGAAGGTGGCGCCTCCCCTAGGAATCCTGGAACCATCTGGAGAACCATCCCTTCGTGCCCAAACGACAGAAGGGACCCGGGTGGCCGGCGGCACGGGGCGGCAGCGGCTGGGGCTTGGCGAGATGCGGGGGTTCTTGGACCGATCCGCATAAGACCCCGTGATAAGTCGGTGATCCGGCCGAAGTCACTGGTAGAATGGGGATTGCCGCGAGCTTTTCAGGTGGGCCAACGGCGTGTTATACGAACAGGAAATCGAAGCTTCGTATCTTGTGCGGGTCGGTCTAGGCATTGTTAGGCGCTGCCGCCGGCGTCCTCAGAAAGGAGCGCGATGGGAGCCTACGACACCAAAGAGATCGAGACCTGGAAACGGTTCCGGGAACTCACCGAGCGAGACGATTACCGTAGCTGGGCTTTTCGCGGACAACGGGATGCCACTTGGCCTCTCAGTTCCTCGCTTTCACGGCGGTTTGCCGACGTTCAAGTACACAAGGACGCCTGGGTGAGTCAGGAAGAGCGTGCACTCCGGATCTTCAAGCGGAAGGCCCATCTCTTCCTCGACCACATCCCCCAAGAAGACGACTCGTTCGAGTGGCTGGCACTCATGCAGCATCATGGCGCGCCAACCCGTCTACTCGACCTGACCTGGTCACCCTATGTTGCGGCTTTCTTCGCTCTCGAAGACGCAACATCAGATGCTGCCGTGTGGGCGCTCTGTGGCCCAAAGGTTTGTGGGGCAGATGAAATCACACTGGCCACAGGGCAGCGAATCCGCCCAAAGGAGATGAGTCCACGACGTATTGGCAACTACGAGAAGTACTTCCTCCCGGGCACTGAACCTCTCGTGTTTATCGGTGAACCTGAGATCATGAACAAGAGGCTTGTGGCGCAGTCCGGCACGTTCGCTGTGCCGGGGCAACTCGGCAGGCCCATCGAAGATATACTTTCAGACTACCCAGGAACGGCGGTAGTCAAACTGCTTCTAAGAACGCACAAGCTTCGGCGAGAGGCCATGCGAGATCTGTATAACATGAACCTCACCAACGCGACGCTGTTCCCTGACCTCGGCGGGCTGGGCAAGTCCATTGCTTACGAATTGGAGTTCCATTGGGCGTTCGATCCGGTCACCATGGCACCGACCCCTGGCTTTCCCCCTCCAGGTTGGTACGTGAAATGAACGCGCCTAACAATGTCATGAACCCGGCGGCCAGCGCGTTGGGTGGTCAGCAAAGACATCGCCATCCGACGCTGGCCACAGGTTTCGCAGACATGGTCCTTAGCAGCCACTCTCTGCTTGCCAGGACTAGTGCCGCGCGCCCCCGGGCTTACACCGGCGAATCGGTAGCTTCCCGGTCGCACTCTGGCAAAGAGCGGCCATAAGGAGGGAAACGGACCTGATGGTTGAAGTTGCACTAACTGGTCGGGGCTCGGTATTCAATGTCGGAGGGGGCTCAACATGAAGCAGTGCTTTGTAATCATGCCATATGGGGGCGACGACCCTGAGATGGTAAGGCACTATGAAGGCGTGTATCAAAGCATAATCACTCCAGCCGCTCGCGCAGCGGGGTACGACCCTAAGAGAAGCGACATAGCAGGAGAGCCGGGCAACATCACCCACGATATCATCCGCGACTTGGCGGAATCCGACATAGTCATTGCAGATCTAACATCAAAGAATCCCAATGTTCTCTTTGAACTGGGTATTCGGCATGCTTTCCGGAAGAGCGGAACTGTTCATATCGTAGACACGGCCCACGAGCTAGCCTTCGACGTGAGGCAGTATCGGACGATCAAGTACTCGAAAGACCTTGCAGGCATTCCGGGTGTTGTCTCGCAAATCACGGATGCCATCCGCAAGAGGGAAGAGCATCCCGAACGGGCGGACAACCCGGTGCACGACGCCATTCAACATCTACCCCTAAGCATCATGATGGCAGGCGATAAAGCTCTTCAGGAACAACTGCGGACTACACAACAGGCTCTTGAGCAGTTACACCTGGAGAATGAAGACCTGACCAGGCGCCTAGCTGAGTTGGACCCGTCTGGAGAAGCGGGCCCACTCCGCCCGGTTGATGTCGACGCCCTGCTCGACAAGGCAGACGCAATAATGAGGTCTACCGGACAGCATGCGCTTCTTCGCCTGCGCCGAGCCTACGACTCGGGTGGGTCCGACGAGTTTGCCAAGGAGCTCCGGGGGGTACTCAAGAGCACCTACTTGGACCCGAATGATTTCATGGGCATAGTCGTGCTCTGCAAGAAGCAGGCACTCGATGACCACAGACGGGCCACTTTGGAGGTTGCTCGCCAGCGCTACCCCCATAGAGATGAGCTCTTTGAGGCGTTCGTAGACGCCCTTGACGATTCGCCCAATCCCGCCGACCAGGAACGAGGGCGACTGATGCTTGAGGAGAGAATCGGCATCGAACATGGCCAAGGCGGTCCGCAATTGAAGTCAACCAAGTCCGCTCATTCCCTCTCCAACGCCTTTGGGCTTCTCTTTAACTTCTATCGCAAGGCGGGAAGGTACGAATGGATTCTGTCTCTAACCGAAGACCCACCCGGGCCCGTGCAGACCCTCATGTTGCGCAACCGAGCTGCCGCGCTAGTCAACCTGGGGCGCACCGAACAAGCACGCCAAACCTATGAGCAAGCCATGAAACTTGACCCCGATGACCAGACAATCAAGTGGTTCGCTGACTTCCTGGATGACGAAGGGGAGTTCGCTGAAGCATATGCGTTGTTCGAGCAGGCGATTGTAGCAGACCCCGGGGATGGGACGAATTACCTAGCGCTCGCCGTGCACATAATCAACAGGGGGCTCTACCGGGATAGTTCTGGACAGATGAATGGTCCCTTACCCCGCAGGGCACGCCCTCGCGTGGCGATACCCGTCATGCAGTTGGGTCTTGGTCGCGACAGCCAGAGGGCAGATCTGATCCAGGATGCAGTCAAAGTGCTG
>Ga0315291_10000918_pt1 | contig 39440 bp, 34 predicted proteins | sample YL17G12_20_MG_FD_203070 | JGI IMG/M metagenome (GOLD analysis project Ga0315291, IMG submission 203070) | Sediment microbial communities from Yellowstone Lake, YNP, Wyoming, USA - YL17G12_20 | ecosystem: Environmental > Aquatic > Freshwater > Lake > Sediment | place: USA: Wyoming | collected...
AAAGATCTTTTTGTCAGGTTTAAATGTAGTTCTGGTTCCGGTTCCCTTGCTTTTACCTGTAACCTTTACCTCGGTTTTTGTATTCCCTTCTTCATACCTTTGAAAATAGACCTTTCCATCCCTGGATACCTCCACCTCGCACCATTCGGCTAAAGCATTTACTACCGAAACTCCCACTCCGTGCAGACCGCCTGAGACCTTGTAAGTTTGATGGTCGAATTTACCTCCAGCATGCAGCATGGTCATCACCACTTCCAAGGCAGGTTTTTTCTGGGTGGGGTGCATATCCACCGGGATTCCACGCCCATTATCCTCCACTGTAACGCTGTTATCTTTATTGATACAGACCTTAATGGTATTGCAAAAACCAGCCATGGCTTCATCAATACTATTGTCCACCACCTCATAGACCAGATGATGCAATCCCCTGCTGCCGGTATCACCAATATACATAGCCGGCCTTCTTCTGACCGCTTCCAGCCCTTTTAAAACCGTAATGGTGGTGGCATCGTAATGGTGCCCCAACTTAATTTTTTCCATTGATTCTAATTCGGACTCTTCTCTGGTTTTGCTCATATCTTTCTTCCCCTAATCTTTCTTCTCCTCATCTATGTTTTTCGTAGTGCGACCCTTTTAGGGTCGCTACTTCAAAACGAACAAAAATTAAATCAATTGAGGAAGATTATATCCTTTACTATCTCCTTTTTTACTGAATGATTTAATTTTTCAATGATATCTTTTTTAAGATAAAAAAGCTCGGTCCTCCAGGATGGGCTTTCAACTCTCACGAAAAACTTGTTACCTTCTATTTTAAAAGGTTTAGTTTTTTCTGCTATCTTTTCACCTACGATTTTATCCCAGTTTAGAATGAGCTCCTGTTCCTTGATTCTTTTCTCTAATCCCAAGTTCCTTAACAAGTTCTGAAGAACTCCCCCTAAACTTTCTGGTCCTTTTTTATCCCTTATCTGCATAGGTTATAATATAACATTTAAGATTCTAATAAGCAAATATTTTTCTTGGACTTAACTAATTTTTTTCAGAGTAAAATATACGGCAGTTTATATTGCGATAGCTACCCGACAATTAGGATTTTGTCGAGCAGTCTCTGATGGCACGATCTATTGGCTACTGACTTCAGAAACTCCTTCCCACGAAGATCATAAGAGCGGGAGTTACGTTTATGGCGTTTGTCATTTACCAGCCATCGGCGAGCTGACATTCCAAATGTCTACATGGACCTTCCATGTGGCGTCGGCTTGACGTTTCCAGATGACGAGATACTTCGTGGAATCTGTCATAGCTGCTTGGCCTTCCGGCTGGATTCGAACTTTAGTCTTGCCAATCTCGTATGCCATCTCACCCCTGCCTCCCACTTCTATTGTGGTCAATACGATATCTTTCATTCCCATCTGGAAGAATTTCTTATACAATTCTTCGATCGCCTGTTTTCCCTTAACTATATCACCGTCAGGCGGGACCATGGTGGCTTCATCCGTGTAAAAGGCAACCGCGCCATTCACATTGCCCTGTCGGATCGCTTCGCTATACATAGCATTCGCTTCTTCAATGGACTTCCGAACCTGCACCACATCGAAAGCCTCATGCCTTGCACAAGAGAGCTGAGTAAGAGAAAAACCCAGCAAGAACATTACTGTAATTAAATGTTTCATGAATTTGCTCCTTTGAGATTGCGAGACACATTCTGTCGTAGAACAGGCATTTCCTACCAGACTTTGGCGGATTTCCCTAACCTGCCTGTTCCTACTCTCCTACTCCACCAGCCTCAACGGCATTATCAGGCAGAGATAATCTTCATCTTCCTTTTTCTGAGTTGAATAGACCACACCTGCTGAGACCGGGCTGGAGAACTCAAAAACCACCTCATCTCCATCGGTTTGTTTTAAGACATCCTGAATGTAAAGGGCATTATAACCTATATCCATCTCATCGTTTTTGTATTCGCAGGGGATTTTCTCCTTGGCCTCTCCGCCCAAATCGAAGTTGGCAGAAGAAAGCTCCAGACTATCTTTTTTTATAGAGAATTTCACCTGATGGGTGAGCATATTGGAAAGTATGGAAACCCTTCTCACGGTTGAAGCTAAAAGCTCCTTATCCACGATTAATTTTTTATCGTTATCCTTGGGTATAACCTGTTCGAAGTTCGGGTAAGGTCCTTCTATTAACCGGGTGGATAAAATCGTATCCCCTAAATCGAAGATTAGATTTTTTTCCTCGAAAATCACCCCGATCTCTTTATCCTGATCCCCGATTAACCTGAGTAAAAGATTTAAGATCTTCGGGGGTACGATCACATCTTCGTGTAACCCTTTTAATTTTTTATTTACTCTGGAAAATTTTGTTAAGCGGTGACCGTCTGTGGCTACCATCTGCATATTTTCACCTTTGGTGTGCCACAGAACGCCATTTAAAGCTGGTCTGGTTTCATCCATAGAAATAGCAAAGATGGTTTTTTTTATCATCCGGCATAAATCTGTGCCAGATATTTTTATCTCCTTGGATAGATTTACCGTTGGTAATTTAGGGAACTCATCTACTGGCAAACCGGGCAATTTATAAATACCCTGATCGATCTTTAGCTCCATCCGGTTTTCAGTGGTGTTGATCTCTATCTGGGTCTCGGGTGACTCCCTGATTATATCAGTTAAAGTTTTCGCAGGGATGGTTATTCCACCTTTTTTTACCACATTTGCTGGTATGGTAGTTACAATTGATATATCTAAGTCTGTAGCGGCTAATTTTAATTTGGAATCATCCGTTTCTAAGAGCAGGTGAGATAAAACCGGTAAAGTAGTTCTACTGGGAACTACATTGACAATATCCTGAAGAGCAGAAAGGAGCTTACTTTTTAAAATTGTGAACTTCATTTTCTTCCTCCTTAATTATTTTAATAAATATATATAATTAATAATACTGTGGATTTATGGATAACTTTATTTTATTTTTCATTAACTCTTTATAGTGCATATATTTTAATATATATTATATAAATCTATTTGGTTGATAAGATATTAATAAATTAGAGATATTTCAACAATAAAATTTAAAAAAACTTTTCCTCACATCTAATCCACAGTTTATCCACAGGATCCCTTAAGGTCAAATTCGACAAATTAGGATGAATACAAAAAATTGATAATCCCATCGACCTTTAATTTAAAATCCAGATCTTTCTTTATATAATCCACGATCAGATTATAGGCATGAATCACCGTAGAATGGTCTCTTCCCCCGAATTCCAAGCCGATGGTTTTCAGAGAGGCCTTGGTCAGGCTTCGGGCTAAATACATTGCTACCTGTCGGGCTATGGCTATCTCCTGTGTTTTTTTCTTGGAACATAGGTTTTCCTCGGAAAGGTTAAAACTTTCTGCCACTTTTTTCCGAATATCGCTTATGGTTATCTCCTTAGAGCCATTTTTAATAACATCTTTTAAAACCTCTTTGGCTAAATCAACGCTCAATTCCTTGCCATTTAAGGAGGAATAAGCTAAAAGACGGATTAGAGCACCTTCTAACTCCCGGATATTAGAAGTTACATTGTCTGCAATAAATACGGCTATTTCCTGGGGCATGGTTATACCATCTGATTCGCTTTTTTTCTGAAGGATAGCAATCCTGGTCTCTAAATCCGGTGGCTGGATATCCGTAACCAGACCCCATTGCATCCGGGACAAGAGCCTTTCCTCTAATCCTTTGATCTCCTTAGGCGGACGGTCTGAAGTTAAAACTATCTGCTTGCCGCTCTGGTAAAGGGCATTAAAGGTATGGAAGAATTGAACCTGCGTACTCTCCTTGCCGGCTAAAAACTGAATATCGTCTAAAAGGAGAAGATCGACATTTCGATAAAAGTTCACGAACTCCTGAGAGGTATTACTGGTTATAGAAGTGATGAAATCATTGGTAAACTTCTCGCTGGTGGCATAGAGTACGTTTAACTCCATATATTCTTCGTTCACATAATGCCCGATAGCTTGAGCCAAATGGGTTTTCCCCAATCCCACCCCCCCATAAATGAAGAAAGGGTTGAATTTGGTTTTGCCCGGTGCTTCCGCTACAGCCAAGGCAGCCGCATGGGCAAACTGATTACTTTCTCCAACCACGAAGGTCTCAAAGGTATATCTGGGATTGAACGGGCAATTTTTTTTCTGATTTAGTTTTGATTTTTTCGAGATGAAAGAAGAATCTTTATCCTCAAAGTTTATTCTGGTTAAGGTCTCCCCCATTTCTGTGGAGATCAAAAAAGATAGAGGTAAATTTTCCTGAGCAACTTTATCTATGGCCTCCTGAATTTGTTCCAGGTAATGCTCTTCCAGCCACTCTGCCACAAATTTGTTAGGTACTGCCACCTTCAACGTCTTCTCCTCACAGGAGATCCCCTTGGTAGGCCTGAGCCAGGTATGAAAACTTTGTTTTTTTATTTTCTGGCTTAGAATGTCAAGACATTCTTCCCAGACCTTTTCGTTGTTTAAAGGCATAAAAACATTTCTCGATTTTGAGTCTCAATAAATAAACAGTTCTATTCCCTTAGATGTGGAAGGTTACCCACAGATGTGTATAAAAAAATATCCTTTGTTGTACTTAAAGTTATGAGGTTATATCTATAGAATAGCCCTTATTTATCCACAAAAAAATTCAAATTCTATGAATATATTTTTGGATAAAATCTCCTCTTTCAACTTAAAATCTATACTCTTAAATTCCCTCCATCAGCTTCTGTCTTGATAATAGGACTCTTTTTTTACTTGTCAAGAGATTTTAGAAAAAAACTTTTGAAAAAATTTAATTCGTTTATGAAGTATAGATTAAAAAGATTTTATTCAAAGAAATTTTAGCAATTTTTGAAAATCGATTTTAATTTTATTGTGTTTCAAAATTAAACAGGCGGATATCTTCATTCAGATAAAGACGATAAGAAAAAAACATGTCCACAGGATCCAAATTCGGATAAATCTATCTTTCTTTTCGCTTGACTCCGCCCAAGGCGGATTATATAATACTAAAAAGTAGAATGGATCTAGAGGAGATATGAGAGATGAAAAGAACTTATCAGCCTTCGAGGATAAAAAAGCTAAGGGGTCATGGCTTCAGGAAAAGGATTAAGACCAAAGGCGGCATAAAGGTTTTAAAGCGGAGAAGGATGAAAAAAAGAAAAAGACTGACCGTTAAGGTCAAAGGCAAATAATGAAAAAGGAGGGGTTTCCTAAATCTCTTCGAATCAAAAAGAAAAAAGAATGGGAAGAGGTAATGAGAAAAGGAGTTAGGACCTTTGGTCAGGATCTAATTCTTTTGCGCTTGGAAACCCAAGCAGAAAATATAAAATTCGGGATCGGAGTTAGTTCCGGATTAAAGGGGGCAGTCAAGAGGAACAGAGTAAAAAGGATCTTAAGGGAGGTAATCAGAAAAAACAAGGAAAAATTTTTACCGGGCGAGAAAGTTATTCTGCTCTACAGGTCTAAGGAAAAAGATATAAGGTATAATGAAATTTTAACTGAATTTCTGGACCTGGTTAAACTCAAACAAAAATCGGATGAATAAACTTTTAATTTTTTTAATTAGAATCTATCAAAACACCCTAGGAATCATATTCCCTCCGAGCTGTAGATATTACCCCTCCTGCTCCGAATATTCTATCCAGGCATTTCAATCCTTCGGGGTATTAAAAGGAGGCTGGCTCTTCATTAAAAGGATTTTGAAATGTAACCCTTTTTCTGCTGGAGGATATGATCCGGTCTCAAATCATAATCTAAAAAAGGTAGGTTTGCCTGAGGAGAAAAGAATTGGATAAAAGGACTGTAATCGGATTACTGTTCGTAGGACTTATCATAGTCTTATACCCTTATTATGTTCAGTTGATCACTGGGGGTAAAGGGATTACTCCTCCACCTAAACAGGAGGTAGTGATTTCGGATAGTCTAACTCTTCAAGAGAAAGAGGAAAAGCTTCCCCAGGAGCCTTTAGTTGAAATCTCGCCTGCTCCTCAAGTTATGCCTGAGAAAAAAGTTTTTGTAGAAAATTCTCTTTATAAAGGGGTGTTTAGTTCAAAAGGAGGTGTTCTAAAAAGTTTTACCTTTAAAAAATTTAGTTATTCCCAGGATGGACCTATTGAGATTATCCCTTCAGATACAATTTTTCCTTTAAATATAACTTTTCCGGATTTAACCCTGAATTCAAGTCAGCTCGATTTCAGCGTGGATAAAGACACTCTTTTTCTCTCTAAAGCTCATCCAGTAGATACTTTAACTTTTACTTTTTCAGACGAAACGGGATTAAATATTATAAAAAGATTTCTTTTCTTTGAAAACAGGTACGATTTTCATCTCCAATTAGGAATTTCTTCCAAAGATAAAACTTTGGGCAGAAGTTATGTTTTATCCTGGGGAGGTGGGATCAAACCTACGGAGACTAATCAACAAGAAGACTTAAGTTATTATGAAGCTTCCTCCCTGATGGGGACCGAGGTAATTAAAATCAAGAATTTCCAGCAACCCAAGGGTTCGGATATCGGCAGGATGGAGGAATCCCGGTCAGGCGAAACAAAATGGGTAGCTACCCGGAGTAAATATTTTCTCGCTTCTTTAGTCCCGCTTTCAAAGGTCGGTTCAGGTTTTAAGACAGAAGGTATCCGGGAAGTTAAATATATAGATAATAAAAAGTTGGAGGATAAAAAGATAGGTGTTTCTTTAGAGATGCCTGCTTCTGGTGATTCTTTTCAGGATAGTTTTATGGTTTATATTGGCCCGATCGATTACCATATCTTAAAAAATTATAAGATTGGTTTAGAAAATTTAGTTGATCTGGGCTGGAAGATTATTAAGCCATTTTCCCTGGCAGTCTTATGGATATTCGTTAATCTGCATAAGGTTATTCCCAATTACGGGTTAGTAATTATCGTTTTCACGATATTAATTAAAATTCTTTTTCATCCCCTGACTCATAAGAGTGTAACCTCTGCTACCAAAATGCAAGATTTACAGCCTAAGATGGCAGCTTTAAAAGAAAAATATAAAAAAGACCCGCAGAGAATGAATCAGGAGATAATGAAGTTATATAAAGACGAAAAAGTCAATCCTTTTGGAGGTTGTCTTCCGCTTTTACTACAGATGCCTTTATTTTATGGTCTATTTGTTGTTTTCAGAAGCACAATAGAATTAAGAGGTGCTAAATTCATCTTCTGGCTAAGTGATTTATCCCAAATGGATAAATATTACATTTTGCCTGTCATTATGGCAGTTACTATGTTCTGGCAGCAAAAGATGACCATAAAAGACCCAAAGCAGATGGCTATGGTTTATATGATGCCTATTTTATTTTTCTTCCTGTTTAAGAGTTTTCCCGCAGGGCTAACTTTATACTGGACCTTCTTTAATATCCTCTCTTTGATCGAACAATATTATATTAAGTCCAAGACAAAGCCCAAAGTGGCGACTGTTTAGATAAGAGTTCAAGAATATGGAGAAATCTCTGGGTTGAGATTTTTTGTAGGGACAGGGCTTGTTGAACGGAGTGAAATCCCGACAGAGGTGGTGGTCCCTGTCCTGATCTAATGCGGACAGCCACAAGGGCTGTCCCTACATTCTTGATCAGAATCCAGAATATGAAAGATTCAATCGGGTATCTCTCTGACACAGAAGATATCATAGCAGCTATTTCTACTCCCTTTGGAGAAAGCGGGATTGGAATAGTAAGAATCAGCGGCAAAAAAGCTATTTCCATTGCTGATAAAATCTTCAAAGGGGAAATAGCACCCAGCAAAGCAGAAAGCCATAAAGCAAATTATGGAAAGCTAATTTCTCCGGATTCAAAACAGGTGATAGACGAAGTGTATCTTACAATCTTCAAGGCACCTAAAAGCTATACAAAAGAAGACCTGGTAGAGATTAGCTGTCATGGAAGCCCTCTTGTTCTTTACCGGGTTCTGCAGGAGATAATAAAGTGTGGGGCAAGGCTGGCAAATCCTGGGGAATTTACACTCAGGGCTTTTTTAAATGGAAGGATCGATTTAACCCAGGCTGAAGCAGTTGCTGAAATCATAAAGGCAAAAACAGATTTAAGCTTAAAACATAGTTTAAAACATCTCCAGGGTGAATTGTCTGAGAAGCTGAACCGTATTCGGGAAGAGTTGATTTCTATTTTAGCTGAATTGGAAGCAAGGATTGATTTTTCAGAGGAGGAGATCGAAGAACTTGACAGGTCAATGATTTTAGAAAGGATAGAGAAGATTGAGTCTGAGATAAAGAGTTTAATTGATACCTATGAAGAAGGGAAGATTTTGAGAGAAGGGTTAAGAGTGGTTATTGTTGGCAAGACCAATGTTGGCAAATCTTCCCTTTTGAATGCATTTTTAAAAGAAGAACGGGCAATTGTTACCCCAATTCCCGGGACTACCAGGGATGTGATCAGCGAATATACTAATTTCAAAGGTTTAACGGTGAGGTTGACCGATACTGCCGGGTTCCGGGTCTCTAAAGATAAGATTGAAATAGAAGGGATTAAAAAGACAAAAATTGAGATAGATAAAGCTGATTTTATACTTTTTGTAGTGGATGCAGAGACTGGTATCACAAAAGAAGATAAAGACTTAGAAAAAGAATTAGCTGATTTTAGTTATCTCATTGCGATAAATAAGGTGGATTTGGTCCCGGATGAAAAAGTCAAAGAAATAGAAAAAAAGCTCTCCGAAGGATTAGAGCAAAAAGAAATATCTAAAAAAATTCATAATATCTCAGCTTTGAAAGGCTGGGGTATAGAGGAATTAAAAGAAAAAATCGCCTCTGAGGTCTTCTTTTCCAAAAAAGGTCTTGACCAGGAGATAATAATCACTAATTTAAGGCATAAAGAAGCATTGACAAAGGCAGTTCAATCGCTATCTCTGGCTAAGGATAGCCTTTTGAAAAATATGAGCTTTGAGTTTGTGGCTTTGGATTTGAGAGTTGCCTTAGATTCAATTGGAGAGATTGTGGGCAAGGTTGTAACTGAGGATATCCTGAATAAGATTTTCTCGGAGTTTTGTATTGGGAAATGAAAGATACAAATAAAGGAGGTTTATATGGTCAAGAAAGGCAGTGGGAGCAATTTTATTAGCACAGATAAACCTATTTTGGGCATAAAGGATGAAAAGGCAATGAACCAACAACTGACCGAGTTTCATACTAGCAAAGGGTCAATTCTCTGCTGTGACTCCCTTGACCATATGAAACAGCATATGCAAAATGAAACCTGCGATCTTATTTTCACCAGCCCACCTTTTGCTCTTGTGCGCAAAAAGGACTATGGCAATGAAAGCGAAAAGACATACGTAAATTGGTTTCGCGATTTTGCCATTCAGTTTTACCGTATTCTTAAACCGACCGGATCGCTTGTCATTGACATTGGTGGTTCATGGATTCCAGGGCAGCCAACTCGTAGTCTTTATCACTTTGAATTGGTGATTATGCTTTGTCATGATATTGGATTTCATCTTGCGCAGGAGTTCTACTGGTGGAATCCTTCAAAACTACCTACACCTGCAGAATGGGTTACAGTCAGACGTGTTAGGGTAAAAGATGCGGTAAATACAGTTTATTGGTTGTCGAAGACGCCATGGCCAAGAGCGTGCAATAAACGAGTTCTTGCTCCGTATAGCGATAGCATGAAAGACCTCCTGCGAAATGGCTACAAAGCAAAGATGCGACCAAGCGGGCATGACATAAGTGAGAAATTTCAGAAAAATAATGGTGCTGCAATACCACCTAATCTCATCGCAATTCCGAACACAGAGAGCAATTCGTTTTACTTACGATACTGCAAGCAAAAAAACATAAAACCCCACCCAGCCCGCTTCCCGGCACTATTACCTGAATATTTCATCAGGATGTTAACCGATGAAGACGATTTTGTCTTCGATCCTTTCGCTGGAAGTGCTGTTACAGGCGAGGTATGCGAACGCTTAAATCGCAAGTGGTTATGTTGTGAGATTCTCCCCCAGTACGTTACTGGTGCGATAGGTAGATTCGCCAATGGAGTATCAACAGGAGACGAACGGAAAGAGCCAGAGCATTATCGGATTCCTTCTTCTTCCCGACTATGGAGGGATTGTCGGTTTAGCAATAACGAGCGATTATCAACCGATGGGGGGCGACATCGCTACAAAAGGAGTAAGTCGTAAGATGCCAAGCTTACCACCAAAAGAAATAGTTAAGGCAATCTCTGATGCGTTTGCTGAATCTGGCGCGGCTGCCACGCTCATCTCTGATGCTCGTATACACCCAAGGAGGTTTTATGTCATATCAGGAATTGTATCGTTTCCTCTTTGGGTATACGTATGGACACTGACGCACGGTGGTGGCGCAGCTCGACCACGAGACGAGTACAGAATTCAGCTGACAGGCGTTGTACCACCCTTGCCGCTAAACCCAGATGGACCGACCATTCTGATTGGTTATGAACCAAACCTTCGATGTTTTGCAGGGTTTGATTTACGGAAGCACGAGGCATTCTCGCGCAACTCCCCGTCTATCCAGATCAATATAAACGCACTACGAACAGCAGTGCGGGACGGCTTTGCATTTACTCGAAAAGGTAATGATGAAATAGCTGTTGCGTTCAGACCCGATCACATGCTGGCATACTCTATGAACGCTGAATCATTACATGAGCTTGGTGCCGATGCAGACACATCAGCATTACTGGTCAAGGCATCACAATTTCAACCTATAACGAAGCAAGAAATTGCTGCTCTTCCCAAAGAAAGACAAAAAATAGTCGCAAGTGTGTCACGACTAACCCGAGATAATAATTTTAGAAGAAAGGTCATCATTGCATACGACCGTAAATGCGCCGTTACGGGCCTTCAGCTGTGGCTCATTGATGCTGCTCATATACTTCCAGTAGGTGCAGAGGGAAGTACCGATGAGGTTGGAAACGGTCTCTGTCTGTCTCCAACATATCACCGTGCTTATGATAATGGGCTGATCTACCTCACTGATTCTTACCAGATGCGGATTAATACTCGCAAGGAACGTGAACTCGTTAGAATTCGACTTCATGGTGGATTGGATCATTTTAAGTCATTCCTCGATAAGCCAATTCTACTCCCGGCGGATCGGAAGCAATGGCCATCTGTGGACTACATTCATCAAGCTAATCATTTTAGAGACATATGAACGTCCGGCAGATGCTCAAGCGAACGCTCCCGTGGTCACGCCACTGAGATTGATCGTTAGAGCTTATAGGTTTTATGAATAAAAAAACTACAGATTTCGTCACATAACAGCGTTCAAACGGCTCGGCTCTTGCAGATTGTGGGGAAGGTTGTAACTGAGGATATCCTGAATAAGATTTTTTCGGAGTTTTGTATAAGGGAATAAAAGATACAAATAAAAGAAGACTGGTTAGAAAAAATTACGATTGGAAATAAAAACACATAACCAATCAATCAACATGGCCTTTTCCCTCGCCCTTTGGGCTTGGTCAATGGAAGGTGATTTCGTATGTTAGCTGTGACAACTAATTATCATCGTTAAAATCTTAACATACATATTAAATGGAGGTTTAGATGTCAAGACGGTTTTTAATTTTAGTTATCGCCATAATTGTATTTTTAATCGGCTTCTTTTTTATCCTATTATCATTTTTCTATGATAGAGGCTCTTGGCAATTTCCTTTATTCTTAGGTCTTGGATGTGCCTTATTACCGGCAGGATTGTTTGCCATATTATCTGATGTCAGTTTTTCAGATCTCTTACTTAATACTATTATCCAAAGAGTAAATTCTTTAGCTGATCAGCAAATAGAGTCAGTGGATAATCGTGTAATAGAACTATCTGGTAAATTAGATACCTCTCTCGAGACGCTCAGCAAATCTACTTCTTATTTAAGCCAATCTAAAAATCTTGGAATTATAATGGCTTATCCAGACAGAAGGGCAGCATTAGAAACATTTTTACCTTATCTTTCGCTATATGTTGCAAATGATAATATTCCTAATCGTGAATTGGTTATTGTCGCTTCTTCAGTAAAAGGGGTAATTGAAAAATATCCCGATTTAGGCAGGCGATTTTCTCAAGTAATAGAACAGGCAAGTAAATGCGATTGTAATGTTAAAATTTTATTAACTCATCCAGCATATTCCCGTTATCGAGAAATACAGGAAAGCAGACAACAATATGATATTGCAAAAGAAATATTACATGCAATTGCGTGGCTTGAGGGACGTGGCCTTAAACCTAATCAGATAAAAGTTTATAAGGGTACACCTACAACATTTATGATAGCCACAAATGAACGCATGTTGTTAAACTTCTATCCATATCAAACAGAGGCATTTAATTGTTTTTGTTTAGAGGTACAAGATACAGGAAGCGACGTTTGTATATATCGTTCTTTCTATGATAACCACTTTCATAAACCATGGATAGGTGAACTTGAAGAAAGAGATCATTATATTCAAACAAACTCCCTTGGTTATATTCATGAATTTTTAGAAGGTCCTGTAAATGATCCTAAAAAAGTATTAGAAGATATGAAAGGACCTTATGGAGATTTTTTCGTAATTGATGACGAAGGGACCTTCTATCTGGCAATAAATATTAGAGGGTTGAAAAGACAAATTGTATATGAACGTTCAATTGATGGTAACCAAAAAGTAATAAATATTGGCGATGTATTAGATATAAAACTATTATCACTACATGAAGAGAATGAGGGAACCTGGGAAACTATTGGTCAAATAAAAATTGATCCTGATTATCGAAATGGTTTTTGGGAAGAAACAATTAGAAAACGTACTTTTAAATCACTTTCTATGTTATGTCTTTTTGATGCAGAGAATGAAAACGTCTTTATGCATGATTCATCAAATCCAAAGTTAAGAGGACAGCCTCTCCCTATGTTATATAAATGGCTGACACCTATGTCAAATATTACAAAATAATTAAAAATTGCAAATGTCCAGAATAAGGTGTCTGAATAAATTTTCTTTTCTCAAACGGCTAACAATTGGCTGCACCTGACCGCTTTGCTCTGGCGCATTTTCGAAAATTTAGTGGATTTTTTAAGTATTATGCTTTTTATAAAGTTTAAATGAAAAGTGTTGGAGGCAGGTGACCTTGGGCGTTGGCCATATAGGAACCGAATCATGCCAGACTGGTTTGAGACGATGGAAGAGCACCTCTGGCTCCTTCCGGTCCACAGGATCCAGATTCGGAATGCAAAGGGAGAAGAAGAGGCTCGATTCTCTGGCAGCTGCCGGGTTGGTTTGTAATTCTTTCAATTTTCTCGTTACCCAACAAGTATAAGTATTTGGTTGTTTGTTGGGTAATTATATTCTTGACAGTTGTTACCCAACAGTGTATAATTTAATGCAAGTTGTTGGGTAACAGGAGGAGATATGGTGGGTGTAATAAAAGGAGTTCTCAAGGAGGAATTGCAGAACTCTCTGCGGATGAAAAAAGATTATGAGCAGGCGTTAAAAAATCTGCCTAAAGGCAGTCTGGCTGTCCGAGAGATAAGGGGTCACAAGTATTATTATCTGGTTAGAAGGATAGATAAGAAAGTAAAGTATATTTATAAAGGGAAGATGTCCGAAGAAGAAAAACAGAAATATTCAGAAGCAAAAGAGTTAAGGGCGAAATACAGAAAATTACTCTCCCAGGTTAAAAAGCAGATCAGATTTTTAAGGAGCTCTTTGCGTGGAAAAGAAGCAATATGAACTGTGCCTTGAGATTTTAAGGAGGTTCCATAAAGCGAATATCTTAAATGATTTTGTGCTGATTGGTAGCTGGTGTATGGTATTTTATAAAGATTACTTTGTTTCTATACCATTTATTAACCACACCACTTTAAGAACGAGAGATATGGATTTTCTGATAAGTATGCCTAATAAAATAAAACAGGTAGTAGATATACCTATCCTTCTCAAAGACTTAGGGTTTGTTACTAGTTTTCGTGGGTCAAGGGGCTATATAAAACTTGACCATCCTGACCTTATATTGGAATTTTTGGTTCCGGCAAAAGGGAAAGATTCAGATAAGCCCTATTCTGTGCCTAAGTTAGGTATAAACGCTGAAGCGTTAAGGTTTCTTGATTTTCTATCAGAGAATACTATAAGAGTGGAGGTTGAAGATTTCTATTTGAACTTACCCCATCCTGCCAATTTCGCCCTCCAGAAATTAATAATTTCCCACCGCAGAACCAAAGAAGATAAGGCCATAAAAGATAGAAACATAGCTCTTGAGATTTTGAAAGCATTAATTAACAAGGGCGAAGTAAATATTATCAGGCAGATCTTTAGATCAATGCCCGGAAAATGGCAAACGAAGATCATTCGAGGCTTAGAAGAGACAAATGAAAAAGAGATTTTGGGTATTTTTAAGAAATAGATTAGAATAAGATTTTTTCGGAGTTTGTATAGGGAAATAAGAATCATGCCAGACTGGCTTGAGACGATGGAAGAGCTCCTCTGGCTCCTTCCGGTCCACAGGATCCAGATTCGGAATGAAAACGGAGAAGAAGAGGCTCGATTCATCAAGAAAGCCGTGAAAAGAAAATAACCAACAATGGCGTTAGGCGGTGAAATACAAGAAGGTTTTAAAATCATTTTTCATCCTGGGGAGTAATGGCTATGGCATTAATAGTGCTTGCGTATCCAGAAATTAAAAAAAGCGATTATGAGCGGATACAGGAATTCCGGAAACATAATGACGAGTTATATTACCATGTGGTCGAGCCACATTTTGCGCTTGTATTTCCTATACGCAAAGGCTGGGAAGCCAGGCCTTTTATCTCGGAAATCGTGAAGCAGGTACAGGGAGTTCGACCATTTGAGTTCTGCCTCCGTTGTGCTGTTCTCAATAAAGATTCTTTCAATGATAATTATCACGTTTTTCTGGTGCCAGATGAAGGGTACGGCAAAATCGTAAAGCTCCACGACAAACTATACGCTGACAAGCTATTTCCACAGCGTGCGCTCTTTGCCAACTTTGTTCCGCATATGGGAATTGGGAACTCAAAAGACCCGCTAAAGTGCCTGGAAATGGCTGAAAGTTGGAACAAGGAGGAGTTTGCGATATCGGGACGTATTGCGATACTCGACGTGGCGAATTATGAAAATGATACAGTGCAAACAATTCAGCGCATATCGTTAGGTACATGAGTTGGCAGCAGTTCTTAACCAATGATTCTCACACACCTTACACATTGCTAAATCTCTGTTAGAGTTTATTGATTTTATAAATGAAGAAAAACTATCGATCTCATCACATAATAGCGTATTAACAGTTCGGCTCTTTCAGCTCCTCGACCCAAAATGCCTTCCTTCGACTCTGCTCAATACAGGTCGGCAACCTCGTTTGTGCCGAAACCATTACGAGAAAAAATCGTATAATTGTTAAGAATGAATGAACATTATAAGAACCCTGCAGATGATTTTATTCAAAATTAATGATATACGGCCTTGTAATCAGCATAAAAACATAGTAAATTATATAAAAAAGGAGTTGGGATTATGAAATACAGAGTGCACCGGTTCGATATCAGGATGACAAGAGACCAAAGCAAATTAGAGCAGTTTCTGAACGGCCTGGAGGGTGAAGTCATTTCAATATTCCCGAACGTTACGAACGTGCCTTTTACCTGGGCTGCTCATGTGGACTTTCTTCTCATTGTCGAGAAGTTGCGCTGATTGGACTCCAGAGATAAGAAGGTAGCCACCCATGTGGGTGCATTCTTTCTTGTAGCGCTGTAACGCAGACTAAAGTCTGCAGCTACCAATAAGTTACTCAGATGAAGATAAAATCAGGATCCCCAATTTTAGTAACAGGTGCAAGTAGCGGTATCGGGAATCACCTGGCCAGATATCTGGCCGCGCGAGGGCATATTGTCTATGGTACTGCCCGAAAAGATAATGACCTCGCAGAATTAGAGAAGATCCAGAATGTTGTCCCAATCAAACTGGATGTTAGAAACCCGCAGCAAATCCAGAATGCGTTTGATTTCATTGTGAACGAAGGTAAAGGATTATATGGCTTGGTAAACAATGCAGGTCTTGGCGAAATCGGGATGTTCATCACATGGACGGATGAAGAAATGTTCGATATTTTTGATGTCAATGTTTTTGGTGCTCATCGGATGACGAATACCTTTGTCAGATTACTAATCGAGTTAAAAGGCAGAATTGTAAATATAGGTTCTCAGGGTGGGATTATCACAAGTAAGTATTTTGGTCCATACACGATGACCAAACACGCTTTGGAGGCTTACACGGTCTCTTTAAACCAGGAACTGGAGCCTTATGGAATGTGGGTAAGCATAGTTCAGCCTGGTGGAATTGTCTCCAATATGGGTTCAAATTCGATGCCAGGTACAGTAGCCCGGTTTCAGCGCGCAGCACCCCCATTCAAAGAAGAAGCGGAACAAGTCCTGGCAAGCTTTAACCAGCCTTCCCCGCCTGACGATGAAGAAGAATCGGAAACGAATAGAAAGCCATCCTCGCCCGAAATAGTTTCTATGGCCGTGTACGATGCATTATTCTCACAGAGGCCCAAGCTAAGATATTTAGTCGGCACAAAATGGGAAGGCGATAGGGTGATTAATGCTCTGATAGATAAACTGCTTGACGAAAATGATAATCCCCAACATAATTATTCACGAGATGAGTTAGTCGCACTATTAGATCGATACATTTCTCAAAGAAGCAATAAATGATGATTAATTGAAAATAGGTAATTTATAATCTAACTACTGCCTACAACTGGCCCAAAGGAGCGTGTTTTTTGAATCCCCTCAAAAGCTTACAAGCCATTCACTATCTTGAACTTATGTCGTCTACCTTTGGGCAGGTTAAGCGTGTCCGTTGGGCGCTAAACGCTTGTATTATTGAATGAATGGAGATATCAGAGAATGCTAGATTATGTGATATCAAAGATAGAGGAACTATTACAGGTGGCTCGTGATAATTATGGTGTCAATCCAGTTGTATTTCTGATTATTTACCTGGTTTGTGTGCCAGTATTCTACTATTCATTATTTCGCATCTTTCAATCCCTCACCAAGAAGCTCGGGAAGGAAGCCATGCTCTGGGTCGCAATCTTTCTATGCGCTAACGTAGCGCCTTTTATCTATGTGATCTTCTTTGGGCGGAACATTCCCTGGTGGGTTTATGGCATCATCGCTCTGCTAATAGGACTGGGTATTTTATCCCTTATCATGAAGCTGAGGAAGATTCCTACAGCTGGAACGAAGGATAGGTAAAAAAAGTAAGATGAGAATAAATCGTAAAGAGTTATTGAAGTTGCCCAAAGTAAACAAAAATATAGTTTGAGAATATTCTGAAAGTAAGGGGGGTGGAAGTGATATAGGAAATAACGAACACGGGAAACATTTAGCGTCCGCTAAATAAACATATAAATAGAGTACCATATAGATGGTTGCAAAGCCCCCAGCCAGCGCATCAACCGGACGCTTCAGCCGGCTGCTAACTATGGGATAAACCTGATTGTCAATTTCCACCTCATTTGCCAGCAGGGGATCGCTGGAGTTAGACAACAGGCAGGAGTAATGATATGAGCCAAAAACTTTACCTGATCATCTCCGGTGCCATCTTTTTTCTGGTCGGGATTTTTCATCTCCTCAGGCTTGTATACGGCTGGCCTATCGTGGTCGGGACGAGGATGGTGCCGTATTCGCTGTCCTATGTTGGTTTCCCCGTTTCAATCGGGTATTCCGTCTGGGCTTGCTGGCTCCTTTTTCGAAAGGCATCGCACAAGAAAAGTGAAGTATAAGAATAAGCATTATGGATTTTTCAGAATACTTTAATTATTCCCTTGACATTCTTTACCTAAACTCATAGGAATATCATCAAATGATTACAAGGAGCCAAAGAAAAAGGGAATAAGTAAACGATGGAAAAGGAATTTTTCTAATCGTATATCGGAAATAAAAAACAAAACCTCTAAGGGGGAATTATGTTGAGAGCAATAAGAATTTTCTACCTATCGTTTTTAATTATTATTTTCTTAATTGGTCAAAAACCTTTCTCTCAGGAACTAAGAAACCTCACCGGCGCTGAAGTCCTGGCACTTTACGAACAATTGAAAAAACTTGAGCTGGACCAGACAAAAATTGCTCCGGTAAAGAATTTTATCCTGAAAAAAGATGTGGGGATAATTAATTTAGAGGAGGGGGAAATCTATCTTCTCCCACCAGTTTCTGGTAAGGTTACGGGTGCGGTATTTATCGGCGAAGGAACTTTCAAGTTTTCTCCACCTACGGAGATAGAAAGATATCAATTAGAGAAATTCACCGAGTATAATAACCTGTTAACAGAATTTAAAGAACTGTATCTGAGATTTTCTGATTCCACAGATAGGGAATTGAGCAGGTTGAACTTTTCAGCCGGGAATATTCCTGGAAATGCTAAGGATATTTCAAATTCTGGTGAAAAAAGGTCCCAAAAAATTCTTGATCTTAACCCGAGGATTCTTTCAGATATTCTTGAGGAAAAAGCTGATGGATTATTCTATGCTGACATCAAATCCCGGTCAGGTAACAGGCTTTTCTTTCTCTATGATCCGAAAGAAGTTGAAGAGGTTACGTTACTGCAGGAATTCAAATTGGGGTTTTCACCATTTCTACCCAAAGGAGGAGATCAGGTCTGCTCTTTTCATAAAGAAAACGACTATTCCTGGAGTACGAGCCTGGAGTCTGAGGATAAGGATGAGATAAAGATAAAGCATTATAAGATGGAGGTAACTCTTTCCACCTCTGGAAACCTTGATGCCAATTGTGAAGTCGATTTTTCTTTTTTGAAAAGTAATCTCAGGATTTTAGATTTTCTTTTGGCTGAAAAACTGAAAGTAATCCAGGTTAAGGATGAGTCCGGTAAGGGATTATCTTTTATACAAGAAGAAGATATGCCTTTTGTCTCAGTTATCCTGGAAAATCCTTCATCGGCTGGTCAAAATATAAAAATAGCTTTCAGCTATTCCGGAGACGTCCTGGACAAAAATGATTATGGGGATTTCTACGTGAAATACTCCATTTTGTGGTACCCGCTCCATAGTTCTTTTAACAGAGCTACTTTTGATCTATCTTTTAATACCCCGACAGACTTTAAATTTGTAACTATCGGCAGAAAAATAATGGAAAAGAAGGAGAAAGGAAGGCTATACACTCAATGGGCAGAAGATATTCCGATAAAATATGCCACTTTTAATATGGGAGATTTTGAAGTTTTAGACTTAAAAAATGAAGGTATCCCGGAAGTTATAGTCTATCATAACGCAAGCAGTGACAAGCAATATACTATTGACCATATGGATGATTTTGTTACTATGAGTGCTCATCCTATGGAAAATATAGGAAAAGACGTGGTTAATAGTCTTAATTTCTTCCAAAAAATCTTTGCTAAATGTATTTTCCCCATTATATCAGTAACTGAAGTTCCAGAATATGGTGGTCAAGGCTCTCCTGGTCTTTTGCATCTTTCCTGGACAACTTTTATGGGAGAGGGAATTAAAGGAGAGGAAGAATCTTTCAGGGCGCATGAGGTCTCTCATCAATGGTGGGGTCATACTGTTAGAGGTAAAACTTATCATGACAAATGGTTAGATGAAGGTTTGGCAGAATATTCGGGCGCATTGTATGCTCAGGTTTATTTAAAAGATAATAAGAAATTTTTTGAAATGCTGGAGAAGTGGCAAAAGTATATACTCGGTAAGGAGAAATTTTTTGATGGAGGATTTGAAAGTAAAGGTACAATAGCAGGACCTCTATGGTTAGGGAATCGTTTGACTTCCTCTAAGTCTTTTGATTATGATATACTGGTTTATTTAAAAGGGGCTTACGTTATCCATATGCTCAGGAATATGTTGATGGATTTTAATACTATGAATGATGATAGATTCATTAATTTGATTAAAGATTATGTTCAGACCTATTCAGGTAAGGAAGCCACCACTGAGGATTTTAAACAGATTGTGGATAAACATTTTAGCGAGGATATGAGCTGGTTTTTCAACCAGTGGGTCTATGGGATAGAAATCCCAACTTATATCGTCTCCTGGGATATTGAGCAAACTGAAGATGGTAAATATATTGTGAATTTAAAGGTTAAGCAGGAGAATGTTTCAGAGAGTTTTAAAATGGTCGTGCCTGTAGTGATGAATTTTGGAGCGGATAAGTATTCTATTGTCAAGGTCTTAATAGATAAACCCTATACAGAAGTAAAACTACCTAAAACCCCTATAAGCCTTAAAGGGATAGTTTTTAATCCATTTTATTCAGTTCTCTGTGAGGTGAAGTATAAATAAGGTTTCTTGATTACATATCTAAGATTAGGAATGATAAGAAGTTAGAGGTGTGAAAATAAGATTCTAACCATTTTGAAAGGAGTAGCAGATGAAAAAGTTAAGCTTCTTCTGTATGACTGTCACAATGATCTTTGTTCTCTTGAGTTCCTGTTTGGCTAAAGAACCTTCTATGGACAATAAAGGTAAATGGGGCATTTCTCTCTCAGCCAGTGGATTAAGTAATTTAGGTATTGGCTTATATCAGGGAGGTATTGGGATTAAGCACTGGTGTTCTAATAGCTTTGCATTAAAGAGTATTTTAGGTGTTAGTGGAAAAAGAACTACTGACTTTAGTATTTACCCAAACTATACAGATCAAAAAAAGAATACTGGTAGCTTTGGTCTATATCTTGGAGCAGAATTTCATTTCTCACAGGAATCAAAATTTTCACCTTATTTTTATACCGGCTTGAACTATACCAACACTGCAAGTACTGATTATAAATCCATACCTATTAATCCTCCACCGGGGACACAAATAAAGTCCCATGTTTCAACTAATTCCTTTGGACTAGATGAGGCGATTGGATTAGAGTATCTTTTTAGTAAACATTTAAGCTTAGCAGGTGAATATCAGTTTGGATTGAGTTTTCAAAGAGAAAAAGGAAAAAGCACGGTGGTGCCTGGCCCTAATGTGACTCAACCGCCAGTTTTGAAAAGATCGAGTACTACTTTTGGGGCTAAGACATCAAGTTTGATATTGACTGTTTATTTTTAAAATCTTAGTTTAAATAGTATAAGTTTTTATCCGCGTAGGGGCGGAGTTTAGCTCCGCCCCAAGTTGGAAATGCGAGCGTGTTTAACGTGAAAAGTAGCTAAGAATAAAATTGAGCCATGGTCGAATATCAGGAAAGATTTGAAGTTATAGTTGTTGGGGCTGGGCATGCGGGGTGTGAGGCGGCTCTGGCATCTGCCCGGATGGGGTGTAAAACTCTGCTTTTGACTATGAACAAGGAGACCGTTGCCCAGATGTCCTGTAATCCTGCTATTGGAGGGCAGGCTAAGGGGCATTTAGTCCGGGAGATCGATGCCCTTGGCGGAGAGATGGGGTATGTTACAGACAAAACCTATATTCAATTCAAAACCCTGAATAAGAAAAAAGGTCCAGCAGTCTGGTCATCAAGGGCTCAATGTGATAGAGTAGCTTATAAAATGGCTATGAGAAATTCCTTAGAAACTCAAGATAATCTTATTTTGAAACAGGGGAATGTTGAGGAAATTCTTATTGAAAATCAAAAAGTTAAAGGGATTTTAACTTCAAGTGGAACAGTTTACCTAGGAGATGTAATTATTTTAACTGCCGGGACTTTTCTTAATGGATTAATTCATATTGGATTAGTAAATTTCCCTGCAGGAAGGGCTGGTGAATTCCCTTCTTTAAAACTTTCTGATAAGTTAAAAAGTATCGGATTTGAGATCGGAAGACTTAAAACCGGAACTCCTCCCAGGATAGATGGTAAAACAGTTGATTTTTCTAAAACTATCCCTCAATTGGGAGATAAAAATGTCAAATCTTTCTCCTTACGAACAAGAAGTTTGGAGCATAAAGACTATCCCTGTTATCTGACTTATACAAATGAAATTACGCATAAATTCATTCTGGAAAATTTAGACCGCTCTCCCCTTTACAGTGGCGTAATTAAGGGAGTGGGTCCGAGATACTGCCCTTCAATTGAGGATAAAGTGGTTAAATTCAGGGAAAAGATCAGGCATCAGCTTTTCCTTGAGCCGGAAGGTGATAATACAACAGAATATTACGTTAATGGGTTTGCAACCTCTTTACCTGAAGATGTTCAGCTAATAGCCTTAAGAACAGTCCCCGGTTTGGAAAAGGTGGAGATGACCAGACCTGGATATGCGATAGAGTATGATTTCTTCCCTCCTACTCAGCTCAAACCAAATTTAGAGACGAAATTGGTTGAGAACCTTTTCTTTGCCGGACAGATAAACGGCACCTCTGGATATGAAGAGGCAGGTGCACAGGGGATTATGGCAGGGATAAATGCAGTTTTAAAATTAAGAAAAGAAGAGCCATTTATCTTAGATCGGAGTCAAGCGTATATCGGTGTTTTGATTGATGACCTGGTCACCAAAGGAACTTCTGAACCTTACAGAATGTTTACTTCCAGAGCTGAACATAGATTAATATTAAGGGAAGACAATGCAGATGAAAGACTTATAGAGTATGGGCATAAATATGAACTGATTTCAGATGATCTTTTCCGGGAATTCAAAGAAAAGAAGAAAATAATTGAAGAGGAGAAGAAAAGACTGAAAAAGGTTTTTCTCCCTTTAAGTTCATTTGATAAGTTTTTAGAGGAGGAGAAAAATGGGAAAAGGGTCTCCTTGGCTTATGCTCTGAAGATGCCGGAGATAACTTATGTGGATTTAGCTAAAATTGACCAAGTTCCTCAGGAACTCCCTGAAATTGTAAAAGAAAAAGTAGAGATAGAAATAAAATATGAAGGGTATATACAAAGAGAGCTAAAGGAGATAGAGAAATACAAGAAGTTAGAGAATATGGTCATACCTGAAGAATTCGATTATTCCGAGCTCAAGGGTTTTAAAAGGGAGGCAAAAGAAAAATTGATGAGAATAAAGCCCAGGTCTATAGGGCAGGCATCGAGAATCTCAGGAGTTTCACCTGGAGATATAGCTGTTCTGATGGTCTATCTGAAACAGTTTATTTCCAAAAGCGGTGTATTCTCTCAAGAAACAATAACTTAAGGAGAATGTTTCACGTGAAACATACTGATAATTTTACTCTGGAAGAATTTAAAAAATTAGTTAAAACCTACCTTGATATAAATCTTTCTTTAAAATCTCAAGAAAAATTTAACCTGTATCTGAGTGAGCTTTCCTCCTGGAATAAAAGAATCAACCTGATCTCCAGAAAAAAGGATAAGCCAGAGGATATTTACAGACATTTTGTTGATTCGTTATTGGTTTTTAAAGCAGTTCAGATTCCTGAGAACTCAAAAATCATGGATTTAGGCTCAGGTGCAGGATTTCCTGCGATCCCGATGAAAATCATCCGGGATGATTTGAAAATTATAATGATTGAGTCTATCCGTAAAAAGTCTTTGTTTTTAAATGACATGATTGTGCTTTTAGGTTTAGATGATATTATTTATCTTAGGGAGAGGGTGGAGAATTTGATAAATGTTCCTGAATTTAAAGACTATTTCGATTTTGTTACTGCAAAAGCTTTTGGAAAACTAAAAGATACTATCCCGGCTTCATATCCTTTGTTAAAACAGGGTGGAGTTTTAGTAGCTTATAAGGGGAGTTCATATAAAACAGAGATTATCGATTTTCTTAAGCAGAACGAAAATTTAAAATTGCAGATCAAAGATATAAAATATTTTGAAATCCCAGAAATTAGTTTAAAAAGATTTTTTGTCCTCATTGAAAAAATCTCTTGATTTTTTCATCTTTCTCTCTTATAAATACAAAAATCATAAGGAGTTGGTTTTAATCCGAAAACGGATCCGTAGGAAAAGAAAAGGATTTGAAGGATGGGAAAGGTAATCGCAATTGCCAATCAAAAAGGTGGAGTGGGTAAAACCACAACTGCAGTAAATCTTTCTGCTTGCTTAGCTATGGCTGAGAAAAAAGTTCTGTTGATTGATTTAGACCCTCAGGCAAATACAACTTCCGGGATGGGGATTGATAAAAATAAATTAGAGAAAACAATTTACGAGGTCTTGATTGATGGAGTCCCGATTAAAGAGGTAATCCTTCCGACTACAATCCCTTTTTTAGAGATTGCACCATCCTCTTTAAGATTAGTTGGGTCTGAGGTCGAGCTGGTGAATTTAGAAGAAAGAGAGAAGAAGTTGACTTCAGCTTTAACACCTATAAGAAATGAATATGATTTTATCCTGATAGATACCCCCCCCTCCCTGGGGCTTTTGACTATCAATACTTTAACTGCTTCAGACTCTGTTCTTATTCCGATTCAGTGTGAATATTACGGCTTAGAAGGATTAGGTCAGCTTTTAAATACTATAAATTTAGTGCAGAAAAATCTGAATCCAAACTTAAAGATCGAAGGGGTTCTTTTAACTATGTATGATGCAAGGTTAAATCTGTCCAAACAGGTAGCAGATGAGGCAAAAAAGTTTTTCGGTCCAAAAGTTTACAATACGGTAATTCACAGGAATGTCAGGATTTCTGAATCGCCGAGCTTTGGAAAACCGATTATACTTTATGATATCACCTCCACCGGGGCAGAGAACTATATAAACTTAGCTAAGGAGATCTTAGACCATGACCAGAGTAGCCTTAGGTAAAGGGATAAAAGCCTTGATACCTGATCTACCTCAGGAAGTCAAGTCTGAAGAAAAATTTTTAGGAAAAGAGAAAAGAGGGGTTTTAGAATTGGAAGTTGAAGAGATTAAACCTAACCCCTATCAACCAAGAGGTGGTTTTGATCCTGAAAAGTTAAATGAGTTAGCAAATTCTATAAAAGAAAAGGGGGTTATTCAGCCGATAATAGTAAGAAAGACAGAAGACGGATATGAATTAGTTGCAGGAGAAAGAAGACTTGTTGCAGTTAAAAAGCTTGGCTTGTCATTGATTCCAGCCATTTTGACAGAAAATCTGTCAAAAGAGGGTTTGTTAGAACTATCAATTATTGAAAATATTCAGAGAGAAGACTTAAATCCGATTGATCAGGGTAGAGGTTATAAAAAATTAATTGAAGAATTCGGTCTTTCCCAGGAGGATATTTCAAAAAAAGTTGGGAAGGATCGGACTACTATTTCTAATATTTTGAGACTATTAAATCTGCCGGTTGAGATTCAGGGACATATAGTCTCAGGCAGACTTTCAGAGGGTCATGCCAGAGCTCTTCTAAGTTTAGATTCTGAAAGTCAAAGGATAGAATTTTCAAAAGAGATTATAGCGAAGGGATTATCAGTTAGAGAAGTTGAGGAAAGGATTTATGGTACAAGGAGAATCAAAGCAAGAAGATTGAAAAGAGTTTATCCTCAGCTACAATTAATCGAAGATAAACTTAAACAATATTTTGGGACCTCAGTTAAAATAGTAAAAGGTAGAAAAAGAGGAAAAATTTTAATTGAATTTTATTCGGATGAGGATTTGAACAGAATCTTAGAGTTGATTAAGATAACTCTGTAAGAACTCTAATAAGTGGAATAATCAGACAGGCAAGGGTGCCCGTTCTAAGAAAGTTTATTCCCTCTCCCCTCGTGGGAGAGGATTAGGGAGAAGGGGAAATAAAAATACTTTCAGCCTTCCTTATATCCCTGCTCTACGAGGAGCAAAGACTCCGCTGCCAGGCGGGCATAGCCCGTAGGACCGTAAAGCTTTTATCGGCTATAAAGGGAGGGAAAGATGAAGATGAATATTAAAAAAATCCATCACCTAAAATTTTCAATTTCATCCGGGAACGGACCTGTAGAGCCGGACCAGGGAAAAGGATTAAATTTCAAATTATCTATTAATATCGCTGTTCTTTTAATGGGTATACTCTTTCTTCTTTTGGCTTTTTTCATTTTTCTAATTTTTTCTTATGGTAAACTTAATTCTCAATTGGTATTAAATCAAGCTCTTTCAAAGGAGAACCAGCAGCTGAAGATTTACAACTCTAAAGTGAAGGAGTTGGAACAGGAGCTAAGGGAATATCGTCTATTTGCTCATCAGGTAGCCCAGATAGCTGGTGTGAAATTCCCGGTGGATAAAGATTCTCTAAAAAATATTAGAACGGAAAAGCTTTCTCTATTAAATATTAAGGATACAGTTTCTCAGTTGAAAACCCAGAAAATACCGATCTTTTCCACCATTCCATCCGGGTTACCACTGCAGGGGAAAATAGTTAAAAATTATTCTCTGAATTCCGGAACAAAAAAAGAGCATTCGGGAATCGATATCTCTGCAAGGATTGGAACTGAAATCAAAGCAACTGCAGATGGACTAATAGATTTTGTGGGTAAGGATAAAAAATATGGAAACCTGATTATCATAAATCACGAAAATGGATACAAGACTTATTATTGCAGCTGTTCAAAAATCTTCGTTAAACAAGGTGACAGGGTTAAAAGGGGTGAGGTAGTTGCCCTTTCCGGGAGAACCGGAAGACCTACTCCCCATTTGCATTATGAAATAAGAAAAGATGATATACCTTTGGTTCCAGATGAGTATATAAATTAGGAATTTTTTTCAAAATGTGGATAAAAAAAGAGGATATGTGGATAGCATGTTAAGTTATTATAATATAATGGGTTATCATAAAAGAATGCGGGTTCGAAAAGATATTTATCCACATCCATTTTGTTAAATGTTGACTCTTTTTAGGGTTAACTTAAAGAGTAAAATAAATGGTTTAATTAATCATCTGAGTTTCGGTTTATAGGACATAAAACCCGGAGAGGGGGAATTATGCCTGAAACAAAAATTGCAATTTTTGGGGGGATTTTTCTTGGCTTGGGTTTGGTTTTACTTTTAATACTTTTTTTCTGGATCTTAGCCCGGGCTCGTTATGCGCAAGACGAATCTGAGAAACGAGGTTATGGAGGTTTAATCAGATTTGCAATTTTCTTTTTCTCAATCCTGTTTATCTTTTTTGCCTATCTATTTTTTCAAATGCAAAGTTATTTACGTCCCTTCCACATACTGTCATCTGAAAAACTTATAGGAGAGATCAGAACAGAACCGGTTAGTGATTCTTATTTGACTTTATATTTTCACTATGTGGATAAAAAGGGAAGAACTTATGAAGAGACATTTGAAATATCAGGGAATAAAAAACTCAAGCTCCAAGCAGAGGTTTTAAACTGGGATAACTCTTTGAGCTTTTTTGGATTCAGAGATGGTTATAAACTAACACGGTTAGAGGAATTTTCTGATACCTTACAAAGGGATCTGAAGGCTTATACACTTTCCGGAGGACCTACGGAGATATGGGAGAAAATTTCCTATTGGAAAAAGGTTCTCCTTTTTGTTAAGCCGGAGAAATTTGAATCTGACACCTTTATTTTGAAGCCAGGGGAAACAAAGAAAATTTACATAAGAGAGAAAAAGATAGTGGTGGAGTAGGAGGATCAATTTATTTTTCGTAGTGCGAACCTTTTCCTGATAGCGGATCCGTAGGACAGGTTCGCTGTATTAAATAAAAAAAGCGAGGCTGAAAGCCTCGCACTACGATTTCGTTCGCAAGGGAATTCTCCGCCTCAGGTGAACCGATAAAAGAATTTGTTATGGTTAAATATCTTCTAATATTAATCCTGATGATTTTTCTCTGGCTTTTCCGGGATTATATTTTTTCTTTTTTAACCTTTCTTTCCCTCAGGTTAGAAGGCAAGGAACCTGACTTCCCGGTTTTAAACTCCTTAAGGGATGATTTAATTCACGAAAGAAAGAAGAAGATCGCTTCTTTGGAGATAATCCTTTCCACTTGGGAAAAAGGGGAGAGTATCTCCACCCACCTCAATTATTTCAAAGATTTGATTGGACAACTCAATGTAATACTGAAAGACCAGAGACGAAATCTATTACTTGTTTCATCTGACCCTTTTCTGTGGGTCAGTCTTAATAACAAGGTTTTAGATATAATGAAAGCATTGAAAAGAACAGAAAAAAGCAAAGAGAAAGTTCCACAGATTCGAAACAAGTTGACTTCTTTGTCCGAAGAAGCAGAAAAGTTAATAGATAAGGTAACTCAGCGGTTCACTTTTAGCTTGAACGAGGTTATAAGAGAAGCGGTAAAGATAGTGAGGACAGAAAAGGATAGGATACTTAAGGAGAAAGGAATTACCATAGAAGAAAAATATGAGGAGATAGGTGACAGGTTCAGATTGTCTTATAAAGGATACAAAGACTGGCAGAAGCTAATTTCAAATTTAATCAGGAACGGGGTGGAGGCAGTGGAGGCAAAGCTCCTTGCTACCAGCTCTTTGCTCCCAGCTACAAGCTACATGCTACAAGCTGGGGTGGTGAGGGTAGGTGTTGAGGGAAGAGGGGATGAGGTGGCAGTGGTGGTGGAGGACAACGGGGTTGGAATGGATGAAAAGACTAAAGAGACTTTCTATAAAAGGGGATTTACTAAAGATAAAGAGACGGGATTGGGTTTGGGGATAACAGAGGAGACGGTTGAGTTTGTAAATAAATATGGTTCCTGGAATATTGAGAGCAAAATGGGAGAAGGGACAAGGATTGAGATAAAAATAGATAAAGAGAAAGCAAAAGAGCAGGACTTGAAAGTTGAGGACAGCAAAGCATTTATTATAAAGCTAAGAAGCAGGAAAGTTTCAATTGCAGTTTTAGGGGTTCTAATTTTGATATTTGTGCTGGTGATATATTTTCAACTTAATAAATATGCCCGGTTCTGGGAAGATTGGAATCCGGCTTTTGCAGTAACAGATGGAAATCATCTTATAGTCAAGAATAAAGCTAATAAAGTACTTTGGGATATATTTTTGCCAACTCCAATTAAGTCATCATTATTTCTTGAAAAGCCACTTGTCAGACTTTCAGATTTGAATGGCGATGGCAAAACAGAAGTTTTAGTTGCATTGAATTATGACGAGAGAAATACTGGGAAAGTAATTTGTTTAGATTATAAAAAAGAAAAGCTGTGGGAATTTCTCCTGGGAGATGCTGGTGTTTATCAAATAGGAGAGGAACTCAACAGTGGGTATTTTTATCCGATTGACATAGAAGCTGAAGATTTAGACGGGGATTCTAAAAAAGAGATTATAGTCAACAGCGGAGAGGTTCGCTGGTTTCCTAACCAGTTAGCAGTTTTAGACTACAAAGGGAAGAAATTATATGAATACTGGCATCCTGGAATTTTTTATGGTATGCAGTGTTTTGATTTTGACAGAGATGGGGAAAAAGAGATAATACTGTGTGGAGTAAATAATAGAATAGACTGGCGCCCGGTTCTTTCTATTCTTGACCCTGCAAGAGTTTATGGACAGGCCATGCCTTATATTGCTAAAAAGGAAATCGAAAAAGCAAAAGAAGAATGGTATATTGTCTTTCCAAATATTAAAAAGAAGTTACCAGAAGGAATAAGGTGGGAATCATTTTTGTCCTGGGTTACTAATGTTCAGGTTCTTTCTGAAGAAGATAAAATAACTGCCGGAGTTATTGATGGTAGAAATTATGATTTAACTTTAAATCTTAATTATAATTCTGTCTATTTTAACCTAGGGGGCTATTTGGATTGGAAAAAGGCTCGATTTTTTCCCTATGATATAACCAAAGAGGATGAGGATACCTGGAAAAATATTGAGGTATATAAAGAGGGGGTTAGGATAAGATAATACAATGACGGATTTCGAATGACGAATGAATAAATGTTGAGTGCATCGTCCGTGACGATGATCTATTGACATAGTCAAGGTACTACCAAAGAGTTTCTAAATTCTAAAATTTAGACGAGATTTTCTAAATTTTAGAAATTTTAAGGGTAAAATAAGATTTGTTGGCAATATTATCCTTAATCATATTTCAATAAATTAATTAGTTATCCTTAAGAATACAAATAAGTTACCTGTTAATCCCACACAATTTAAACCCACAAATAGATGGCCTGGCATAAAAGTTGTATTAACAGATTGTGCAAAGGTCAAAGCTTTAAGTAAATTCAGGATACAAAAAGTGGTAAGGGTAGAAGGGAGGTGAGAGATGAGTTGCGTTACCACTTCTGTGGCAACGAAAGAAGGTCAAATTTAAAATTATTAATTTTGGAGTGAATCCAATGGATGGGGTTGCATTGACGTGGTCAATGCACTTCAAATAAAAAAGTTCAGTTTAATTTGTAAGTTTTTAACTTTAACTTATAAGGAGATGAAAGATGTCAAGGAAAACTCTACTATTTATCTTGGTAATGGGGCTGATAAGTTTATTTCTTTTAGAAAGTCCAGTTTTTGCTTATATCAAATGGGAAGTCGTTCTCTCTCCAGATACTACTACAGGGAATGAATGGGAGAGTTACAGTGTCTGGCTACCTTATCTTGTATATGATTGCCAAGATAGCATATATAAAATGTGGTACAATGGGAGAGGCCCGAACAAACTGTCAGGCTCGTATTATGCTAATGGTATAGGTTTTGCCACAAGTGTGGATGGTGTAAATTGGGAGAATAGGCAATTTATACATGGTTATGCATTACCTACTCGCTCTCAGGTATCTATGCCTTGGATTATTAAGACTGGTGATAATTATAGGGTATGGCATAGACACTATTACGATTGGTGTGGAGGAGAATGGTCTTCTTATATCACTTACTGTGAAAGTCCGGACGAGATAAGCTGGGATTCAGAGACTTATAATTTTGGTTGTTCTGGAAAAACCTGGGAGTTTTATTTTCCAGGCGGGTTCTTGGGGAGTATTTTACAGAAGAGCGATAGCACTTTTCTTTATTATGATGCGGTCCCTCCGGACCGTAGAGAAGCGATTGGGAGAGTGGTAAGTGTTGATTCTGGGAGAACCTGGATAAATTCAACCAGAGCAATGATAATTTCACCGGACAGTGTTGAATTTTGCGATAGCATCTTTTTCTTTTCGAGTGTCCATTGCCCAAATGTCACTTTAAAAGAAAATGGAACCTATAGAATGTTCTTTTCAGCTTATCATCCAGAACCTCCATACAAAGGACCAATCTATATTTATGAGGGCGTTAGCCAGGATGGATTATATTGGGACCCTGATAGTTTAAAACCATTTTTACCCCCTTATATATTAGGAGACAATATCAGTCAAGTAAGGTGGCCCTTCTATTTTAAAGATAGAGATGGAAAAGAATACCTCTATTTCACTTTTTTTGATAGTACACTTGTACCTGCTCCCTTTCCAGAAGTGAGTTCTCCCGGTAAAATTGGCAGAGCACTTTTGAATAATATAGTTAATGGAGATGCCAATTGTGATTCTTTAGTGAGTGTCTCAGATGTAATTTATATTATAAGCTATCTTTTCAAAGGTGGTCCACCTCCATGTATCTGTATGTTTGCAGATGTGAATGGAGATGGCATAATCAGCGTTTCTGATGTAGTCTGGCTTATAAATTATTTGTTCAAAGGTGGACGTAAACCTTTAATTGGTTGTGCCAAAAGCTGTTGATTTTACGAGGGAGGTAATAGGAACCCCCTGTGAGGGGGAATTGAAGCCGCCAGGCTGGGTAACTGATCCGTAGGAATTCAGGGCACAGGTTCCTGCGGATCTGAAGCTCCTACGGATCCGAGGTCTGGCGGCTTGAGGAAAAATATTCACAGCAGATTAAACGGATTAAGCGGATGTTTATAGCAGATTTATTCGGAAATTATTTTTATCAGCTTAATCAAACTAATCAGCTGTGAGAGGTTAGTTTGCCCTCTCCCTTTATGGGAGATGGATAGGGAGAGGGAGAAATCAGACATACTTAATTCACCATCCCTTTGACCCTCCCATTACTATGGATCCGTTTAGGACGAGGGAGGGAAAGTTTTGGAGTGCATCCAAATGGATACATTCCATTATTAGATTAATTTTGGCTTGACAGAAGGTAGAATGAGGTTATCTTGAAAATAGAGGATATTCACAATTGATGGAGGATAATTCACAGCTGATGGAGCAGATTAAACGGATGGTTATATCGGATTTATCAGCTTAATCAAACTAATCAGCTGTGAGGGAGTTATTCTTTTATGACCCAAGAGCATCTTTATAGTGATCTGACTTACAAGATAATTGGTGCAGCAATGAATGTGCATTCTGAATTGGGTCCTGGTCATCCGGAGGAGATCTATCAGAAAGCTTTAGAATATGAGCTCCAGGCTCAGAAAATACCTTTTGAGAGTCAAAAAGCTGTTTCAATTCTCTATAAAGGTAATCAGGTGGGTCTAAGGTATTTAGATTTTCTGGTGGAAGATAAGGTTATTGTGGAGATCAAATCTGTAAATCAAATAGACCTTCTGCACGAATGGCAGGTTTTATCATATTTTGCAGCTACCCCTTATGAGGTAGCTTTATTGATTAACTTTGGCAAGCTAAAGTTGGAATATAAAAGGATGTTGCCATCGAAGAAGATATTAGAGCATAGGAAGAAATAATAAATTCACAGCAGATAAAGTGGATTAAGCAGATATTAATAGCAGATTATCAGCTTAATCTTAATAATCTGTCGTTAGGTAGGTTTATTTCACAGCTGATTAAGCGAATTAAGCAGATTTCTATAACAGATGTATCAGCTTAATCAAACTAATCAGCTGTGAGGGTATTAGTTTCCTCTCCCCCTGTGGGAGAGGATTAAGGAGAGGGGGAGTTATGGATGATATTTGAAATCACCCTCCCCTTAGTCCCCTCCCATCAAGGGAGGGGAGATTAATCGTCCTCACAGAGTGAGGACGCTACGAGGTAAATAAAATGACTAAAGTTCTAATCATCGATGATGGGGAAGACATAACCAGCTATTGTAAGCAGTTCATTTCCGAGGGTTTTGAATATTTTCATATCTATAATGGAAAAAAAATAGAAAGTGACTTAGCTGTCCGGGATTATAAACTTATTCTGCTGGATAAAAGCTTTGCCAAAGCAGATAAAAGTGTTCTTTTGGGTCCAGTTGAGGATGTGCAGAATGAGGGTTTAAGGATTTTAAAGAAAATAAAGGAGATAGATAAAAATGTCCCGGTCATTATGGTTACCTCATTCGCGGATTATGAATCAGCAGCAATGGCGCTACATTTAGGGGCTTACGATTATGTGGAGTGGGATGCGATGCAAAAAGATTTCCTATTTTTAAAACTTAAGATGCAAAGGGCTTTAGAGTGGAAGGATAAAACCAGACAGGAGATAATCGAGAAATATAACAACTTCGGTCTGGTGGGGAAAAGCGAGACAATGGTAAAACTGTATCAGGAGATAGAAAGTGCGCTTTTTTCCGATTCTGCAGTCTTGCTCTTAGGGGATACAGGTGCAGGTAAAGATTTAGTTGCTCAGGCGATTCATTATCTTAGTAAAAGAAAAGAGGGACCCTTTGTCTCGGTGAATTGCCCTGCTATTCCCAAGAATCTATTAGAGTCTGAGCTTTTTGGCATAAAAAGAAGGGTAGCTACTGAGGTTGACGAAAGAGTAGGCAAATTTTTACTGGCCAATACCGGAACTATCTTTTTGAATGAGATCGGGGATCTGCCCTTAGACCTGCAGGCTAAACTGTTGAAAGTAGTTGAGGAGAAAAAGCTGGAACCAATAGGTGCGACTTCTACCATAGAATTAGATGTGCGAGTGATCTCTGCCACCAATAAAGAGCTTGATAATTTGGTCAAACAAGGGCTTTTCCGTGAGGATTTATATTTCCGCTTGAAGGTTTTAAAGATAAAAGTTCCATCCTTAAAAGAGAGAAAAGAGGATCTCCCTTTACTGATTGACTATTTTGTGAAGAAGAAAGCAAAAGGTAAAGAGATATTAGGAATAACCTCGGAGGCGAAAAGATATTTAGAGGAGAAAAGCTGGACCGGTAATGTGCGGGAACTGGAAAATGCCATCTCCTCTGCCTGTGAGAAAGCTGACCGGCTGATTACCTTGAAGGATCTGGTCAATCATAGCTTTGCTACACGTGGAGCAGAAGAAAAAATTGAAGATTCTTCCACTGAGGTAATTGAATGCTCTAAAGATAAACCCAAAGATGACTGTCCAATCTTAGGTAAACTGAATATTGACCAGATCGAAAGGTTGGTCTATATTGAAGCATTAAGAGCTTCAGCCGGGAATGTTGACACCGTTGCCAAGGTCTTAGGAGTGAGCAAAGCCACGGTCTATAATAAAGTCAATATTTATGACCTGCATTATCTGGTAAATGGATCGAACGGAAAGAGATAACCCTTTTGAAGTACATTAACCGTGTTAATGCATACCTCCAAATGGATGCACTCTAAAATTTAGACCCACATTGAGGGCAACCCATACGGGCAAGCTGTGGGTCTACCTTTTTCTATCTTCTATTTCCCTTTTTCCATTCCAAAATTAGATTGACTCTATCTTCTTTGCGTATTAATATAAACAAGAGGGAAAACAAAGAATAGCTGGAGGTATGATGTCTTTTGAAAAGCCAGTGGGTGAAGACCTTTTAGCAGTTGAGAAGTTAAGAGAAGCCAGGGACAGGATAAAAAAGGAGATCAGGAAGGTTATCATCGGTCAGGATAAGGTTATTGATGAGCTTTTGATTGCCCTTTTATCCAATGGTCACTGCCTTTTAATCGGAGTACCAGGTTTAGCCAAAACCCTTTTAATCAGCACCATCTCGAGGATTTTAGATTTAAAATTCAGTAGAATCCAGTTTACCCCGGATTTAATGCCATCAGATATTACCGGGACGGAGATAATTCAGGAGAATATGGCCACCGGTGAAAGAGCTTTTAAATTTATTCAGGGACCGATTTTTGCAAATATAATCTTAGCAGATGAGATCAATAGAACTCCACCCAAAACCCAATCCGCTTTACTTCAAGCGATGCAGGAACATGAAGTTACTGCCGGAGGACAGACCTATAAGCTCTCGGAGCCATTTTTCGTCCTTGCTACTCAGAATCCGATTGAGCAGGAAGGGACCTATCCCTTACCTGAGGCTCAGTTAGACCGGTTTATGTTTAATATCTACATAGATTACCCGTCAACAGATGAGGAAAATCTGATAGTCAAGACCACAACCTCAGCTTATTTCTGTAATCTGGATAAGGTTATGGGATCTGAGGAGATCGTAGGACTGCAAAAACTTGCCAGAAAGGTACCTGTTTCAGATCATGTGATAAATTATGCTGTAAAGCTTGCACGCTATACTCGCCCACATTCAGATGATCCACCTGAGACGGACAAGTCTTTAGAATATATAAAAAACTGGGTCACCTGGGGAGCAGGTCCCAGGGCATCTCAATATATGGTTTTAGGAGCAAAGACTAAAGCTATTTTAGATGGCCGATATACCCCCTCCTGCGAGGATGTAAGAGCTGTTGCCCTGCCAGTTTTGCGTCACCGAATTGTTACCAGTTTTAATGCTGAGGCAGATGGGGTGGGGACTTTTGAGATTATTCAGAAGTTGTTAGAGGATTTAAAGGAGTAGGTTTGAATAGTGAGTAGAGACGTATAGCTATGCGTCTCTACATTCTCATATCAAAAATCTCTTAGAGGGAGGAAGGATTGAGAAAAAAGATTTTAATAATTTTTCTTTTTATAATGTTTTTAATGTCAGCCTCGGGTTTTGCCCAGACCTTTAGTCTAAAACCAATTTCCAACAATATCTCATTATATCAAAACAGCTATGACGATTGGAAAGATGCTGGTCAGACTCTGCAAATAGTTATGATTAACAGTTTTAAATTTGGTACCTGGTTCACATTAGAGATAACCGGGGATATTGACCGAAGTTTACAGGAAAAGGGAAAGACCTGTCATTATTTTGAGTTTGGGTTACTTAAAGATATTGTCCCAAGATTCGGACTGAACTATCAAAGGATAATCGGGACCTTTGTGGATAAACCGGTTAACCAGTTTGGGATAAGGTTTTCTTTTTAACTTGTAGCAGGTAGCGATAAAGAAAGAAGGGTGAAATTGGTAGAACAGGCATCCTGCCTGTTCAAAGAGTTCAGGCAGGGATGCCTGATCTTACCAGAACAGTTGAATAAACGTAGCGGAGGTCTTCAGACCTCCACAAAAGGAGCTTAATAAATAATATGATGGATTGTAGGAAAATTCGATGAAAAATTATGATTACAAATATAGGAAAGATTTGGAATCCCTTGTGGCTAAACTTGGAAAGAGATGGAAAAATTTGCCTACTGAAGAGGTTATTCGATTTTGCACGAAGTTTAAAGTAATTTCCTCGATCCAGGAAGGCAAATTTACAATACTGAGACTAAAGAGGAAGTAGATGCAAGATCATCGTCGTTTTTTAAAGCCGGAGGTTGTGTCCAAGCTTTCCGGGATGGAGATTAAGGCAAGGTTGGTGGTTGAAGGATTTATTGCGGGACTGCATCGCAGCCCCTATCATGGCTTTTCAGTTGAGTTTGCTGAGCACCGGCAATATATGCCCGGTGACCCATTGAGAAATATCGACTGGAAGGTCTATGGTAAGACCGATAGGTATTTTGTCAAGGAATTTGAAGAGGAGACCAATCTAAAAGCTTATCTTCTCTTAGACATCTCCGGCTCAATGGGATATTCCTCCAACGGTATAAATAAATTAGAATATGGCTCTTATCTTTGTGCGGCTTTGTCCTATCTGATGCTCAAGCAGAGGGATTCTGTTGGTCTGGTGATATTCGATCAGAAGATAAAAAAATATATACCTCCTAAATCAACCTTGAGTCACCTGCACAATTTATTAAGAGAATTGGATAAAATTTCACCTTCTGAGACTACGAATATTAGCTCTACCTTGCACCAGATGGCAGAGAGGATAAAAAGAAGAGGTTTGATTATCTTACTTTCAGACCTTTTTGACCAGCCAGGGGAGATAATCACCGGGTTAAAACATTTCAGACATAAAAAGCACGAGGTGATTGTTTTTCATATATTAGACCCAAAAGAGCAGAGCTTTGCTTTTGATAATGAAGCGGTTTTTAAAGACTTAGAAACAAAAGAGGAGCTCTGGACCTCACCTTGGCAGATAAGAAAAGAATATCAGGATAGATTGAATGAGCTTTTGAATAGATATACTTTAGAGTGTAGGGAGAGTCTAATCGATTATGTTTTATTAGATACATCTGTTTCTTTTGATAGGGCTTTGTTTTCTTATCTGAACAAGAGGCAGAAGTTATGGTAGTATAGGATTCCCTCTCCTATTGCGGGAGAGGGTTATGGAGGCTACGCCCCTTTATCCTTCCCTTATAGGAAGGGATAATAAAAGGAGAGATCATGCTTCTAATCGGTGCGCATATGTCAATCGGAGGTGGTTTTTTTAACTCTCTCTATTCAGGGAAAGAGCTTGGTTGTACGACTATTCAGATTTTCACCAAAAGCGCTAATCAGTGGAAAGCAAAAGAGTTAACTTCTGAGGATATAGATAAATTCAAACAAGCCCAAAAGGAGGCAGGAATTTTTCCAGTTGTAGGACATGATTCCTATCTAATAAATGCCGGATCAGGAGATAAAGAACTTCTACAGAAATCCAGGGAGGCTCTGCTCTTAGAGTTAACCCGTTCAGAAAAGCTCGGTTTACTCTATTTAGTTATGCATCCCGGCTCAAATCCAGATGAAAAGGAGGGGATAAAAAGGATTGCAAACTCATTAAGCTGGGTTCATTCCAAAAGCAAAAACTATAAAACTAAAATCTGTCTTGAGACTACTGCCGGACAAGGAAGTACTATTGGATATAAATTCGAGCAAATAGCTCAAATCATAGATTTAACTCAAGAGAATGAAAGATTAGGGGTCTGTTATGATACTGCTCATACCTTTGAAGCCAGTTATGATATAAGGGATAAAAAAGCTTATGAGAAGACCTTTAAGCTGTTCGACAAAATCATTGGTTTAAATAAAGTGAAAGTAATACATATGAATGATTCAAAAAAAGATATAGGGTCCAGGGTTGACCGGCACGAGCATATCGGTAAAGGGTTTATAGGATTGGAAGGTTTCAGGCTGATTTTAAATGATAAGAGGTTTGAGAAGATTCCCAAAATCTTAGAAACACCCAAAGAAGAAAATATGGATGAGAAAAACTTAGCTACATTAAGAAGTTTATATAAAGGATAAAATTATGAAAATCAAAAACATACTCTTTTTTCTTTTTTTAATTTTAACTCTGGGTTGGTCCGCTGTTCTGGCTTCAACTTATTTTCAAATAGGTCTGAATTTGAAAGAGGGGATAAAAGGGGATTCCCTTTCTTTTAAAACCATAGATGAAAGAGAGATCGAGGTTAAAGAAGGGATTACCTCTACCCTTTTTATGGGGAATTTCAGCTTAAATTTAAGCTTTCAGGAAATTGATAGCCTGAGTCTGAAGCTGAATCTAAACCTTTTCACCTTAGCCCCGGAAATGGAGAAGATTTTCAATGATTTTCTTATAGGGATGGGTCATACCTATTCAATAAAAGATATCAAATTGAAAAAGGGGCGGGTATTCAATCTGGAGCTTACTCCTAAAAGATATGTAGAGAAAGAGGATTTGTGCGATTACCATTTGACTGATAGCTTATGGCTTTATAATAAGAGTGTGCACTTCGCTTTTACTTATATGGAAAACTCCCTGGCAGATTTTTTCTGGAGTATGAATAAAAACTATTTAGAATTAGATTACAAAAAGGTAAGGAATTTCTTCAAGTTCTCCTACCCCCAGACCCTGAAAATTGACTACTTCATCTGCCCCTGCCAGATTCCAGAGGCGATCTGGGATCAAAGGCTGAACTTAAGCTTGGATCCAAACAAACATAAAATTTATGTACTGTTTGATAAGGAAAAAGAAAGCGTAGATTTTCCTGGACCTCTGCTTTTGCTTCTGTATGAGTTCTGGGGGTACGCGCCTGCCTTGGTAGTTGAAGGTACGTCAGGTTATTTCGGGATAAGCCATTATTACGCTAAAAAATTAAAAGTGAAAGACTCTCTTATCCCATTGTCATACCTCAAAATAAGTTCAGATTATAGAAAAGCCCCGGTGAATATCGCTTTTCCTGAAGCTTCTTCGTTTATCAAATTTTTAATCGATTCCTATAATATGGATAACTTTAAAAGGTTCTACTCTCAGGTAACGGATCTTAGTTTTGATTCTACTTTCAAGGAGGTTTATTCCAAGACACCTGCCCAGATGGAAAAGGAGTGGCTATCTTTTTTAGATCGATATGAGCCAAATGAAGATGAGTTAGAATCAGTAGCGGATAGAAAACTGAATTACAGATATTATGCTGAAGGGGCAGATCTATTAGAAGACCTTTTAAATTTCTATGGCTCTTCTTCAAAAAGAGAAGACATACTCAGGGTCTTAGATAAGCTCGGAGGAGCTTACTCTTCCTCAGGAGATTATAAAGAAGGAGAAAAGATTTATAAGCAGATGTCTATAATCGATTCGCTGAATCCGGGGAACCATTTCATCCTAGGTAATCTCTTTTACCTACAGGGGGAAAAAGACTCTGCCAGGGCAGAATACCATCAAGCTATAAGCC